>Ga0136652_1000401_pt1 | contig 21010 bp, 12 predicted proteins | sample ConPoolayeEmetaG_FD_94864 | JGI IMG/M metagenome (GOLD analysis project Ga0136652, IMG submission 94864) | Hot spring microbial mat communities from California, USA to study Microbial Dark Matter (Phase II) - Cone Pool mat layer E metaG... ...
GCGGCCGACCGATCCGCCAGTCTTTCACCTTACGGTGATCGCGTTCCTGGTGAAATAGAAGAAGACCGCCGCCGACAACACCACGGTCAGTACCACGGCGTTGAGAAAGAAGCCATTCCAGGCCAGTCCGGACCGGGTATTCCGGCGTTGACCGGCACTGTTAAGAGCGATAAAGAAGCCCAGAGTACTGGCCGCCAGCCCACCCAACACCCCAAGGCCAAACAGCGGAAGGAACGGTCCCTTGGAGTTATAGTTCACATAGAAGGTGGTCGAATCGAATTTCCATGCAATCAGGCCGATCAGCGCCAACCCGGCTAACCCCCCGACGGCAGCCAGGATGATGCTCAAAACCGCTTGACCCTCATATGTCCTGAGCTTCAGCGCCACTGCTGTCCCCTATTGACCGAATGTGCCTTACCGCCCGCTGCTGCAATACGCCTGACCGGTCCGAGTCCACGGTCCTCTAACGCCCGCCTAACCCGCCCGGCGGGTTGTCCATCGCCTGCGGATATTGTACCGTGCGGCCAGCGGCTGGCCAGCACTGCTGACACGACCAGCGAGGTGGAATTTGGCTTGGGCAAGCGGTGACCGTCCTCCCCTCAAGCTGGGCGTCCTGATCTCTGGGAGCGGGACGACGCTGGAAAACCTGATCCAGCGAATCCGCGACGGCCGCCTGCGGAACGTCGAGATCCGGCTGGTCATCAGTTCCCGCCGGGCAGTTCGCGGCGTAGACGTTGCCAAAGCCGCAGGCCTGCCCCTGGAAATCATTCGTCGGAAGGATTACCCGGACGAGGCGGCGTTCTCGCAGGCCATAACTGGCGCGCTGGACCGGGCCGGGGTGGACCTGGTGGTGTTGGCGGGCTTTCTGTGCTTCTGGCGGCTGCCGGCACATTATGAGGGCCGGGTGCTCAACATTCACCCGGCACTGCTGCCCGACTTCGGCGGCAAAGGGTTCTACGGACAACGGGTCCATCAGGCGGTGCTGGCAGCCGGGGTGACCGAGAGCGGCTGCACCGTCCACATTGCCGATAATCTCTACGACCACGGCCCGATCGTGGCTCAGGTCCGGGTCCCGGTACGTCCCGACGACACTCCGGCCTCGCTGGCCGAACGGGTCGGGGCGGCCGAACGCGAGCTGTACCCTCAGGTCATTCAAAAAGTGGCCGACGAAGGGCTGGACTGGCTCAGAGGCTTTCGCTAGTCCCCCCGGTCAGGCGGGCAGGTGGCCGGGCGAGCCTTCAGGCACAGGTGGAGCAGATAATCGAGGGCCGGGCGTACCTGCGTGACCGGTGACCCGCCGGCAATCAACGCCTCGACCTGAGCCGCTTCCTCGGTAAGCGACTCGAACCCATAGGAGCCGGCTTCGGCCCGCAGGGCCCGGACCATGCGTTCCAGGCTGGGCAACTCACCGGCTTGGATCGCCCGTGTCATCTGTTTGACCCGTTCGCGCAACCCCCCCACAAACCGGTCGATCAGCGGCGCCAGGGCCGGGTCGTCAGCGAGCGAACTGGTCAAAGGCTGGTCCGAAAGCGATTCCAAGAGATTCTCAAGCTGGTCGCGCAGAATCGGCTTGCTCAGATAACCAGTCAGGCCGGCCGTCACGCACCGCCCGTGAACCTCCGCACCTGGTCGGATTGTCACCCCAATGGCCGGCCAGAGGTACCCCTCGCTGCGCAGCCGACGTGTGAGCCCGAACCCGTCCACGCTCGGGTCGTCCAGGTCGACCAACACCAGGTCCAGCTCGCCGGCGTTGGCCGCCGCCACCGCTTCCGGCTCGCTTGCTGCAAATTTCAACTCAACCCGACGAGGTCGGAGAAAGCCGGCGATCAACTCCTGAGTCGCGGGCGTGAAACCGACCAGCAATATCCGAAGCAGCCGGGCCTCCGGCACGTACCGCGACACCTCTACCGGCCGCTCAAACTCCACCCCGACCGCGTAAAGCCAGCCGGACCCGGCCAGATAGCTACAGCGTGCGATCCGACCCTCCGCAGTCTGCCGGGTCCCATGGGCATCGACCAACGTGGTTCGGCAGGGCGTCCCGGGATAAACGAAGCGGCCCACCAGGCACCCCAGGCCCTCGCGGCTCAGGTCGCGTCCCGCCGCAACGCAGCGGGTCGGCAACCGGTCCGGCTCCAACAGTTCGAGGGTGAGGCTGGGCGGCCGGTAGCGGAAGCGCTGCGACCGGCGCAGCAACAGCGGGTTGCGTGGGCCGGCCTGCTGGTCCAGCCTGTCCAGCCAGGCCAGCACGTTCTGCGGGCTGGCCCGCAGGGCTACCTCGGTACCCGGACTTGCGCTCACACCTTCCCTATCGTCGGGGCCTGCCGCACCGCGTTAGCCGCCCAGCCTGACAGGTAGCTGCCGGCAAAAGCTGCGCCGGCACCCGGTTGCCCCCTTGTTCCGCGGTGGCGGCAGCTTGAAAACCATCCGTCGGGCAGGTAGTCTCACGATCCGGGGCGCCGTTGAAGGTCAGGCGGCGGTGAGAGGCGCGGGCGGCTGAGGCGTGGAGCCAATGATGATTAATAAGAGTGAACGGAGGGCGGCGTGCATGCTAGCGTCTGCGGCCGCATTGGCGTGGCTGGCTGGGACTGTGGGGCTGATCCGACCCGCCCAGGCCGGTCCGGACCCGTTCCAGGAAAAACCCGCAGGCGAACCGATCCTGATCGGCGAGTACGGGTCGCTGACCGGCCCGGAAGCCACTTTCGGGCAATCCACCCATAACGGCATCCTGCTGGCGGTCGAGCAATTCAACGCCGCCGGCGGCCTGAACGGGCGAAAGGTCGAGGTGCGGGTCTACGACAACCGCTGCAACATCCAGGAAGTCGGCACCGTGGTCCAACGTCTGATAAACCAGGACAAGGTAGTCGCGGTGCTGGGTGAGGTGGCCTCGTCACGTTCCATCGCCGGGGGCCGGATCTGCCAGAAGGCCGGCGTCCCCATGATCACTCCTTCCTCGACCAACCCGCAAGTGACCCAGATCGGCGACATGATCTTCCGGGTCTGCTTCATCGACTCCTTCCAGGGCTACGCGGCCGCCAAGTTCGCCCGCGACAACCTCAAGATGAGCCGGGTCGCCATCCTCTACGATCAGGCTCAGGCCTACTCCAAGGGCCTGCGGGACGATTTCAAACGCGCCTTTACCCAGATGGGCGGCGCCATCACCACCGAACAGGCCTACACCGGCGGCGACCCCGACTACAGCGCCCAGCTCAACAACATCCGGGCCAGCAACCCCGAGGCGGTCTTCATCCCCGGCTACTACACCGACGCGGGCAACATCGCACTTCAGGCGCGCAAGCTGGGGCTCACGATTCCGCTGATCGGCGGCGACGGCTGGGACTCCCCCGAGCTGGCCAACATCGCCGGCCCGGCCATCGAGGGCGCTTACTACGCCAATCACTACGCCCCGGATCAGCCGACCCCCGAGGTCCGCGAGTTCGTCAGAGCCTATCGCGAGCGCTTCAACGCGGTCGCGGACGGGATGGCCGCCACCGGCTATGACGCGGCCAACGTGCTGTTCGACGCCATGAAGCGAGCCAAGTCTCTGTCCGGCAAGGACCTGGCCCAGGCGATCGCCGAAACCAAGAACTTCCGTGCCGTCACCGGCACGATCACCATCGACGCCAATCGCAACGCTCGCAAGCCCGCGGTGATTGTGCAGATGCGCGGCGGCGAGCCGCGGTACGTCGCGACCATCGAGCCGCCGGAGCAATAAACCACCCCGAGCGGGATGCCGAAGTTCGTCCAGACGCTAGTGGATGGGCTCTCCGTCGGCAGCCTCTATGCGCTGATCGCGCTGGGCTACACGATGGTGTACGGCATCCTCAAGTTCATCAACTTCGCCCATAGCGACATATTCGTTCTGGGGGCCTGGATCTCACTGGCGGCGGCGGTGGGAGCCGGCTGGTCCACCACCGGACAGTTCCTGCCGGTGCCGACCTGGCTGTGGGTGAGCTTGTGCGGCCTGACGGGCGTGGCCCTGCTGATGACGGCCGCGCAGCGATTGATTGCACGCTTCGTGCACGCAGAGCCCGACCGGCTCACAGCCCAGGTCGCCTCGGCCGGCGGATGCCATCCTTCCCCGCGGGCCCCAGCCCGCGGCCCAAGCGTTTTAACCGGGGCGGTTCGTGGTTTCCTGGGCTGGCGCGGGGCCCGCACCCTGACCATGGCGTCTCTGGCAGCCTGGCTGCCATTGTTGCTTTACCACGCTGCGGGCGCGGTCCGGGCCGCCGCGGGGCCTGAGTTATCGGCTGCACCGGGCGGCGTGCCGATCTGCGCGGCCGGCCTGCTGAGCGCTCTGCTAGTGCTGCTGTGTGCCGTCTCGCTGGTCGGCTGGGTGGGGTTCGGGATCGAGCGTCTGGCTTATCGCCCCTTGCGCACCGCTCCACGGCTGAATGTGCTGATTACCGCGATCGGAGTTTCGCTGCTGCTCCAGAATGTCGGGCAATTGCAGTGGGTTTTCGGCACCCAGCCCCGCCGGATGCCTTCCTTGCTGCCCGACGTGACCCTGGCCCGGCTGGCCGGCGTCAACATCCACCTGGTGGATGTGATCGCCACCGGGACGGCGGTGATCCTTATGCTCCTGCTGGAGCGGCTGGTGTTTCACACCCGCGTCGGCCGGGCCATGCGGGCGGTCTCCTTTGACACGCGGATTGCGGCCCTGATGGGCGTCGCGGTCGATCGGGTTATTTCTTTTACATTTGTCCTCGGCTCGAGCCTGGCCGCAGCCGCCGGCTTCTTGTACGCCATGAAGTACCCCGGCCTGAATCAGTCGGCGCACATGACCTGGCTGCTTCTGGGACTGAAAGCCTTCGTCGCGGCGGTAGTGGGCGGCATCGGCAACATTCGGGGCGCGATGCTGGGCGGTTTTCTGATCGGGCTAATCGAGCTGTTCGGGGCCGCCTACCTATCGCCACAATTACGGGACGTGTACGTCTTCTCGCTCTTGATCGCGGTTCTGCTGCTGCGGCCCAGCGGCATTCTGGGTCGGGTGGCGGTGGAGAAAGTATAGATGGCCCTCCGGCCCACACCGATCAACCCGTCCCAGACTCCAACCGGACCGACGCCCACCCTGCCCCACGATCACCTGTTGGCCCTGCCGCGCAGTCTGCTGCCCTTGCTGGCGGGGGTCGGCCTGGCGGCAGGCCTGCATTTCTACGTTGGGCCGGCGGTGGGGCCCTTCTACGCCAAGCTGCTGATCGACATCGGGATCGGCATTCTGCTGGCCAACTCGCTCAACCTGGTCAACGGCCTGACCGGGCAGTTCTCAATCGGACACGCGGGCTTCATGGCCGTCGGCGGGTACACCGCCGCAGCTATCACCTATTATGGCTCGATGCGATTGTGGGGCAGTCCGGCCGTGCACGGAGGCTTCCTGGGGAGCGGAGAGCTGCTGTTTGCCGGGAGCTGCATCGCCGGCGGACTGGTCGCCGCCGTCGCCGGCTTCATCGTCGGCCTACCTTCCCTGCGCCTCCGGGGCGATTACCTGGCCATCGTAACCCTCGGCTTCGGCGAAATCATCCGAGTCCTGCTTCAGCAGACCGGCGACGTGCTGCTGACCGCGGACCAGGTGCGGGAAACGCCGTGGTGGGTGCTCCCGACCAAGGCCGGAGGAGCCCTGGGCTTTACCGGGCTGCCGTACTACACGTCGCTGTTCTGGGTCTACTTCTTCGTGACGGTGGTGCTGATCGTCTCGCTCCGGCTCAAGCACTCCAGCCTCGGACGAGCCTTTCTCTCCATCCGGGAAGACGAGATCGCCGCCGAGGCCATGGGTATCCCGACCACCCGCTTGAAGGTCACCGCCTTCATGCTGGCGGCATTCTTCGCCGGCATCGGCGGCGGCCTGTTCGCCCACGAAATCGGGGTCACCCTCAACCCGCAAGACCTGGGCTTCCAGAAGTCCTTCGACATCGTGGTCATGGTCGTGCTGGGCGGCATGGGCTCCATCTCGGGCGTCACCCTGGCCGGCGGGCTGCTCACCGTGCTGCCCGAAATCCTCCGCAGCCTGGCCGACCCCGCCGTGGCCGGACTGGCGGCGATTTTCCCAATCTCGCCCCAAACCCAGGACGAGCTTCGACAGGTCATCGGCAGCAACTTCCGCATGATCCTGTACGCGCTGGCCCTCATCGTCATGATGATCGGTCGTCCCCAGGGGCTGTTTGGCCTGCACGAAATCTGGGACTTCCGCTGGCCCGGCCGCCGTCGATCGCGACTCTCGGCCCGAGGCGCCCCATGAGCCCGTTGCTGGAGATCGACAACTTGTCGCTCTCTTTCGGCGGCTTGAAGGCGGTCGTGGACTTCACGCTGCGACTGCACCCCGGCGACTTGCAGGGCCTGATCGGCCCCAACGGAGCCGGTAAGACCACGGTCTTCAACCTCCTCACCGGCGTCTACCAGCCCCAGCGGGGCGAGATCCGCCTGGAGGGCCGACGGCTCAACGGGCTCAAGCCCCACCAGATCGCCGCCGCCGGCATCGCCCGTACTTTTCAAAGCAGCCGGCTGTTCTCAAATCTGTCCGTGCTCGACAACGTACGTGTCGCTTGCCACCTGCGCACTACCCGCGGTCTGGCCGCAGTCATGGCTCGGTTGGCCAGTCAGGTAGCCGAGGAGCGACTCATTCGGAGGTGGTGCGAGGAACTGCTGGAGATATTCGGACTGGCGAACCGTCGAGACCAGCTCGCCCGCAATCTACCCTTCGGCTACCGCCGACGATTGGAGATGGCCCGGGCCCTGGCCACCCAGCCCAAGGTCCTGCTGCTGGACGAGCCCGCGGCCGGCATGAACCCCCAGGAGAAGCTCGCGCTGCGCGAGCTGATCCGCCGGGTTCGGCAGCAGTTCAAGGTTACCATCCTGCTGATCGAGCACGACATGGGCGTGGTGATGGACATCTGCGAGCAGATCACCGTGCTCGACCACGGACAAACCATCGCGGTCGGAACCCCCCAGCAGGTACAGCGAGACCCGCGGGTTATCGAGGCTTACCTGGGTGCGCCGGCCGAACTGCCCGGGGAGGCCAGGGTGTGAGCATGGCCGAGCCGCTCCTCGAACTGCGCGGTCTGCATGTCCATTATGGTGCGGTCCACGCGCTGCACGGCCTGGACCTGCGCGTGCTGCCCGGGCAGATCGTGACGCTGATCGGCGCCAATGGAGCCGGCAAGAGCACCGCCTTGCAGACCATCTCCGGCCTGGTGCGGCCTTCAGCCGGCGACATCATCTACCAGGGGCGCTCTCTGGTCGGCCGGGCACCGCACGAAATCGTTCGGCTCGGCATCGCTCAGGCGCCCGAGGGCCGCGGGATATTCCCCAACTTCACGGTGGAAGAGAACCTGGAAATCGGGGCCTATGCCCGGACCGACCGAGCCGGAGTCGCCCGCGACCGCGACCAGGCCCTGGACCTTTTCCCGGTCCTGCGGGAACGTCTTCACCAAAGCGCGGGCACCTTGTCGGGCGGCGAGCAGCAGATGTTGGCCATCGCCCGGGCCCTGCTGGCCCGGCCCCGGCTGCTGCTGCTGGACGAGCCGTCGCTGGGTTTGGCGCCCCAAGTGGTGCAGACCATTTTTCGCATTATCCGCGAGATCAACGCCGCCGGCACTACCATCCTTCTGGTCGAGCAAAACGCCCATATGGCCCTGCATACCGCCCACTACGGCTACGTCCTGGAGGTCGGGCACATCGTCATGCACGACACGGCGGCCAATCTGATCCAGAGCGACGCGGTCCGCAAAGCCTACCTGGGAGCGGCTTGACCAGCGCTCACGGCCGACAAGTCCGTTGCACCGGGCGGGCGGACACGGTATCCTCAACTCGAGACGGCCGGTGCGGTTGCAGGAGTCGGAAAGGTGCCCGGCCGGTGCCCCAGTCACTTCGCTGCCTAGTGAGTCGGCCGCGTCGGCCAGCTTCCAAAGGTCCGGCGCGCCAGCGATCTGCAAGGAGGATTCGAAAATGTCTGCCTCTACCGTGACATTCTGCCACCAACTGGCCCCAGTGCTGGCCATCGCCCTGTGGATGACGCCGCGGGCCGGGGCTCAGTGCGTGACCCCGATTGACGGCATGGTCATCACGACCGATACTGTTTTCTGCCCCGGCAGCTATTACCTTCCCAACGGCTTCAGCATCGACGCGGACAACGTGACGGTCGAGGGCGACGACACTGTCATCTACGGCGCCGACGCCGGCAATGGTCTGACCGTGGACAGCAATCACCACGTAACGGTGCGGAACCTGACGATCCGTCGCTACTACAACGGCATGCGTTTCCGCACCTGCGACTACGTGTGGATCGAGAATTGCACGGTGGCCGACACCTACAACGATTGCAAGGTGAATCCCTGCGCGTTTCTGGACATCTTCGATGCTCCTGAGGGGCCCGGTAATAGCTATGGCCACGCGATCTGGCTGCGCTACTGCGATCACGCGACCATCCGCTACAACCAGGTGGGCGGTCAGCAGAATGGCATCAGCCTTTTCGACTGCGACGACGCCCTGGTGGAGTACAACCAGGCTTCCTATAACACCGGCTGGGGCATCACGCTGTATAACACCAACTACTCGACCATCCAGTGGAACATCGCCAACCACTGCAACCGGATCGGCCAGGGCTACAACGGCGGAGATGCCGCCGCCCTGCTGATGGTCATGGGCTCCAGCTACAACCAGATTCTGGACAACAGCTTCGTGGGCGGGGGCGATGGTCTGTTTCTGGCCGGGTATCGCAACCAGAAGTTGCCCTGCCACGACAACTACTTTGCGCGCAACGATTGCTCCGACAGCCCCAACAACGGTTTCGAGGCCACGTTCTCGTACAACAATGTCTTCGAGGAGAACACCGCCGACCGCTGCAATTACGGATATTGGCTGGGCTACTCTTGGCAAACCACGGTCCGCGGCGGGCAGATCAACAATTGCTTCACAGCCGCGGTCGCAATCGAGCATGGGAACCACAATGTCATCGAAAACAACACCATGACCGGCAACTACCTGGGCATCTGGCTCTGGACCGATCCGGACGAAGACCTGGTGCAGGTGTTCCCCGAACTGAAGGATTCCCACACCTACACCATCTCGGGCAACCTGATTCGCGGCAGCGTCTATGGCATTCTGTGCGAGGCCAGCGGCACCAATCGGTATAGCTATGGCTATACCATCAGCGGCAACCGGATCGACTACAATTTATACGGCGTCCGCTTCAGCGCCACCGATACCAGCACGCTGCACTCCAACTTCATCCGGAACAACTCCATCCGCGGCCTGAGCCTGAACAGCAGCCCAAACAACACGATATACAACAACTACTTCCGCAACGGCATAAACGCCAGCGACAACAGCACCAACACCTGGAACATCGCGAAGACTCCGGGAGCCAACATTGTCAGCGGCGGCTACCTGGGTGGCAACTACTGGTCGGACTACGCCGGCATCGACCTCGATGGCGACGGAATCGGCGATACGAACCTTCCCCACAAGTCCGGAGGCTACATTCAGAACGGCGGAGACAACCTGCCCCTGGTCTGGAACGACCCCGACTGCAACCTCAACGGCGTTCCGGACGCGACCGAGCCGGACTGCAACCAGAATGGCCAGCCCGACGACTGCGACATCGCTACCGGCGCGAGCCTGGATTGCAACCAGAACCAGATCCCCGACGAGTGCGACCTGGCCGGCGGCCAGGCCACCGACACCAACGGAGACGGGATCCTAGATGAGTGCCAGGACTGCAACTCCAACGGTGTGCCCGACCCTGTGGACATCAACCTGGGCACCAGCCTGGACTGCAATGGCAACGACCTTCCCGACGAGTGCGATATCGCGGAGGGCCGAAGCGCCGACTGCAACGCCAACAGCGTGCCGGACGAATGCGACGTCGACAGCGCCAGCAGCCCGGACTGCAACATTGACTGGATTCCCGACGAGTGCGAAAACACCAATGGCCTGCTGGGGGCCTACTTCGATGAGCCGAACTTCAGCGGAATACCGCACTACCGCATCGATGCGAACGTCGACTTCAACTGGGGACTTCAGGCCCCCTGGCCGGATTTCGGCACCGACACCTTCAGCGTCCGCTGGACCGGCCTGATCAAAACCGCCTCAAACCCGGGGGTCTACACCTTCTACACCTTCACGGACGACGGCGTGCGCCTGTGGGTCGCCAATCGCCTGATCATTAATCGCTGGGTGGATCAGGCCCCCACCGAGGCGGTCGGCACCATAACCCTGGCGGCCGACGCCTTCTATGTGATAGTCATGGAATACTACGAAAACGGCGGCGGAGCCTGCGCCAGCCTATACTGGCAACCGCCGGGCGGCCAGAAAGCCCTGATCCCGCCCGACCATCTGCTGGTCGACCGGGACTGCGACCAGAATGGAGTTCTGGACTTTTGCGACGTTTTGACTGGAACCGTGCCGGACTGCAACGGCAACGGCGTCCCCGACTCCTGCGACATCGCCTCCGGTTTCAGCCAGGATCAGAATGGGGACGGCGTTCCGGACGAGTGTGCCGACTGCAACAACAACGGTGTTCCGGATTGGCAGGACATCGCCAGCGGAACCAGCGAGGATTGCAACAGCAACGGCGTCCCGGACGAGTGCGAGCCGGACTGCAATGGCAACGGGATTCCCGATGACTGCGACCTGGTGGCGCGCATCCAGTTCGAGGATCCCGCCTTCTACAGCAGCGTCCCGGCGGCCATCTGGCTGGCGGTCGGCCTGCTGAACGGCGACGCGGCTAACGATATCGCGGTCGCAACCGGCAGCACCTCCGAGTCAATGTGGTTGCTGTATAACGACGGCAACGGGGCGTTCCCCACGCATGGGACCACCGGCCCGGCGGCGTCCGAGCATTCGGTAGCCCTGGCAGATTTCAGTGGCGACGGCCTCACCGACATCGCGATCGCGGAGAATTCCGCTCGGCGTGTGCGCATCATGCGGAACAACGGTAACAGCACGTTCACACAAATCCATGCTACAACCTGCGTGGCTGACCCGGTGTCGCTGGCCGCCGGCGACGTGGACGGCGACGGCGACATCGATCTGGCGGTCGGCCTCTGGGGCAGCATCCTCTACATCCTGAAGAACACCGGCAACGGGACCTTCGCTGCGCCGGTCAGCTATTCGGCCGGCCCGATCTCCTACGTGGTCGCCCTGGGCGATCTGGACGGCGACCTGGACCTTGACCTGGCCGTCGCCAACCTGACCAACGTGCTGGTCTTGAAGAACAACGGCAACGGCACCTATGCGGCGGCAGTGAGCTATCCGGCCGGCGGATCGGCCGCCTGTGTGGCACTGGAAGACCTTGACAGGGACGGAGACCTCGACATCGCCGCCGCCAACGAGCAGCACAACACCGTTTCGGTCCTGCGGAACAACGGCAACGGGACCTTCGCCACCCCCGTCAATTACCCGGCGGGCGCGACCTCGCGTTTCGTAGCTGCGGCCGACCTGGATCAAGATCACGACATCGACCTGGCGACCGCCAACCTCGGGGCCGCCTATCTATCGGTCTTCCAGAACAACGGCGACGGAACCTACCAGCCGGCGATCAGCCTGCCGATTCCCGGCTCGGCCCAGATGCTGACCACCGGCCGGCTGGACGCCAATGCCAGTACCGACCTGGTGGTCGCCATCTCCGGCGGCGGCGTAGCCGTGCTGCTGAATGCCTCGACGCCGGTGAGTCCAGATTGCAACGCAAACGGTTCGCCCGACGAGTGCGATATCGCCGACGGAACCAGCACCGACTTCAATCACAATGGTGTCCCCGACGAGTGCGACGGCCTGGGCGACATGAACTGCGACGGAATACTGGGCTTCGCGGATATCAACCCCTTCATTCTGCGGCTGACCGACCCCAACGCGTACCACAACCTGTATCCGAATTGCCCGGACTCGAACGGAGACATCAACGGCAACGGGAGCGTGGGATTCGAGGACATCAACCCGTTCGTGGCCCTGATGCTCGGCGGTTGATTGCCGGTCGGACCACTGCCGAGGCCCCCGCTGCGAGGTTGATTAGAAGACCATCACACCAGCAGGAGTAGCCACGGACCGGGTGGGCTTCACGGCCGGCATGGGATGCAAACCCGCGGCCTCAGACCGGTTTTCGGGTCGGCGCAAGTCCAGGTAGCGCTTGGGGGCGGATATTCTTCTTGCACCCGAGCTGCCCGCGGGCTAATCTTGATCTGGCGGCCGTGGGCTGGATCGCGCGGCGAGCCACGCCAGCCCGGCAGCGGCCGCCTGCGAGGTTGCCGAGGCTGTGGTCGGCGGGGCACGGGCCTGACGGTCACTATTTTCATCATCACATGCAAGGAGTCCGGAAATGGCATGGGTGCACAGGGCAAGCATCTGGGGGCTGACGGGAGCGCTTCTAGTTATCGGTCCGGCCCAGGGCGCCGTCATCTATCTGGACGTGGCCGAGTTGACGGCCGGAGCCCAGCAGATCGTGATCGGCGACGTGGTCGGGCTGACCAGCTTCTGGAATGACGACCACACCCTGATCAAAACCCGCGTCGTAGTACAAGTGGATCAATACCTGCTCGGCCAGGGCAACGGGACGGAGGTCCTGGAAATGAGCGGCGGCACGGTGGGTGACCTGACCCTTCGCGTGTCGGTGCTACCCACCTTCGAAATCGGCGACCACGTGCTGCTTTTCTTGGATAGCAGCGAGATTCGGCTGGTCGGATGCTTCCAGGGTGCATATCTGACCGACGGAAGGCTGGCCGCCCGGATGGGGCCGGCCTGCGTGCGGATCATACCGGAAAGCGTTCAGCCGCTGTCGGAGCTGCTGACCGAGATTCGGCGGGCGCTGCCGGCGGGTACGACGATGCCGGCGATTCCGCCCTATGCGGGGAGCTTCCAGCTCCCGGCCGCCGAGCGCTACGCACTGTGCGGCGCGGATTGGAGTTACAAGCCCAGTCCGATGGGCGAGAATTACGTCATCAACCCCAACTGCGTGGATTCCTCGGCCGGCAACGCCGACTCGCAGCGCACCCAGATTCAAAATGGTCCGGCGGCCTGGAACAACGCCGGGGCGGACTTCGTGTTCACCTACGGCGGCGACAGCACCCAGACCGCGGTGTCCTATAACAATGTCAACCTGGTCTACTTCGATACCACACCTCCGGATGGAGGCGGGTATGTGGCGGCCACCTACTACTGGGCCAGCGGCGGCAACATGCTGGAGTGCGACCTGGTGTTCAACGACCAGTCATACACCTGGTGGAACGGGAGCGGCTCGTGCGGGGGCGACAAGATGGATATCTGGAACATCTCCACGCACGAGTTTGGGCACTGGCTGTGTCTGGGCGACCTGTACGGCGGCGGGGACACTGAGAAGACCATGTACGGGTACGTCGCCTATTGCGAGACCAAGAAGCGTACGCTGCATACCGACGACATCAACGGTATCATCGCGATCTACGGGACGGCTCAGCCGCCGGACACCACGCCGCCCACGCCCGATCCGATGAGCTTTGCGACGCCGCCGTACCCGGCCGGCGCCACCTCGATCTCGATGGTGGCCACCACCGCGACCGACTCGCAGTCGCCGCCGGTGCAGTATCAGTTTGTGTTCGTTTCGGGCGGCTCGGGCGGGACCAGCAGCGGCTGGATCAGCTCCACCAACTACACCGACAGCGGGCTAACGGCCAATACCAGCTACACCTACAAGGTCAACGCCCGGGACAGTGCCTCGACGCCCAATGAGACCGCGTTTTCTCCGGATGCCAGCACCGTGACGTATATCCAGACCCCGACCGGCGTCTCATTCGGTCCGGTGAGCGAAAGCTCGATAGTGCTCCAGGCGACCGGCACATTTACGAATCTGGCCGTGGGGATGTCGGGCATCTACTTCGATTCGACCACGCCGGGCGGGGACGGTGGGATCAACGAGTGGATTCAGGTCACCGCCGACACCGCGACCGGCTTGAGCCCGAACACCCAGTATGCCTTCCGCGCCAAGGCCCGGAACCAGAACGCGGTGGAGACCGGTTACTGCACGACCGCCAGCAAGTACACGCTGGCCAACGTGCCGGGTGCGCCGACCCTGAGCAACGTGACCTCGTCCACCATGGATCTGGATGTCAACCCGAATGGCAACCCCGCCACCACCGAGTTCGCCGTCCGCTGCGCGTCGACCGTGGATCCGACCTGGAACGGGATGTACGTCGATGCCTCCGGCAATCCCAACGCCACGGCCGTGTGGCAAACCGACTCGACCTGGGGCGCAATCACCATCCAGGCCCTGGATCCCAATACGCAGTACTGCTTCGATGTCAAGGCCCGCAATGGCGAGCTGGTTGAGACCGCGTTCTCCGGTCAGAGCTGCGCTCAAACCAGCGGCAGCCCGATCGTGCCCGGCGATATGAACTGCGACGGAACGGTCGGCTTCGCCGATATCAACCCCTTCGTTCTGGCCTTGACCAATCTGCCTGCCTGGCAGGCAGCGTATCCGGGTTGCCCGTTGCTCAACGGCGACATCAATCAGGATGGGACTTTCGGCTTTGCCGACATCAATCCCTTCGTGGCCTGCATGACGAGCGGGCACTGCCCATAGGCCTTTGGCGGATAAAGCGCCGCTCCGAGCGAGTGGCACTGCGGCCGTGCCGGCGGGTGTATTACCCGGGCGGGCCCGACCCGCCGGCATGGCGGGCGCGCCGGGCAAGCCCGGCCGCCACCCGCCGCGCATTTTACCGATGCTCTCTGCGGGGCCTCCCTGGCTCGCGGTCAACCGCCGGTAAGGAGTTGGACAAACGGATTGATGTCCGCAAAATCGACGTTACCGTCGCCGTCTATGTCCGCGTTCAGGTAGCGGCATTCCGGGTACGCGGCGGCGTAAGCATCCGGGTCGGTCAAAGCCAGGATGAAGGGGTTGATATCGGCGAAGCCGACCGTTCCGTCGCAGTTCATATCGCCCGGAATCAGCACCACCGCTTGCACGCCCCAGATCTCCACGTCGTCTATGTTCCAGCCCGAAAATTGCCAGCTTGAGTCAGTGGTGCCCATGGTCCAACGCAGATAAACGGTGGGCTGGTGGTCGGCGTAGGCCGAGATGTCGAACTGCTGGTAATTCCAGGATGAATCGGTGATCTGAGTGCTGTTCTGCCAAATGGTGGTCCAGGTCGTGCCATTGTTGCTGACTCGAACGTAGGCGTGATCGTAGAGCGGCTGTTCCACATTCAGCCAGCGCCAGAAGCGGAGCGAGACCATCGAAAGGTCGCTGCAATCGATAGCGGTACTGGTCAGATGCCGTTCTGGCAGGTTGTTCTGGTAATCGCCATTGAGGTTATACCCGTAAACGTTGCTGCCGGTGTGGCCGCCGGTCGGGTCGGGGTTGCCGTACTGGCCGCCGCCGCCGGTCGGGTGTCCCCAGGCCCACAGGTCCTGGGTGGTCCAGCCGGGGTTGGTGTCCAGGTTCCAACTGTAGACCACGTGCGGCACCCCGACATGGAGCGTGACGGTGCGCGAGGTGTCGCCCTGATGGCTGGTGGTGTTAACGAAGTACACGGTGTCGGTATAAGTACCGATAACGAGGGAATTAGCGACGGAGTTGATGGAAACGGTCACCTCGGCGGTCGCGTTAGGCGCCAGTGTACCGCTTGCATTGGTCAGTGAAATCCACGGTTGGCTCTTGGTGACCTGGTAGTTGAAGGACGTTGAACCGACGTTCTTGAGGGTATAGACGATGCTGCCGGGGGTAAAGGGGCCGCCCGGGTCGCCCCACGACTCCAGGTTGCTGGTTGGAGTGACCTGAAGGCCGGTTGCACCGGGCACCAGAGTGTCCACGTACATCAGGCCGGTGCCGGCCGCGTCCAGCCAGTTGCTCAGCCGCGTCGTGTTCGAACCGCCGCCGGTCCAGGACCGGTAAAAGCGGCCGTACCAGTCGCGCATATCGGAGCTATTGCAGGCCGAGTAGCCACCGTGCAGTTGCCCGATCACGCGGTGGTTCTGGTCGAAGAGCGGGGAGCCGGAGGAGCCCGGCTCGGTGACTCCCAGGTCCCAGTCGACCTTGAGGTGGGTTCCGTCGCCTGGCGAGGAACTGCCCAGGTAGCTGGTTATGGCCGAAGGCTGGTAATCGAAACTGATGCTTTTTTCGTCGCAGCTTGGGTGGTGGATGCAGACGCTGCTGGTGGAGTTGGCATCCGCGCGGCTCCAGCCGGCGTAGGTAATATTCCAGCTCGGGTTGGGCTGCTGGCTGAGCTGGACCAGGGTGAAGTCGGAGGTGGACCAGCCGGCGCGCCAGGTGGAGCCCGACTGATACTGGCTGAGTGAGCCGCCGCCGTGCTGGCCGCAGGTCGGGCTCTGGTAGTTCCAGTACACCACCAGCGAGGGTGCGTTGCTGGAGGTGACCCCGCAGTGGTAGGCGGTCATGAAATAGGGCGTCTGGTCCTGGGCCGTGTTGTTGACCATGAAGCCGGTGCAGAAGAGCGAGCCCCCGGTGGAGATGACCGCCACTGCCGGGATCTCGTTCTGCCAGGCGGCCCCCTCCGGGCAGACCACGTCGATGTTGCAGCTACCGGAGCGCTCCGGCATCTGGCCGAAGCCCCGGTACCCCACGTTGATCGAGGTCAGCTCCAAAATCAGCATGTGTTCCAGACTGCGGGGCACACGGACCTCGAGGGTGATATCGTCGGACAGCACTACCGGTGTCCACAACTGCCCGTGGTCGGCGTTGTCGGCGTCGGTATAGGGACGCAGAGCATGGCTGCCGTCGGTGGCGTAGACGCGCAGCTCGCCCCCCGCCGGCATGTAATACGCCTCGAATCCCAGGTTCAGCGACAAAGCGCCCGGCGAGCTGATCCGCAGTCGCCACCGACGCGTCTGCGCGTCCAGGTCCTCCCAGACCCCGTCCAGGCTGGGCCGGATGACCGTCTCGCGCGGGATGGCGTACCGCGGCGGCAGACCCTCAAACTCCCGCTGAACGTCCTCCGCCCGAACAGCTTCCAGGTCGAGTGGCGGCACGGTGATTACCGGTATCGCTTCGGACGGACCCTGGGCCAAGCAGACGGGCGTCGGCCCGGGCAACGCCGCAAACACAATCGCTACCAACGATCCAGCAAGTAGCGCGCTTCTAACCATTTAACTGATCCTCCTCTGATCCCTTGGCGCTGGTCGGGCGGGCGGTGGTCCGCATCGCCGTGCCCGCAACAGGCCAAACAGCACTGAAGTCAGCAGCAGTGTACTCGCGGTCGGACAGAGAGCCCCGCGAGCTGCCGGTGTCGACGGGGTTTCCTGCTCGGACTGCTCGGGCTCGCCCGCGACAGGCTGGTTAGGCTCCTGGGGTTCTTCCTCGGGCTCCGTTTCTTCGGCGGGCGTCTGCGGGCTGCCCGTGGCGGAAGAAGGCTTGCGGAAATCCGGGTCGCAGGCATCGCCGACCCCATCCTGGTCAGCATCCGTCTGCGACGGGTTGTACACCCCCGGGCAGTTATCGCAGGCGTCGCCCACCGAGTCGCTGTCGCGGTCGTTCTGATTGGGGTTGGCCAGAAAGACGCAATTGTCACACAGGTTCCCCACCCCGTCGCCATCCAGGTCGGCCTGGCTCGGGTTGACTACCTCCCGACAGTTGTCACACACGTCGATCACGCCGTCGCCGTCCGCGTCGTCTTCCACTTCATCCGGCACGCCGTTGTGGTTGCAGTCCAGGCTGCGGCCGGTCGCGAGGTCCCAGCTATCCGGCGTGCCATTGGCGTTGAGATCGACCTCGCAGGAATCTGGGATGCCGTTCTCATTGACGTCTGGCGCACGCCCGGCCGCGATCTCGCAGACGTCCAGCACGCCGTTGGCATTGCAGTCCGGCCCGAGCCCGCGGGCCAGTTCGTAGTCGTCGGGCAGACCGTTGGCGTCGCAATCGGGATCGCAGGAGTCGGGCCAGCCGTTGGCGTTGAGGTCGGCCGCGACGCCGATCGTGATCTCCCATCCGTCCGGAATGCCGTTATGGTTGCAGTCGTTCTCGCACTCGTCCGGGATGGAATTGCGATTCACGTCTGCTGAAGTCCCCGCGGCCAGGTCGCACTCGTCCGGGACGGCGTTGCGATTGCAGTCCCGGGCCGTGCCCTGGTCGATCTCGCAGAGGTCTGGAACCCCGTTGGCATTGCAGTCCTTAAGCCGGCCGGCGGCGATGTCGCAGGAGTCGGGCACCCGGTTCTGATTGCAGTCCCGGGCGGTGCCGGCGGCGATGTCGCAATCATCCGGCAGACCATTGGCGTTGCAGTCGGCGCCCTGACCGGTAGCCAGCTCGTAGTCGTCGGGGAGGCCGTTGAGGTTGCAATCCGGGTCGCACGCATCCGGCACGCCGTTGGCATTGAGGTCCAGGTTCACCAGTCGTTCCTGAACAAACGCCAGGTCGGCCGGGTCGCCGTACCAGGCGCTGCCGAGGAAAGGTTGCGTGCCCTCGCCGAACCCGCCGCCGGGGTTGTGAATGTAATGCTGGGACCCATTGGGGCTGCCCAGGTTGGTGCGATACCAACAGACCAGGCCAAACGGCCAAAACCCGCCCCGAGCCTGAACGGAGATCCAATACTTGCCGCGTGGCAGCACCGCCCCGCCAAAATCCCAGGTGACCAAACCGGTGCCGAAATGTCCGGTTCCGACCGTCGACAGCAGGGTGGTTCCGCCCTGCGCCTGGTATCCGCCCGGCCGGTCGGCAATCTCGACCAGGAAGCTGATCCGGGCAAAGCCGGTCCAGTCTTCCGGCCAGAAGTACGCCTGTCCGGTGGTCAGGGCCGAGGCCGAACTCAAGGTGAAGTCGTCCCACCCCTTCAAGCTGAGCGTGGGATACCCAAAATCATCGAAACTCTGGGCGTAGGCGACGTCGAACAATCCCTTGGGCGGCTGGTCGGCGACCGCGGCGACCGCCGTCAGCTCGCATTCATCCGGCCGGCCCGTGGTGTTGCAGTCCGGACTGCTGCCGCCGGCAATGTCGAGGTCATCGGGCTGGCCGTTGCCGTTGCAGTCCGGGTCGCACTCGTCGGGTACGCCGTTGGCGTTGGCGTCCGGGCTGGTGGCGCTGGCCACGTCGCACTGGTCCAACGTGCCGTTACCGTTGCAATCCCGCGAGGCCGCCCGGCAACGGATCAGCCAGTTGCCGGGGTACTCTTCGTCGATCAGGAACAGGTTGGCATTGGCCCCCAGGTTGGCCAGGTCGTCGCCCTCGACCAGCCAGCTTCGACCGCGAGAGGCGGAGCCATCCAGAGCGGCCGGGAAACTCCAGGTCAGCGCTGAGATATATGCCCCGACGAAAAACGAATCGCCCGCCTGACCCACATCAATGCCCGGGACCTCAATCGCGACAAACATGTTGGTCAGGGGATTGATGACTCGCACCGGCGGACTGGTCCAGAGCAGCTCCCCATCGTCCGGATTGCCGTCGTTGTCCGGGTCGCGCCAGATCGCGACCGTCGCCTCAGTCCCGTAGTCGACCCAGCCCCAGGCGATCTCGACCGCCACGATGCGGTCGTTGCCGGGCCGGACGGTGAAATGGTTCAGCCAGATCGTGCCGCCCACATCGGACTTGAACAGCATCTCCAGCGTCCCGTCGTCCACGCGGTAGAGGGTGTCCAGGTCGCAGGTGTCCAGAACCCCGTTGCCATCGCAGTCGCGGGCGGGATCGGCCGCCAGATCGCATTCGTCGGGCACATGGTTGGCATCGCAGTCCGAGCTGGTGCCGGCAAACAGGTCACACAGGTCGGGCGTGGCGTTGGCGTTGCAATCCGCAGTCCCACCCGGCTCACACTCGTCCGGGACCGCGTTGAGATTGCAGTCCGGGCTGGTGCCCGAGTCGATATCCTGGGAATCGGGAATCGAGTTGTGGTTGCAGTCGGGCGGCTGGTAGTTGACGTACAACGTGACATACCCCACGTTGCAGCAATCGTATTCGATCCGCATGTAGCCGCCTTCGCCCCAGTACGGCCCCCAGGAGTTGCGCAGTATCCATACCCCCCGGCTGCCCTGAGTGTCATCCCACCCGACCAGCACCACCGCGTGGTTGATCATGCCCGGCTGACACAGATTGAATATTCCGCCGGTATAGGCCGAGAACGGATCATTCACGTAAACGGTGGTCGCGACCGGCCCGTGGTCGTAGATGGCCTGCTTGATCTGCTCGACGCTCGGCGCGCCCCACTCGTCCCCAACTACATACCACGAATCGACACAATGGCTGTGCGGATAGGGGCAACCGCAGGGCAGATCCCGGGCCTGGTAGTGAAAGCTGCTTTCCGGCACCGCCCCGTTGCCGCCGCAGGGATCCATCAGCCCGCCGCAGCGAATGTACTCAAGGGCATCGGTGTGCCAGCCGCCGTTGCAACTACCGGCCGCAGTGCAGCTTACCAGCCACTGCTCGGACAGATCGGCCTGCGGGCTCCCGCTGATCAGAATCGAGCTTTCTACCGCTCCGACGGCCGCGAACGCCCAGCAACTGCCGCAGTTCCCCTGGTCGCGCACCGGCGGGCAGGCGCCCTGGGTCCGCCAGTCGAACTTGGCCGGCAGACTGCGACGCGGTGGAGAGGAATCGAAACGAGCCCGGCTTTTCCAGTCCGGCGGCTCGACCAGGCCGCACAACTGGCTGAGCGGACGCTCGGTAGCCGGATTGCGACCAACCGTGAAAGTCCAACCCTCGCGGGCTCCGCGCTGGCGCAGGGCCTCAATATCCGCATCCGATAGCTGAGCTTGAACCGGTCGAACCACCCACAGCGTGCCCGACCATAACCAGACGGCGGCGACCGCCGTCGCCCTGCTGGACCTTAAAGCAATCATGTTGGTTTCCTTCTTCCGTAAAGGACCGTTTGCTCGGCCGGGCGGAGCCGAAGCGCCGGCCCTCCCCCAGGTTCCCGAACCGGTCCCCATCCCAAAACACACAATCTACTTTACTGCCTGGCCGCCCTCGACTCAACCTCCGAGTCAGTCGCGGTGGCGTATCCTTTCGTGTGTAATCTCGTTGCCGAGGCGTAGGAAGGGCGTATCCTCTGGCCCATATTGAATTAACAGACAAGGAGGACACGCCCATGAGGATCGTAGCGGCGGATTTGGA
>Ga0136652_1000404_pt1 | contig 20940 bp, 22 predicted proteins | sample ConPoolayeEmetaG_FD_94864 | JGI IMG/M metagenome (GOLD analysis project Ga0136652, IMG submission 94864) | Hot spring microbial mat communities from California, USA to study Microbial Dark Matter (Phase II) - Cone Pool mat layer E metaG... ...
ATAGACGCCGTTCCCTTGAGGGAAGGGCGTGTTAACTGGGTGATGGCACACCCATTGCTTCGAAGGCTCCCGATGAGCCAGAAGCAAGAATCTCCCGACTTTAGTCGCGGAGAGTGTCAAAAACATCAGAAACATAAAAATTAATCAACCCTCTCCCCCCCGAATAACAATCCCCTAATAAAAAAATGCTTTTAAAATATTAATCCATAACAAACTCGTCCCTCGGCTTAGTCACCATCCATACCCGCTCTATGATTCCTGCAAGTTTCCGTATCTGTTTTCATGTTCTATTTTTATGAGGGACAGTCTTGGGGGTGCCTTTCACTCTAGGCTTGCTGTTTAAATGTGATTGTTGCTTTTCCTTCGGTTACTTTCTGGCCTTCCTGGTTTTCTACCCAGAAGTCGCACTCCACAATTTTTTCTCCATCTTCCCGTGTGTATTTTCTTTTGATTACTGCCCTGTTCACTATTTCATCTTCTATGTATATTGGGGAGAGGTACCTGATTTCTATGCTCTTAACACATTGGGGGTCTTTGAGCCAGTCGGCGAACATTTTGGGGATGAAAGAGTAGGTGTAGACTCCGGCGACCACTATGGTTCGGAAACCTAAACTTTTGGCGTATTGCTCGTCGAAGTGCAGAGGATTTATTTCATTAACCATTGCTGAGTAGTCAAAATAGGCTTGCCTATCCATTTTTAGCCTGAGTGGAGGAACCTCGTCTCCTTCATGAATATCCTCAAACTTTATCTTTCTTTTACCCATTTTTGGAGTCCCCCCTTTTCATATTTTGAGGAAGAATGTGTGTTGGTCGTAGGCTAAATCTTCTCCATCCTCACTGGAAACAGTAGTTTTCAGAGTCCAAACGTAGTAGTCCCCCTTTTTCCCACTCTTTCTCTCAAGTCGCTCGCTTTCAAGACGCAGAACATACTTTTCCCCAGCAAATAAAGGCTTATAGTAGACAACATAGGACTCCGTGTGTATGACGCCCCTAATTAGGCCCGAAAATAGCCTTTCAAACCCCTTTGCGAAAAACTCATTCACAATGGGAACAAACAGGGTGAGAAGATAGGACTGGGGAACAATCACCGACCGATAACCAAAACTTTTAGCAGCATCAACATCGAAATAAACAGGGTTAGTCTCCCCAATAGTTTCACAGTAACGCTTAAGGATATCCACATCTGGTTCAACTGTTTTTGGGCCAACCTCCAAAAGAACCTCGCCAATTATGCTTTGGAGCCTTCGTAAACCTTCAACTTCACTCTGCGACAATTCATAACACCCTAATAGAAACCAAATCCAAATACTATAATTAACAGTAGAACTTTAACCTTCCCTTTAAAAAATGGAACCCAACTCTAATAAAAGTTTAATAATAAAAGATTTAAAAATATCTCTAACCACTACTAAGGTGATGCAGAAAAGTTCGGCTTCATTTTAAAAAAAAGGAGCATTTATACGGTTTCTTTCCAATTTAGAGCCACGAAATAAGAACAAGCCGATCAATTCTACATCCTACAATACTTACAATGGTGGGAGAAATGTTTACATTCAAAAATAGAGATGGTATTGAAATTTTTGTCTATAAATGGTTGCCCGAGCCTAAAACTAAAATTAAGGCTGTGGTTCAAATTGTACACGGTGGAGCGGAGCACGCTGGAAGATACGCTCACGTTGGAGAAGCCCTCGCCAAGGCAGGATACGCAGTATATGCCGATGATCATAGGGGGCATGGCAAAACAGGGCAAAATATGGGTAGACTTGGAAAACTTGGTCCAGGCGACTGGGAAGGCATGGTTCAAGATTTAAAAGAATTAACAGACATAATTAAAAAGGATTACCCTGGTCTTCCCATTTTTCTCTTGGGGCACTCAATGGGGTCCCTTTTGGCCCAGTGCTACATTCAAAATTGGGGCAACGAGCTGAGAGGGGTGCTCTTAACTGGAACAACGGGAGAGCCATTAAAATTGCCAGCGGGAATAGATTTGGGGAGCGTTCAACGCCTAATTGAGGAGAAAGGATTAGACGCTCCCGCGGAAGAATTCAGCGAACTAACTAAAGCCTTTAATGAACCATTCCAGCCAGCCAAAACCGGGTTTGAATGGCTCACCCGAGACGAGGCTGAAGTACAGAAATACATTGATGACCCCTTAAGCGGTTTTGCCTTCTCGTACGGCTCCCTAATAGAACTAGCTAAGGGAATGTTTGCAATAGGGGATCCTCAAAAACTTCAGAGAATACCCAAGAATCTGGCTATTTACATTTTTGTGGGAAGTATGGATCCTGCAAGCGGGATGGGGAAGGGCGCTGAAGCCCTATTTAAACGCTTCAAGGAACTTGGAATAAAAGATGTCACATTCAAAGTATATCTAGGCGGCCGCCACGAATTATTCAATGAAATCAATAGGGTAGAAGTAATACAAAACGTCATAGATTGGCTGAACACTCATATCTAATTTTACCACCTATGCTTATTGCTCTAAATAACAGAAACCCTCTTATCTCTCTTTTATTTTTACTACTTCTCACATTACTTATCGCTTTTCCATACTCCCTTCAGTTACCTGTTAAATATTTTTTTCATTCTCCTCCATTCCGTTGTAAGAAACGCTTTACTCAAAATAAGTTTAAAATAGGGGAGTTTATTAAGAAAGCGTTCTACACGAATAGATGGCTTAGTTAAATATAGTTACTTTATTTGAGTAGTTGCAATTGCAATGTATAAAATTCGAGGACGAGAGAGATTTATATTCTTCTCACGATGAAAGATTTAAGAAAGATTACTCTATACGTATATTGGGAGATAGCTCTTAATAGAATTTAAAATGTAAAACATAAGTAAAAATTGTACTCCTAATTATTTAAAATAAAAAGTGAATACTGATGTATGAGGGAAAAAAAAGGCACCGTCAATTGCCCTTAAACTCCGGTAAAGACATCGGAAATAAAGAGTACGCTTCTGAAATTTTAACTGATTCACCCAAAAAAATTCCTATACTTTTTAGGAATACGATACCCGAAATTCCAACAACCACATATGGCACATTCTCAATTTATAAATATCCCGCCAAATTTATTCCTCAAATTATCGCTTACATCCTAAAGGAATACGCTAATCCAGGCATGAAAGTGTTCGATCCCTTTGCGGGCTACGGTACAGTCGGAGTGGTATCCCGAGTTTATGGGTATGACTATGAATTGTGGGACTTGAATCCAATTATTAACGTAATTCATGATACCGCCATCATGAGGAAGGCAGAAATAAACATTCCAAAATTAATGCAAAACATCAAAAGTTCAAAAGAAGAATTTGCTCCTAAATGGTCTAACCTGGAATATTGGTTTCCTGAGGAGTTCCTCTCTATACTTTCCAAAGCTTGGGGTTTTGCCCACTCATTAAACGACGAATCTAAGTATTTACTATTAGTACCATTACTTAAAGTAACCAAGTACTTCTCCTATAGTGATGAGAAAGTACACAAATTATACAGATCAAAATTTTCCAGAAAGAAAATAGAAGAACTTTTAAAGACAGATTGGAAATCAAAATTTTATACCATGCTGAGTAATGAAATACGCACACTCCTCAGAAAAATTCGAGAATACAACCATCTCAATCCAAAACCAGTTGAATACAGGATTAAATCAGGAATTGACACATTAGAAACGAAGCTGGAAAATGAAGTTAACATGATTATTACATCACCCCCATATTTACAGGCTCAAGAATACATTCGATCAACAAAACTTGAATTATTCTGGTTGGGTTATGATGAACAATACATAAGACAACTAAGTAAAAAAGAAATCCCTTATAGACCCGTAAGTAAAATTAAAATTTTTTCAGAGAAGTACTACGAGTTTAGAGAGAAAATAAGTGAAGCTTATCTTAAAGAACTTTACGACAGATATTTTAATGCAATTTTAAAAGCTTTCTCCACATTATGCGAAGATGTCAAGGACTACATGTTCATTTTTGTTGGGCCTGCCAAAATAAGAACAACTCCCATCCCCATAGATGAGATAGTTGCTGAACATCTAAAAGAGTTTGGTTGGACACATGAGGCAACATTTATAGATAAAATAGTCTCGCATGTAATGTTCGAGTCAGGAATAAACCCCGCATCCGGCGAAAAGGATAGCAGAATGAAGACTGAACACCTAATATTTTTAAGGAAAAGTGATTAAGTGTGCTTGAGATTTCAAAAGGTGAACTAAATTCTTACCCCAAATTCAGAACAAAATTAGGTGAGCATATACAAAACCTCAAAGAGTATATTGTGAAGGTAAGTGGAATAGACTTTAGCATAGAAGACTTATGTAAGCTACTTCTCTCAGTATGTAGGTGTAACGATTTTAATGTGATCGGCTTAAAAGGAAACAAGATGTTTTTAAATGAAGAAAATGTCTTTAGTTGGGTCAAAGAAAAATTGATACCAAACACAATTACCTTAAGATTAGATGACGAAGACATAGTACGACTACTCATATTTTGTATTGAAATTACATATCAAATGTTCTCTGGAGGTTCAAGAGCAACTATTTCTCAAAAAGGATCTAGAGAACAAAAAAGAACGTTCGACAAAATTATTGTGGATCAGTTTAATGGAAAATTTGGCGAGATCGTTGTCAAGAAATTTCTTGAAAGAAACTTTTCCTCAAAAATCGAGCTGGACTGGGAAATTTCACCCAAAATTGAAAAATATAGAAATGATATTGTAAACGCAAGCAAGAACATTAGCATAAAATCCTCTCCTTCCATAGCCGGTATCTGGGCTGAAGCCGACATAGGCTACGATTATGGAATCAATGTTAAATGTTTTATACCGCAACCACTTATTTTACAATTCTTCATCGAAGTCTGCGGTTTCACTAGACTCCTTGATTTTGCAGAGAGCAAAATCCCTTCTAGTAACGGCCGCTTCAAGGGCTACCTTGAAGAGATGAGAAAAAGAATTAAAGCCTATAAATGTGGAGAAATAAAAACAAATCTTAAAGGTTTTGTCTCTGGATATTTCAAAACCTCAGAATATACACCTATTAAAAGGGATGAAAAACTACCCTACTTGGGTAAAGTAAACGAAGAAAGATACCTTGTCAAAATAAGTGAACTCAGATACAGAAAAAATGATTGGACTAAATTGCTTCGGGAGTGTAATTTACTATAAATTCGTTGAAAAATTTTTTTAGACATTTTTAAAAATTGATTTTCTCCTCGAAATCCTTTGCGTAACCTTTTGTTTTCTTAACACTCCATTTTCTAATTAGAACCGGTGGAATATTCTGAAAAGGTTTATATACGTTTGGTTATTTTTTAAAAGTGAAATATTTCAAATGGTTGTGAAATATTATGAATAATGTCCAAATGGTTAGTAAGGTTCTTGATGCAAGAGGGCTGAGCTGTCCTCTGCCGATCGTAAAGACGAAAAAACTCGTGGAGGAGATGATGACGGGAGAGGTACTAAAAGTTTTGGCAACGGATCCCGGAAGCAAAAGAGACTTTGAATCTTGGTGCAAAAAGACTGGAAATACGCTTCTTGAATCTTCCTTTAAAGATGGGGTCTTTACTTACATTATAAGGAAGGGGGCTTGATTTTGCAGGGTACCTTATTGATTTTGTTGTTTGAGTCTCCCTATCAGTATGATAGCGCCGACCATGCCTATGAGATAGCTCGAGCTGCGCTAAGAAAGGGACATAAGGTAAACATCTTCCTCATGATGGATGGAGTATACAATCCTATCACTTACCAGAATACTGAAAACCTCCGTACACGTCCCATATTTGATAAACTTAAAGAATTAATCGGTATGGGGGCCCGCGTTACAATGTGTAGGGTATGCGCAGAGGTGCGTGGCGTTGTGGATGAAATGTTGCCTGAAGGGGTAGATGTGGGTGGAATATATGATTTGGCGGATATGGTTGCCGAGTCAGATGTTGTTATAAATTTTACTGGGAGGAACTAGAAATACCTGAGAAAACTGTTCTTATATTTGTAAGGTCAAAGCCATTTTCCAATTTAAACTATTATGAAGCTCTACGCGTGGCTTCAGGGCTTTTGGTTCAACACCGCGTAGTGCTGATTTGGATGGGTGACGGTGTCTACGCTGCCTTAAAGGGTGCAGATAGGAGTTTAACCAGTAAATTTTATGAAGTGTTCCCCGACATGGACATTAAACTATACGTTGAGGAGGAGTCTCTTGAAGAGAGGGGCTTAGGAAAGGAAGATATTATTCCAGAGGCTAATGTTATCAGTAGAGATAAGATTCCGGAGCTTGTTTTGGAGGCTCAAGCATCGATTGTATTCTAGAAGTGGTGTCAATGAAAACATTAATTTTTCTCAACAGGTTGAATTTCGACTTTATTCCCATCGTTGAGAAGCTGAGGGAGAAGGGTGAGGACGTAGAGGTTATCCTAATTCAGGATGCGGTTTACCTAGCCCTGGAGAATAACGGTCGCAATCAAAACTTGGAAAGTGCCATAGGAAAAGGGGTGAAATTTTATGTTTTGGAGCGGGATGTTGAAATTCGTGGAATTAAAACTCACCTGCAGCCTAACTTTAAATTAATTGATTATGACCAGCTAGCAGATCTACTATTTAGTGATAATAATAGAGTTATTAATTTATAATTTATTGTAGTGGTGGAGATATTGGTGCTTGAAGAATTAGACAAAAAAATTTTAGAGTTACTCTCACTTGATTCTCGCCTCTCCTATCGAGATATAGCAAAAAAGCTTGGGGTGAGTCACGCAAACGTATCAAGCAGAATAAAAAAGCTAGAGGAGGAAAACGTGATAAGAGGATACACAATTATATTAGACCCCGAATACTTGAACTTATACTCTTTATGTATTCGCATAGCTACAAAAACCGGAGCAAACCTCGCCACCATCGGGAGGGAAGTAGCGAGTCTGCCTCAAGTGTACGTCGTTCTAAGGGTTAGCGGAGAGTGCGACTTACTAGTTCTCGGAATGTGCAAAGATCGGCAGGAAGCCCTAGAGCTAATTTCAAAGATATCCAATATTAAAGGAATAGAAAAAGTGGAAAGCCACGTGGTTCTTGAAACAATAAAACTGGCAGGCGTCAAACTAAAATGAAAATTAGAGGCGAAGTGCGTATTTACCTCGGCGAATTAAATTTAGAGTTTATTCCCACTTTTGCCAAAAGGAGGTTTCTTGCTTTCACTTAAGGTTTCATGTGGGAAAAAAGAAGGAAGCATTAAGCTTCTTTTCAGCATTCCAGCAATTATGGTGAAGATTTAAAATTTGAGCTAAATCATGGGAAACCCGTATACGCTTAAGCGTTTTAGACAAATTATGAAATAAGTTTTCATGGCAAATACACCCATATTCTGATTTATAAAGGAAAACACTTGCTGAAAGAGGCCGTTTATGCCTGCAATACGCCACACATATATTAAAAGATTCAACCCTCAGAAAAAAGGCGGTTAGTCTATTTCTAAAACGACTGAGTGAACCTTGAACTGAACAAAAAATGAAAAGACTGAACTACTGGGTATCTGCTGCATGCGGATTTGTTCAGCTAGGAGCAGTATTAAAGGCGAAAGAATCGGAAAGATTAACTAATGACGCATTGAAAATACTTAAAGAAGCCGCTGAATCCCTGCTCAGTGTTTTGTCCTCTAAAATTTGTTTTTTAGAAATTCTTGGTAGATTGCTTCCATAAGACCTAGGGCTGATTTTAGTGAGCCTTCTTTTTCGCATATGTTATCTCCTAATAGAAATGAGCGGTAGCCCATTTTTAATAAAAGCGCCATGTCTGAAATATCTGCGCAGTTGGGGAGTTTCTCTGGATTCAGAGTTGATTCTAGTATGCGAGAAGCAGCTATTGCGTTTTTGTCGGCTTTAATAATTTTTGCTAGTGCGCCTAGAATTTGGTGTGGCCATTCTAGTTCCACATACATGTCGCCTCTGGCGGCCATTAGCCGGACGTTTTCATTCACTTCGAGGTAAGTGTTTTCGACGAATTCTAAGCCTTTGATTGATTCTATTTTTGCGATTATTTTTGCTTCTGGGTCTAGCTTTAATAGTTCGAAAATGTCTGATTTCTGTTCCACGAATGATAGCAGATATTTGTGGATGCCGAGTTTTTGAGCCGCTTCCACGAATCTTTTATCTTGAACCGTTAAGTATTCTTCGACCACTAGCGATTCGTCGGGGATATTAAATGGTGTACCTTTTCCGAATGTGATATTGAAGGTGTCAGAATATTGTTCTGGAATGTGGATTTGAAGTTTGCTTTTTTCTATCACCTTGTCGATTTGCAAATAGTTTTTTCCATCATTGTAGTATAAGAGTGTGGGGGTGTTAACTCTGATTTTTTGGTTAATTTCGAGAACATTATTGTCTTTGGTGAGTTCTGTGGCTTTAACTAGTCGGAGCTCTCTGCATTTCAGGTCAATCCAGAGCTCCTTCGGTTTAATGGTTTCTCTGAAACGGGTGAGTGCATCCTCAATACCCTCATTTAATTGTGCTCCAGTATTAAATCTGAGGGCTTTTACTAACGGGTATCTACTCACCTCTCTCAAATATTGGGCGTAAGGAGATAGGGTTAAAAACACCTCCATTTTAGGTCACCTAGCTTCTTTTCCTGCCGCCTGAATATTGTTTTTTGCTGTTTGGTAACTAGAGGGGGCTTTTCGGTTTACTGTTTCGAAGGCTGCGTTTCTGTTTTGGCAGGCTAAGCATTTCCCACATGGCTCCTCCGTGGCTTCGAAACAGGAGCGGGTTTTTTCAAGAGGAATTCCGCTTTCTTTAGCGTAGAGAATCAAATCTGCCTTGGAAAAACCTCCCGGCCTAAATGAGTCATCCATAAGGGGAGCGTTGAACTGGAAGTTCCAAATTCCTAGACATATACATGTATGTAGGCTTTGAGAGAGAACCGATAGGTACCCCGATTCTGGGGAGTTGGTATCCTCATTCACGGAGCCCACAAGGATGGTTCTTATTGCTTCCCCATATTTCCCGCTAAGATACACTGCTTGAGTTGCTGAGTTACACCACATTGTGGCGTTTCGCATGGGTAAGCCCATTATTTTTTTCCGGTTTTCATCCAAGTATTGCTTATTCACTTTTGATGGAATCTGTATCTCCAACTTTACCAGTTCGACTAGGTTTTGAGGGTATCTGTCCTTATAAAACTCGTAGAAGTAATCTACAGCCTTTTCTTCCCATTTTTGGTTCCGGGAGCCCCGTCTGAAATAGAGCAGTACCACTTTAGAGTCCCATTCTTTGATAACCATATCAATTAAAGTTGTTGAATCCATACCGCCCGAAAACAAAATTATCACATATTCGCCCAAGGGTTTTTCAAACACGTATCCCCTTGTTTCTATCAAAACCTGTTTAATTTGACTTATCCTCTTATCATAGCCTAGAGCGTTCAATTTTAATAATTTAAGCCAGTAATCCTCACCGGAATCACACATTGCCAAAAACTCCGAATAGTCAAGATAAAAGCTATGAGAGTATTACAAAAAGGAAAAATTTAGACCTTTCTCACTAAAAAACTTAATTATAGGCGTGGCTTCTTTAACCAATTTTTAACAAAAAATAAACAAGTATTGAACTTCCAAAAGAATTATGGTTTCTTTAAACTGAATTAGAAGACATATTAGCAGGCATGTCTCCTCGCCCCTGCAGAGAATAGATAACTTTTTTTCACTTCTCCTTTTTTATTCTTTTAGAAGCTCTTCCCCTTGATTTCCCTATATGTGGTACCCGTTAGAATTAGTTCAGCCGTTTCAGTACCTCCAGTAGAGAATCTTCAAGTCGAAATTTGATTTTTCTGAGGGTATTAGGTTACCGTCCCTTCCTTTGTGGCGGGAAGCTCGCTTTTCAAGACTTTCGTTCTCTCTGTTTTCTTCCACGAGTTTGCTAAAATCATCTGGGAACGCGGCGGAGCATAGTCGTAAACTTTTTGATAGTTTCAGCGATTTAGGTATACTTCTATTTCCCCCTTTTGTTTTTCGTAAATTCTCATTTTATATGAAATTTTTTAGTTACAAGCAATCAAATTTTTTCAATGTTTTAGGGCAAGGGATTTATTTTTGTTGTGAATGTCCTGTTTGAAAATGCATCCTGTTGTGCGTAATGCTTCTAATTAATGTGTCTTCTCTAAGTTCTTCCCTGTAGGGTGCTGATGATTGACTTGGTTAGGGGCAGGTCTTTTTCGTAAATGTGTGCGGAGATGATGTGAATATTCAGGGTTAAGTTTGTTAGGGCGAGTTCGTTCTTTATTTCTTCTGCGATTGTCTTTAAAGCTAAAAAGTTGAATACTGCTTTTTTTGCGAGGTCTAAACTTCTGCAGGTGGCGGTCATGAGGAGTGTGTTATTCCTGATTTTGAAGTCTATTAGACTTACGCAGGGTATATAAGATGTATCCTCATCGGGAATTAGGAGTGTAATGGTGGCGGATTTTGTTTCCGGTTTGGTTTTCAATCTGTTTTTAACCCACTGCAATTGGTTTATGCCCTTGTAGTTTCTTAGGCGATAGCCGTAGCTTTTAGCGTTACCCAGTTCTGGTACCAGTGTTTCTTGTTCAAAGTTTGTTTTCATCCAATTAGCCATAGCGGGATTAATTGCCCTAATTTTTTCTTCTTCATCCAAAGGGTTTTCTAAAATTAGAAAAAGATGGAGAACCTCAAAGAGGATTTGGTCTTCATCCATTATTGTGACGCCATTTTTTTGAAGGAGTCTAAGACTTTTAGTCCAAGCGTCCAGAATCGAGTTCGAAACTATTAATTCCATATACTTGCCAGGCTCATTCAAATTCTGACTATTATGTAGCCGCACATTTCGCATTCTACGGGTCTTCCGAAATCGGGTGCACTTTTCAGCTTTGCTCCACATTTCGGGCATTCTAAAGCTGCAATTCGATACACGTATTTCTTCTGGTTTTCAGATTCAATGCCACTCAAAGTTGTATAAACTTGCTCGACTTGACTTTGAGTTTGCCTTATTTCTATTCGTTCTTTAAACTCGTCGAATTTGTCAATATGAGTCGCAACAATTCCGATTATGATGTCAACCACCCTTCTTGGATCTTTCATTACACGTACCCGTTCCTTCCCCAGAGTTTCCTCCCACTGTTTGTGTATAATTTTTTCATTTTTAGGATATTCATATTCCACCCGCAAAATATATGTTGAAAACTTTTTCATCAATAAGTCGAAAACCTCTTTACTGTCAACATCGGTTCTCGGATTGTCACCTATAAGATTCACAATGTGCTCGCGGTTCACCTTTGGATAATAGCCTTCGTCACCCACAAAGATAAAAATGGGTCTCGGTTGAACTTGAGCATTTAGCAATTCACACTTCATAGCATAATAATAAGCCACAAGTTCATATGTTTCTCTCGCATATCCCCCGCCACCACCCTCCGGATAAAGTGATTGAATATTCAGGTCTAACTGTGGTCCAGAGGCGAAGTCTGTGACTTGGAGAGGAGCCTGGTCACAGTAGGCGTCTCCAAAGGCTGCGAAGGAAATCTCAAAACTGTTTTTCAAATCTTCCGGCAGGAAAAATAAAACCTCATTATAAAGGATACATAGCTTTTCGAAAATTATCTTGGGAAACTCACGCATGGAACCCGTAACATCTACAGCTACTACCAAAGGAAGTTTAGCCTTAGTAACGAGCACTTTTCCCTTGGGCGGAGGGAGAATACTTTTAACTTCAGTGTACTTTCGACCCTTATCAATGTTATAAGAAGCCGCACTACGCTTGACCACAGCATCCGTAGTACCGTAGTCATAATCGCTTCCGTAACCACCCATTCCAATCACAACCACTTATGAAAAATAGGAGAATCCTACAAATATAAATATAATCTCTTCGCGTTCAACTTGCAAGGCCTTGTAACATCCTTCTCGAATCTTACGAATATAACTAGACAATGTTAAATTTGTTACTTAGCCGTTTTTGCCCCGTTTTTCTCCCCTTTTTCGTTGAAGGGAATTGTGGCTTTTGGCTATTTATGGTGATCCTGATAGGAAAAACAATCTAATTTAACATTTTCGAGGTAATCACTTTTCCTTAAATAAGTAACCATTGTATAAGTTTGGGGCGTTTACCGTTCCATCTGTTAATTAGTAGTATGCACCCAAATTTAAAAGATCTTTAATAGAAAGTATGAAAATATGTTTTCCTAGAAAATGAAACACCGTTAAAAAAGTTTATATCTAGTCAGAACAAATAAAAATTTAATTAAAAAATGGAGGTTACTGAGTGGCCAGATTTGGAGTCGTTTTCATAGGTATAATCGCTCTACTAACCTCAATCGGTGGAATCATCCTTGGAGCCGGCATAACATTCTTTGGATGGAGCATCTATGGCAACCCGCAAGAGAGACTAATACACAGCCTTTATCTACTTGTGAATCCCTCCACCCCTCAATGGATGAAATTCTACCTGATGATCATTTCCATACCCGATGCTATTGGAGGAATGAGGCTTGCCACCTTAATTGCATATTTCGGAGCGGCTATGCTAATTGTCTCCATAGTTTATCTTGTTGCATCCATCGGTTTACTTGCAATGAAGAACTGGGCTCGAATAATAATTGTAATCATTGGATTTCTATACATTCTGGGCGGAATAGGCATGTTGGTATATGGTGGCATAAGTATAAGTATTCTGGTGATAATATGGGGTGTAGTTAACCTGATATGGGGCATAATACTGGTGGCATACCTTATGAGCGACGTGAAAGACGAGTTTGAATAAAGCCCAAAAACCCGGCAGCATTATAACCAAAAAGCGCTATGCAATATCTCAAAGATTTTTACTATTTATTTCCCCTCTTTTTCTCAAATCATGAGATTTAGAATCTATTGCTGATAGGCTCCAAACCTGAAATTGGTTTATTAACAAAATAGCAGGTTACATTTGTTTGTATTGGCATTTTGTCCTTTGCAGTCTTTATGTATTTTTGGTGGTTTTGTTTGTTTCTTTTTTAGAGGTGTTTTCCCCTGTCTTGGTTTGTGGGATACTAGCTTTTTGGTTTGAGGGAGTGGAGAGTTGTGGGTGTGGTTGTCTTCTTTGAAGTTTTTGTTGAGTGTTTGTGGGTGGCTTGTATTATGTGGGTAGTAGGTGATTTTAAATATTTTTAAGATTAAATGATTGTTTAGGTAGTACTGGTCGATTTCCAGTGGAACTTGGTGAAAAAAACAATGTACGGCATAACAGAAAAAACCCTAAAAAAACTACCCAAAAACCTCAACAACCCCATATGCATACAGAGCCTCCCAGACATAAGCAACGTGGGAACAGAAGCCGTAAAGAAACTCACAGAAGGGCTTAAAGCGAAAAAGATTATGGAGCTGGGATTCCATGATCTCCCACCCATAATCATAATCAACGACGGAATCGCTCACCTACCCAAAATACACATACACTTCTGGAAGGATCCGCAAAACAAGCGAGACATATTCTTTGTCTCAGGCGACGACCAACCCATGACTTCGCGGGGAATATACACCATATCGCACCACATAGCCAAATTCATGTCCAAGAATGGAGTGAAACTCATAGTAACCCTTGGTGCATACATAGTGGAGCCCTCAGCCATCAAAAACAATTCTAACAAAATATATATTGCTACCACCCACAAGGAAAACGAACACCTAAAAAAACTGCTCAACCTTCCAAACGCTAAACCCATGACCGAGGGAGAAATACTGGGAGCCAATGGCATAGTGCCAACACTAGCCAAGCAAGAATTCGACATTGAAGGAGCAATAATACTATCTGAAACCAGCGCCCAATTAGCCTCTATGGGAAACAGCGATCCCCAAGCTGTGAAAACTCTTGTAGAAACACTTACAAAATATTTGAATCTCCCCCTAGACGGCACCCACAAAGGAAACCAAAAACCCACAAAAAAACAAGCAGCTGAGGAAAAACCCCCTAAAAGAGAATACCAAGAGGAAGAACTCAAAAGCTACATCTGCTAAAACCAACCAAAAACCCAAAAAATTTTCAGAAAAATCATTGAGAATCTGGGGGTTTCCTCACTTTAATTTTTCACAAACACTAAAAATAGTTGAAATCCATTCATCCATCCACAAACCATATTTCCAGAAATTATTAATGCTCCCCCTAAACAAGCAATATATATCTTGACAATATCAAATTTGTTTCATTTAGCCATTTTTCCCTGTTTTCCTCTTCCCATTGAGAGAATGTAGATTTTTCAACTATTTACAGTAATTTTGGGGGAAGGAAAAATAACCCTAACATTATCGAGATATGGAGACATAACTAAATAAAAAATAAACCACTAAAACATGTTACGAATTAGGAGATTGTGTGAAGTATGGAAATGGTGGCTTGAAGCCTCGTATCAACTATGTGGTTTGTCTTTTCCCAGCGGTTTAGAGTCTGCCTACATTACCTGCTCTTTAGGCTTTATTGGAAAAACCTCAAAACGGCCTCCTTCTTTTGAGGCGACCAAAAAACCCACACCAACCCAAGCCACATAGTCAATACAAGGACTCCGGTGGCTTAGTAATAAATCTTTTATTTCACATATACACTGTATTATTTACCTTGAGTGATACGAGGCATTCTACGATGAAAAACAAGGAAAAACCAACTAGATTTGAGTTCAGTCTCACAACAAAAATTAACGATATTACTTATTGGAGATGCACGATGTGTGGGGGGCTCAACAAGACCCAAGAAAAACCAGCTTTATGTGAAATCTGTGGGGAAGGAAAAAATTTTGAAAAAATGCAAATAAAAATAAAAACAAACCAAATACAAGACTTAAAATGAGAGGCGTGGGAACAAAAAGTCTCCTTCCCGGGTTACGAGATGCCGGCTCAACCGCGTAGCGGGTTTTAGTAGCTCAAGCCTCCTCTCAAAGCAGGATGTAGTAGAGATTCCTTGTTTGAAAAAGGAGAAAGAATAAATCCTATTAGAAGAAAAATGTGAAAAGCTGCAAGACCAAATGTTTCTCTTCAACATTCGCACAAGGGACTTATTACATCCGAAAATTTTATTCCTCTTTTGCGATTTTCACAATTACACTAAAATATTTATATACTCGAAGAAGGTTATAATAACTCATTTCAATTTAAGGTGGTTAGAGGAAATGTCTGCTAAGAATCCCTCTACGGGTGGTCGCAGAATCGTTTTTACTCGGGACGCTACTGGTCTGGTCAGAGAAATAAGCATCACCGATGCTGTGGTAATTGTTTTCTCCTTCATCGTTGGTGGCGGCATCATGTTCTTATCTGTGCAGAGTTTGGCTCCCACATATTTTCCGGGTGCCAATTTGTCCTTGGGTTACCTTCTCGCTTTATTCTTGTGGCTTCCAGTCGCTCTCATCTACGCCATTATGGCTAGAGCCATGCCTCGGAACGGCGGCGACTACATTTACGTGAGCAGGATTCTAGGTCCCGGATACGGTTTCCTCGCCTCTTGGGGCGTTTGGATTATGCTCATGTTCACCATTGGAGCTCTAACCTTCCAAGCAGTTTCCTTCGGAAGCCTCTTTGTAATGTACTATGGCTTGCTCACCTATAACTTGGGCCTCCTGGGCTGGTCCATTCAGCTAACGGATCCGTTATGGGGCGTTGTCTTCGGCATCATCGTAGTCCTCTTTTTCGGAGGCGCACTAATGGTGAGCACTAAGGGTTCCCTATGGATTATGCGGTTCCTGTTCCTTATTCCCCTTTTGGGTGGCTTAGCGACAATCTGGGTACTGTTCACCCATTCCCCTATGGATATGATTTGGGCTTGGAACAACGTTTTCGGCTGGGGACAGAATTTATTCGGAGCATATGGAGACCTGTTTAGGATAGCCTATCAGAATTACTGGTGGCTCTACGCTTTTAGAGATTCCACAACAGGAATCACCAACACAATTGGCATAATGTTGATTGCAATGTTTGCCTTCGGTGGTGTGTACAGCATTACAATTGTGGGCGGCGAAGTTCGAGACACAAAGCGCACATTCTACATATCTATGGTTTTAGGCCTATTCTTCATAGCTGCCTTCTACATTGGATTGCTTTATCCTCTTCAGGCAAATTATGGAGCATTCATCCACATGTACGATTTTCTCACTTACTCTAAAGATCCCTTTGGACTGCTGATGTGGTCTCTACCTCATCTAAACGCAGAATTGTCTTGGGTGCCCGCAGGGCTGGGTAGTCTTTTGTCTCAAGACACTCTGCAGTACTGGATTCAATATGGTGCCTGGCTTTATGCTGGCAAGGTTCCCGTCCCTATTCCTGCAAGTATACCCCTATTTGCTGCTCCTCTTGCTGGTTTGAGCTGGCTGGGATTACTCATCATAGGCTCTGGAGCAATATGGCTTATCAATTCGATTACGCCCTACTTGCTATCAACTTCAAGGTACATGTTTGCTTGGAGCTTCGATAGAATTATTCCCACAAAGATCAGCGCAATTAATGAGAGAACAACTACCCCCATATATGCCATTGGCATATCCGTATTAGTTGCCTGTATTGGAGTCATTCTAAGCTATTGGAGTGCCTTCCAAGCCCTTATGAATACGGTTTTCTTAGGTGTTCCAGCGTTCGTGCTAACCATATATGCGGGCGCTAGATTCAGTGCCAGAAGACCTGATCTTGCTGAGCAGACTTATAGCCCCAAAATTGGTAAATTCCCAGTGCTGAGCATATGCGGAGTAATAGCAATATTTACCATACTACCTTTGATAATTGCCGGTATAGCCACCTTTAACCTTGGTTCTCTACTTCTGATAATTGTCATTTACTCCATTGGAGCAGTAATATACCTAGTAATGAGGAGAAGGAACAGAAGGGCAGGAGTAGACTTAGAAGCCATTTTCAAAAGCATCCCTCCCGAATAAGGGCTCTCTGACCCAGAAAGTACGAGTAACCCCCCTTCATTTTTTTAAATATTTATATTATATTTCTAAAGAGTTTTAAATAAGCAATTCTACAAGCCATATTTTTCTAGGATTCCTCTTAATTTCCTAGGAAAAAAGGGAGATACACATCAAATTTTGAATTCTCAAAATAAGTGGAAAAAAGTTTTTGAAAACGCGAATAAAAACGCTCCAAAAATAGAAATAGCAGGGAGAGGATATTGTTACCTCAAGAATTCATTTAATATTCGGACACAATTTTGGAGCGTTTTTTATGACCTACGATCCATTAGAGTTGGCTAGAAGGATTGAGAAAATAGTGTTGCGAGGGGAGGACAAATTATACTATCGTTTCAGGGGAGGGCAATGGTATGGGGGAATCGCCACCGCCGACTGTTGCGGGTGCCCCCTAAGATGTATTTTTTGTTGGGGCGCAGAGCCCCGAGATAATCCAAAAGGTTACGGGCGTTTTTACTCCCCGGAGCAGGTTTTCCAAAATTTGACACACATAGCAAAGAAGAGGGGGTACTCCCTGATTAGAATAAGCGGCAACGAACCCAGTCTAGGAAGGGAGCACCTCATCAAAATCTTGGAGATGGTTGAAAAAACACGTTACACCTTCATTTTGGAAACTTCAGGAATATTGCTGGACAAGGATTATGCTAGCCAGCTATCCCAGTTTAAAAACCTGCACGTAAGAGTCTCCCTGAAGGGAGCCTGCGAGGAAGAATTCTCAAGACTCACAGGCGCAAAACCCGAAGGATTCCAACTCCAGCTGAAGGCTCTAGAGAACCTTGTGGAACTCGGAGTTTCCTGCAACGCAGCATTAATGTCTTCATTCAGCACCAAAGAAAACATAAAACAACTAATCATCCGGCTATCCCAAATAAGCGACAAACTATCCTCAGAACTAGAAGACGAAATCGTTATCTTATATCCCAGAGTCCAAAAAAGACTACAAGAAGCAGGAATACAACCCTTCACCTTCTGCACCCCCTAGCATGAACAAGATAAAAGAAATTTTTTAAAGAATCTAAAAAGATCCACAAATTCACAAAAATAAATTTTTGAAACCTCACCTCGCTTTTTTTCTAAAAGATGGGCAAAAAGTTATAAGCATATCTACATCAACGGATTTCCGTACCAAAAATCAAAAATTTGCGCTAGAACTGATTGAGATGTTGGAGGAAACCTGAAATGAAGGAACCAGTAATTGTGGGTTACGTAAGAACACCCATTTCAAGGTCACGTCCAAGAGAGCCGGAAAAAGATGTTTTCAACAGCATTAGAGCAGACGACATGGCCGCCATGGTAATAAGAGAAGTTGTGAAGAGATCCGGAATAGACCCCAAAAATATTGATGACTGCATTTTTGGATGCGCCAACCAGACAGCTGAACAATTCGCCTATGGAGGACGCATGTTTAGTCTCATGGCAGGCCTACCACTTGAAGTAGCGGCATTAGCTTGTGACAGACAGTGCGCCTCAGCCATGTCTTCAATCCACATTGGTGCCATGGAAATAATGACCGGCTTTTCAGATGTGGTGGTGGCCGGTGGGGTTGAACACATGACCCACGTACCCATGGGACATGGAGTAAATCCAAACCCGAACGCCCTAAAGATGGAGAAGAGGTTCGACTGGCTTGTAGCCATGAACATGGGCCTAACAGCCGAAAAACTGGCAGCAGAGTCAGGAATATCCAAAAAGGAGCAGGACGAATGGTCTGTACGAAGCCACCAGCTAGCCGCAAAAGCTCAAGCTGAAGGTTTCTTCAAAGGCGAAATAATACCTGTTGAGGTAACACTTCCTGACGGAAGCAAAAAAGTGATTGATACAGATCAAAGCATTAGGCCAGACACCACACTGGAAAAAGTCGCTTCTCTGCCTCCCGCATTCAAGCCGGATGGAATAATAACTGCTGGCAACTCCTCTCCTCTAAATGCTGGTGCCGCCGCTGTAATGTTGATGAGCAAAGAGGCAGCCAAGAAATACGGATTAGAACCTATGGCAACCATTAAATCTATGGCCTGGGCGGGCGTCGACCCCAGCGTAATGGGCAAAGGTCCGGTACCCGCAAGCCAAAAAGCGTTAAAAGCAGCAGGCCTCAAAGTGGAGGACATTGATTTCTGGGAAATAAATGAAGCCTTCGCAATAGTAACCCTATACGCCATAAAACAGTTAGGAATAGATCCCGAAAAAGTGAATGTTAAAGGCGGAGCCATAGCCATCGGACACCCACTGGGAATGTCCGGAGCCAGAATAACAGGCACCCTAGCCCGCATACTGGAAAAAGAAGGAGGCACCTATGGCCTGGCAACACTGTGTGTGGGCGGAGGACAGGGCGCAGCCACCATAATTAAAAGAGAGTAAGTAAACACTATTTCTGCAGAAAGAAATACGCTTCAAGCCTTTTATTTTTTAAGTATTATTTTTTTCGCGAAAAACTTGTTATAGCAGTTCTTTGCAACCTGCGATTTTTTAGGGTTTTCTTTATTAGTTGAAAACAAATATAAGAGGAGTGGCTCCAGAATTCTATAGTTGTGACGGAATTTTCGTTTTCCCTTTTTGGATTTGGTAGTAGGAGGAAGCTTTTTTGAGAGAAGTAGTTATTGTGGACTATTTGAGGACGCCCATTTCCAAGGCTGACCCTCAGCAGGATTTCTACAAGAATATGCGTATGGATGACCTCTGCGCCCTTGTTATCAGGAAGCTGGTTGAGAGAACAGGTGTGAGGGCGGAGGAAATAGAGGAGTGCATCGTAGGGTGCTCAAACCAGGGTGGAGAGCAGTGGACGTATGGCGGCAGAATTATTAGCCTTATGGCTGGCCTCCCCTTCTCTGTGGCGGCTTTGGGTGTGGATAGGCAGGGTGCCTCCTCTCTGGAGTCTGTCTCCATAGCTGCTATGGAGATAGCCCAGGGATTCGCAGACATAGTGGTTGCAGCGGGCATGGAGCACATGTTGCACATGCCCATAGGGTCAGGTGTGAATCCCAGCCTCCAATTTTTAAATATTGGCTCCTTTGATGCCTTAACCGCTCTAAGTATGGGATTATCGGCGGAAAAACTTGCACAAAAATTTTCTGTTTCCAGAGAGGAAATGGACAGGTTTTCTCTCCAAAGCCACATGAAAGCCGTTAAAGCTCGAAAGGAAGGCTTTTTCAAAGAAGAAATACTCCCCATAGAAATCATTCTGGACGACGGAAGCAGAAAAATTGTCGACTATGACCAGAACGTTAGACCAGACACCAGCCTCGAAAAACTGGCAGCTCTACCACCCGCATTCAAGGAGAACGGACTAATAACCGCGGGAAACTCCACCTCCCTAAACGATGGCGCAGCAGCATGCATCCTCATGTCAAAGCAGAAGGCCCAAGAGTATGGGCTCAAGCCGCTGGCAACAGTAAGATCTATGGGCTGGGCGGGAGTTGACCCCACCCTAATGGGTTACGGAAACATACCTGCAATTAGAAAAACCTTGGAGAGAGCAAAACTAAAGGTGGAGGACATTGATTTCTGGGAAATAAACGAATTATTCGCAGTCATAGTGTTGGTTGCCATTCGGGAACTAAAAATAAACCCTCAAAGAGTCAACGTTAAGGGAGGAGCCATAGCCCTTGGGCATCCCACTGGAATGAGTGGAGTGAGAATCGTTGGAACACTGGCAAGAATACTAAACAAAGAAAACGGCAGATACGGGGTAGCCTCAAGCGCAGCTGGAGGCGGACAAGGCCAGGCAATCCTCCTTGAAAAAAGCGATTAAAACCGAAAACCCCACACCGCACGTATAGGTATGATGGTTAGTTGATGGCATAAATAAATAGTTAGTTTGATTGTTTGTTTCTAGGTATTATGTCCGGCTTGTTGGTAACTATTCCGTCCACGCCCAACATAATTAGGTTCTCAGCTGTATTTACAGAACCTTGGCGAGAAAGCCCCCGACTTTAGTTGTGGGGATGAATCGCCAAAAAGCTTATTTGAAAGTAGGGTATATAAATAGTTGTTGGTAGCTGAAGGGTTTGGCTTGGGCTTAAGGGGCTAAACAAGACGCA
>Ga0136652_1000405_pt1 | contig 20900 bp, 22 predicted proteins | sample ConPoolayeEmetaG_FD_94864 | JGI IMG/M metagenome (GOLD analysis project Ga0136652, IMG submission 94864) | Hot spring microbial mat communities from California, USA to study Microbial Dark Matter (Phase II) - Cone Pool mat layer E metaG... ...
GCCCTGACCTATGCCGATAACGGTGCGGCAGCAATATCGGTGCTCACCGAGAGGAGATACTTCCAGGGCAGCCTGGAACTTCTGGCGACTATTAAGGAGAATCTTGGCGAGCGAAATATCCCTATCTTGAGAAAGGACTTTATCTTCGACCCCTACCAGGTCTATGAATCTCATGCCTACGGTGCCGATGCCTTACTTTTGATCGCCGCTATTTTGAGCAATGAGCAACTGATGAGTCTGGTTTTGCTGAGCCACAACCTCGGTATGCAGTGCCTGGTTGAGGTCCATGATGAGGCTGAACTGGAGGGGGCTCTTCAAACTGGGGCAAGGGTCATCGGCATCAATAACCGAGACCTGAGGACCTTTTCGGTTGACCTCACCACTACAAAGCGCCTTCGGCCCCTGGTGCCGCCAGACAGGATAGTGGTAAGCGAGAGTGGCATCCGCAACCGAGCCGATGTTCAGAGGCTACGGGGGTGGGGGGTGGATGCCATCCTTGTCGGTGAGGCGCTTGTTACTGCCGATGATGTAGCGGCAAGGATGAAGGAGTTTCTGTGACCAGGGTCAAGATATGCGGCATCGCTGAAACGATCCATGCTTTGGCAGCAGCCGAGGCTGGCGCTGATTTCATAGGATTGGTCTTTGCCCCAAGCAGGCGTCAGGTGAGCCTGGAGAGGGCACATGAGATAGCACTGGCGGTGAAGGATTTGAAAAGACCTCCCCTTGTCGTTGGGGTCTTTGTGAACACACCCGCCTCTGAGGTGAACTGGGTTGCCGAGCACTGCGGGCTTGATTTGGTACAACTTAGTGGCGATGAGCCCTGGGAATACTTTAGAGACATCGAACACCCCTTTATTAAGGCGACCCGCGTGCTGGGTGAACAGGACGCGGGGGAGATCATTGCTCAAATAAGTGCTGGCTACAAATTGCTGGGACGGGATTTCATCTGCCTCTTGGATACCCATGTTGAAGGGAGCTACGGTGGCACCGGGCAGACCTTCGACTGGGGGCTGGCAAGGCGGGTGTCGGCGACTTTCCCAGTAATTATTGCCGGTGGACTCTCACCACAGAATGTGGAACAGGCAGTCAAATTGGTCAGGCCTTTTGGGGTGGACGTCTCCAGCGGCGTTGAAACCGGGGGCGCAAAAGACGTCTCCAAGATTAAGGCATTTATCGAAGCGGTGAGGAGGGCAGACGAAGATGCCGGGCGAGGCAAAACTATCAATTTCTCATCTACCGGATGAACTTGGTCACTTTGGTCAATTTGGGGGCAGGTATGTGCCCGAAACTTTAATGTCTGCATTAGAAGCCCTGGACAAAGCCTATCGTGAGGCACAGCAGGATGCTGAATTCCAAAGCCGCCTTGCCGAACTCCTCAAAAATTACGCCGGCAGACCGACGCCACTCTATTACGCTGCCAGGCTCACCGAGCACTGTGGCGGGGCAAGGATATTCCTCAAGAGGGAAGACCTGGCTCACACCGGAGCCCATAAGATCAACAACACCCTTGGTCAGGGGTTACTAGCTGAGCGCATGGGCAAGAGACGCATCGTTTGTGAGACGGGGGCTGGTCAACATGGTGTAGCTACAGCCACCGTTTGCGCCATGCTTGGGATGGAGTGCATCGTATATATGGGGGAGGAGGATATCCGCCGCCAGTCATTGAATGCCTTTCGTATGAAGCTTTTGGGTGCAGAGGTGCGGTCGGTATCAAGTGGCAGCCGGACGCTCAAGGACGCTATCAACGAGGCGATCCGCGATTGGGTGACCCATGTCGACACCACTCACTATCTCCTGGGCAGCGTCGTTGGCCCCCATCCCTATCCAATGATGGTGCGCGATTTTCAGTCAGTTATCGGAAGGGAAGCCCGGTGGCAGATTATGGAGGCAACCGGACGCCTCCCCGATTACTTGGTAGCCTGTGTGGGTGGGGGGAGTAATGCCATCGGCCTTTTCCACCCCTTCCTTGATACTGAGGCGAGACTCGTTGGGGTTGAGGCGGCCGGGCTGGGGCTAGATACCGGCAAGCATGCTGCCAGCCTGCTGGCGGGGAGGGTTGGGGTATTACACGGAATGAAATCCTATATTCTGCAGGATGAAGCGGGGCAGATTCAGCCAACACATAGCATCTCAGCAGGGCTCGACTACCCGGGGGTCGGCCCGGAGCATAGCTATTACAAGGAGAGGGGGAGGGCAAGCTATGTTGCCGTAACTGACGAGGAGGCGCTGGAGGGGTTCCGGTTGCTCTCCGAAAAAGAGGGCATTATCCCAGCACTCGAGCCGGCTCATGCTATCTACTATACTGCCAAACTCGCCCGCCAACTCTCTAAGGAGCAAATTATCTTGGTTAATCTTAGCGGGCGTGGGGATAAAGACCTGGATATCGTAGCCCAGACACGGGGAGTTCGTAAATGACGCGTATTGGGGCTGTCTTCGCCAGGCCTGGACATAAAGCCCTAATCGCCTATCTTACGGTGGGATACCCCAGCACCCAGGCTACATTGGAACTGGTGCCCGCCATTATCGAAAGCGGCTGTGACATGGTTGAGCTCGGCATCCCCTTCTCTGACCCTCTGGCCGATGGCACAACTATACAGCGAGCCAGCTACCTTGCCCTTGAGCAGGGGGTTACCCCACAGTTATGCCTTGAGGTTGCTCGCCAGCTACGACAAATGGTCAGTGCACCTATTATCTTTATGACCTACTACAATCCGGTGGTTCGCTACGGGCTCTCTTCCTTTTGCCATGCCTGTTCTGAGGCCGGCGTTGATGGGCTTATCGTTCCCGACCTGCCTCCTGAGGAGGGCTCGGAACTGGAAGGGCTAACCAGGAGATATAAAGTCGACCTCGTTTACCTGGTTGCCCCCACCACCACAGGGGAGCGCCTTAGCTTCATCGCCGCCAGGTCGCGGGGGTTTATCTATCTCGTGTCACTTAAGGGGGTTACCGGTGCCCGTGAGGCTCTGCCGGCCGACCTTGAAAGACTTGTTGGCGGGTTGAGGAGTAAAACTGCTAAGCCTATCTGCGTCGGCTTTGGAATCTCAACCCCCGAACAGGCTCGGCGGGCAGCGGGGCTCGCTGATGGTGTGATCGTGGGTAGCCGAATCCTGGAGATTGTGGAGAGCAGCGACCATCCAACCGAGTCGGCGGCATACTTCATCCACCAACTAAGGGATGCCATGGATAAGGGCTAGGCGGCGGCCAACCTTCCCTTAAAGCAGGCTTGAATTAGGTTCTGGTGACCGCTACAATTAAACATGGGAGTGGAGTGCGCAAAAGGAGTTAAAACAGTGCAGCCTAGAGGCTGGGAAGGCCAGGATATCAATTTGTGGCAGGCTGTATTGGGGGATTAGCCACCTTGGGCTCTTTTTGCAATGTCACCTTTTTTTAATTCACGATAAATACAGGCGATGGAGCGGTGGGCATTTCTCGGCTGGGCGGGGGTTACCTATTGCGCCGTCTGCGATGGCCCCCTTTTCAAAGGGATGAAAGTGGCAGTCATCGGAGCTGACAAGGGGCTTGGTGAGTCTCACAGGCCGGGCGAGATCGCAAGGTGGTGGACAGGATAGTTGAGGAGAGGTCGCATCTAAGGCAGCCTTCCGATCTCAGGAAAAAGCTGACATTCTGATTTCCCAGGAGGACAAAAAGGAAAGGGCGAGGTGATAAATGAAAAGATATGCTGTGACCGAAATATCTGAAGGGATATACTGGGTGGGGGTAAAGGACTGGAATCGCAGAATCTTTGATGCCTTGATTCCACTCCCCCAGGGAACAACCTACAATGCCTACCTTATAAGCGGAAAGGAGAAAACTGCCCTTATTGATACTGTAAATCCGGGATTCGAGAAGGAACTCGAGGGGAACATTGGTGAGCTAATAGATTTGAGCCGCCTAGATTACATTGTGATGAATCATGCGGAGCCAGATCACGCCGGTGCGATCCCCTACATAATGCAACTTGCCAGAAAAGCAGCGCTTATTACCACAGAAAAAGGTGCAAAGATGGCTCGAATCTACTACACTGTCCCGGCAGAAAGAATAAAGACAGTCAAAGATGGGGATATCATTGAACTGGGCGGCAAAACCTTGAAATTTATTGAGGCTCCCTGGCTTCACTGGCCGGAGACCATGTTCACCTATCTTGTGGAGGATAAGGTTTTATTCCCGTGCGATTTCTTTGGGGCTCATACCGCCTTTGGGCTCTATGATGGGGATGTTGATGATTTAATTCCCCTGGCGAAGGGATATTTCGGGGAGATAATGATGCCTTTCAGCAAGATGGGTGAGAGAGCCCTTGGGAAAATAAAGGCTCTGGAGATTAGGACAATTGCACCGAGCCATGGTCCTATTTATAGAAACCCGGAAAGAATTATCAGTGCCTACCACAGGTGGACTGCCGGTGAGACAAAAGAAAAGGCAATTGTTGTTTATGTCAGTATGTGGAACGCTACCGAGGCGATGATAAAGACAATGGCCGGAACGTTGCTATCTGAGGGCATTGGGGTGAGTCTATATAACCTTACTAGTGCAAATTTAGGGGACATTGCCAGAGACCTCGTTGATTCACGGGCGATCGTTTTTGGCACACCGACGGTGATGGGGGGAATGCACCCCCTTGCCATATATGCGGCATACCTGGTAAGGGCGCTGCGTCCGCCATTAAAATATGGTGCTGTCCTCAGCTCTTATGGCTGGGGCGGGGGCGCTGTCCGTCAAGCGCTGGAAGTTCTAGGACCGACAAAGATTGAGGTGGTTGGAACCCTTGAGGTAAACGGTCCCCCTTCGGCTGAGGAGCATGAGAAAATAGTCGAGATGGGGAGGCAACTTTCACGTAAGATAAAGGGGTGAGACAGTGAAAGCTACCGAAGGGTTAAAGGAGGAGCACCAGGCGGCGAAGTTAATGAAAATCGGCAGGCATGAAGATTTGCATAAGCTTCCTGAATCGCTTAAAGTGGGTTTATTTAGAGTAACCATATACTTTGAGGTTAGAAAGGAGAAGAAATGGTCTATACTGCCAGGGATTACAGCAGCTTGATTGGTATGGAGGGTTTCAGCGAGGCGCTTCTTAAAAATCACTTTACCCTCTATCAAGGCTATGTAACCAATACCAATAAGCTCCTGGACACTCTCACTGCCATGCTCAGGGAGGGCAAGACGGCAACACCGGAATATGCTGAGCTGAAGCGGCGTTTGGGTTGGGAGTTCAACGGTATGCGGCTCCATGAGTATTACTTCGAAAACCTCGGCGGCAAAGGGGCGCTTGACAGATCGGGCAGGCTGGGAAAGAAGCTAGCTGAGCAGTTTGGCAGCTACCAAGATTGGGAAAGGGATTTAAGGGCCACCGCCACCATGCGTGGGATTGGCTGGGCTATCCTCTACCAGGATAACCAAACCGACAGGCTTTTGAACCAGTGGATCAACGAGCATGATGCCGGTCACCCCGCAGGCTGCACCCCCATTCTGGTGCTCGATGTTTTTGAGCATGCCTTTATGCTCGACTACGGGCTCAAGCGAGCCGATTATATCGGGGCCTTCTTTAAGAATATAAACTGGGGTGCGGTTGAGGCTCGCCTCAAATAGAGGCATTAGTTGCCAAAGCGGAACTTTTCCTGGGGTTTTAATTGTGAAGAGAGTTTATCTGGATAATGCTGCTACTACCCCTATATTGCCTGAGGTGCTGGAAGCAATGCTTGCCTACCTCGGGGATGTCTATGGTAATCCCCAATCATTGCACGAATGGGGGGATGAGGCTCGGGAGGCCATTGAGGAGGCAAGGGGGCGGGTGGCAGCTCTCATCGGGGGACGGCCGGAGGAGGTCATCTTCACCGGCTCGGGCACCGAGGCTAATAATTTCGCTATCAAGGGGCTGGCTCAAGCCCAGCAGTCCAAGGGGAAACATATTGTCATCTCCGCCATAGAGCACTTCTCGGTGCTCCATTCAGCGAGGACGCTGGAGAAGTGGGGCTTCGAGGTAACCGTGACCCCGGTGGATGGGTATGGGGTGGTGAACCCCGATGAGGTGGGAAGATGTCTCAGGGGGGATACCGTCCTGGTCTCGGTGATGCATGCCAACGGTGAGGTGGGCACCATCGAGCCCATCGCCGAGATAGCTAAGGTGGTGAAGAAGGAAGGGGCGCTCCTGCACACCGACGCCGTTGCCTCCGTAGGGACAATACCTGTCGATGTTGAGGAACTCGGTGTTGATGCACTGAGCCTGGCGGCAAACCAGTTCTACGGCCCCAAGGGCGTGGGGGCGCTATGGCTTAAGAAGGGGACGCGCATCATCCCCTTTCTCGATGGGGGGGTGCAGGAGGGGGGAAGAAGGGCAGGAACCGAGAATGTGCCCGCCATCGTGGGCATGGGGAAGGCGGCGGAGCTGGCGCAGCGCGACATGCCCTCGCGCATAGCACATCTATCTCGGTTGCGCGATAGGCTGATTCAGGGGCTAATGTCCAGGATCGACCACGCTATCCTGACCGGACACCCCAGCCAGCGCCTCCCTGGAAATGCGAGCTTCTGCATCCAGTTCATCGAGGGGGAGGCCATGCTCATGCTGCTCTCAAGCAAAGGTGTCGCCGCCTCCAGTGGCTCAGCCTGCACCTCAAGGGCACTTAAGGCATCCCACGTCCTCACCGCCATGGGCATAGCCCCTGAGATTGCTCAGGGGTCGCTCCTTTTCACCCTCGGCATTGAGAATAGCGAGGGGGATGTAGACTATGTCCTGGAGGTGCTGCCCCCAATAGTGGATAGACTGCGTCAGATGTCGCCACTATACGCCAAATTCATGAAAGGGGAGAGGGGAGGGAGATAGAATGCCGATATATAGTAAAGAGGTTATGGAGCACTTTATGAACCCCCGCAATGTGGGGGAGATCGAGAACCCCGATGGCGTCGGTGAGGTGGGAAATCCGGTCTGTGGTGATATGATGACCTTCTATATCAAGGTTGATGATAATCGCCTCAGCGATGTCAAGTTCCAGACCTTCGGCTGCGGGGCAGCAATTGCCGTCTCCAGCATTGTAAGCGAGATGGCCATCGGAAAAACACTGGAGGAGGCGAGGAAGATCACCCCGGCACTTGTTGCCAGTAAGCTTGGAGGGCTGCCCAAGAACAAGTATCACTGCTCCAACCTCGGCGCCCAGGCCCTAAATAAAGCCATCGACGACTACCTAAGTAAGCAGGGCAAGAAGGTGAAAACAAGAAGGAGGAAGAAGCATGAAGGAGAGTGAGAGGCGAAAGGGGACGGCGACCTATTGCCCCTATTGCGATGAGGAGATAGTCACAAGTTCCTTCCCTTATTGCCAGCCCTGTCAGGTTGAACTGCGCTATTGCCTCAGGTGCAATATCGTGGTTGAGAGAAAAGCCAGGCTCTGCCCTCAGTGCGGGCAGCCAGTGGAATAGGACTAGGATGTCCGGGAAGGAGAGCATAACCTTAGTCGTATTTAGCGGCGACTTGGACAAGGCTTTGGCCGCTTTTAATATCGCCATCGGGGCTGCCTCCATGGGGATGGAGGTCAGCATGTTCTTCACCTTCTGGGGGCTCAACATCATCAAGCGGAACGATGGTGGTATCCGCAGCAAGGGGATAATGAGGCGGATGCTCAACCTCATGAACCGGGGCGGCTCGAGGAGGATTCATCTCTCCAAATTCCATATGATGGGGATGGGTACCTGGATGATGAAGCGACTGATGAAGGATACGAACTTCCCCCAGCTTGAGGAGCTCATGGCTATGGCCAAGGAGATGGGGGTCAGGTTTATCGCTTGCACCACCTCCATGGGCATTATGGGCATCGGGAAGGAGGCCTTTATCCCCGAGGTGGATAGCTTTGCCGGCGTTGCCACCTATCTGGCTCAGGCGAGAGAGGGAAAGGTCAATCTTTTTATTTAGGTGGGCAGGGCTATGAAAGCGGATGTGACATTGGACTGTATCGGGCTCTATTGCCCCATGCCGATTTTTCACACCGCCAAAAAGCTTAAGGAGCTGGGGGTGGGGCAGGTGCTGGAGATATTGGCCGATGATGAGGGGATAAAGGAGGATATGCCCGCCTGGTGCAAGACCACGGGCAATGAGCTGCTGGGCATCGAGGAAGAAGCGGGGCAATACAGGGTCTATGTGAGGAAATCCAAGTAGGAAAGGAGAGACTGATGGAACTAAAAAAGAGCAGGACCGAGAAGAACCTGGAGGCTGCCTTTGCCGGGGAATCCATGGCGCGCAACAAGTATACCTATTTTGCCGACGTAGCTAAAGCGGAGGGCTTTGAGCAGATAGCCGGAATATTCATCGAGACTGCTGAAAACGAGCGTGAACATGCCAGAAGGCTCTACAACTTCCTCAGTGGGTTCGGGAATACTTTGGCTAATCTGAAGGCAGCAGCCGATGGTGAGCACTACGAGTGGACTCAGATGTACCCCGAGTTTGAGAGGGTGGCTCGTGAGGAAGGATTCACCGAGATCGCCACTTTCTTCAAGGAGGTTGCCGAGGTAGAAGAGCAACATGAGAAAAGATACCTCGCCTTGCTCCAGAATGTGAAGGATGGGAAGGTCTTTAAGAAAGACAAGGTGGTCAGGTGGAAGTGCCGCAACTGTGGCTATGTTCATGAGGGCACAGAAGCCCCCAGGGAATGCCCCGCCTGTGGCTTTCCCCAAAGCTACTATGAGCTTCTGGCGGAGAACTACTGATTTGAGAAGGCGGTACGAGGGGGCAAGACCGCGCCATGTGGAAATGCACCAACTTTCACCATGTAGAACTTGCCGCTGACTAACCTGTAGGCCGGAGGTCGGGCAGGGCCGACAACGCCATGGGGCACCGCAGCGGTCATCCCCCCGCCGGACTCCTTGCGATCCGGTAAATCTACAAGATCTGATGAAGTCCGGTGCCAGGTAGTTCTATGCTAAAACGACTGTTTACCATCAAGTCTATCTCCGCCACTCTATAAGGGAAGCCGTTGGCTGGCCCAGTTTTGCGTTTGGGGATATCACGAGCCAGTATTGAGAATAACGGTCGGGGGTGGGGTTTTCTGCTCAAGAAATACAGAGAGGAAAGTATAGCGCTGCCCACTTTGGCTATCATCTAAAAGAGGAGGACCTGGAACGGCGGGTGGAGTCGGGGGGGTTGATTTTTTCCACTGAGTAGCCAGGGGTAATAGACTTGGAAGCTGAAAGCCAGGCGTGAGTCGATAGCTAATAGGTGTGCTCATCATGATCAATTGGCTCCGCCTCTTTGATCTCGCTGAACTCGATTCGGTCAGGAAGTTCGTCTTCGAGAAAACGGCGGAGAGGGGGATGATCCTGCTTGAGAGGGTCTGGTGGTGCCTTATACTTCGTTGCCCCTGTGGTGAAGGAGCTTAGGACCTCAGCCGGTTGCACTGGCGGGGACTGGGGCGGCGTTGCGAAGGAAGGCACTTTAATTACTATACACCCAGTTTCACAGCCATTTTCCTAGATGCTATAATTCCACTGGAGGGGCGAGGACCACCCTGATCGGGGCTTCTAGCCTATCCGGAACCGCAGTCTTATCAGATAAAGGGGTGGGGAGGGCGCTACTGGGAGCAAATTCTATCTGCCTCACTGACCTTACCACCGCTCAAATCCGAGAGCTGGTAGCCAGTCTTGGTGAGCCCGGCTATCGGGCAAGGCAGCTCCAGCAATGGATCTACCAGGGGCTTGCCGTTTCCTTTGACGAGATGACTAACATTCCCAAGCTGCTCCGCCAGAGGTTGGCCCGGGAAACCCGGCTTCATAGCCTCACCCCGGTGCAAGAAGTTTTGGGATGTGATGGCACGGTCAAAGTCCTCTTCACCCTCCTGGACGGAAAGACGATAGAGTCCGCTCTCATGCCCTATCCCGGCGCCAGAGGCGGACAACACTATACTGTCTGCCTCTCCACTCAGGTGGGCTGCCCGATCGCCTGCCCCTTTTGTGCTACCGGACAGCAGGGCTTTGAGCGTAACCTCACTCCTGGTGAGATAATTGACCAGGTGCTCTACTTCGCCCGTCGTCTCAGGGATCAGAGTAATGAGGCAGGGAGTAGCCCACATCAGCAGGTGAGCCCTATCACCAACTTGGTGTTCATGGGCATGGGTGAGCCCCTAGCTAACTACGAGTCCCTTTTGCAGGCTATAGAGATGCTGAACTCGCCCCAGGGCTTTGGGCTTGGCGCTCGTCACATCTTTGTCTCCACTGCGGGGCTGATACCTCAGATAAAGCGCCTCAGTCGGGAGAGACTACAGGTAGGGCTGGCTGTATCCCTTCACGCCGGCGGAAATGAGCTACGAAACAGACTGGTGCCCATCAATAAAAGGTATCCTCTCGAGCAGCTCATTCCCGCCTGCCGGGAATACTTCGAGAGGACAGGTCGGCGTCCCAGCTTTGAGTATGTCCTTTTTGATGGTATAAACGACTCAATAGATCACGCACGCTCTCTGGCCCGACTGCTCACGGGGTTGAACTGCCATGTGAACCTCATTCCGGCCAATCGCACTGCCAACAAGAGCTTCCGGCCGCCACATCGAAGTACTATCCTCGCCTTTGAAAGAGAGCTCAGACGGCAGCAGATCGCCTGCACACTCCGCCGCGGGAAGGGGTTGGACATAGATGCAGGCTGCGGGCAGCTACGCAGCCGTTTTATCAAGCCTCCCGATGCGTAGATATGAGCCTTTCTGTTCACGACATGGAGACTGCGATCGGCGAAGGCGAATCGTCGTCGGAAAAACCCGGGCTAGTTGTTTTATGTCATAGCCGCAATGCCGCGCATCGATGTTTATTGTTTAGCGGCCAATCAACCTGCTGGTTTCAAGGTCTTCCCTAGCCGCTCGTAAATGGCTATTGCCCCGTTTATTATACTATCGACAACCTCTTTCATGGTGGGCACGTCGTGGATGAGACCCACAACCTGCCCGCAGGCCATGAGCCCGCTGTCAATATCGCCCTCCGCTGTTGCCCTCCTGCGCGTGTCTCCAGCGATGAAGGGTATTAGCTCCTCAAGTGTGGTGCCCCTCTTCTCCATCTCAAGCACCTGGAGGGCGGTCTTGTTCCGCATCACCCTGATTGGATCGCTAAGAGAGCGCTGTACGATCACGGTGTCTGTTTCATTGGCTTTGACGAAGGCTTTCTTAAAGTTCGGGTGGAGATTGCACTCGCGGACGGCCATAAATCTGGTCCCCATGAGCACCCCCTCAGCCCCCAGGGCAAGGGCAGCAACAAATCCCCTGGCATCGCCGAAGCCCCCTCCGCCAACCACAGGTATCTTTACTGTATCGACCACCCGAGGGAGGAGAACTAGGGTAGTAACCTCCTCCATGCTGGGGTGACCGCCACACTCAAACCCAACTATCTCTACTATATCTACCCCGATGCGCTCGGCTGTTCTGGCGTCTCTAACCCGGGCACACTTGTGCATCAGCTTCACATTTGCCTTTTTGATGCGGTCGATATAGGGCTCAGGGCTTCTTCCTGAGGTCTCGATCACACCAACCCCCTCCTCTATCACGGTATCGATATATTCTTCAATACTTATCGGTCTCAGCATCGGGAAGAGGTTGATGTTCACCCCGAATGGCTTATCGGTGAGGCTTTTGGTTTTCCTGATTTCATTTCGGAGTGTCTCCTTGGACATGAACATCGCAGAGGCAATGCAGGCGAAAGCACCAGCATTGGCGGCGGCGGCGACGAACTCTCCTGTGGAGATATCCTGCATTGTTCCCACAATCAGTGGATAGTCAACCCCTAATATCTCGGTAACCCTTGTCTTGAACATAACTAGTTCCTCCTCCTGTCAGGCGCGGACTTTTGCACTAATTGCGCCCATCACTTGCTCGGCTTCAGCTATGATTCGATCAATCAGTTCCTTAACAGTTGGCACGTCATCGATTCTACCAGTAACCTGTCCAATAGGCAAGAGGGCATCCTTTTCATCGCCGCCGTCCAAAAGTGACCTGAGAGATGAAACGGCGACCGCCTGACGGGCCAACTCTTGAGGACTCCTCCCTCTCAAGCCGCTGGTGATAAGTCGCCACCATGAGACACCCAGCATTCGTTTTATCTCCAGCGCACTTGACATGGACCTTATTATGGAAACCCTCTTTGATGCCATAATTTCAGCTATTCTTGTTTTGAGGAATCTGCCGGGTAGCCCATCAATGGAATCGGTATATACGGTATCCTCGATGCCAGCGTTGAGGCAGAGGCGTTTGACGGTTTCATGGACCTCAGCCTCTTTAGTGAGCAGAAACCTGGTGCCCATGGATATGCCTTCGGCCCCTAGCGCTAGAGCTGCTACCAGCCCCTTGCCATCGCAAAAACCACCAGCCGCTATAATGGGGATCTTCACATTGCTGGCGATGTGGGGTATTAGTACCAATGAGGTAACATCGCCTCCGTGCGCCGCCGCCTCGTGACCGGTTACGATGAGAGCGTCAGCCCCATCTTTTTCAGATCGCACTGCATGTCTCATCATTACCACAGTCCCTATAACCTTGCCGCCATACTCGTGGACTGCGTTAATCAGCCAATCGCCTCTGCCTAATGCATAATTTACAACAGGCACCTTTTCCTCTATGATTACCTGTGCGTTCTCCCTAGCGTTAGGAAGTATGAACGTAACATTTACTGCAAAGGGCTTATCGGTGAGCGATCTAATTTCTCTGATAGCTTGCCTCGTTTGGTCGGGGGTGAGGGGACCGGTAGCTAGCATGCCCAGTCCACCGGCATTGGAAACAGCAGCTGCCAGCTTAGGCACCGCCACCATGCTCATTCCGGCAAGCATAATGGGGTGCTTTATTCCAAATAGCTCGGTCATCCTTGTTTTCATTGATGGCCTCCTTTATAAGCCTGATTGCCGCTAGCCTCTCCTACTAGCTTCGGTAGTCAAGATTGGCCAGCGGGCGTTGTGAAGTATATCACGACAGGAGGGTAAAGTCAAATTTTCAGATACCCTGCCAGGTGACCAGCCTGTCAACTGGCTCTCGGTTGCTCCTGAAATTATTTATCGGGGCATCCCAATCAGGGTAGCCAATGGCGATCCCACAAATGATCTGCTTCGATTCCGGGATATTGAGCATGTCTCGTAGCACCTCGGGGTATTGCACCACCGCTGCCTCGGGACAGGTCCCCAGGCCGTAGCCGAGAGCGGCTAGCATTATGGTCTGGAGAACTATCCCTACATCTACCAGCGACCAGGGGCCGAGAGACCTATCTACATAGATGATTATCCCGTTTGGGGCATTGAAGAACTTCATCATCTCCAAATTCCAAAGAAACCTTCTCTCCCTATCCTCCCTTGCGATCCCCAGTATCTGGAAGATCGTTCTTCCAAGCTGCCGTCCCCGCTCACGGTATATCTCGGGCAATCGGGCTAGGGGGATATCGGGGTGGGGTGCCTCCCCCGATGATAGCTTTTCTACCAAGGCACTTTTGAGTTTCTCCATAACCTCGCCGCCGACGATGGTAAACTCCCACGGCTGGCTATTTTCGTAGGAGGGAGCGCGTAGGGATACCTCGATAAGCTCCCTCAGAACTTCCTTCGGGACAGGGTCTGGCTTATAGGCCCTGATGCTCTTTCTGTTTCTTATTGCTTCGAGGACATCCATGGTGCTACCACCTATTTTAACGTTAATAACTTAATATAATATTGTAATGCCAATCACGTCAAGTCCGAGTTGAAAACCACCTTTCAACAATCTATAATGCTTCTAAGTATCTTATAAGGAGAGACCTCTTGCTCAGGACCCATAGCTGTGGCGAATTAACCAGGGATCAGGTGGGAGAAAGGGCGACCCTTGCCGGGTGGGTACACCGGCGCCGCGATCATGGAGGGCTTATTTTCATTGACCTCCGTGATAGAGAGGGCTTGACCCAGGTGGTGTTCAACCCGGAGATATCGAAGGCAGCGCATGAGATTGCAACTAGTATGCGTAATGAGTATGTAATCAGGGTTAGCGGCGAGGTTGCCAAGCGTCCCTTGGGAGCTGAAAACCCAAAGCTGGCTACCGGTGACATTGAGCTTATTGCCAAGGAGGCTGAGATCCTGAGCCCGGCGAAGCCGCCTCCATTTTACATAAATGAGGATGTCGAGGTGGATGAAGGCCTGCGCTTAAAATATCGCTATCTTGACCTGCGCCGTCCCCGGATGAAGGAGAATATTATCCTCCGCTACAGGGTGATAAAGTTCTTCCGTGATTTCCTCGATGCCAGGGGGTTTATCGAGATCGAGACCCCGATACTGATAAAAAGCACCCCCGAAGGGGCACGCGACTACCTTGTGCCGAGCCGCCTCCACCCGGGGAGGTTCTATGCCCTGCCCCAGTCTCCCCAGCAGCTAAAGCAACTCCTGATGGTGGCAGGCTTTGATAAGTATTTCCAGGTGGCTAGGTGCTTCCGGGATGAGGATCTGCGTGCTGACCGCCAGCCGGAGTTCACCCAGCTTGACATAGAGATGAGCTTTGTCGAGGAGGAGGACATCCTAAACTTAGTTGAGGAGATGTTCACCTCTTTGGTGGAGACGGTAAAGCCCGAGATGCGGGTGATAAAGCCATTCCCTCGACTTTCCTATGCCGATGCGATGCGGCGATTCGGCACCGATAAGCCGGATCTTCGCTTTGGGTTAGAGCTTCGGGATTTGTCTGACATTGTTGCCCAATCAGATTTTGCCCCCTTCCGCTCTGCCATCGCTGAGGGGGGGAGGGTGAAGGGGATATGTGCTCCGGGATGTGCCTCTTATACCCGCCATCAGCTTGATGAGCTCACCGAGTTTGTCAGGGCTCGCGGGGCAAAAGGACTAATTACTATGGAATTGGGCGAGGACAGGCTAAGGTCGGCGGTTGCCCGATTCTTGACCGAAAGGCAGGTGGATGAGATCATAGGTCGCTTTGGGGCTAAGGTGGGTGATCTAATTCTCATCATTGCCGGGGAGGAGAAGCTGGTGAACGGGGCACTGAGCCTGCTTCGTGAGGAGATGGGACGCCGCCTCTCCCTGGCTGACCCCAAGCTTCTCGCCTTTGCCTTTATTGTCGACTTTTCACTGCTTAAGTGGAACGAGCAGGAGGGGAGATGGGAGCCGATGCATCACCCATTTACTGCGCCAAGGGATGAGGACATTCCCTTGCTTGACACTGCCCCGGAGAAGGTGAAGGCGAAGCATTATGATATCGTGTGTAACGGGTACGAGCTCTCCAGCGGAAGCATCAGGATCCACAACCGAGAGCTTCAGGAGAAGGTGTTTAGGCTCCTTGGCTACAGTGAGGAGGAGGTGAAGGAGCGCTTTGGGCACATGCTTGAGGCTTTTGAATATGGGGCCCCCCCTCATGGGGGCATTGCCCCTGGGATCGATCGGATTGTGATGCTCCTCGCCGGGGAGAATACTATCAGGGAGGTCATCCCCTTCCCCAAGACCCAGAGCGCTGTGGATCTAATGACAAATGCCCCTTCACCGGTGGACGACGAGCAGCTTCGGGAGTTGCATATTGCCCTTCGAGACGAGTAGGTGGCTTGCACCCCATGGCCATGTCGGGATATAATAATTTGGGACAGAGACAGTGAAGGTATCCACAGAGAGGCTGGAAAATTGCCAGGTGGTTCTTAATATTGAGACGGAGCCTCATGAGGTGGAGCGTTCCCTCGAAGTGGCGTATCGCCATTTGGTCAAGAGGACCAGTGTGCCCGGTTTTCGGAAAGGGAAGGCGCCACGCGCTCTGCTTGAGCGTCACCTGGGAAGAGAGGCTATCCTTGGGGAGGCTCTAGAGCACCTGATCCCCGAAGCCTATAACCAGGCAATACAGGAGCAGGGGATCGATGCCATCGCCCAGCCTGAGATTGAGATCATCCAGACCGATCCTGTGGTGTTTAAGGCGACGGTTGCTGTTCGTCCCACTGTGGAGCTGGGGGATTACCGTCAGATCAGGCTCACCCCGGAAGGCGTCGAGGTCGGCGAAGAGCAGATCGACGAGGTGGTGGAACAAATCCGCCACCAGCACGCCATCTGGGAACCTGTGGAGCGTGCGGTGAGTTTCGGTGACCTGGTGACTATCGATGTTGAGTGCAGCATCAACGGCAAGCCTTTCTTAGCCCAGAAAGGGGCTCAGTATCATGTGATCCAGGATTCTCCTAGCCCGGTGCCGGGATTTGCTGAGAAGCTTGTCGGGATGGAGAAAGGGGAAAAGGAGTTTACCATCTCCTTCCCCCCTGATTATGCGATAAGCGAGCTTGCCGGGAAAGAATACCTTTTTAAGGTCTTGCTCGCTGAGGTTAAGGAGAAAAGGCTTCCGGAACTGGGTGATGATTTTGCAAAGGGGGTGGGCGAAGGCTTCGAGACGGTTGAGCTCCTGCGGAAGCGCATCGCTGCTGATTTGAAATCGAGGGCTGAGGAGATAGCCAAGAGACGCTTTGAGGAGAGGGTGGTGGAGAAGGTGATTGACGATGCTAAGCTTGAGTTCCCCCCGATCTTAGTGGAACGGGAGATCGACCGCCTTATCGCGGAACGGGTGGAAAGTAGAATAGGTCTGGATGATTATCTCAGGGGGGTGAAGATGACAAGGGAAGAGCTCAGGGATGAGCTCCGTCCCTTGGCAACAAAACGGGTCACCAGGTCCCTTGTTTTAGGTAAGGTGGCTGAGGAGGAGAAGATGGAGGTGGGCGCGGCGGAGATCGATGCCGAGATCGAAGCTATGGCAAAGCGGGCTGGGGAGCAAGCGGACGAGATACGTCGGATATTCAGCTCGCCCTCATCCCGCCAGTCGCTGGAACGGATGCTAATCGCCAGAAAGACGGTAGAGCGTCTTGTGGCGATCGCTTCAGGAGGTGAGAAAGGAGGGGAATGATATGAAAACCCTGCCACAGAATGTGATACCAATGGTTGTTGAGACGGGCACAAGGGGGGAGCGTTATTTCGATATATATTCTCTGCTCCTCAGGGAGCGCATTATCTTTCTTGGGATGCCGATAAACGATCAGGTCGCTAATCTCATCATCGCCCAGCTTCTCTATCTAGATCGGGAGGACCCGGATAAGGACATCAGTCTCTACATCCACTGCCCCGGTGGCATCATAAGCGCTGGCCTTGCCATCTATGATACCATGCAGCTAATAAGACCTGATGTTTCCACCATCTGTGTCGGGCTGGCGGCAAGTATGGGCACGCTGCTCCTCTGTGCCGGGGCGAAGGGGAAGCGCTATGCCCTTCCAAACTCAACTATCCACATGCACCAAGCGTTTGGCGGGGCCCAGGGGCAGGCGGCAGATATTGAGATCGCTGCCCGCGAGATCATGAGGATGCAGGAGAAGATTCGAAATATCATCGCCAAGCACACCGGGCAGCCGGTTGAGAAAATCGCCCACGATACTGACCGTGACTTCTACCTGAGCGCAGAGCAGGCGGTAGAATATGGAATCGTGGACGAAATCCTGAGCAAGCCGGGGAAGTAGGGTGATGAACCCCAAGGCTGGCGGGGCGCTTTATCACTCTCTAGAGGGGGCGGTTGTACACTTCTTCATAGCATTGGCGTAGCTCAGGAAGGGAGGGGAGTCCGGCTCTCGCTCCGGCTCTGGTTATAGAGAAGCGCGCCATAATATCCCCCAAATAGCCACATTCCTCAAGTTCTTTACCCTGAAGAACTCCCCAGAGGAAGCCCGCAGCAAAGGCATCGCCGGCACCAATTGTGTCGGCGATAAGTTTTTTATCCATCCTCTCGGCCTCGATGAAAAATTCCTTATCCTCGCTGGTTATGTAGCAGGAGGCGATTTTTGCTCTCGACTTCAAGTATGTGACCCCTTTACCCAGTGTGATAGCTACGATGTGACAGCCCTGCTTTAAGCACTGTCGAGCCCCGCCCCGGAACTCCTCGCCTGTTAGTTGTCTTATCTCATTCTGGTTTGCAAAGAGGATGTGGGTTCTTTTTAATAGCGGGGCGAGACCATCTATCCCTTTTGAGGCATATATAGCTCCGGGTGCAAAGCTAAGCTTGAGCGATGGGGCAAGACTGCTGACTAACTCCTTTTGGATATCGAATTGTTTGTCATTGATGAAGGAAGAGAGGTGAAGTATCTTCGCCTGATTTATATACCCCAGGTCTATATCCTGCCTCGTGAGCAGGCTATTTGCACCGGGTGAGATATAAATAGCTCTCCTCCCGCGCCTGTCTGCTAGGCAAAAAGCGGTGCCCGTTCTAGAATCACCCTTCACTTTGATTTTTTCTGTATCCACCGCAACGGCCTTAAGATCCTCGAGGAGCAGTCTCCCCTCCTCATCATTGCCGACAGCGCCAACAAGGCCGGTTCTTACTCCCAGCTTTGCCAGCCCATAAATAGTGTTGGCAGCGGATCCACCGGGGAATGGGGTGTATCTTTCAACCGGTGCTTCGCCATCGGTAAGGATGCGCTCCACCTGATATACAAGGTCCATATTCATTGCCCCAAGCCCGACAACTTCGATCATGTCCACCTCACTGTGTTGATAAGGTTAGCCTAGTTTTGCTGCCTCTTCCCTCACAATCCTGCGGATGAGCTTGTGAATCCGGAGCGGCTCACTGAAGTCTGCTCGGCCGGCAAGCCAGTGGAAGTGCCCCCTATTTCCTATGCCACCACTTGTTTCCCTCTCCTTCACCAGCCTTTCTACCTCCCGGCGGCCCCCTCTTTCCCAAGCCTCAAGCACCGGGGCTAGATCGCTCAGGTGTGTCGAAGCTAAGCCGAGGGTTGAATGGGGCAATGCATATTCATTGGCATTAAAAGCGATGGCAAGCCCCCTGGCGTTATTCACTGTCTCCAGCATTCTGGCATCGGTGATGCTATCGCCGACAACGACCACTTTGCTGAGAGGCATACCACGATCCTCGGCGAATCCCTTTAGGGCTTCCACCTTCCTATTTCCCCCCACCGGTTTCACCCTTTTCATCACCTCTCCAAGCTTTGTTGGGGGCAAATCGGACCAGAAAAAACGGTTAAGGGTCTCCTTTATCACGGTATCATCAACAAAAGGGCGCATTCTTAGGATATTTCTCTCTATTTGCGCTACTTGGAAGAGGTCCTCCTTTTCCAGCTCGCGGCGGAACTTATCCAGTGGGAATCGGGTGGAGGAGACATTCTCTGGGGCAATACCCACCCTGTGGGCGATTCGGTGGGCATACTGTTCATAGCTAGTGCTGATGCAGAATACCTTCCACCCTCGGGCATTTAGCCCTCCGATAAGTTCACGGGCACCCTCCACCAGCCCTGCCCTTTCAGAAAGCCTTAGAATATCTCCCTCAGAGATGCCGTGATAGATTAGGAAGGGGACGATGAGGGCTAGGGTATCCCCAGGCTCATAGTCCTCCCGCCCTTCAAGAGCGAGAAGGTCATCATAGCGACTGATGACCTCGAACACCCGCTCGCCATCGGGGAAGAGTTTCATCAGCTCATAGGCATTGTCCTGTGGTGACAATGGTCCCTCTAGGTCAATGCAGATGAAATTCATCCTCAGCCTCCCCTCACTATTTCATCGATCTCCTTTGTCAGATCGTGACCACTGATGGGCTTACCTCTGGCATTGAGCACCCTTCCATTCTCTATCCTGACCATTCCTTCACTAAATGCCTTTAGAGTGGCAACGATCAAGGGGAATTCCCTTTTAAGCCCATGCTCTCGAATCAGCCTGAAGAGGGGATTTTTTTCTCCCTCCCTGGCTTTTACTTCTTCAATGGAGCGTCCCTCTATATCTTTCCAGTATCTATCGAAAGGCTCACCACGGATAGAAAAGGTGCAGTAGGTCACTGGTGGGCCCTTATCCAGCTCCGGGGTAACTAGGTGCATCATCACCCCTGTATCTTTGTCCTTGCTCTCTATTAGTTTCCAGATCACCTCCTGCCAGGTGCCTGTGGGGCCGCCGGGGGCGGCGGGGTGGAGATTGATCATATTATACCTTTGGCACATCTCATCCCCAACAATGAGCATGTAACCGGCGAGAACACAAAGGTCTGGCTTGAGGTCTTGGAGTCGCTTCATCGCCTCTTTTTCGAACCTGGATCGCCATTCTTCGCCAAAGACTTTCTTGGCTCTCTTGGATGATAGACAGATGAGGGGTATCTCATAGCCTTTAACGAGTTCAAAAAACAGGTCGCTCTCTTTAGTCTCCCCCGGCTCTCGATTGCTGAAGACAAAGGTGATCTCCGCCTTCAGCTCACCCCGCTTGATGCTACTTTGCACCGTTTCAAGCAGGTCGTGGGCTGCCTTGTCTCTGCCTGTGGAGAACCAGCCAATCTTGTACATCTTAGAACAGCTTTCTCAGCCTTGCCCAGCTACTTAGTAAATGGACCCAGGGGCTTGACCGTCGACCAAATATCCTGCCTTGTGCCAGTGCGGAGAGGAACTCCTCTCGACCGCTAAATTCTGGCATTTCTACATAGGCGTTGCCGATTTCGCCGATGGTGTGGGCATCGCTGCCGGCGCTTGAGAGGAGACCGTGATTTTGGGCAAAGGCCTGGGCCCTGTCAGAGTCGCTGAGAATGGCAGCACGAGAGTTGAATACCTCGATGATATCGACATGGGGCAATAGTGCCTCAAGCGTCTGGCGATTGAGGGTAGGGCGGCGGAAGCGGTCGAACGGATGGGGAATCAAGACCAGTCCGCCCTGGGCCTTAATGCGGACGACTGTTTCTTCAGCGGGAAGTCGGCTTGGTATCTCGTTGGTGAGAAAGAGCCCGATGACCTCCCCGTCCAGCGTCTGAACCTCCTCTCCAACGATCACGGTGAATGGAGCCTTTTCCTGCATGTGGATGGCGCCGGCAATGGTGTTATGGTCAGTCACAGCAATGCAATTGATACCGATCTCAAGACAGCGGGAGACAATCTTCTCTAGTCGTGTGGTAGAGTCTGGCGAAAAGAGGGTGTGGATATGGAGGTCGGCTCTTAGCAAATGGGTTCACCCTATAATTAAC
>Ga0136652_1000406_pt1 | contig 20796 bp, 23 predicted proteins | sample ConPoolayeEmetaG_FD_94864 | JGI IMG/M metagenome (GOLD analysis project Ga0136652, IMG submission 94864) | Hot spring microbial mat communities from California, USA to study Microbial Dark Matter (Phase II) - Cone Pool mat layer E metaG... ...
CTCCTCGAGAGATTGAACGATTCTCGCCCCGAATTCCTTTGTCCCGACGATCTTCGCCTCCGGCTCTCCGAGATCTGCCGTCCGCCAGCCGGCGGCGAGCGTTTTTTCAACGGCGTCATGGATGAGATCCGCTGCGCGATTCACTCCAAAACTCATCCGAAGCATCATCGCCAGGGAGAGGACTTGACCGATCGGGTTGGGGATGTCTCGGCTCGACGGGAAAGATTGCCTCAGAAATCGGGGATACCCGGCGATAAAACCCAATCCGTTCCAAATTTCGCGGCCGATTGGAGAACGCATCCTCACGCATCTCCGGGACAAGCGGATTTTTATCAGAGACCTGAGGAACTGTCAAACTGGCGAAAAAAGTTGACTTTTCCGGATTCTCTTTTTTATAATACAAACCTAAGGATGGGGGCGAACGGATTCGACGGGGATAGTGAGGCAGAAGCTGCATGTCGAGATTCCATCCACCTCGTAAAACGGTGGACCCAAGTAAGTGCAGAAGCACTCCCTGTTGCTGCCTAAGAGTTAGGCATGCCGTCCCCCGGGTTCTCTCCTGCGGTGCCCAGGGGGCGTCGACGAGCAGGATAGCGATCCCGGTGCGCCCTGAACCTGGTGAGTGAGATGTCTGCAGGGCTGGTTTTGCGGCGCTCTTCCTCTTCGAGCGCCGCCGAACGAGAACAAGGAAGAGGATATGCATGTAGAGGCTTCTCGCTGAATGTCTCCGGACGCGGGTTCGATTCCCGCCGCCTCCACCATCCTCGGTTCGCGGCGAACATTGAAGGCTTTTAACGAGAGGCGGCGATATCGGCTGATTTTCCTGCCTCTTTTTTTCTCTTGCCTTGTCCTTATCCTTGTCGCCTCTCGTCCCGTCATCCAAATTTCCACTCGGGATTATGAGGGTTACAGCCGGGTTCTTTTGACTCTGCCCTCCAATCTGAGCTGCAGCCTGGAAAAGAGCGATGCTTTTTTGCAGGTCCGCCTCCGATCTAGGACGGTTTTTGAGCTTCGACAGGAGCCTTTCGAGAGCCGCCTCGTCAAATCCTTCAGCTGGGTCAAGGGGAGCGATTTCTTCGGCTTGATCATTGAACTCCGACACGGCGGCTTTCGCTATGAGTCCTTCCGCGTCGAAAGAAGGAACCAGCTGGCGATTGATTTTTATGAAACTGCTTTTGAGGTTCCGCCAAGCAAGGAGGAAAAGGCTGCGGCCGAGCCTCCGCGGAAAGAGAACATTCCCGATGTCGGCGAGGCGAGAACTGAAGGAGCTTCAGACCGCGGCGTGTCAGGCGGAACGAAGATCCGGACGATTGTCATCGATCCAGGGCATGGCGGGCTTGAGGTTGGAGCCAAGGGAAAGTTCGGTTCCCTCGAAAAAGACATCACCCTTGCCATCAGCCTCAAGCTTCAATCCCTCATCGAAAGAAACCTGGGTTTCCAGGCTGTTCTGACGCGCGACCGGGATATCGACGTCTCTCTGGATAACAGGGCGGGCGTGGCCAACAATCATCATGCGGAGCTGTTCGTCAGCATCCATGCCAACAGCTCTCTCCGGCGAAACGCTTCCGGGTCGGAAACCTATTTTCTGAGCCTTAATGCGACCGACGAAGAGGCGCGCCGTTTGGCCTATCTCGAGAACACCACCGCCCAGTTGGAGAAGCCCCTCGACAATGAAAATAAAGACGATATCATGATGATCCTCTGGGACATGGCCCAGTCGGCTTACCTGAAACAGAGCCAGAGATTGGCCGAGATTATTCAGGAGGAACTCAACACGCTTCTCGGCACGGCGGACCGCGGAATCAAGCAGGCCCCGTTCAAGGTGCTGACGGCCGTGGCCTGTCCGGCCGTTCTGGTGGAAGTCGCCTTTATTTCCAATCCGGATGAAGAAAAAAAACTGACAACCGAGGCGTTTCAGGAAATGATCGCTCAGGCGATTTTCCAGGGAATCGCCCGCTACGTCAAATTGATCTCATGAGCCGAAAAAAGCCGATGATAAGTCCTGTGAGATGGACTTTTCTTGTTCTTTCCTTGATCGTTCTTCTTGTCCTGGCCGTGGTTTTTTTTAAGGGAGGCCGCCGGGAACTGATCAAGCCGTCCGTCGATGTTTCTCCCGTCGAGGTTTCCGGGCAAGAGGATCTCCCTCCAAAAAACAAAGAGATTGTTCTTTTTTTCCCGGCGGAAGAAGACAGCCTTCTTCATCCTGAGAAACGCAGAATCTCTGCCGGTTCTTCTGTGGCCGGTGAAGCCAGGCAGGCCGTCGAGGAGCTGATCAAAGGGTCCGCCCAGGGGTTTCTTTCGCCCTTGCCTCCCGAAACCAGGCTGAGGGAGATTTTCATCACCAGAGATGGGACCGCCTATGTGGACTTTTCAAAGGAGTTCATGGAAAAACATCCCTCGGGCTCCTCAGCGGAGCTGTCGACCATCTATTCCGTCGTCAACACGCTGATTTATAATTTCAAGCCGATCCGCAAGGTTTTTATTCTGGTCGAGGGAGGAGAGAAGGAAACGCTGGGCGGACATGTCAACCTTAGCCGGGCCTTCACCCAGCTCGATTCTCTGATCGCCCAGTAGATCCGGTCTCGCTTGATGTCGGGCGAGGCTTAATTAAACGACGCGAGGGCTGGCCTCATGAAACGTCTCCCCCAAGTCGTGATCATCGGCTTTCCCAATGTGGGGAAGTCGACGCTCTTCAACCGGCTTCTGCGAAAGCGGCGGGCTCTTGTCCATTCTCTTCCCGGGATGACGAGAGATCCGGTCTCGGCTGTGGCCGAAATCCAAGGGAGAACGTTCATTCTCACAGACAGCGGCGGCCTGGACGATGCGAGCGGAATGCCTCTCGCTCCTGAGGTCAGCGATCGAGCCAGACGCGAGGCGCTCAAGGCCGATGCGATTCTCTTTGTTCTCGATGGTCGCCGCGAGCCGACTGCCGGCGAGGAAGAACTCTGGCTGGAGTTGCGCCGGACCGGAAAGCCGGTCCTCGCTGTCCTCAACAAAATCGATTCCGCCGCTCAGGAAAGCCGCGTGGCGGATTTCTATAACTTTCTGAAAACGGAGACGATCGTCCCTATCTCCGCCGAGCACCGGAGGAATCTCGATGAGCTGGAGGAGCGTCTGGCGGCGGTTCTTCCGACGGCAGCGCCCGGAAGTCGGGAGGCCGAGCCGCTCAAGGTGGCCATCATCGGCCGGATCAACGTCGGAAAATCGTCTTTGATCAACCGGCTCTGCGGCGAGGAGCGGCTGATTGTCAGCCCGTCTCCAGGGACGACGCGGGACAGCACCGATACTTATGTCATCCGCAATCGGAAACTCTATGCGCTTGTCGACACGGCCGGAATCAGGAAGTTGAGACGGGTCCGGGACGAAAGGGAACAAGCCGGAATCATCCGGGCCAAAAAAGATATCGCCCGGGCCGACGTGTTGTGTCTCGTCATGGATGCCCAGGAATTTCCCACGCGACAAGATGCTGCCATCGCCCATCTCGCTTCAGAATCCGGCAAGCCTCTCCTTCTCGCCCTGAACAAGTGGGATCTTGTAGCCCGAAACGCCAGCCCGGAAGAATTTAGGCGAGCCGTCTTCCGGCGTTTACCGTTTTTGAGCTATGCGCCGCTCCTCCTGGTCTCCGCTCTGACCGGCAAAAACGTGGTCAAAATCCTTGACTTGGCCGGGAGCGTCTACGAGCGGAGCGCGGTCAGGGTTCCGACGCCGCGGCTCAATGAGTTCCTGGCCTGGATCGAAGCCGCACATCCGCCGGTTTCCAGGACCAAAAGGCGAATCAAAATCAAATACATGACCCAAAAAAGCGTCCGGCCGCCGACGTTTCTCCTGTTCACCCGCCAGCCGGCGCGGCTCCTGCCGGCTTATGAGAAATTTTTTCTCCAGGCGCTGAGAGACAAATTCGGCTTGTGGGGATCGCCGATTCGCGTCGTCATCCGAAAGAGTTGACTTCCTGCCTCATTCTATTATAAATTGATTTTCCGCCGAGTGCGGTGAGAAAGATCAAGGAGGCTGACATGAGTCGAAGAGGATGCCGTTTTCTCTGCGTCGCAGCGCTGGCCGTCGTTTTGGCCTTTTTATTCTCCAGCTGCGAGAAGTTGAGCGCCAGCAAGCTCAGGGCCAATTATCATTTTTCCAAGGCCAACCAGCTTTTCAGAGACGGGAAGTTTAGACGGGCCATTACCGAATATGAAAACACCCTGAAATACAATCCCGGTATGGTTCAGGCCTACCGTTATCTCGGCGAATCATACAAGAGCTTATATAAACCCGGTGTGGACACGCCGGAAAACAAGGAAGTCGCTCAGAACGCCCTCAACGCTTTCACCAAAGCGTACGAGGCGGATTCGTCGAATCGGGAAATCATCTTTTCCCTCGGCGATATGTACGACAAGCTGAAGAAATTCGAAGAGGCCGAAAAGCTCTATCTCCGGATCCTTGAGCTCGAGCCGGGGAATATGGGGAATTATTACGTCGTCGCGGAGTTCTATAAAAGATATGCGGCCGAAAACGAGGCTCTCCGGGCGAAAGCGGAGTCGATGTACCTGCGCCGGATCGAGCTCGATCCGGAGAATCCCCAGGGCTACGCTTATATGGCAAATTATTTTGAGAACCTTTCGCCCTCGCCGGAAGTTTATGACCAGGCCAACGTTTACTGGGAAAAGCGAATCCAGCTTGAGCCCGACAGCGCTGAAGCCTGGCTGGCCAAGGGGGTCAATCGCTGGTCTCGGTCCTACCGTTTTCAGAATGTTCCTGCCGGGGAGAGGCTGAAGCTCGCCCAGGAAAGCCTCAAAGCGTTGCAAAAAGCGGTCGAGCTTGATCCCAATTATCCCGAACCCTACAGCTGGCTGAGCGTTCTCTACCAGAGCGTCCTGGCGAAGCTCGAGCCCGAAAAAGAAGCCCGATACAAAGCGGAAGCCGACCGGGCCATCGAGAGATTCCAGGAAATGAGAAAACGGGCGCAGGAAAGAAAGAAGCTCGAAGAAGAGCTGAAGAAGACCGGATAATAAGCCGACCGCTTTTGTTCGCTTTCCGACGGCCGGCGCGCTGACGTGAGGGTCGATGTTTATCCCTCTGAGGGATGAGAACCCGACCCGGCGGTTTCCCTTCATCACTCTCCTGATCATCGGCCTGAACACAGCCGTCTTTCTTTATCAGGCTTTTTCTACTCAAGGGCTGGAGTTCTTCGTCGAGAAAATGGGGCTCATTCCTTACGAGATCACCCATTTCAGGAGCCTAGCTCACATTCCCCGCCTTTCTCCCGGCCTGACATTGTTCACTTCGATGTTCCTTCACGGCAGTTTGTTCCATCTCCTGGGAAACATGCTTTTTCTCTGGATCTTCGGCAACAACGTCGAAGATTTTCTCGGCTCGCTGCGGTTTGTTTTTTTCTATCTTGTCTGCGGCTTGGGAGCGGCCTTCACCCAGATCGTTTTCAGCCCGAACTCGCGGCTGCCCATGATCGGCGCCTCAGGCGCCGTGGCCGGAGTTCTTGGGGCCTATTTCATCCTTTATCCGGGAGCGCGAGTCCTAACTTTTGTCTTCCTCTTCGTTTTTATCCGGGTCGTCCCGATCCCGGCCGCCTATGTCCTCGGTCTCTGGTTTATCGCCCAGGTGCTCAACGTCGGGATGGGAGGAGGAGTCGCCTGGTTCGCCCACATCGGCGGTTTTCTCCTCGGCCTGATGTTGATCCGTGTCGCGGCCAGGCGCCGGTAGCTCGGAGGCTGGGTCTGACTGTCTGGCCGTTGATGACGGTTGCTGATGCGCGGAAGCCGGTCGAATTGACAATTTCTTCAATATCTTGTATTTTAATCCATCATTCAGAACGAGTTTTAGCTTCCGATATTGAGATTCAGAGGACTCAGAAGATGAAAACTTTTGTCCCTAAAAAGGATGAAGTCGAAAAGAAGTGGTGGCTGGTCAACGCCGAGGGAAAAATCCTCGGTCGGCTGGCCACGGAGGTCGCCACCCTGCTCCGAGGCAAAAAGAAGCCCCAATTTGCCGATTTTTGCGACAGCGGGGATTTCGTCGTCGTCATCAACGCCGAGAAAATCGCCGTGACAGGCAAGAAGCCCGAGGAAAAAATCTATTACTCTCATTCTCAATATCCCGGCGGACTGAAGGCCAAAACGCTCAAACAGCTTCTTCAGGAAAAACCCGAGGAGGTCATCCGGCGGGCCGTCTGGGGGATGATTCCCAAGAACAAGCTTGGCCGGCAGGTGTTCAAGAAGCTGAAGGTCTACCGCGGCCCCAGCCATCCGCACGAGGCTCAGTGCCCGCAGGAATACCGCTTTTAGGAGGAACGTTGAGTCTGATTCAATATTACGGCACAGGAAAAAGAAAAACGTCCGTGGCCAGAGTTTTTCTGCGCTCCGGAAAGGGAGACGTCACTCTTTATGTCAACCAGAGGCCTCGGCCGTTTGCGGAATATTTTCATCTCGATTCTCATCGCTATGTCATCCGGCAGCCGTTTCTGTTGACCGATACCGAAGGGAAATTCGATGTTTTTCTGCGGGTCAGCGGCGGAGGGCTGAAAGGACAAGCCGAGGCGATCCGGCTGGGGATTGCCCGGGCGCTGGTCGAGTTCAACCGGGAGCTCAAGCCGGCTCTTAAAGAGGCCGGGCTGCTGACTCGGGATTCGCGGATCAAAGAAAGAAAAAAGTACGGCTTGCTCGGAGCGCGCAAAGCTCCGCAGTATCACAAGCGGTAGAGGGGAGGGTCGACGTTGGTTTCCGTAACGATGAAAGAGCTTCTCGAGGCGGGAGTTCACTTCGGTCACCAGACCAGGCGGTGGAATCCCAAGATGAAAGAGTACATCTTCGGCCAGCGAAACGGCATCTATATCATCGATCTGCAGAAGACGATCAAAATTTTCAAGGAGGCCTTGAACTTTATCAAGAGCATCGCCGAAGCGGACAAGGATATTCTTTTCGTCGGGACGAAAAAGCAGGCTCAGGACATCATCCGGGAATCGGCCAACCGCTGTGAATGCAGTTATGTCAATCAGCGCTGGCTGGGCGGTCTGCTGACGAATTTCAGCATCGTTCGCGGCAGCGTGGACAAACTGATCGAGCTCGATGAAATGAAGGAAGACGGGCGGTGGGAGCTGATGTCGAAAAAAGACCAGTCCAAGATGGAAAAGCTGCACAAAAAGCTGACCAAAAGCCTGGGCGGGATCAAGAAGATGACCGGCCTGCCGGGAGCGCTGTTCGTCATCGACTCCTCCAAAGAGGAAATCGCCATTATCGAGGCCCAGAAACTTGGGATTCCCATTGTGGCCGTCGTCGACACGAACGGCGACCCGGAGAATATCGATTATCCCATCCCGGGCAACGATGATGCCGTTCGGGCAATCGAGCTTTTCTCTTCCAAAGTAGCCGAGGCGGTGATTGAAGGGAAGAAAAGCCGCCTGGAGAAAGAGCTCGAGGCGGCAAAGAAAGAAGAGCCGACAGAAGCCTCCGGAGCGGCGTTGGGCGGCGCTAGAGGGACCGAAGCCGAGGAGATCTAGGTCGGGAAGCGCAAGGAGAGACAAGAAATGGAAATTTCGGCGGAAAAAGTAAAAGAGTTGCGGCAGAGAACGGGGATCGGAGTGATGGAATGCAAGGAAGCCCTCGAGGAATGCGGCGGCGATATCGAGAAGGCGATTGCCGTGCTGCGGAAGAAAGGCTACGCCCGAGCGCAGGAGAAAATGGACCGAGAAGCCTCCCAGGGTCTGGTCCACGCTTATATTCATCTGGACGGCAAGATCGGCGTCCTCGTCGAGGTCAATTGCGAATCCGATTTTGTCGCCCGGAACGAGGAATTCCGCGAGCTGGCGAAGGCGATCGCCATGCAGATCGCCGCGGCCAATCCTCGCTTTGTTTCGTCGGACGCCATTCCGGCAGCGGAGCTCGAACAGGAGAAAGAGATCATCCGCAGCCAGCTCAAAGATCTGAATAAGCCGCCCCAGATTATCGATAAAATCGTCGAGGGAAAGTTGAAGAAGTTTTTTGAGGAAGTCTGTCTCCTCGATCAGCCCTATATCAAGGACGATAAGATGTCGGTCAAGCAGCTCATCGCTTCGCAGATCGCCAAATTCGGCGAGAACATCAAAGTCCGGCGTTTTGCCCGCTTTGAGCTGGGCAAGAGTTGACGAAAAGACCGATGGCGAGCCAGAAGCCGGCTTACACGAGAATTCTTCTGAAGCTGTCCGGGGAATCCCTCCTGGGCAAAAAATCCTACGGGATCGATTTCGAGCGGGCCAAAGCCATCGCCCTGGAGATTAAGGAAGTTCATGACCTGGGGGTTCAGGTCGCCATCATGATCGGAGGCGGCAACATTTTCCGCGGCAGCGAGGGAACCCGGGCCGGCGTGGATCGAGCGGCCGCCGACCAGATGGGCCTTTTAGCTACGGTCATCAACGGGATCGCTCTTCAGGAAGCCTTGGAGAAGGAAGGAGTCTTCACACGGCACGTTTCGGCCACGGAGATCAAGGCCATGGCCGAGCCGTTCATCCGGCGCCGGGTGATCCGTCATCTCGAAAAAGACCGGGTCGTCATCTTCAGCGCCGGCATCGGGAGCCCTTATTTCACCACCGACACGGCCGCGGCCCTCCGGGCCTTGGAAATCCATGCTCAGGTCATCATGAAGGCGACCAAAGTGGACGGTGTTTACAGCGCCGACCCGATGGTCGATCGGGCTGCTAAGAAATATGATACGATCGGCTATCAGGATGTCATGCGCAAACGGTTAAAAGTCATGGATTCGACCGCCATTTCTTTGTGCCGGGACAACGACATGCCCATCATCGTCTTTAACTTGAACAAGCGCGGCAACATCAGGCGGGCCGTGCTCGGGCAGAAAGTCGGGACCCTGGTCCATGGAAAGAGGGGGAAGACATGGTGAGAGATGTCTTGAAGTCGTTTGAAGGCAAGATGAAGGTTTCGGCCGACCATTTCCGGAGGGAATTGAGCAAGCTGCGGACCGGCCGGGCGAACATCAGTATTTTCGAGGATATCAAAGTCGAGTATTACGGCACACTTACGCCGATCAACCAGCTCGCCACGCTGGGCATTCCCGATCCGACCCTGATCACGATTCAGCCCTGGGATCCGTCGCTCATCGAGTCGATCGACAAAGCGATCCGGGCCGCCGACCTGGGGCTCAATCCGATCAACGACGGGCGGACGCTGAAAGTCCCCATTCCGCCGCTTGACGAGGAACGGCGCCGTGAGATCGCCAAGAAGATCCGTAAGATGCTGGAAGAGGAGAAAACGGCCCTGCGAATCATGAGACGGGAGAGCAAAGAACAGATCGAACAGCTCGAAAAAGACAAGAAGATCACCGAGGACGATAAATTCAACGGCCTGGAGCAACTCCAGAAACTGCTCGACGACTACAGCAAAAAAGTCGAGGACGCCGCCGCGGCCAAGGAGAAAGAAATCCTCGAAGGCTGAGGATCGTTTTTTTCGTCAGCCGGCCTTCTCCGCCTTCCTCCTGAACCAGTTTTCCGTCGTGCCGAACTTCGTCCGGATCACCGCCCCCCAGGCCAGACAGGCGAGAAAAATGGACAACAGAAATCCCAGGACGGGAACGGCCTTGATGAGGCTGACGACGACGAGGCCGATCACGACCGCAGCCAAGGGGACCGGCGCCTTCTTCTGAACCGCCACTCCGACCGCCTGCCCGAAATAATAGAAGAGGACGACCTCGCCGAAAATCTTAATGGCCATCCCGACGGCGATCAGGAAAAGCAGGAAGGGAAGGCCGATGAGGATGAGGGAGAGGACGGCGAAGGCGATGATCAGGCCGATGAAGAGGATGAGGGCCAGAGCTCCGGTTCCGACGACGCTGCCGAACGCCTCTTTGATCTGGTCGGACGCTTTTTCCAACTGCTTGGGAAAGAGGGCGCCGATGACCAGGGCGATGAGCAGCCAGATGAAGAAGCCGACAAGCTTGAGAACCACAATGAGCGGGACAAGCGGCAGGCCCAGCCAGCCTTTCTTGAAGAACCGGGGGAAGATCTCGTTGCCCTTGAAGAAGACGGTATCGCCCGAAATGACGCATCCCGGCTCCTTCTCCAGCTTCCCGCCGATCGAGGCAACATCGCCTTTGACCACGGCTGTCGAGCGGAGAGTGATGGCCGTCCCGAAGCCGACGACCGAATCTCCCACCTCGCCGCTCAGGACGATGTTTCCGCCGAAGGCGACGATGCTCTCCTTGATCCGTCCTTCGACGATGATGTTTCCGCCGAAGGCGATGATATTCTCCTGGACCTCGTCCTTGCCGATATGAATGTCCTGGCCGAAGCCGAACCGCTCTTGACCGCAAGCGAGCGGCAAAGCCGAGGCGATGAAGAGACCGAGAAAAACCGAGCAGAGTTTATTCTTCATGTTTTTTCTCCAAGGAAAAAGTGCGTCCCAGAAAATAAAAAAGCAGACAGAAAAGGCCCAGGAACGAGATGATGAGGGCGGCCTGAGCCGCGGGGCTGAGGAGCGAGTTCAGCTCATAAAGCGTCTTGACGAGAGCTTGGCGGACAGGCTGAAGGGACTTCCCGGCAGCCCGGAAGAGAGCGAGGGCCTTGACGCAGATGATTGCCCCGTCCTTTGCGTATTCCAAGAGAGATTTGTTCGCCGCGCTGAGAAGAGAAAACACGTTTTGACCGGAGATGATAAACAGAAGGGCAAGAGACGCGGTGCTGAGCGCTGCCGTCGCGAGCAGGACGAGCCGAAGCGGCCGGCGGCGGCGTCGTGATCGGTCGAGCCGGGCCAGGACGCGCTCTGTAAAATCGGCCGGGAGTTCGAGCGGAGGAAGGCCGGTCCAGGCTTCACTGAGAAGCCTTCGCTCTTCGAGCGCCTGCCGGCATTTGGAACAGGCGTTCAGGTGATTTTCGACTCTCGCTTTTTCCTCGGAGGAGAGATCTCCTTCGAGATAGGCATAAAGAGCGGAGATCTTCAGGCAGCTCATGTCTTTTCCTCGAGCAACCGGCGAAGCCTTTCCTTGGCCTCGAAGACCCGGTTTTTGACCGTGCCGATGGGCATCTTCTTGATCTCGGCGATCTCGTCATAGCTCAACCCGTTCATGTGTCTCCAAATGAAAAGCTCCCGGAAGAGCGGGGGAAGACGCTCAAGCGCCTCCTCGATCTTTGCCCGGAGCTCGGCCATCTCGAAACGCCGGGCGACCGACGGGCCGTGATCGGGAAGATTGAGCATCCGATCGTCGGCCTCTTCATCAAGCGACCCGCTGAGGGAATAGGTCGGTAGTTTCTTTTTCCTCCAGTGGTCGATGACGAGATGGGAGGCGATCCGATAAAGCCAGGTCGAGAACTTGAACCGGGGTTCATAGGAGCGGAGAGAAGAAAAGGCCCGGACAAAAACCTCCTGGGTCAAATCGAGCGCCGTCTCCTTCTCGCCGACCATCCGGCCGATATAATTGAACAGGGGCTGCTGATACTTGCGCACGATCACCTCAAAGGCTTTTTTCTCTCCTCGGAGCGTTTGCCTGACGAGAGCTTGATCCTGATCATCGTTCATCGAGGACTTCCTGTCCCCAGGGATTTATACGAAAAGCGAAGGAAACCGTTTTTATTTTTTTTCGGCCGGGCGGTCGTCGATGATCTCCGTGCCGGCCGGAACACGGAGCTCGAATGTTCCCGGATCGAGGCGGGGATTGACCCGGCTTCGCCGGAAGCGGAATTCCTGCCGGTTTCCCGCCAGATCGGTAAACACGGCCTCGGCGATGAGCCAGGTTTTTTCTTCGATCCGCAGCAGAATCTGACTGAATTCTCCCTCCTGTTTAGGGATGAGTCTGACTTCGATCGCTCCTTTTTTGTCTTGAGATGAGGACTCGCCTGTCTCGATAGAGTATTCATCTTCGATTCGAGCCCGGCCGGCAAGGAGCGAGAAAATCGGAGAATCGGTCTCCTCCGGGGTGGGGGAATAGCGGAAGAGTTGCCTGTCCTCGGGGAAATAGGCCAAGGAAAGGCCGTCTTTATAGAGAAAGACCTTGGGTTCCGGCTCGAAATATTCCCAGCGCATCCGCTGCGGGCGTTCCATGGACAGCCGGCCTTTTTCCTCGAGCGGCGTGGAGATGGAAGCCGGGAAATAGGCTTGTTCGAAGTCGGCCTGAAAGGAGCGGAGAGAGGCGAGCTTTTTCTCCAGGTTGCGAACCGCCTCTTGGGGGGAGATCGGGTCCGCCGATGGCGCCGCCGGCAGAAAAAAAGGGAGGCTGGAAAGGAGGATGATCGTCGACAAGAAAAATCGGCCTCCGGATCGAATTTTCATGGCGGGGAGATTATAAGCCAATCCGCCTTCGACCTCAACGACCACCGCCGACGGATCGAATGAGCGCGAGGAAGATTTGATTTTCGCTCGAATTTCATTTTAAAATCTAGCCGAACGATGTTTCATCAGAAATCGGGCACGGCGGTCGTCGGCATTCTTCTCGGCTTCCTTTTTATTCTTTTATCGGTCAACTTTTTTCATACCGAAAAAGGCCCAGGCACCAACGAAACCTGTCCGGCCTGTCATTTTCAGCAATCCTCCCTTTCTCTCGGTCCGACTCTCCCCGTCCAACTGCCGTCGCTCTGCCTGATTGCCGTGCTTCTTGGGATGGATTTTTCTTTCATCGCCCCTGTCTCGACTTGTGATTTCGTCTCCCGATCTCCCCCTTGGCGTTAAAGCCTGCCTTTTCTCTCTTCCTATTTCGGTTTTTATCCTCTTCTGCTGAGGAGGTGAGGGCATCATGAAAAAAGCATCGGTGTGGATTTTGCTGTTCTCGTGCCTGGGCCTTTGGCTTTTAGGTCAGACACCACCTGATCACGACGTCTTGACCTTAGACCAGTGCATCGCCATCGCCCTCGATGTCAACCCGCTTTTACAGTCTTCCCAAGAGCTCTATCGGGCTTCTTTAGCCCGTGTCCAGCAGGCGAAAGCGCTGGCTCAGCCCAGGCTCGATTTTGATTCCGATTTGCAGCCCAGGCTGATGGATTTCAAAGGGTCAGACGAATCCTATCTCGGTCTGAGCCAGGACCTGGATTTCCCAGGCAAACGCCGCCTGAGGGGAAAAATCGCCGCCCGGGAATCCAGCGAGATGCTTATGGATATGGAGCTCTTGAAGCTCGATCTCATCTTCCAGGTCAAGGAAGCGTTCTATAGCCTGCTTCTCGCCCGGGAGGTCATGAAGTACGCCGAGCAGGATCTTGAACTCGCCCGGGATTTTCTGCAGAAAGCGGAAATCAAGTTCGAAGCGGGGGATGTGGCGCGGGTGGAAGTTCTGCGGGCCCGCGTCGAGGTGGCTAAGGTGGAAAATTCAGTCAAGACTGCGGCCAACGATGTCCGCCTGGCCAAAGCCAGGCTGAATTTCCTCCTGGCCAGAAAAAAATATGAGCCTCTGGAAATCGCCGGCGAATTCAAGCGCCAGAGCCCGGCATTCACGCTCGAAGAACTCAAGGAGAAAGCCTTGGCTGCGCGTCCGGAAATCAAGCGCGTCGGCTTTTCCCTGGACAAGGAAAGCCTGCGCAAGACGCTCGGCTATCTCAGCTTTTTGCCGGATTTCAGCCTGGGGATTTCCCGGCACAGGCTGTCGGGCCTGCCGACAACCTGGGATTTCACGCTGTCCGCGAGCCTGCCGGTCTTTTTCTGGCAGCCGCTCAAGGGAGAGATCGCCGAAGCCGAAGCCAATCTGAACGCTTTCCGGAAAGAACGGGAACACATCCTCAATGCCATTGCCCTGGAAGTCGAAGAATCCTACGCCAACGCTCTTATGGCCGGCAGTCAGATCGAGCTTTTTGAGAAGGAGATCCTGACTCAGGCTGAAGAAGCTTACAACATGTTTTTATTCAGTTTTCAGGAAGGCGAGATCGGCGGCATCGAGCTGATCGAGGCCAGGCGCACGCTCATCGAGGCCAGAAAATCATACGCCGAGGCCTTGAACAACTTTAACGTCGCTCTGGCCGCGCTGGCCAAGTCCGTCGGACAACCTCTGGAGGAGCCTTTCCATGAATAAGAAAAGTTTCGCCTTGATTTTATTGTTTGTCGTCCTGTTGATCTGTTCGGCCAGCTGTTCCAAGTCTTCTGAGACTTCCGCTGACCGCGATTCCGATAGCCGGCCGGGAGTCGTCGGGCCACCGGGAAGGGGCAGGTTCGTCCGCATCCCCCCAGGCCGAGGGCTGGGGCTTCGTCGCGGCCACGGAAGCCCGGCGTCTGAGATCATCATCCTCTCCGAGGAGGAAAAAAAGGCGTTCGAGATTCAGACGGCAAAAGTTTCCCGTCGGGCAATGCGCAGCCAACTTAAGGCCATGGGCAAAGTTCTGTCGCCCCAGCAGAATAGGGCCATCGTCAGCTATGCTTTTCCTGCCCGAATCGCCGAGATCCATGTCGCCTTGGGCGATTGGGTCAAAGCCGGCACGAAACTGGTGACACTCCAGAGCGAGGAAGTCGGCAAGGCGAGGGCGGATTTTTTTAAGGCCCAAGCGGATTTCGATCTGGCGAAGAGAAATCTCGAGCGGGAGAGGAATCTTTATGAGCGGGGCGTGGGAGCCAAGAAAAATCTATTGGCCACCGAGGCGGAATTTAAGGTCGCGGAAGCCAATCTTGACGCAGCCGAGAAAAAGCTTCATTTGCTCGGTTTTTCCGAAGCTCAGGTTGACGAGCTGCAGAAAAGCCATCAAATCAACCCGATCCTGTCGCTCCAGGCTCCGATCAGCGGCAAAATCATCGCTTTCAGCGCGGTGCGAGGCGCGATGGTCGACCAGAACACCGAGATTCTGAGTATCCTCGACCCGACGCTGGTCTGGGTGGATGCCGAGATCTATGAGCGGGACGTCGCCCGCATCAAGCTCGGGCAGGAGGTCAGGGTCTCGGTGCCGGCCTATCCGGAGCAATTTTTCCTGGGGAAGGTCAGCTATATCGGCGACGTGCTCAAGGAGGAGACGCGAACGATTACGGTTCGAGCCGAAGTTCCCAACCGGGGTTACCTCTTGAAACCGGGGATGTTCGCCGATGTCACCATCTTTCTCAATCATCAGGAGGATGTCCTGGCCGTTCCCGAGGGTGCGGTCCTGGACGATCGAGGCGACAAGCTCGTCTTTGTTCGAGCGAGAGAAGGGTTCCGGCTAAAGGTTGTCCAGGTCGGAACAAAGGATTCTGGATTCTGGGAAGTCGTGAGCGGCCTGGCGGAGGACGAGGACGTCGTGACGACAGGAAATTTTCAGCTGAAATCCAAGCTCTACGATGAAATCTTGAAATCCTCGGGGGTGCATTGATCATGATCGACCGCCTCATCGATTTTGCTCTCAGGCACCGCTTGCTGACGATTTTTCTCGTCGTGCTGGCGGCCATCTGGGGAGTCCTCGTCTATCGCCATCTCCCCAAGGATATTTATCCGGACCTCAATGCCCCTCTTGTCAAAATCATTACGGAAAACCCCGGCATGGCGTCCGAGGATGTCGAACGGTTGATTTCTTTCCCTTTGGAGAGCTTGCTTTCAGGAGCTCCTCATGTGACTCGCGTCCGTTCGGAATCGACGACGGGGGATTCCGTCGTCACCGTCGAGTTCGATTGGGGAACGGATATTTACCTGGCCCGGCAGATCGTCTCCAGCAAGCTCGAACTCATCGCCGGACGCCTGCCGCTCGGGACCACGCAGCCCATCTTAGGCCCGATTTCCTCGCGGATGGGGGAGGTGTTTGAATTCGCCGTCACGGGCGAGGGGGTCGATCCGATGGAGCTCCGTTCGGTGGCCGATTGGACCATTCGCTATCAGCTCCAGGGAATCCCGGGGATTTCTTTCATCATCAACCTGGGGGGCTTCGTCAAGCAATTTCAGGTCGATCTGAAGCCTGAAATGTTGCACCATTACAACATCACGATCGCTGAAGTCAAAGAGGCGATTGAAAACAGCAACCGTAATTTTTCGGGGGGCATCATCTCGAGCGGCGCCCAGGAAGTTCTGATCAAGGGGCTCGGCCGGATCGAAACCCTCGAGCACATCCGAAACACGGTCATCACTTCGCGCAACAACGTCCCTGTTTTTATCAGGGACGTCGCCGACGTGAAAATCGGGGGCAAATTCAGGCGCGATGCCGCCAGCCACAATGCCCAGGAAGCCGTTTATGTCACGGTGGAAAAGCAATACGGAGGCGACACGCTGGCCGCCATCGCCAATCTGAAGAAGGCGATCGCCCGGATCGCGAATGACCTTCCGCGCGGCATTCAGATCAAGCCGTTCTATGACCAGTCGATCCTGATCCTCAAATCCATCCATCATGTCGAAGTCTCCATCCTCCAGGGCGCGCTGATGATCGTCTTGGTGATGATGCTTTTCATGTGGAATCTGCGCAGCTCGCTCCTCGCCTCGCTGACCATTCCCTTTTCGATTCTCATTGCCTTGATCCTGATGAGCTTTTTTAAGATCAACTTGACCGTGATGTCCATCGGCGGGCTGGCCATCGGCATCGGGAAAATGGCCAACGGTTCGATCATCATGGTCGAAAATATCTGTCGCCTTCTCAAGGAGAAGGGAGGCCGGGCGCCGGCCCAGGAGCTGATCGCCGAAGCGGCCAAGGATGTCGGCAAGTATCTTTTTTCGGCCAGCCTGATCATCATTCTTGTCTTTCTGCCTCTTTTGACCCTCCAGGGGCTGGAAGGGGCCATGTTTCGTCCGACCGCCTTTGCCGTGGCCGCAGCTCTTTTCGGCGCCATGATCCTGAACATCACCCTGCAGCCCGTCCTGGCTTCTTATTTTCTGCGAAAGGAAGAACAAAGGGTCGCCAAAAACCCGGTGACGGAGTTTCTGGAGCTCAAGTATCATCGCCTCCTGGAAAGCGCCCTGAAAAACAAACGAGGACTGATCGCCGTGTTTGTCGCTCTGATCATTGGGGCCGGAGTGGCCTATCATTTCCTGGGCAAAGAGTTCGTCCCCCCTCTGGATGAGGGGGCGATCATGGTCTCTTCGGTCATGTTGCCCGAGACTTCGCTCGAAGAATCGATCAAGATGGCAATGCGGATTGAGAAAATTTTTCTTTCTTTTCCGGAAGTCGTCTCCGTTTCCCGGACGACAGGAACGGCGGAGGCCTCGGAGCATCTCCATCCGGTCAACCACAGTCATTACAATATCGAGCTTTTGCCCCGGGAGAAGAGAAAAAGGGGGTTTAAAGAGATTACCCAGGCGATGCGCGAAGAGCTGGATAAACTTCCCGGCGTGGCCTATATTTTCGAGCAGCCGATCGCCAATAAGCTGGCCGAGATGCTGACCGGAACCGAAGGCCAGCTCTCGGTGAAGCTCTTCGGGCCGGATTTGGACATTTTGAATGAAAAAATCGGAGAAATCCGGAACGTCCTGGCGGATGTCCGAGGAGTGGCCGATCTGCAGATTGAGCAGACGACGGGCGTCCCCCAACTCGTGATCCGGCTGAGGAGAGAGAATCTGGCCCTTTTCGGGATTGCCGTGGCCCGAATTGCCGAAACCATCGAGACGGCCCTCAATGGACTCGAAGCCACGGACGTTTACGAGCCGGACCGGGTGACTTCTGTTCTCATCCGGCTGCCGGAGAAATACCGCAACGATGAGGAGGCGGTTAAGAATCTGTTGATTGACGCTCCGAACGGCGAGCGGATTCCGCTTTCGGAATTGGCGGAAATAACCAGAAGCGAAGGGCCTCAGACCATCTTTCGAGAGAACCTGATGCGTCGCAAAATCATCCTCTGCAATGTCGTCAAACGGGACATTGGGAGCTTTGTCGAGGAGGCCAGGGAGAGAATCCGCGACTCTGTCGAGCTGCCCCAGGGATATTATGTGACGTTCGGCGGGCAATTCGAGAGCCAGCAGCGGGCCCTGAGAGATCTCACCACGCTCATGGCCGTCGTCATTTTGGTTATTTTCGTCGTGCTGTTCTCCTCCTTTGGGTCGGTGTGGCAGGCCCTGCTTGTCGTCCTAAACATCCCGTCGACTCTCATCGGAGGAATTCTGGGACTTCTTGTCGCCGGTCAGACGATCAACGTTTCCTCGACGATCGGGCTGATCGCTCTTTTCGGGATTTGCGTCCAGAATGACATGATCCTGGTCGCCAAGATCAATGATTTCAGACAGGAAGGTCTGGGGCTCCATGAGGCCGTGGTCAAGGGAGCCTTGACCAAGTTCCGGCCGATCTTCATGACCGACATGGTCATGATCGTCGGCGTTCTCCCCCTAGCACTCGTCGTCACTACAGGATCCGAGCTTCACCGGCCGCTGGCCGTTGTCTATATCGGCGGCTTCTTTTTCGCCATCCTTTTGCGGTTGTTCATCGTCCCCGTGCTCTACGAGACTTTTGCCGGACGGAAAAAATAAAGACGGCGGATCGGTTTTTCGATCGCCGGCAAAGAGGAAAGGCATCTTCTTAAGGCGAGGGGAGATCATTTTTACTGACCGCGGGTCAACTTGGAGAGGGAAACGCTCGTTCATTCCCGGAGTTCGGCCGCCTGAGCCCCAGAGCCCGAAGGGACTTGACAGACTTGTCGTTATATTGTAATATTTATCTTAAAATAATTATTTTAATTTAAAGAGATTATTGATCATGAGAGAGGAAAAATTCAGGCGGACGCCTCAGCGGCTGGCGATCATGAAATTTCTGGAGGGAAATTCGTCTCATCCCTCAGCCGAAGAAGTGTATTTCGGCCTGAAAAGGCAATTCCCGACTCTTTCCCTGGCCACAGTCTATCACACCCTTGAAGCTCTCGAACGAATGGGCAAGATCGTCGAAATTAACGTCGATTCAACCAAGAAGCGGTATGATCCGGCTGTCGGCGCGCATCATCATCTTATCTGCATTCGATGTAAAAAGATCATTGATCTTCCGGAAAAGTTTCATCCGGTCCTGAATGAGGAGGAAAGGAAAGGATTCCGCATCCTCCGCAGTCAGGTTGAATTTTATGGGCTCTGTCCGCAGTGCCAGAGCCGAAGATCGCCAGCGCAAAAGAATTGATCTGGAGGTATAGATCGACATGGAAAACGTATCCGCAACTCAAACCCCGACGGGTCTGCCGCGAATCGGCTCGCCGGCGCCTCCATTCGAGGCCGTCACCACCCACGGCGTCCTCAAACTCGAGGACTTCAAGGGAAGCTGGCTGGTCCTGTTCTCCCATCCGGCTGATTTCACACCGGTCTGCACCACGGAGTTCATGGGCTTCGCCGAGATCCACCCCAAGCTGCGGGAAATGAACGTCGAGCTCATGGGCTTGAGCATCGACAGCGTTTACTCTCACATCGCCTGGATCCGGAACATTGAGGAGAAGTTCGGCAAGAAAATCACCTTCCCGGTCATCGCCGATCTGAACAAAGAAGTCGCCATGCTTTACGGGATGATCATGCCGGGCGAGAGCAAGACCGAAACTTCGCGGGCCGTCTTCGTCATCGACGATAAGCAGATCGTCCGGGCGATCATCTACTATCCGCTGTCGACCGGCCGGAACATGGACGAAATCCTGCGCCTCATTCAGGCGCTCCAGACGACGGATAAGTATGGCGTCGCCACTCCGGCCAATTGGCGTCCCGGCGACAAAGTCATCGTTCCTCCGCCCAAGACTCAGGAGATGGCCGAAGAGAGGATGAAAGAGAAAGGCATCGAGCGCGCGGATTGGTACTTCAGCAAGAAGGATTTGAAGTAGGGAGCCGTCCAATGCCCTGTGTCAATGCGGATGGGACGGTCACGGCGACGGCCAGGGCCTTGCTTAAGAGCCTCGAGACGCCGTTGAGTGCCGAGGAAATCGCCGGAAAACTCGGGCTTCCCCTTTTTCGCGTCCGAAGCAGCCTGCGGGAGATGGTCGAAGCCGGCCTAGTCGTCGTCCAGGGAGACAGGTACCAGGCTTCCGAAGAAGGGAAGAGAAGGGCGGCCGCAGTCTGAGGATCTCTCCGGTCGGGGTCGGGGACCAGAAAACTTCGGGCCTCGGCCCTTTGTTCCGTCAAGGTCATTTCTCGCCTTGACGGGTCGGTGAATTCGGCGGAAGCCGTTTGCCGTGTCCGAGCGGCCGGCCCGCAGAAAACAACCCGGAAGAAAATTTTTCTTGACAAAACCCGCCCGCCGGCGTATCTTGTAAATGGAAATGATTATCATTATCTCTAAGAGGTGAGCGCATTGCCCGGACGTCATCATTGGCAGCATCGATTTCGGGAAAACGTTTGCCGTTGGACTTTGCCTCGGGAGGTCATCCTTAACCTTCTGAGCCGCTCTTCCCGACACATGAGCGCCAAGGAAATCTACGGGGCTTTGTATGCCATGTATCCGGGAATCGGTTTGACCACGGTCTACCGCACTCTGGAATTGCTCCACCGTCTCGGGTTTGTTCAAAAAATCAGTTCGGGCGACGGACAGGGACGTTACGAGCTAAAGAGCGAGGACCGGGAAAGCCATCACCATCATCTCATCTGCACGCGCTGCGGAAAAATCATCGATTACCGCGACTTCGTCCAGGAAGAGCTGGAACTGGTGAAAAAAACAGAAGAGACGTTGGCCAAAAAGCACAATTTTCTAATCCAGGATCACAACATCGAATTCCTGGGTCTGTGCGAAAAATGCCGCTGAGTCTTCTGTCAGATTGATAAAAAGGAGGTGAACATCATGCCAGCAGGTGATCGTACTGGACCCTGGGAACTTGGACCCAGGACAGGGCGAGGCCTCGGCTATGGCTCAGGTTATCCGGCTCCCGGGTTCATGTATCCCGGACCCGGTATGGGCTTTGGCAGGGGCTTCGGCTTCGGGGGAGGTTTTGGCCGGGGGATGGGCCTTGGCCGCGGCCGCGGATTTTGGCGCCGCGGGTTCGGGGGCTTCTATGGCTATCCTTATTC
>Ga0136652_1000407_pt1 | contig 20776 bp, 15 predicted proteins | sample ConPoolayeEmetaG_FD_94864 | JGI IMG/M metagenome (GOLD analysis project Ga0136652, IMG submission 94864) | Hot spring microbial mat communities from California, USA to study Microbial Dark Matter (Phase II) - Cone Pool mat layer E metaG... ...
CATATTAGCCGTTGTCACCAAGTCTAGCAGGCGACGCTGATACGAATGGTGCCGCCGAACGTGAGCAGCCGTCGCTCGCGCTCGCTCCAGGGCCTCCGCACGACGGTCGCAAAGCCAACGCAGGGCACGACGTAGCTCACGCAGATCCGCAAACGGCTGAAAGTGTCGACCCGCTTCCAACGCCCCGCCCAGCTCCCGGCGCAGGCCGTGCCCCCCGGGATCGTGCAGCAACAGCGGCCACCCGCTGGCGGCAGCGTACAACAGGGCGGGCCCGAATGGATCAGCCTGACCGGCCAACACGCACCCCAGCGGTCGAAGCGTAGACTTTAGGTCCGTCACGCCGCTGCCGAGATTCTTGACGCCGTCCCGCCCTATCCGCTGCCAGCCCCGGCCGACGGTCCAAACTGTCGGCACGTGGTCGAGAAGGACCTCCAACGTATTCTCAAGCACGATCGCGGGAATCAATACTCGCTCAATGAGCAGAAGGAACGATTGCCGGACCTCTGAATCACCAAGTCGAATTCCGGTTGCTTTTTCCGCGCTAGCAAAAATCGCCTCGGGCTCCAGAATCAACGGACTTTGCCAGACGCGGGCGACCTGGGCGCGAAGCTGGTCCCATAACCTCAGGTCGCTTGCTTGCCGGATGTTCAGAGCTTCCGCCCGCGGATCGGGCAGGTCAGCAACCAGCACAAGAGCTTGCTCGGCCGGCTCGGCCGGTGGCAGCTCCCCCGCATCTTCACAGGCCCAATACCAATTCAGCACATCATGGCCCCCACGCCGCAGGAGTTCGACTATGCCCGGCGAGGCCGCCAGATAGAGCACCGACTCCGGCTGCGGCCAGGCCGATTGGCCGCGGCCCATCCCTCCCCTGGCAGCGCCGGTCAGGGTCTCCGCAGCCGCGCGGTCCAGCACCCACGTGCAGGCCAGACCGGGTAAACGGACGGGTAATCGGCAAGGCGGCTGATTGATATGGAGCGTCAGGTCCGGCTGAAAGGCGGCTATCGTTTCGCAATGGAATAACGGATCGGCCCGGCGGGGGCCGGAGCCGGTCGCGACCAGGACCTGCCAACCCAGTCGGACGGCCGCACGCTCCAACTCGGCCGCCACGGAGTGCACCTGCGGATCGTTCGAGAGCGAGACCACCGCCAACCGCGGCCGGTCCGGTAAACTCGTGCAAGAGGCCTCCACCGGCCCGACGGTGGTCCGAACCACGCGTGCCGAAAGCTCGGCCAGCCGGGCGTCGCGCTTTCGGGCAGCTCGTACGTTTATCCGCTCTCCTATCTGCCGGAGTTCGGCGAGTCGGGCCGAATCGACCAGCTCGGGAAACAGAATCTCGGCAGGCGGCAAGAGGCCGGGCCAGCGCTCGACCAGCTCGATCAGAAAAGCTTCCTCGCGGCTCGGGGGAACCAGGACACAACGGCCACTGGCAAGAGGGACGGAGAAGTCCAAGGTGCGAAGCACCGCCGCCAGCGCGTTAAGGTCGCTTTCGAAAACGAATATTGCCACGGACGTCGGCAAGCGTTCCAGCAGCAATTGCAGCTCCGCCCCGGCGGCACAGCTCGGCAGAGCCGGGTTGGTACCAGTCAGTTGGAGCCTACTCAGTCGGGCACGAGCCCGAACCAGAGGGGCAGCCGTCGAGCCCAGCCAAATGGGGGGGTGTCCGGCCGGCTCCAAGCGGAAGGTGGGAAAACCGTCGAGGGCCAAGGCCGGCCGCCATGATGGCGGCAGCCGGGTTTGGCGCAGGAGTCCGGCGAGATCGGGCTGCTCCGTCGAGAGTGCGTCCAGGTTGCGGGCAAAAACGTCGGGATCCAGCGTGGCAGGCTGAAACTGCTCAAGGCACCCAAGCGAGAGGGTGGAACCCGGTTCAGTCATCTGTGTCGCTGCGTAGCTGTCGGCCAATGATCACCCGCCCGCCGGAAGCGGTTCAACGGGGAGCCGGGTAACGGACCGCCAGCCAGACAAGAAACGCGAACCAGCCCGCAAACAAGATGGCCAGCAGTACCAGCGGCCAAGCCGGCCGGCGGGGCTCGGTACCGTAGGGAGCATCGGAAGGGAGCGATGACCTCTGGTCGACCATGCTTATTCATCCTGGAGCCGGCGGGCCCGGGATGCCAGCCAGCCTGCGTATCTCCGGAAGCACCCAGACCCCCGCCACGGTCCGTAGCGTACTGGCCACCGGAACCGCCAGCAACATCCCGAGCAGCCCACCCAGCTCGGCGCCGATCAGCAGCACGAGGACCAGCGCTAACGGGTGCAATCCGGCCGCCCGGCCAACGATCGCCGGGCCCAGCAGCAGCGAATCCAATGCCTGCACTCCCATGTACACCGCGATAGCCCATACAGCCGGCCACAACCACGGGTTGCCTGCTTCACTGGCCGCCAGAAAAGTAAGCAGCAGTGCCGGGAGTAAACCGAGCACCGATAGGAACGGCACCAGATTGAGCGCTCCAGTCAGCAGCCCAAGAGCCAAGCCATACGGGACACCCGCCAGGGTCCAACCAGTCGCGGTCAGCACGCCGACCGCCAAGCACACGATCAGCCGGCCGCGAAAGAAGTCGGCCACCGCCCGGTCAATGGTCCGCGCCACATCGACCGCCACGCCGCGATACGCGGCTGGCAGGTGGTCGCGAAGTCGTCGAACGATGTCGTCAAAGCGCCACAAAAAATAGAAGCTGAACACGGGGATGAGCACCAGCAACGCAAGCAGACTGCCGGCGCTGGCGAAGACCGCCCCCATCCGGTTCAGGGCCGATTTGGCCAGCGCCACCCCGTGCTCGCGGAGCAGCGGCTCTGCCCAGGTCCACCAATGGGGCGTCCTGGGCTGAACCGGATCGGCGAGCTGCACCCCCTGGTTCGGCCGTGACTCCGGGCTGACCGGCTCGGCGGCCGAGGCGCGCGACTCTGTGCCCTGCAAGTGGTTTATCCATCGTCCTGCGGCCTGCACGTAGGCCGGAACGCGGTCCTGGAGTTCAGACAACTGAGCGACGACGAGGGTGGTCAGGTAAAAGCCGCCACCCACCAGCAGGCCCCCGATGACCAGGCTGGTAACGATTACGCCGACCAGTCGCGGCACCCGCCGAACCCGCTCCAGCCAGCTAACGATCGGGTTAAGCATGTAAGCGATGACGGCCGCTACCAACAGGGGCGTGAAGACCGCCCTCAGCCGATAGGCCAGCCAGCAAAGCAACCCCAGGACGACCAGTAGACCGATAAAACGGAGCCATGACTTGGCGGGCTCGGAGAATTGTGGCACGTAGGATGCCATCGTCGCTCGCCGTCAGCCATCCGATCCGTTCAGGTTGATTTGATATGAGCCGAAGGCGGCCTCGAAATCGTACACATTGTCGAAGTCGCTGATATCGTCAGATTCCTGCTTGCCCATCAGGCCCAGGTCGATCATCAAATACACCATTTCGCCGAAGTCACGCGTGCTGTGAATGTTCCAGCGGCGCAAAACTTCCCTGGCCAGCGGTCCCCAAAGCTGAAGGGCCAGGATTCTCAGGGCCTGGCAAAGCTCCTGCCCGGTCACGTGCCGCGGGCCGCTGGCGGCGCGGCCCGCGTACTTCAGCCGCGTCGCCAAGTCCAGCCCCCGATGCAGGAAATGAAAAGCCTCCGGGGCATACCGCCCATCCCGGCGGATCGCCTGGTGAAAGCGCTCGAGTAATTCGGCCTCCGACACCTCGACCCGCTCCCTGCACGTTCACTGTCCGCTTGCCGAGCCGCGGGCACCGCCCCCGGCCTGCTCCCGCTTGCCCCTTTTGCCCCGTCGGCGTCCACGACGTCGGCGACGGGACCTTGTTTCCGGCGGGACGGCCGGCCCAGCGTCCGGCGGAGGCTGGCGGTCCAGCGGAGGCACAGACTCCACGTCACTGGGGGCTGGGGAAGCCTCCGGGAACGCTTCCGGAGAACCTTCAGTCGGCTCGAACTTGCTCGCCTCCACCGGTTGCGGCTCGACCCCGGCCTCGAATCCACCCGGCCTCGGGCTTGCCTGACCGGCCCCAACGCCTGGCTGAGAAGCTCCCCGCTTCCCACGACCGCGACGCCTAGACCGCGGTTGCGGCGTCGCGGAGGCCGCCGGCTGGAAAGCCGCATCACCGTCTGGGGGCGGAGCGACCGGGCGGGGCGCGGGTGGCAAGTCCACAGCTCGAATCTCCTCCCGCGAAATCACCACCGTCCTCTCCTCTCCGTCGATCCGCACGGACACCAGTTGCGTCAAGACCTGCCGATCCAGCACCGTACCCGTACCGAAGTCCGTACCCACCCGCGAGCCGACTTTCGGCAGGCGAGCGGCAAGCTCTTCATAGCCCACATGCTCGAAGCGCAGACAGCAGCGGAGGCGGCCGCAGCGGCCCGAAACCTTGGTGGGATCGAGCGTGGATTTCTGGAGCTTGGCCATCTTCATATTCACCGGACGCAGTTTCTTCAGGAAGTTCTTGCAACAGCATTCGCGTCCGCAGACCTCATAATCGGCCACCAGGCGAGCTTCGTCCCGGGCCCCGACCTGGCGCATTTCGATCCGGGTGCGGTACCGCTGGGCCAGCTCCCTCACCAGTTGACGGAAATCCACTCGCCCCGGCGCGCCGAAGTAAAACACGATCCGTTCGCCGCCCAGCAGATGCTCGGCGGTCACGATCTTGATTTCCAGTCCGAGTTTTTCGGCCAGCTCCGCGCAGTCCGCCACATCCTCCGCGATGTGGGCATTGAGCCGTTTGTGCTCATTGACATCCTGCTCGCTGGCCACCCGGAGGATTCGCCCGGCATACGGGCGGCAGAACTCGGGACCGCTGTTGGTCAGGTATGTCTGCACCTGGGCCCGGGCCAGTCCGGGCTCGCAGCCGCTGAAATCGCCGACCACCCCGATCGGTTCGCCCAGTTCTATCCCACGTTCGGTCTGGACCACCACTTTCGAGCCGCAGGGGATTGTGAGGCCGGGCTTGTGCGTGAATTCCCCCACGTAGCCCATCGCACCGTACCGCACAATCCGCGTCGGCCGACCGTCGTCGCGGCTGCCGGGCGGCTGTGACTGAGGGCCGCTGAAAACCGGTTCAGAGTTCTGATTCAACAACGTGCGTCCCATGCCGGTCTGATAAACGGCCCGGCGACCCGCCCACGTCTGGCAGGCCCCGCTCCTGGCGCTGGAGCGCCCTGGACCGAGCAATCCGGACTTCCGCCGGCTACCGGCCGCCGACCGAACGGACAGCCGGCAGCGCAAGGCGCCTCGTATTTTATTTTCCCATCAAGGAGGGATAACGACAAGTTGATCCAGGGCGCGCCGGCCCCCGATCTCCTGAATTCCCAGCCAGGCCTGGCTGCCGGCGAGTTCACGCGCCTGTGGCAGAACGTAGGTGTTAACCCGCACCTCCTGCGGCAGGACGTTCAAAAACAGTCCTTCGATGCGAGGCCGCTCAGCCACTTGGCAGAAGGCGTCGAAGCTGACCTGGTCGGGAGAGCTGTTGCGAAGCGATTGCTCGACGATCAAGTCCTCGCCCTCCCAACGCGCGGCCGCCTCCAGCGAGATTCCCTCCAGCCCAACCTCAAACTGCGTGTCCAGCCGTAGCTCTAACGGCTGCGGAAAGACCAGGCCGAGCCGCACACCCACCACGGTCTGGCAGGCAACCTGCCTCGGCGGCAGCGAAAAAGTCAGCTTCTGGCTCAGGGTTTGACCGGGCTCCAGGCAAAGCGGAATCTGGTCCGGCTGGACGGCCCAACCTGGCGGCGGTTCCAGCGTGATGGTTCCAACCAGCTCACTGGGATAGGGATTGTTGACGGTGAGAACTGGCTGCGGAACGCCATCGTGCGGCTGAAGGAAGCGAGGGCCGATCCGGAAGCCGTCCTGAAGCAATGCCAACGGGCCGTCCACGTCCTTGATAATCAGCGGGGCAGCCGTCAGCGGCACACGCGCCCGCAGTCCGCTGATTTCCAACCGTCGGGTCTGACCCGAAAGCTCGACGGCCGTGGGGTTCGGACCGAGGTATAGCTCGACACTCCGACCCTGCGGCTCGTCCAGCCAAGTCCAGGTGACCAATGTGTGTCGGCTGCCATCGCTGAACAGGATGCCCTCCGCCTCGTGCGGCAACTTCAGGCAGGCGGCCGGTCGCAGTCCGGCGAGGTGCCAAAGCAACGTGTGGAGGGGAATGTAATCCTCCGTCGGCTGCCAGGCCGGGTCCCCGCCGCTGTCGCTAAGCTCCATCGGGGCCGGTAGGAAGAGTCGCTGTGGATTAACCGCCCGGGCCAGGACGAGCCGTCGAGCCGAGTCGCTCAGGCGATTGTCGGGGCTCAATGGCCCACGGGAACCGAGTTGCAGGCTCAGCCAACCGGATCGGCTGCCGCCAGCCGAGCTTGCCTGGGGCGCCCCCATAAGGTCGTCGGCCCAGAAAGCCAGTTGCCAGGGGAAGGCCCGGGCCGGCAGGTCAGCGGGGATCCGGTAGCAGAACACGCACGACCGCGAAGCAGGCGACTCGACGCAGGTTTCAACTGACTCCCCACGCGCTTCATCACCTGCCAATGCAATCCGGTTGTCAACTTGCAGAAGCTGGGGCGCCCATGGCGCGTCCAGTATCGAGCACGGTACTATCAGGCGGGGTAGGGCCACGAACCGCTCGAACCTGGCGGCGACCTGGTCGAGCTGCTCCACGGTCCGGCACGGCCAGCGACTGGCCGCATCAACGTCGGCCCCCAATTGCCAGCTAGTGATGTGGCCGGCCAGGTGAGCGAGCCAGGGTCCGATGTATGCGTCCCAATGCGGCACCGCGGCCAGGGGGTCCGCCGGCTGACCGGTACCGTGCGGGCCTCCAACCTCGTCCGGCAAGATGACCCCTACCGTCTCGATATGGTCGATGGACAGCCGCCGGACCAGCTCCCGCACCTGCGCGAGGTAGGCCGCAGACTCCGCCGACTCCCCGGTGGCAGTCGTGGGCAGGCCGACTTTGACGGCGGCGCAGGGCAAGTTGAGCACCAGCTCCGCCGCCCCATCCAGGTCGCTTGCCGGCCAGGGCCCCAGGTCGAGCCCGAGCCGTGGATCGCGCGTGGAAGAGCCGCTGAACTCGGGCAAGACGGCAAAGCGGACCGCCCGGCGGGCCAGCGTTCGCGCTCCAACCAAAGACTCCCGCACTGCCGCCGAGGTGAGACTGGCCTCGGCTTTGTAGGATCCAGTTGGCAGCGATGGAACCGGCACCTGATATTGGTCGGTGGCCCGAGGCGGGACCTGAAAGTCAGTCCGGAAGCGCTTCTGGCCGCTCTGGTCCCTGATGCTCAGGTCCGCGCGCACCGTTCCCAGCGTGGCGTTGCGTACCTCCACGTGGAGGGTGGGTTCCTCGCCGGCCAGGATCAGTCCGCCGGGCCGGGACAGCCAAAGGCGAAGACGCGGGACGCGGATAATCGCGAGGTCGTCGAACCACACGCGGGCGCTGACGTCCTGCCGAATGATCGGATCCACTTCGTCGGGCCCAGGCTCGCTAAAGACATAGCTTTGCAGCAGCCAGAGCTGCAAGCGGAGCCGGCAAGCGCGCGGATCGTCAACCCGTAGCGAGATTTCGACGCGCTGCCACTGATCCGCCTCCGGCAGCCCCGAGGTGTCCGCTCCGATCACGCGGCTGATGCGTTCGCTGCCGGCAATGCGCTGCCCTTCCTGGTCCACCAGGTAGCAGGCCAGGAAAGCCCGAGCATGTCTGAGCCCCTCGGCACGGAGGTAAGCCTCCAGCAGGTAATCGCAGTCCGGGCTGATCAGCAGGTCATCCCCCACATACTCATAGCCGATGTTGCCCCCCCGCAGCGTAAACAGGAACGACGGCGCCGCCCGATGACCGGTCTGATCGTCCAGGCAGGCAGTCGAGAATGGCAAGAACCCCTCGCCGGTCATCGGTTGCCAGTACATGGGCGTCTGTTCGAAGTTTCCGAGGGGGCGTTCGTCGAAGTCGAAAAGCTTTAGAAGCTGGGTTGATGGCTGGCCGCTCGGCGGCTGCGAACACGGGCCGGGCTGGCCGCCAGCAACCTGAGCTGACGCGGCCGCCTGCTCGGCGGAAGCGGAGTTATCGGGGGCATCCTGGCCCGCGAGCTGCGCGCCGCTCAGCGCCAGGCACAGCGCCGCCGCTAACGTGCGATGGGTCGAAGCCGGCGCGCGGACTGAGCGTATCATCTGGTAAAGATCGGCCTTTCGCGACCGCCTGATGAACGCGCAAGAACAGCGCCCCCCTCCCGGCCAGCCTGGCCAGCGGCCAAACGTCCAACCCGGCCGGAGCGTAGACCGATTGGATGTTCGATCAGACCAGCTTGGTCTGACCCGGTACCGCGACCGGCTCGACTGGCAAGTCACCCATTTCGTACCTGGGAGGCGAAAGGTCTAGCTGCGAGGCGTTCAGCACCCAGTTCCAGGAGACCTCCCGGCCGGTGTAGGCCGACATGCGCCCCATGATCGCAGTCAGGGTGCTCTCGGCGATTCGGCGGCCTTCGTTGAGCGGCTTGCCCTTGCGAATGCTGGCCAGCAGGTCCACGTGCTCTTGCACGTAGGGGTTGACCTCCCGGCCCTTGGCCGGCCGGTATCGGTACTTGAACAAGCCATCGATGGCCCCGCGGGGATCGGCGGTGCCGCAGGTCCCCACCAGCCGTTCGGAGACCCGCTCCGAGGTCCCCTCGATCTGCCGGCACATGCTGAGCACCCGCACCCCGCCCGGATACTCATACTCGACACAGAAGTGGTCATAGATGTTGCCGAACTCCGGCCCGGTTCGGGCCTGTCGGCCGCCGACGCCGACCGCACTGATCGGCGGCGACTTCAACGCCCAGTTGATTACGTCCAGGTTGTGGACATGCTGCTCGACGATGTGGTCCCCGGACAGCCAGGTGAAATACAGCCAGTTGCGGCACTGCCACTCCATGTCCGACCATTCGGGCTGACGGGGTTTGACCCATAGGGCACCCTGATTCCAGTAGCATTGGGCGGCGACAATCCGGCCGATCGCTCCGCCGTGGATGCGCTTGATCGTCTCTATGTACCCCGGATCATGCCGGCGTTGCGTCCCGGCGACGATGGCCAGGCCCTTCTCCCGGGCCAGATCCGACGAAACCATGACCGAACGGACACCGACCGGATCGACGGCGACCGGCTTCTCCATAAAGACATGTTTGCCGGCCTCGACCGCAGCCCGCAAATGCCGCGGTCGGAAGCCGGGCGGGGTGGCCAGAATCACCAGTTCCAGGTCGCAGGCCAGCACGCCCTGGTAAGCATCGAAGCCGACAAATCGACGCTCGGGCGGAACTTGGACCTTGTCCCCCAGTTCAGCCAGTTTCTCCAAACACCAGTCGATGCGGTCCTGAAACAGGTCGGCCAGGGCCACGATCTCCACGTTGGGGGACGCGGCTACGCAGTCGATCGCGGCCCCCGTGCCGCGGCCCCCGCAGCCTATCAAACCCACCCGAATCTTCTCCGGGCCGCGGCCGCGAGGGAGGAAACGCGGGCCTGGGGCCGGCCTGCCCGGCGTGACACAGCCGCTAGCCAGAGTAGCGGCGGCGATGGCCGAGGTTTTCAGAAATTGACGCCGCGAAACTCGGCCGCCCGAATCTTTCCCGCATCGGTCAGTCGTCTGGTTTGACATCGTGTCCTTCTCCATGCCGACATCTGTAAATCCCCGTCAAACCCCGCGGGCCTCGCGCCCCACGAACACAGCCAGGGCCTCGGAGACGGATGCGCCCGCACGCGTTTTGCGCGCGGAGCACGGCCGCACCGCCGCCTGGGGCCACCTACGCATCCTCGAAGTCGTCACAAGCCCGGTAGGCCTCGATGACCGCCAACTCACCCGCTTTGCCCTCCCGGGCGTTACCGTGCTCCATGCCCAGTACGCCCTGATATCCCTTGGCGTGCAAGTGGCGGAAGATGTTGCGGAAATTGATTTCGCCGGTGGTGGGCTCACGGCGGCCGGGGTTGTCGCCAAGCTGGAAATAGGCGATCTCACTCCAGGCCAGATCAATATTGGGGATCAGATTCCCCTCGGTGATCTGCTGGTGATAAATGTCGAAGAGGATTTTGCAGGCGGGGCTGCCGACCGCGCGGCAAATCTGGTATGCCTGCGGAATCTTGGTCAGGAACAGGCCCGGATGATCGCGCGGGTTCAGCGGTTCCAGGACCATCACCAGCCCGGCCGGCTCGCACACTCCCGCGCAGGCTTTCAGGTGTTCGATCGCATTGGCGGTCTGGTAACCCCAATCCAGCCGTGGATCGTACTGCCCAAGCACCACCGTGCACCACCGGGCATTGACCCGCTTGGCGACTTCCACGGCTGACTTCATCCGCTCAATCAGCATGGCTCGCACGTCGAGCTGGTCGGTGACGAAGGACTGACTGCCGAAGTCGGCGTAGGCCACGAACACGCCCATGGTCATGCCCAGACGGGTCATTTCGCGAGCGATCCGCTCCTGCTCCTCCTTCGACCGCCCGGCCATTCCATTGTCTTCGAACGCGGTGAAGCCCTGGTCGGCCGCGAACTTGAGCTGATCGACCGGGTCGTCGCCGGCATGATGTCGGAACATGCCGAAGTGGGGCGCATACTTGAGCTTGAAGGGTTTTCGGTCGCCGGCCGACCCGGGAGACTGCGCGCGTGTCGAAGTTCTCAGGCCGATCGCCGCCGCCCCGGCCGTCACCCCGGCCGCCAGAAAGTCGCGTCGATTCATCACTATTCTCCACCTTTTGGGCCAGGCCGCATTGTCCAGCCAACCGGGCCGGCAGGTCAACCGGCAGCCCTCGAGCCGAGCCTCCAGGCATCTGCCCCTTGTCGATAGCTGCCCATCGGGGAGAATACCGGGCGTCGTGCCGGAACTGCCGGCAGCCAATCGGGATGTGGTGCCGGTCCGCCGAGCGCGGAATCCATGCCGGCCGGCCGCCGGGCCGGTCCGCCCGGGCAAGTGTCGGCCAGGTGGGTGGGCAGGCCGGCCTGGAACCCGGGTGCCGAGGGCGAGGCCACAGGAGACAGTAAGGTGACCTGCAACAAGGAGCGACGAATGAAAGGATCATGGCTGACGGGGTTGGTCGCCGGACTGGCCGTCGGCGCGGCCGGGCTGGCAACGAGCCGAACCATCCAGGCCCAGGCCGGCAAAACCACCCTCACCGGGCGAATAGCCTGTGTAAACGTGGTACAGGTCCTCAACGAGTATCAGCGACAGAAGGACTTGATCGAGGAGGTGAGCACTCTTCAGGACAAATTGTCGGCAGAGAACAAGCAACGCCGTGACAAGATCGATACCCTCCAGGCCGAGCTGGACCGGCTGGACCCCGACGACCCGACGACGCTCCAGCGGACCCGTGAGATGCTGGCCATGCAGATCGACTACAAGAACTGGGCCGACCTGACCCAGGCGGATGTGGCCCGCGAGTTCGCCGTCTGGTCAATCCACATCTACCGCGAGTTCTGCAAAGCCGTGGAGGAGATTGCCCGGCGGGAAGGGTATGATGTCGTGCTGTATCGAGGCGAGTTTCAAGCGGTCTCGATGGATCCGGACGTCATCAAAGACCAGATTCGCAGTCTGCACCTGTTGTACGCCAATCCGGCCATCGACATCAGCCAAGCCGTTCTGGACAAGATGAACGCCGATTACCGAGCGCTGCCACGCGCTCAGATGATGCAAGTGCGTTAGGTAGGCGCCCGGCGCCGACCACCATGGCGTCTGGCCCCCGATCGAGCGTCGACGATGCTGGACTCACCTTCCGTCACGGCCGCCGAGTTGGCCCGCCGGGTGGGCGGAACGCTCGTGGGCGACGGCTCGCTGGTGGTGCGCCAGGTGGCCACGCTGGAGGAGGCCGGGCCGGACGCGGTTTCGTGGATCGGCCAGGCCCGGCTGCTGCCCCGACTGGCGGCCTCGCAAGCCGGCGTGGTGCTGGTGCCCGAGAACCTCGACGTACCGACCGACCGGACCGTGATCCGGGTCGTGGACCCCGACTCGGCACTTTGTGAAGCACTGGCCGCCCTGGCTCCACCCCAGCCGAAGGTCGAGCCGGGCGTGGATCCGTCAGCCCGGGTCGCCAAGGACGCAACCGTGGCCGGGGCCTGCATCGGTCCGCACGTTTTCATCGGCCCGCGGGCGGTGATCGGGCCGGGCACCCAGCTTCACCCGGGCGTCTACATCGGCGCTGACTGCCGGATCGGGCGCGATTGCGTACTGTGGCCAAACGTGGTGGTACGCGAGTACACCACCATCGGAGACCGGGTTATCATCCACCCCAACGCCAGCATCGGCGCCGACGGTTTCGGCTACCTTCAACGTGACGGCCGGCACCGCAAAATCCCCCAGATCGGCCGGGTGGTCATCGAAGACGACGTGGAAATCGGGGCCAATAGCTGCGTCGACCGGGCCCGCAGCGGCATCACCCGGATCGGTCGCGGAACCAAGATTGATAACCTGGTCCAGATCGGGCACAATGTCCGCATCGGTGAGGACTGCATCATCGTCAGCCAGTGCGGAATCTCCGGCTCGACGAGCCTGGGCAACCACGTGGTCCTGGCCGGGCAGGTCGGGCTGATCGATCATCTGCGAATCGGCAACAACGTGGTGATCGCGGCCCAGTCCGGGGTGACGCACGACTTGCCCGACGGAGCCGCGTACCGGGGCTCGCCGGCCGTTGAAAACCGGGAGTACGTCCGGCAGGCGGTCGGTTTTCGGCGACTGCCTAAAATCATGGAGCAACTTAAGAACCTGGCCAAACGGGTGCAACAGCTTGAGTCGGCAACGCACCATACAACGCGAGGTTGAGCTGACCGGCCGGGGGCTGTTCACCGGACTGCCGGTCACTGTGCGCTTCAAGCCGGCCCCGCCCCACAGCGGCATCGCCTTCGTCCGCACCGACCAGTCCCAGCCGGTTCGGATCGAAGCCCGGGTCGAAAATCTCTCCAAGCGGGCCCGGCGAACTTCGCTTCGCAACGGCATGCTGGCGATCGAAACCGTGGAGCACTGTCTGGCGGCCGCCCGCGGACTGGAAATCGACAACCTGCTGGTGGAACTGGATAACGCCGAGTTGCCCTCCGGCGACGGCAGCGGGCTGCCCTTCGTCGAACCGCTACAGCGGGCGGGGACGATGGAACAGGACGCCGAGCGGCAGGTCCTGCGGATCACCGAGCCAATCCGGGTCAGCGAAGGAGATGCCGAGCTGGTCGCCTGGCCCGGTGAGGACCAGCGGCTGGAAATCATCTACGAGCTGGATTACGGCCCCGACAGCCCGATCCCCCACCAGATTTACCGGTTCGCGGTCAGCCCGGAAGCCTTCGTCCGCGAAATCGCGCCATCCCGAACATTCGTGTTGGAGGAGGAGGCCCGTCAGCTTCAGGCGGCCGGAATGGGTCTGCACGTCACCTACGCCGACGTGCTGGTCGTCGGCCGCGACGGGCCGATCGAAAACCAGTACCGCTTCGCCGACGAATGCGTCCGCCACAAGATCCTCGACCTGGTCGGGGACCTGATGCTGACCGGGGCGTTCGTATACGGCAAGATCTACGCCCGCAAGTCCGGCCACCACCTTAACCACGAGCTGATCCGCCGACTGTGCGAGGCCCGCGAGAGGGCCGAGTTGCAAGAACGCCTGGCCCGGGCGGTCGAGCTGGACATCCGTGGCGTGCAGCGAGTGTTGCCGCATCGCTTCCCAATGCTGCTGGTCGACCGAGTGGTCGAGATCGACGGCGATCGACGGGCGGTCGGCATCAAGAACGTCACCATCAACGAGCCGTTCTTCCAGGGGCATTATCCGCGTCAGCCGATTCTGCCAGGCGTGCTGATTATCGAGGCCATGGCTCAGCTCAGCGGCATCCTGCTGTCGCAGCGGTTGGAGCACACCGGCAAGGTGGCGGTGCTCCTGAGCTTGGACAAGGTGAAGTTCCGCCGGCCGGTGGTCCCAGGTGACCAACTAGTGATGGAGGCCCAGACTGTTCGCGTCAAAGCCCGCACCGGCCAGACCATGTGCCGGGCCATGGTCAGCGGCGAGCTGGCCGCAGAGGCCATGATCCGCTTCATGCTGGTGGACGCGGAACCGACTTAGCCCGCACAATAGGCGATCAATGATCAAAATCCATCCAACCGCAATAGTTGACCGGCAGGCCGAACTGGGCCCGGACGTGGAGGTCGGGGCCCTGTGCTACATCGGCCCCCAGGTGCGGGTCGGGGCAGGGTGCAAGCTCGGGCCCCGGGTGACCCTGCTGGGTCCGTCCGAGTTCGGCCCACGGAACGTCTTCTATCCCGGATGCGTGCTGGGCGCCGACCCGCAGGACCTGAAGTACAAAGGCGGGCCGACCCGCATGGTGGTGGGAGCCGATAACATCTTCCGCGAGCACGTCACCGCTCACCGGGGGACGGAAGTCGATCCGCTCAGCGGCGGAGTCACCCGCATCGGCAACCACAACCTCATCATGGTCGGAGTGCATATCGCCCACGATGTGCAGCTTGGCAACAACATCATCATCGCCAATGCAGTTCAACTGGCCGGGCACATCAGCGTCGAGGATTACGCCGTCATCGGCGGAGTGGCCGCGGTACACCATTTCGTGACCATCGGACGCAACGCCTATGTGGCCGCCGTGGCGCGGGTCAACCACGACGTGCCGCCCTACATGAAGGTTTTCGGCTACAAGCAGACGGTGCGCGGCGTGAACGTGGAGGGCCTGCGACGCTGGGGAGTGGCCGAGGAATCGATCGAGAAGATACGCCAGGCCGCCCGGCTGCTGTACAGCCGACGGGGCGAAGATTCGCCGCTGCGCACCCGCCAGGCCCTCAAGGAAATCGAAGCCAATGGCTTGATCCAGGACCAGCACGTTCGGTACCTGGTGGACTTCGTGTACCGCGAGCTGGAGCTGGCCGTCTACGGTCGCGTCCGGGCTCATTTCCGGGCTGATCGACCGGAGGACCGGGCGGCATTCTACGCGTGCGACCAGGAGGACCGGGCGGATGAGTGACCGATTGCCGGTGGCGGTCATCGGGGCCGGCCATATGGGCCGTCATCATGCCCGCACTTACGCCAGTCTGCCGCAGGTCAAACTGGTCGCGGTGGTCGACACCGACCTGGAACGGGCCCGCAGCCTGGCCAAACCGCTGGGGATCCGCTACGCCGACCGCCTCACGCCGGAGCTGGGGGACATCGCCGCCGCCAGCGTGGCCGTCCCGACGGTCCGGCACCTGGAAGTCAGTCGACCATTGATCGAGCGCGGCATCCATCTGCTCATCGAAAAGCCGCTCGCTCCTACCGCGGCCGAGGCGGAAGCGATCGCCGAGCTGGCGACGCACTATCAGGTGGTTGTGCAGGTGGGTCACACCGAGCGTTTCAATCCGGCGGTCCGGGCCGTCGAGCGGCTCGGGCTGCGGCCGAAGTTCATCGAAACTCACCGGATCAGCCCGTTTACGTTCCGCTCGGCTGACATCGGAGTGGTCTTCGACCTGATGATCCACGACCTGGATATTCTGCTGCACCTGGTCCGCGACGAGGTGGAGCGGGTGGAGGCGGTGGGCGTCAACGTGCTGGGGCCGCACGAGGACATCGCCAACGCCCGGGTAACCTGCCGGGGCGGAGCGGTGGCCAACCTGACCGCCTCGCGCCTGGCCCTCAAGACCGAGCGAAAGCTGCGGGTCTTCGCCGAGAAAGCCTACGTCTCGCTGGACTATCAGAAGAAAGTGGGCATCGCGATCACCCTCGACCAGAACCTCGACGTGCTGAAGTTCGCCCGGGAGCGCAACCTGGAAGACCTCTCCCAGGTCGCCGGCCCGGACTTCGGCAAGCTGGTCCATGTCGAGCCGCTCCAGATCGACGACCAGGATCCCCTGCGAACTGAGCTGGAAACCTTCGTCCAGGCGGTCCGCAGCGGGGCCCGGCCGCAGGCCGCGGGAGTGAGCGTCCAGGACGGCGTCGCGGCAGTCCGGCTCGCCGAGCAGATCGTCGAGCGCGTCCGGACCCACCGCTGGGACGGGCCGACCGGCGAGCGCGTGGGTCTGGCCGCAGACATCGTGGGCCGAGCCCTACACACCTGACCCCGGTCAACAAGCTTCCCGCAGCTCCCGGCGCAGTCGGCCCCCTCGCACTCCATAGCCCGAGTGCCCGCCCGTCCGGGTGGCCGACTCAGCGCTACGGTTTATCGAGCAGGCCGTTGGCCTTCAGGTATGTCAGGACTGCTTCGGCGGCCTGCCGGGGGTCCAGCTCGGTCGTGTCGAGGACCAGCTCAGGTTTCAGCGGCTCCTCGTATGGCGCCGAAACGCCGGTGAATTCGGCGAGCTGACCGGCCCGGGCTTTCTTGTACAGGCCCTTGGGATCGCGTTGCTCGCACAGCTCGATCGGCGTCTTGACGTACACCTCTATGAAGGGCAGCCCGGCCGCCTCGTGCAGCTTACGCGCTTGGTCCCGGTCGGCCCGATACGGACTGATGAAGCTGGTGCAGGTCAGCACCCCGCAGTCCGCGAACAGCTTGGCCACTTCGCCGATCCGCCGGATGTTCTCGTTGCGGTCTTCTGGCGTAAAACCGAGGTTCTTGTTCAGCCCGTGCCGGATGTTGTCGCCGTCGAGCACGTAGGACAGATGTCCGCTCTCCACCAGAGCGTGCTCCAGTGTGAAGGCGATGGTGCTCTTGCCGGATGACGGCAGTCCGGTAAACCAGATGGTCGCCCCGCGCTGACCGAGCAGCCGGTTGCGGTCTTGGCGATCTACGTGTCCATGATGCCAGGTGATGTTGGTCGCGACCTGTTTGGTCATATAAGCTCGCTTCCGGTTTGCCTCCGCTTCAGGGCGGCTCAAACAGAGCGGTCGACAAGTAGCGCTCGCCCGCCGAAGCCAGGATGGCTACGATCATCTTGCCGCTACTATCCGGCCGGCTGGCGACCTGATCAGCCGCGCACAGGGCCGCGCCGGAGCTGATCCCGCACATGATACCCTCCTGCCGAGCGGCCCGCCGCGCCCAGGCAAACGCCTCCTCGTCGCTGACGCGGATCACCTCGTCGACCACCGTCAGGTGCAGGTTATCGGGAATGAAACCGGCCCCAATGCCCTGGATCTTATGGGGCCCAGGCTGGAGCGGCTGACCGGCCAGCTTCTGGGAAATAACCGGGGAGGCTGCCGGCTCGACCGCCACACATTTGAACGTCGGCTTGCGAGCCTTGATCACTTCCCCGACCCCAGTGATCGTCCCGCCGGTGCCGACTCCCGCCACCAGGATGTCCACCTTTCCGTCCGTATCGTTCCAGATCTCCTCCGCAGTGGTCCGACGGTGGATTTCCACATTGGCGGGATTGCGAAATTGCTGCGGCATGAACCCGTTGGGCGTCGCGGCCAAGACCTCCTCCGCCTTCCGGATCGCACCCTTCATTCCCTCGGCGGCCGGCGTCAGGATCAGCTCCGCCCCCAAGTGTTTCAGCACCGCTCGGCGTTCCAGGCTCATGCTCTCCGGCATGGTAAGCACGAGCCTCAGGCCTTTGGCGGCACAAACGAAAGCCAGGGCGATGCCGGTATTGCCAGAGGTCGGCTCAATGATCGTGGTATCCGGCTTGATCTTTCCCTGGCGAATGCCATCCTCGATCATACTGACCCCAATGCGGTCTTTAACACTCTTAAGTGGGTTGAAGAACTCTAGCTTTGCGTACACGACCGCCGGCGCGCGGATAACGTGGTTGATCCGCACCAGAGGGGTGTTCCCGATGGTTCTGGTAACGTCTTCGTAAAGTCGGCCCATGGTTGTATCCCTGAGAGGCTCGCCGAGGCAGGTCAGCATTCTGCTGCACCAGGAAAACCCTGTCAAACCGGAGCCCCCCGGACGGGCAGGCCAGATAGCCGGGTGACGTGCTGCCATTGTGGCAGAGCGGCGGCACCGCTGGCGCGTGCGCAAGTCACTGGCTCAGAGCTACTTACCGTCTTGACTGCCCCGGAACGCCGCATGCAGCAACTGCCGACGGCTTGAATCGCAGCCGGGCGACACCATGCCCAGAGGATGTGCACCATGCAGATGGACCGACTCACGATCAAAGCGGCTGAGGCCGTGCAGCAGGCCCAGCAACTGGCTCAGCAGGCCGGCAACCCGGAGTTGACTCCGCTTCATCTGTTGGCAGCCCTGGTCTCGCCCCAGGCAACCGGCAATGGTGGAATCGTCGCCCCCATCCTGGAGAAGGCCGGGGCCCACCTGGGTCAGATCCGGCGGATGGTGGAGTCGGAGCTTCGGCGGCTGCCAGTGCAGTCCGGCGGATCGCTGACGGCCCATCGTACATTCATGGAGGTGCTGAACGCCGCCGAGGCCGAAGCCCGACGGATGCAGGACCAGTACATTTCGGTGGAACATTTGTTGTTGGGGCTGGCCGAAGTCGACAGCGACGCCAAGGAGATTCTGCGACTGAACGCTGCCGGCAAGGAGGATATCCTCGCGGCACTCAAGGAAGTCCGCGGCAGCGCGAGTGTGACTTCACCCAGTCCGGAAGACACCTATCAGCCATTGCAACGGTACGGTCGCGACCTGGTTGAGATGGCCCGGCAGGGCAAGCTCGATCCAGTTATCGGGCGGGACGAGGAGATCCGGCGGTGCATGCAGGTGCTGGCGCGGCGGACCAAAAACAACCCGGTCCTGATCGGGGAAGCGGGGGTGGGCAAGACCGCGATCGTGGAGGGGCTGGCCCAGCGGATCCTGGCCGGCGACGTGCCTGCCGCTCTGAAGGACAAGAAACTGGTAGCCCTGGACATGGGCGCCCTGATCGCCGGCGCCAAGTACCGTGGGGAGTTCGAGGAACGGCTCAAGGCGGTGGTGCAAGCGGTGGTGGAGTCGGCGGGGCGGGTCATCTTGTTCATTGACGAGCTGCACACGGTTGTGGGAGCGGGCAAAGCCGAGGGGGCGATGGACGCCGGCAATCTGCTCAAACCCGCCCTGGCCCGCGGCGAGCTGCGCTGCATCGGGGCCACCACGCTCGAGGAATACCGCAAACATGTCGAGAAGGACAAGGCCCTGGAACGCCGATTCCAACCCATCTACGTCGGGCAGCCGACCGTCGAGGATACCATCGCCATCCTTCGCGGCCTCAAACCCCGATACGATGCCCATCATGGCGTCCGCATCCAGGATGCCGCCCTGGTGGCGGCTGCCACGCTCTCGCACCGATACATCACCGACCGGCATCTGCCAGATAAGGCCATCGACCTGGTCGACGAGGCCGCCTCCCGGGTGCGAATCGAGAACGATTCGCTCCCGGCAGAGCTGGACGAGCTGCGTCGACGAATCATGCAGTTGGAGATCGAACGGGAAGCCCTCAAAAAGGAGAAAGACGAGGGTAGCCGGCGTCAGCTCGAGCTGGGCGAGAAGGAGCTGGCCGAGCTGAAGGAGCGTGACCGGGTACTGACCGCCCAGTGGGAGAGCGAGAAGGCGGCCATCGAGGCGATCAAATCGCTCAAGCAACAGATCGACGCCCGGCAGACCGAGCTGGAGGAAGCTCAGCGACGGGGAGACCTGGAACGCGCAGCCCGCATCCGCTACGGCGACCTGCCTCAACTGGAGCGTCAGCTCAAGGAGCGCGAGCAGAAGCTGGCTGAACTGCACGCTGACGGCCGCGGCCTGCTCCGCGAGGAAGTGACCGCGGAAGAAATCGCGGAAGTGGTCAGCAAATGGACCGGCGTGCCGGTCTCCAGACTGCTGGAAGGGGAAAAGCACAAGCTCATTCACATGGAAGAGCGGCTGCACGAGCGGGTGGTGGGGCAGGACGAAGCCATCCGAGCGGTCTCCGACGCCGTCCGACGCAGCCGAGCCGGACTGGGCGACCCCAACCGCCCCATCGGCTCGTTCCTGTTCCTGGGCCCCACCGGCGTGGGCAAGACCGAGCTATGCAAAGCCCTGGCCGAGTTCCTGTTCGACGACGAGTCCGCCTTCATCCGAATCGACATGAGCGAATTCATGGAACAGCACAGCGTCGCTCGGCTGATCGGGGCCCCGCCCGGCTACGTCGGATACGAGGAAGGCGGCCGGCTGACCGAAGCGGTCCATCGGCGACCCTACAGCGTCATCCTTCTGGATGAGATCGAAAAGGCCCATCGCGACGTGTTCAACGTTCTGCTTCAGGTGCTCGACGACGGCCGGCTGACCGACGGCCACGGCCGGACGGTCGATTTCCGGAATACCATCATCGCGATGACGAGCAATATCGGCAGCGAGCTGATCGCCAGCGCGGCCGCCCAGGCCTCCGCCGACAGCTCGACCGGCATCGAGCTGGAAGTTGAGCTGAAAGTCAGAGAGGAACTCAAGAAGCACTTCCGACCCGAGTTCCTCAACCGGATCGACGAGATCATCATCTTCCACCGACTCTCGCGCGAGGACCTGCGCGGCATCGTGGATCGGCAACTCCGCTACCTGGAGCAGCGGCTGGCCGGTGGGGCCGGTCTGGGCGCGGGCGGCACCACCGGCGGGATCAAGCTGGTCTTCACCGACCAGGCCAAGCAGCAACTCGCCACCGACGGCTACGACCCGGTCTACGGCGCCCGCCCGCTCAAGCGGCTGATCCAGCAGCAGATCGAGAACCCCCTGGCCCGACGCATTCTAAACGGCGACTTCGCCCCGGGAGATACCGTCGTAGTCGACGGCGACGGCGAACTCTACACGTTCGAGCGGCAGGTAACCGCTGTACCGGTATGAGCATTTCGCCACGCTTGCGGCCTAGTTTCTTGGCCGCCGTGTGCCACCGCCGAGGCACCGGTGCCTCGATGGCCTTGCCCCAGCCGTGCCCGTAAAGCTTGTGCAGCAAGAGTGGCCCTCTATCCGGGGAGGGTAGGCACCCGGCGGGGTGTCCCGCTCGCCACCTAGGTACC
>Ga0136652_1000409_pt1 | contig 20758 bp, 15 predicted proteins | sample ConPoolayeEmetaG_FD_94864 | JGI IMG/M metagenome (GOLD analysis project Ga0136652, IMG submission 94864) | Hot spring microbial mat communities from California, USA to study Microbial Dark Matter (Phase II) - Cone Pool mat layer E metaG... ...
GGTTAAGATCGAATTCCCCCTTTCTGATGAAGCCATTTCCTATTACTATGGAACCGACAATGGAAAAGATGCAATAAGAGAGCTTAAAAGTTTCTATCCAACCCCTGATAAAATCAAATTGTTTATACAAGAACCAAAAAATGTAGAAGCACTCAAGAAGATTTTGGATGAAAGTGGTGGGATGTTAAATCCAAATAAATTTGGTGAGCTTCTTGAAGAGCTCATGAATGCTGCTAAAACAGAAAAAAAATCTGCACGAGAGGTTATAAATGAAAAAATAAGTAAATGGAAGGGGAAAGGCTATGTGGTTACACTAGGTGATTTATATATAGAAAAGATGTGCAAGTCTCTTGGAATAGAAAAATATACTAAAGATTTCATGAAGGATAAGGAGTTATTCAAGGAGACATGGAGTCTGATAATGGACGGTAGGCTCCCTCGCTCTATGATGAGATATTATTGCGAAATCGCATTTGGCAAGGAATCGTGGGAAGAGAAAGAGAAAAAAATGAGTGCGTATGTACTATCAGAGCCAATACCTGTAGGCTCGTTGATGGACATTCTTGATCAATATGCTGTGGGGAACGGAGAATTTAGAGAGTATTATATATCTCTTCTGGACACTTATAGGAAAAATGCAGAGGCAAAGAAAAATCTTGACAATTACAAGATAAATGAAAGGGAGGCGATATACGGAAATCTTTTCGGCCTAATAATGCTTGCCGATTCTGTCGCTAAAGGAGAACTAGGAGAGGTAGACCCACGAAAACAGGTGATATTCGGAGATGCACGATTCAAAGATGAAAAAGGAGTAATTCAAATAAAACACTATTGGGTATGGATAGGGGATTCTTCTCTTATGAAGTATTATCCAGAAATTGCAGAAAACGAAATGAACATTCGTTTTATTCTTCAGTATTCTAATATTGGAGCATTTAAACCTTCTGAAACAATGAACAAAGACGCGGGTATGTTTGGTTGGCTTATCGATAATGCAGGAAAAATTACCGATGGGACCAAAGTTGTATGGTTCTTCTCTAAATCTAAGAATACAATGAATGAAATGTACTACGTCAAAAAAACCAACACGTATAACTATTCAGGTATTTATGAGTTCTTGAACAACCAAATATCTACTCTCATAGAGAAAAATCTTTATAAAAAAGGCAAGGTCTTAAAGGAAGAAAAACCTATTTTTACAGATATATTCTCGCGAAGGACTATAACTCCGATTATAGTGGGTAAAGAGGAAATCGTAACAATCCCGCCTGAGCTGGTGGAAAAAAGTAAGAGCTTCTTGGATATTGTTGATGGAATGATTAATGGAATGATGGAAGGGAAGAATGAAGAAACAAAAAATAAAGCAAAAAAAGTAGCGCACGAAAAGCTTCTTAAGGTAATCAATGAAGCAATAACTAAGAGCGAAAAGGGAGATAGGAATGCGCTTAAGGATTTAAAAAACATGTACGGAGTAGAAATAAATGAAGAAACAGGAGAACCACAATTGGCTGTAGGAAATAAGAAAGAGACAAAGAAGAATGTAGAAAAGCTAAAGGACAAAATTAAAGAGATCGTAGGGTATAGGTGATTTTAATGGCTGCTGATGTGACTCTTAAAAACGGAAAAATAGTAATCAAGGTAGGTAATGAAAGCTATCCTACAGGAGAAACGGTTGGGCCAGATGACACAATTGATAAGATTAAGACGAAAATAGGAAAGGCCATAGGGCAGGTGGCTGGAAAGGCACCTGAGGTACTAAACCTTCAGAGAAAAACTGCCGCGCTTGCGAAAAAACTGCACGAGATGGCGCAGGGAAAGAAAAAAGAAACACCAAAAGAGGAAAAGGGGAAAAAGAAGGAAGAAGGTAAAGAAATAAAAAAAGAAAAGATACAAATCGAGAAAGCAACCCCTACTCCGAAGGTTGTTACCATCACACTATCGCAATCAATTATAGAGAGTACGCTAAAGGATGTAAGCAAGAAACCTGATAAAAAAATAATATCGAAGATTCAAAAACTAGCCGATTCGTTCGAAAATCTTGAAGAGTATATTAGTAAAAACTCTTCGGCAGTAACGGCAGCTGTTTTTAATGAACTTTATACTAAAACTGATTTTGAAATGTATCTTAATTATTCCGCATCCGCTGAAAACAACAAGAATTTTGAACGTATTTTGAGCCACATGACGGAAAATAAAAAACTATCCGCAAATGAAAAGGAGCTTCTTGATGTTGCAAACAGTGCAATACGCAGTTATCTTCTACATGTCGCTAAAAATAATGACAAATTCTCCAAAGAGATGGGCTCTCTTGACGGTATGAAAGAAAAAGGCCCGATGGACGGGAAACTTTTTTTGGCAACTCTCCTTTATCTAAGAAGGAAGCGAAATAAGGACATACAACCGCTGGAATTAAAATTGCCAGAAAAAACTCTTGAGGAAAGGAAGGTAAAATACCGCTTATGACATTGCAAAGCAAACAGGGCGTAATTATTAAAAAGAAAAAATCAGAAATATAACCGTGGGAATACAAGATAGAATTAGAGAGCTTGAGGATGAAATACGAAGGACGCAGTACAATAAGGCAACAGAGTTTCATATCGGAAGGCTTAAGGCTAGGATAGCGAAGCTCAAGCGTGAGCTTATCTCCTCCCATCGGGCAAAGGCCGGGAGAGGAAGCGGATTTGATGTTAAGAAGAGCGGAGATGCAACGGTTGCAATAATAGGACTACCGAGTGTTGGAAAATCTACTCTTCTTACAAAGATAACAAACGCGGAATCAAAAGCTGCCGCATACGCTTTTACAACGTTAAAATGCATTCCAGGTATTCTTGAATTCAATGGCGCGAAGATTCAGATTCTTGATCTACCTGGTATTATAGAAGGTGCAAAGGATGGGAAGGGAAGAGGAAGAGAGGTTATAGGGGTTGCGAGGAGCTCTGACCTTCTTCTCATAATATTGGACGCAACAAATCCGAAAAGGGAGTACGAAACGATAATGCGTGAACTTTATGGTTTTGGTATAAGAGTAAACGCAAAACCCCCAGATATTCATGTCAAAAAAACATCTCGTGGAGGAATAACAATAAGTTCCACTGTTAAACTTACAAGAATAAGCGAACGAGAAATAAACGCTGTACTCGGAGAATATGGTATATACAATGCGGACGTTGTATTTCGAAGCGATTCTACTGTGGATGAATTGATAGATGTTCTGGAAGGAAACAGGGTGTATATCCCAGCGATTATAGTCGTGAATAAGATTGATCTTGTCGAAGGAAGAATAGATGAGGAATTACCGTTTGATTACCTCCCGATATCCGCGGATAGAGGGTTTAATACCGAAACATTAAAGGAAATGATATACAAAAAGCTCAACTTCATAAAGATATATACAAAGAGATGGAGAGAAAAGGCTGACTTAGAAGAGCCATTGATTGTTAGAAATGGTGCTACTGTTAGCACTGTTTGCGAGAAACTTCATAGAGATTTGAAATCTAATTTTAAGTATGCACTTGTCTGGGGAGAAAGCGTAAGGTATAACGGCCAGCGAGTTGGATTAGATCATGTTCTTGCAGATAAGGATGTAGTCCAGATAGTAAAGAAATAATTAGTATTCTATTACAACCTCTCCCTTTTTGATTCTAAGAAGACAAGCAAGCCTTTGTGCCGGATAGGCATTCTTAGAGTGAAGAATAGCTATCTCCTGCTGAGATTTTTCATTTAGATTTTCCATTCCCCTAAGCACAGTGCAGATGCAGACACCACATCTTCCTTTTTCGCAACCAAATAACATCGATGTATTTTCTTTGAAAAATGGGAGAAGAAGTTCACCATCTGGAACTTCGAAAGTGACATTATCGTTTACAACAGTTACCTTTGCCATATCTACTCCTCGAAAAGCTTCCTCTGTTTAACAGTTTCGAGCGTCTTCCATCTCATTCGTATAAATGGTCTTAGCTTAGAAAATATCTCTCTGTTTTTTAGAGCGTCTCTCGTTTGCCTATCGCTTGGATAGCCACTTCCAAAATCTATCCCCGTCTGTGCCTTTATCTTCTCTATCTTCTCATCGCGCATAATCTTTGCACATATGGAAGCAGCAGCTACTATTGGATATTTTTCATCGGCCTTGTGCTCCGCTTCGAACCTCATAAAATTAAATCTCTCCATCCGTTTTCTAAACGTCCTTCCGTAGCGGTCTGGCATATCTATCATTAAGTCTGCATTCTTCAACTTTGAACCAAGAGTAGCTATAATTTTTGCTTCTATATCATTCAGAGACATTCTTAGCATAAGCTCATTGAGATCTGCGGCGCTTACCTCTATCCATTTGAACTCACAGAACTTTTTAAGCTCGCTAAATATTAATTCTCTTTGCTTACTGCTCAGTTGTTTTGAATCCTTTTTGCAGAGTTGGTTAAGTCTTTTTTCATGCTCCCGCTTGCAATAAGCACAGCATATAACTAATGGGCCGATGACGCTGCCTGCAGTTTATAACTAAAGATCTCTGCCAGCCTCATCGATGCCCGCTATATACGATTCCATAAGAAGAATCAATAATTTATGTTTCTTTTGTCTACAATCACATAGTCTCCTACTGCAAGGACGCTCTCGTAAGGGATCTGAACGGTGCCGTCCTCCTTCCTAAGCCGCTCTGCCATTTCGTTGTCCGGGTTTGGCTCGATAACAAGGCTTTCTATCTTACCTGTTACCTCATTGACATTGAGGTCGATAAGCCTCCCGAAATCTTCCCCTTCGTTTGTAATTACTTTTCTTCCTGAAAGTTGTCTCGCCACTAGATACTTCACCATACATATCACCTGGTCGAATATCAGATACTATGCAATTGCAGTTGAAACTTTATAAATATTCCTACGTTCTGTTGATGAGGCTTTTCTTCTGTAGAATTTTTTAGCACGCATGTCTGGTCTTTCATCCGCGCTCTTGAATAAATTTTGCGTAAAGCTTCGAGAATATCTCATATCTTCCTCTTTCTACCCTTACTATATGCCCCTTCTCCTCAAGCCTTATTAAGAGGGTTGCAACAGGCCCCATCCCTTTGTTAAGTCTGGTGGCGAGTTCCTTTATACTGGGCGGCTCAGCTGCGCGTGCCAGATTTTTCAAAACTACCTTTTCTTGCTGGGAAGCTGTTGCGTAAAGCTTACCAAACCAATCGCGCGAGAGAAAACTTATCATACCTCTTATATTGGTTGCATAATGTGCCTTTGTTATCATCTTTTCATTTTCCTTTATGCTATCATAGAGAATCCAGCAGACCTGTTTGAGTAGTTTCGGATTTCCGCCGCAATCAGCATAAATAGCCTTTATGCACTCCTCTCCCATCTTAGGTTCTTTTTTCAACATCTTCGCAATGTAATCATGAAACTCTTGTTCTTCTATCGGGTCTAGATATATTGTCTCAACATTCTCAAGGGGTTCGAATCTCCTTGTGCTCGAGACAACAAAGCCAACCTTTCTTTTTTCCTTCGCGACATTTGCTATGTTTCTAATCATCTCTTTGCTCTTTCTTGTACAATCCAAATCATCGATAAGAAAAACGACGCCCGGAAAATTGGAGCGCATAACCTTTTCAAGGGCGCTGATTACCCCTTTCAGCGTACCAGTATTTCCTTCTTTGCTAAACGCATTTACCTTCAATGGTTCTTTAACAGCAATCTCATTCTCAAGCTCGCTAAAAAGCGCTCTGGATATTCTGTCTAATTTATCCCTTTTTTCAACCTTTATGTACGGTGCAAACAATCCTCTTTTCTCCGCCTCTCTGTGAAAAAGCTTCATGAGCATGCTCTTACCGCTTCCAGGAAGCCCCTGAAGAAGTAGCACTCCAGAGCTATCGCTAGAGACTCTATCTAAGAATACGCTAAAGGCTTCTATCTGCTGTTTTCTCCCCATTATAACGGTTTCGTCCCACGGAACAAACGGATTTGGTCCTTTCATAACAATCGCTGTTTATTTTTTTAGTTTTTCTTTCTCAATTACTACTTTTTTTGTAGTTTTTGTAGTTTAATATATACCATAAACCAAAATATTTAAAAAGGACCTGAGACGCGTTTTTACTTGTGATGAATAAAAATTCGCAGGCGATAAAAATGAACGAAAAAACGTTTGTGATGTTTGGGTTGTGCGGATTTCTTCTTTCGTTAGTCCTTATCAGCGGAATCGCCAATGCTGCCGTACCATGGCAAGGATTCATAAGCATAGAGAAAGAGGAACAAAATCCGAATGTCTTGAACGTGGGTATTCTTGTTGTCGAACCAGTTGTTCAAACAGATGGATTCAAAAACGCGTTAGAGGGTTGCAAGGGTAAACCTGATTATGCAAATTGTGTGGCAAATGTATACGCTTCTTATTCAAATAAAGCAACAGCGCCTCAGGTAAGTTCTATAGAAAATGCAGAATTCATGCTGACATATTTCAATCCTGTTACGAATACTTGGAGTGTTGTTCCCGGCTGCGAGAAGGTAGTGGCAAGCGAAAGGAAAACTATAGAATATTATGGTACTCCGGTTGATTATTATTATGGAAGATGTACAGTGGACAAGGAACTCTACAAAGGAATAAGGATAACTATAAGGGCAACTCTTATCGGTGGTATACCAAGCAGCATGAGTATTTACGCGCCCTTCCAGGAGACTGATCTTAGCGACATTCAGGCATCGCCCGCTGTAATGTTCGCAACCATGCTAACGAACTTAGTAACCGGTATTATATCTGGAGGAAACGTAAACGTTCAATGCCCGCCGAGCGATCCAAACTGTATCGGTGCAGCATCGCTTCCGTGTTTGGGCGTATTTCTTATACTCGGATTGCTACTTGCATCTATGTATTTTTCAGGAAGATCCCCGATAACCCTACTTGACATAACAACACCAAGGCTTCCTGCCCCTAAGGGATTAACCGCAAGTGGGCAGGTTGTACTTCCGTACGGTTATGGAGAAATGAAGGCAAGCATCGGAAAAAAGATGGCTGGGGCAGTTGCAGCAGCAGCAGAAACTAAGAGGGTGATGGAAAAGGCAAGACCGTACGACAGGGAATTAGATATCATGAAGAGGATGGCGAAGGAAACAGCAAAAAAGTATGGCGGGGGAAAGGAAGAAGCAGACATGCTCGAGAATATAGCAGTGGCTGGTAGATGGACTGGTAAGTCTACAGCAGATATGAAGCCATTACTCACTCGGCTTCCTGGTCATTATGGAGATGCTGAACACAAAGTGCTTGCAGAAGTATTCGGTAAACTAAATGCGATGGGAGAAAGAGAAAAGTTGATGGCCAGTGCAATCAAGGATTATCTGCTCAGTATGAGGACTATGAAGACGTTAGATGCTCTTTCAGGTCATCCAGATATAGGTAAGAGAAGCGTACTTCACCACAAAGTCCAAAAGACGCTAGGAACTCTTACAGGAGCAGGAAGATACGGAGCAGGGGTTGGAATCGGAGCTCTCTTTGCAGGTTCTGTCGACTCTGCGGTGAGAACGTTTAGAGTGGTTGGAAGAGGTACAAAGGCGATGGTTCAGTTTGCGCCAACCCTTGGAAGAGAGGTTGCAAAGACAACGATGACAATGATAGGAGGAGAGAGGGCTTTAGAGAGATTGGAGAAAGAAAAGCCAGGGGTTGCTGCATGGTTGAAAAAGCCGCCAAAGACAATTGAGATAGGCCAGATGACTCCAATAAATGAAAAGATGGGGCATCTCTATAACGTAGTTAAGGAGGAGGTCCTTAGAGATGAAATTAAGTATGTTATAAAGCAGATGTACAGAAAGGCAGGGATTAACTTCGCGATTACAGAGGAGGAGCTAGCAAGGATGGGCAGAGAGGACATGAATATTCTAGAAATCTCTGGCTACAATAAAAACATAGCAAAGATAAAGCAGTTTGAACCTGATATAGTAAAGATATTATCAGCTAATATAAGCTCTGCAGAAAAACTCGAGCAACTTGTTGCTCTTGCAAAAAAACAAGGCGCTGCCATCGATACAAATATGCTTCAATTCAACGAGAGAATAGCTGCGATAGAAGGGAGCGCGGAAGCAGCGTACCTTAAATTCTTGAGACTAAGCGAGCTTCTTGCTCAGCACGAGAAGGCGATTCCTGCGGCTGCCGCAGGGCAGGTGATGGAAGGAGATAGATTTTATACTGTTGTTGGCAGGTCTTCGATCGCAGGTAGCGACCTGTGGGAGACAATGGTGCTACGTTATTTAATAAAAGATGCGGAGAAAGGCACCTTAGCTTCTGGCGCAGGATTAAAGGAAGAGCTATTAGCAGCATGGCTTAGAACGATTAACAGAACGGATTCCTTGAGGGTTGAGGACCCAGCGCTTCAAAAAAGAATAAATGCTGCTCTTGGGGAATTGCTTACAGAGAACGGAAAGGAAGTCTTCAGGCAGCTTAACCAAGGAAAGAGCGTAATTGATGCAACACTAGATGAGCACGCAAAGGTTCTTTATAGTGGCGAGCAAAAGGCACCAAAGACATACGAGATAGTAGATAGGAGAACAGGTGTAAGGGCCTACTGGGGAGAAGCAAAAGAGATGGGCGCTCTTCCAGGCACTTATAAGATTTGTATGGATGAGGTATGGACTACAGAAGTAACTTCTAGAGCACTGGTTCCAATCAGACCTTGGGTAGCCGGAAGATTCGCAAGGAGTTATATAGATCCATATGATGCAGTAGTTGAAGCGAATCTAAACAGAATGCCTGGCTCTGCGCGGTGGTCGATAGCTGAGAGAACCGCAAAGGCAAAGGAGGAATGGGCGAAGAAGCTTATAAGAGAGGATATGGAGCAAAGATTCAATTCAGAGTTTGCGCTTAATGCATACGGAAAGTTCCGCGAGGCTTCTGCATTCTATGTTGGAGTGACAGCAGGATTCTTACAGAAAGCACTCACTGACAAAGGACTTCCAGAGGATCATCCAGACCTTATGTTTGTAAGAACGCTTGATGCAAGCAACGTGAGTCAGCTCAAAAAACTTAGAGAACTTCTATCTACATACAAGAGTGACTACGAAGCCGTCTTAAGCAGAAAGGTAACGTATGATGATATCGTAACATCAAAGCAGGCTCTCGTGATGCTCTATGAAGGCGGTTTTGCATACGCTCACAAGAATATGCCACTTAGCACCGCAGACAGGGTCTATGGAACCGTAGTAATAAGGGACGAGAAAGGTCAGAAGAAGGAGTTCGCTCCAGAGTCAGTCGTTATCGATTTCCGCAAATTCGGCAGGGATGACCTCCAGATGGAGTTCAACAAGGTTAGAGAATCCAAAGACCCGCACGATTGGAGCGCATTTATGGAAGGAGTAGTGAAATGGGCAAAATCTGGCGGGTACAATTACGAGAAGGAAAAGATATTAGCAGCAGTTGTATGGGAATACGGCAGCTATACAAATGATTATCAGAAATACTATTCTAAGACTTCTCTTGAAGTTGTTTCAAAGAGAGAAGCGATACCACTCGCACCAGACGCTCTTAGAATGTTTGGTATAGAAGGAGGAAAGGTAGCAGAAATGCTCAAACCATGGCATAACATAAAGAACGCTGTCGGGGATTATATAGGAAAATTCTCTTATGTTGCGGGTGGACCGGTGTATAGAGCATCCTATGACATAACGCCTATATCAGAGTACCTCAGAGAGCATTCATGGAGGATTGCTGCGAACATCTATACCAAAGACCTAAGGAGTCTAACAGCAGCTGAGCGCGCAGCATATGAAAAATTTGCTTCAACGCACTTTTCGTTCCATCACGTTTGGGATTGGACTATAGATAGAAATCCATGGAGACACTCTTCATCGCACGGGCTTCAGCAGGCTATGGATTCCTACTTCAATTACGGTCCAAGAAGTACCTATCAAGCAGAGGATTACCTAAAGGCTACAATGTCAGATACTCAATGGAAGATGTTCAAATACGGTCCGTACGGTCTCCTTCTAAATGTTACAAGGAGAATGCATCAGATACCTGCTAGTATGTTCGGAGGGATGCAGATGGCTATGCAGGGCTATCCTGCAAGGATGGACCAAACAGGGAATCCACTTAAGCCATTGCATGAAACTCCCCCAAGGTTCCTTGAGGCTCTTCAGTCTCTAAACCCATTCTCATTCGAGTGGGGAACAAAAAAAGGAAGAATAACGAGTAAGCTTAACGTTTGGGAAGGAAGTCTCCAGAAACGCCAGCTTGCTGGTCCAGATATACTGCTGGGTATTACTCAAGCACCGCAGGACATATATGAGAAGAGGATCGGCGCATTTGCAGTAGGAAGATTTGGGGAGGCAAATCCAGGTGCATCTCAATACACATTTGGTTACCATCTTAAGCTTGATCCAGCAATGGCAGAATGGTGCATTAGAAACAGGGATGCTGTTTACATGTACGACCAAGAAGTAAGGGAGCTGGCTTACAGCAATACAATGAGAAGAACAGTTTCAATGGAGGCTCTTGCAATAAAAAGGGCACAGGAAATGAGACACTTTGGAATACTACAGAATTCGATATATGCATTTGCCAGTCCAGTATTTTCTATGTGGCATGGTCTTCCTTTCACACCTCCATCTCTGACACCAAAGGAACAAATTATGAAGATGGCTCAGAGAGTAAGGAGTGGCAGAGGAATGAATCTTGGTCAGTCCATGGAAGACCTTTATCAGAGAGCAGTTAACATCACCACAAGGATCATGCAACCGAGCAAGGCAAAGCTTGTGTCATACTGTAGAAAGTGTGGAAGACCTGGGTACAAGGGACAGAAGTGCGTCTGCGGAGGTTTCATATACGGAGAGTAATCAATTCTTTTGGTTTTTTATTTCTTTCCTTCTAAGATTAGAAACATGCGCCACGATATCATACGTATTATTTTCACTTTTTTCGTAATAGCCATTTTTTTCTTTATTCCAGGATGTCTAAAAAACATAACTGGAGCGTCTCAGTATGCAGATGAGTATGTGCAGAACCTAAGATATATTAATGCATCTGGAACTCCAGGAATGCTCGATGAAGGGTCCTGTACATGCATGATATGCAGAAATAGCACATTCCTTTTTGGAGTCTTCACCTCATTTGTTGGTGGAGATTGTAAGTTCATAACTCCATGCGACCAGAACACATTCGAAATGTATAGCAACCCCCAGCAAACAAAAAACTATACTCTTAGGCAATTTATGATAGGTGCCGGGCCTTCATTTGCAGATTTTGGAGCTGCAAATTCATATTGTTATAACAAGCTTAGCATGGCTGTCCACTGGCTTGTAGGTGCTGAGAATAGACCGTACTCCCTTCCAAGCGCTGAAAGGGCGATGTGCATGCTTGACAAGGGTGTAATACCGGTTTATGTTCTTTACAGCGATGGGAAGAACATAGACCCAGATAGCACGAGAGAAATAGCAGCAATCCTCGGGCATGAAGCAATGGATGTTACGATGGGGAGGGTGTGCGGCGCTGTTGGGCCAACAATTGTTACAACTGAAATAGATTTTAACAGTACAGACCCTGCTGTTATAGATAGGGTTGTAGAGCAGATTCATGCAATAAATGAGGGCTGTAATGATTTTTCGAAAACCCCACCTGAGATAAATTGCTTTGTTGCTGTTGCACCAAAGATGGGTGACACGAAAGGGTTGGACGCAGTCATGGGAAGGGTAAGCAGAGAAGAGGTTCATCTTCTTGCATTTGGAATAAACTCGCACTATGACAACGGCACTTGTAATGGTGCTTTTATGCATACGGAAGCGGTAAAATTCGCAAGATACGGCCTCTACAAGTACGGGCTTCCAAGCGTCATTCCATATGTTCTCTTTGATGCTAATACAATGGATGCGACAGGGAGGTGCACTTGGAGCGAAGAAAACGTATTGGAAGGTTATCGCCTATTCTTCCCGTCTGGTGTTGTCTCATTGCTTGGTGCCGGGGTTATAGGTGTAGCACCTTACGATTTTAATTCATCTGCAACTGGTGGGGATCCGCTGAGATGCAACGACTGCGCGCTTGGCGCAAGCGAGGAAAGGCTCGCTGCCTGGTATGGCGGTTGCCAGAAGATGGTAGAGATAGGAAATAAAGTACCAAGCGCTCAAATGCCAATAATATTTCCAAATGCGTCTGGCGCCTATTGCGATTATGGAGTACAACAAGACGCCCTTTTTCATATCTACAGGGATGCGCAAGGGACGGAATTTTATCTTCCTATTTCTCATACCTTAGCTCCTCCGGAAAAGGAACTCTTTAGATGCGATGCATGTCTACTACAATCAAACAAGACGATAAGTGACTATTATCCTACAATTAAAAAATACGTTGTTAAGTCTCTTCCAGATTATTCTGATAAATGCCCAGATTGTCCGGATCCAGCAATCTGCTATATCTACCCAGAAATAGATTACTACTCTTCTAGATTTAATGTCGATCCTACCCTCATGCGTGCCATTGCGTGGGTTGAAAGCGATTTCAACAAATGTAGCGCTGCGCTTGTTGGAAGCGGAGAAGGTTGCCTAAGGGGAGCATATGACACTGGATATAATTTCATGTATGATCCTTCGGGAGAATGCGATTCAGATTTAGAGAATCTTATGGGTAAGTCCGGTTATTATGAACCAGGAGTCCAAGAAGGAACGCGCCAGCCGAAGTGCAGATTCGCAGGACTTGGCCTGTTCCAAGTAATAGAACCACCTTATACATTTTGGCCATCACCATATTATCCTGAAGAAGGAAAGAGCGGACCCTACGCAGATGAGTATGAAAGAGCAAAGGATAAAGGGAGGGCAGCCAATATCGATGGTGCAAGAGCATGCTCGCCTTATTTTAATCCATTCAATACAACCGATGCTGCATGTATGGGAGCGAGAAAGCTCGAGGGCGCAATTAAATTTGGAATGGATTGGGTCGATAAAACATCCGAAGATTGTTCTTCTGTTCCTGATCTTTTTGAAATTAAAAATGATCCAGCGAAAAGAGATATTCTCGCAACATTCGCGGCCACCTATCTTCTCGCTGGTGTTTGGAGGAAAGGATACGACGAAGGGTGTCCTTCATATCAAACTCCTCTTGATTGCTGGGCATCAAAATACTGCGCTCTTAAAACCTGCAAGAGTAGACAACCACCAGATTGCGGGCTTGTGTGTACAGAATCTGGTGGTAAATGCGTCCCTACTGATGCTGATACTAGCGCATGCGCTGGAAGTAGGGATTTTCTTGACTTTTCCGAATGTCTCGTTAAGCAACATGGAATGGATCAAAAATTAAGCATGCTAGCAGGCTTCAAAAAATTAGGGGCTTACGAATCTCTACAAACCGTATGTCCATCATTTTGTCCTCCTCAGAAAAGACTTCTCGATGAAAAATTAAAAGTAAATTCAGATTTCACTGAATCTCAGATCGCAGAGGATCCTTACATTGTACATGGAACTCCATGGAGCGTCTGTCGTCCATAAATCAAAACTCAGAACTCAATCATCAGCCGAAGGCTGGTGAGCAGTTCTGATGAGTGAAACGAATCAGAACTCAATCATCAGCCGAAGGCTGGTGAGCAGTTCGAATCAGAACTCAAGATCTTCATCATTGAAATTTTCTATAAGGAAAATTTCTCTGTCTGTCGAACGTTCATCATCAGATGTATTTAGGATGCAAATAATTTAAGTGTTTCTTGTCTTTGTCCATAAAAATGAACGAATTTATGAAATTTTGTCCATAAAAATGAACATATATTTAAATATTCATTTATTTATCTTTAGAGCATGGAAGCATATGAATTTGTGCGATTTATGGAAGAGAAAAAGGCAGAAAGAATAGAGGAAGCAAAACGGTGGAAAGAGCGGGAGATCGTTCAAAAAATAGAAAGAGAAGTTGCTGAATTTGAGGAAAAAGGTAACCGTCTTATATTCGTTTTTTACGGTCTCAGGGGAATAGGCAAATCTACAGCGTTGTTTCATGCGATGGGAAGACACGATGGTATGTTTATAGATGGTTCTGCGTTGGCCTACCATGATCTTGACCTCCTTGCAGTCGTCAGAGAGTACGGTAGCCATACTACATCGAAGATTCTTTACATCGACGAACTAAATGCAATTGCAAGATGGGGAGATGCGCTGAAGGTGATCTACGACCTCTATGGAATAAAGGTCATTGCAACCGGCTCATCAGCCATAAAAATTGCAAAGGAGAGAAACGCTATATTAAGGAGAGCGCGATTTTTTGAGATCGCACCCCTCTCCTTTAGAGAATACCTTTGGCTGAAAGATGGAATAAGTGTTAAAATTCCCTCAGCTGATATCAAGGACATGCTTTTTTCAAAACCATCTGATGCATATGTGAAAGCAAAGTCGCTTCTTCTCGCTATTCCGGCAAATTATCAAAAGCATTTTCGGGAATTTCTTTTCGATGGTTTTCCTCTCGCATTCACAATACCGATAGAAGAAGCTGCAGATTATATCCTTGGAAAAATAATTTCAGATGATTTTCCTGAGATAAGCGGATTTAACATTGAGTCGATAAAAAAGGCAGAAAAGGCGGTGCATTCCTTTGCCATTTCGAAACCAGGTATACTGTCAATCTCATCATTAGCGAATACAATAGGATGCTCAAAGACAACTGCGATGAACATAACCAATTCATTTGCTGCAGCTTCGCTAATCATACAAATCAATGCATACAGAAGAAGCACATCCATATTGAGAAAGGAGCCAAAGATTTTGTTCTCTTCTTCAGCACTTCGAAACGGACTTCTTAAGAAAATAATCGGTGAATCTGATATAGGAAGTTTAAGGGAAGACGCATTTGTGTCCGCTATGACGTACAGTGACATCAGGATTTTTTATTTTCCGGAAGGAAAACAGACGCCCGATTATATTATTCTATCTGGTGGTAGGAAGGCAGTTGTAGAAATCGGAGGACCATCAAAATCATCGAAGCAGCTTAAAAAAGGAATAGTTCTAAGGGATTCATTGGACATAGGGTATAAAGACGGAGTAGCAGAAATCCCGCTACTCCTCGCTGCTCTTTGTCCATAAAAATGGACGAATTTATGAAATTTTGTCCATAAAAATGGACAATAAAATGAATGTAATGTATCTATGCAACAATCTCTGTCCCGGCTTTTCCTCGTATAGCATCCCTTACATTCTCAAGTCCGCAAATAATCGCTCTTGTCCCACCATGTTTTATGAAATCTATCGCTGCTTCCACTTTTGGTTTCATACTCCCTTCTGCGAACTCTCCCTTTTCCATAAGTTCCTTTGCCTCCCTTACGTTTAGCCTTCTTATCAACGCTTGGTTCGTCTTTCCAAAGTTTTTATAAACACCAGGAACTGCTGTGACTATGAGAAGGAGTTCTGCATCTATTTCTCGTGCGATCAGGGCCGCGCATCTATCCTTATCTATAACAGCTTCAAGTCCGATACCGTCTGTATTGATCGGTATTCCACCACCACCGCCAGCTACAACCACTAGGCCAGATTGAAGCAACGGAAGAATCGCCTTTCGCTCTAACACCTTTATCGGTTGTGGGGATGGAACAACCATTCTGTACCCTCGTCCGGAATCCATGATCATATTCGACCTTATTCTTTCCTTGTAAAACGGCCCTATTGGTTTTGTTGGATTCTCGAATGCCACATCATCTTCATCAACAATCACGCGCGTTATTATTGTAACTGACTTTCTGTTCGTTTTTCTCATAATCGCACGCTGGATGAAGTATCCAATTTCCCCCTGCGTCATAGCATCAAGAACATCAAGAGGCATCTTCGGTACCTCGTCTGTCGCATTCTGCTGCAGAAGAAGAGCACCAACCTGCGGGCCGTTTCCATGCGTTATTACAACCTCGTTATTTTCTATAATCTCCTTTAGCGTCTCCACAGCTTCCTCAGCAGTTTTCATCTGCTCTTCAACAGTTCCTCTCTGCCCATTTTTAATGAGCGCATTTCCGCCAAGTGCAATTACTATTCTCATTCCTCAATCCCTCTTATCAAATTTTTTAAATCCATCTCAAGCTTTTTTCTGATTTTTGGAAATCGCATTGCAGCAGCAGGATGATAGGTAGGGATGTAAGTGATATTATCTCGCAGTATCCTTCTGCCGTGAATTTTCTCTAATCCTCCTACATTGCCCAACACTGTCTTTATCGCAACGTTTCCAAGCAGAACGATGGTTTTTGGTTTTATCAGAGCAATCTGTTGCATAAGATATGGTCTGCACGCTGCTATCTCGTCTTTCTTCGGAAGCCTATTTTTAGGTGGAAAGCATTTTACCACAGATGTGATGAAAACCTTCTCACGTTTTATACCGTTGTTTTCAAGCAATGCCGTAAGTAATTTTCCTGCCCTTCCTACAAAAGGCCTTCCTGTTTCATCCTCCTTTTTTCCAGGCGCCTGACCGATGAGCATAATCCGTGCATGCGGATTTCCCTCGCCAGGAACTGCGTGCCTCCTCCTCTTCCAAAGTCTGCATCTTCTGCAATTTTGTATCTCAGCAGCAATTTTTTTCAGTCTGGACATGAAGCAATTAGAAAAACCTAAATTTTAATTTATTAACCTCTAATTTTTATTGCAACTTCTTGCATGTTGGTGAAAAGATTATGTTAGCGGATAGGTATGGAAAGGAAATTGAAGAGAAGTGGAGGAAGCGCTGGGAGGAGCAGGGCGTGTATAAGTTTGATGAAGATGACGACGTTAAACCGATTTACTCTATAGACACACCCCCGCCGTTCACTAGCGGAGAGCTTCACATGGGGCACGTCCTTTCCTACAGTTATTTCGATTTTGCAGCGCGGTATAAGCGCATGCGAGGATTTAATGTCTACTATCCGCAGGGATGGGATTGCCAAGGGTTTCCAACAGAAGTGAAGGTAGAGAGGAAATACGGAAGACTTCCTCCAGAGCAATTCAGGGAAAAATGCATAGAGTGGACAAGGGAATTTATAGAAAGAATGAAGAGTCAGATGAAAGAGCTTGCCTTCAGCGCAGATTGGAGATACGAATACAAAACAATGGATCCTGATTACCATAGAAAGGTTCAAATTTCTCTTCTAAGAATGTATAAAGACGGGTTGATCTATAGAAAAAGTTATCCGGTGTATTGGTGCCCTAAATGTGTTTCGGCAATCGCAAAGGCCGAGCTTGACGAAGTAGAGAAGGATGGCGTGCTTAATTTTATAAAATTCATAGGACCGAATGGAGAGGATCTTATAATTGCTACAACGAGACCGGAGCTTCTTCATGCCTGCGTTGCTGTTCTGTTTCATCCAGACGACGAGCGGTATAAATATCTTGAAGGAAAGAGAATAAAGACGCCACTTGGAAGGGAGGTTATTGCATTTGGAGATAAAGAAGTGGATAAGGAGTTTGGAACAGGACTAGTCATGGTTTGTACGTTTGGCGATAAGATGGATGTCATATGGGCGCATAGGTACAAGCTACCAATTATTGAAGCTATAGATAAATACGGTAAGTTAAAAAATGCAGGGGAATTTGATGGGCTTAAGATAGAAGAAGCAAGGAAAAAAATTTTGGAGAAGCTTGAGAAGGAAGGAAAGATAGTTAAAAAACAGCAGCTCAGGCAGATGGTAAAGACACATGATAGGTGTGGCACTCCTATAGAGCTAATCCTTTCTATGCAATGGTTTGCTGACATAAGGAACATGGCAAGCGCTATCAAAAATATGGCACACCGAATAAGGTGGATCCCTGAATTTGGTATAACCTACCTCATAGATTGGATAGAGGGAGCGGAATGGGATTGGGTAATAAGCAGACAGCGTATATTCGGCACACCGCTTCCATTTTATTACTGCGAAAAATGCGGGGAAACAAAAGCAGCAGAGGAAAGCGAACTGCCATTTTACCCTGAAAAGGCGAGATCAATAAGATGCAAGTGCAGAGACGAGATGAAACCAGAAACCAGTGTCTGCGATTGCTGGGTTGATTCAAGCATAACCCCGCTCATAATAAGCGGATGGCCAGACGACGAGAAGAGATTCAAAAAATTCTATCCTAACACATTAAGACCTCAAGGAGTGGAGATAGTAAGAACGTGGGCGTTTTATACTATATACAGAAGCGGAGTGGCGCTTACAGGAATACCACCATGGAAGGAGATATTGCTTAACGGCAATGTGCTTGCACCTGATGGAAAGAAGATGAGTAAATCTCTTGGGAATATAATATCTCCTGCAGAACTTCTCAGGGATTATCCGGTCGACGCCATAAGGCAATGGGCAGCGATGAGCGGTGCTATGGCAAAGGATAGACCATTCTCATATGAGGATATAAAATACGCGAAAAGTTTTTTGACAAAGGTTTGGAATGCGGCTAGATTTGCAGAACCTTTCTTGAAAGATTATAAACCAACAAAAAGAGACGCAGAAGAGACAGGTATGATAGATAGATGGATTCTCTCAAAGATGAACAAGGTGATAAATGAATACACAGTAGACATGGAAGGATATAATTACCAAAAAGCTATAGGAAGAATGCACAACTTTTTTTGGCACGATTTTTGCGATAACTACTTAGAGTTCATAAAGCATAGAGTTTATGCTAGCGATGGCGGAGAGAGAAAAAGAGCGGCACTGTATACCCTGCACCATGTTATCCTGAATAGTATATTACTTTTAGCTCCCATAACGCCCCACATAAGCGAGGAGATATATAATGCGCTATTCGTAAGGGGAAGGAATAAAAATTTGAGCGTAACGAGCGAGCGCTGGCCAGAAGCAGGGAACGTTGATGAGGGTGTAATAGAAGAAGTGGAGCTTCTTTGCAAGATTGTAGCAGAGATAAGACAATATAAAGCATCCAATAGAATGCCACAAAACGCAGAGCTCGGTAAAGTGATCTTAACGCTCGATAGAGAATTAAATAAGGAGCTTCAGGAAGAACTGAGAAGGATAAGCAGAATTAGGGAATTAGAAATAAAACATGGAGGATTCCACGTTTCCGTGTTATAATTATTTAGAGACTATCCTCGCAACTATCTTCCCAGAAATGGTATGCTTTGATGGACTGCATCCTCCACCCTCGCTTATCTCTGGCGCACAGGAGTAGTATTCAACAGAAGCGGAGAATCTTTTTATAGAGCCTTGTGAGAGTTGCTCACCATTTAACGTACCCTTGTAAGTGGTGCTTGCACCACTTTCAATCAATACTGGTGCCATATTTTCGAAATCGAACAATTGACCCGTTTCTGTGAGCTTTACTTCCAACCTGCTTATATTAATCTTATATGGAAAGCCATTCTGAATAGCGATGTTCATCTTCGTCTTTCCATCTTCATTAAATACAATAAATGTGCAGGGCATGTTCGAACCCAAATTGCATTCTTCTGAGACCATATAATTTGGGCTTAGCGCCCCACTGGCTAAAAGAGCGGCTATGATGATAGTAAGAGCAAGTATGGCCCAGCCGTACGTTATTACGTACTCTGCTGCCGATTGACCTTTCATGAGGAAGATTAGTATATTATCTTATTAAATATTTACGTTGCAAGCTTGATGCCGCCGAATACCACAACTATTAAGATAAAAGATGGAAAGCAGCATGACAACTGTGTTTTCTTTTCTTCTTCCGTTTCTTCTGTAATATCTGTTTCGTTCGTTACGTTCGAATCACTAATATTTGTTATATTCTCGGGGATTGGTTGGATTTGTTGCTCCACCTCTTCCTCCTCTTCCTTGGTAGGTTCCTGGGGAGTCTGATTCTGTTGTTGTGGCTGTGGAGGGGAAGGGGGCGGTTGAGGTGCAAGACATCTTATTATATCGAAATGCGCTTCCTTATTTTTATATCCTCCTTTCTCTACAACCGCGCTGAACATCCCGCGCATATAACTCTTGTTGCCCACTAGTACGTATGAAAATTTTCCATCCTTATCAGTAAGTCCTGAATAGAGAAGCGGTGTAGCGTAATCGACGTAGAGAAGACGAACCGTCGCACTTTCTACAGGCGCGCCTCCGTCTTTAACATATATATCCAATCTGCTTTTTTCGCAGTCCATATACACAACAAGCGGGTCGAAATTCTTATAGTAAGAAATACCAAAATCCTTTTCTTCCTGTACTGGTAGTTGTATCACAGTCGCTGCTGAAAGGGAAGATAAAAGGATAAGTAGGAGAGCGGCCGCCAATTCTTTCACTTTTTCGCCCCTATCAATGCAAATTGTGCAAGTAGTGCTTCTATCTGTATTCTTTCGTTCGCCCCTTCGACAAGTCTGAAGTTGTACTCCCCCAAACGATCTATTAGAATGACCTTCTTTTCCTCTGGAATTTTTAGATTTGCTATCTCTTTATAGACCTGAAATAATACATCCTCTCCGCTTAATCCATAGTTTATTATAAGCTTGTCTAAATTTTTTCTTGCACCTAAGAAATCTCCAGAAAGTGCAAGGGTAACCATATCATGTATCTCCTTTGGTCTTGCCCTGCTACTTATCTTATGAACCTGCTCTGCAGTTATGTGCTCTCCATGCAACGCACAACCCTGCAAGATGTTTATCGCTCTTCGCATATCTCCTTCTGAAACATAGTAAATAGCCTCGTATGCACCATCATCAACCTTGAGATGTTCTTCTACTGCGATGTGCTCGAGCATCTTTCTTATATCCTTCTCTTCAAGCTGGATGAACCTAAATATGGCGCACCTACTTTGAATCGGCTCTATTATCCTGGAGGAATAGTTGCAGGAAAGAATAAACCTAGTCATCGATGAGTGCATCTCCATAGTTCTTCTAAGTGCCTGTTGTGCATCTGCTGTTAACGCATCGCTCTCATCTAAGA
>Ga0136652_1000411_pt1 | contig 20709 bp, 18 predicted proteins | sample ConPoolayeEmetaG_FD_94864 | JGI IMG/M metagenome (GOLD analysis project Ga0136652, IMG submission 94864) | Hot spring microbial mat communities from California, USA to study Microbial Dark Matter (Phase II) - Cone Pool mat layer E metaG... ...
CTTTAAAAAGCTAAGGAGCCAACTAAATAAGTTGGCTCCTTAGCTTTTTAAAGTCATAAGTCATTCTTTCCCGTTTTTTTTGAAAGATCTTTCGTTAAAGTATTACATAAGGTAATATCCTCGTTAACTATAATTGCCAAAATGAATATTTTAAGCTATAATAAGTCCACTGTTAAAAATTATGTCCTCTAAATCAGCTCTGATCACCGTAAAAAATATTTCCAAAATTTATGACCTCGGTGAGATAAAAGTTCGGGCCTTACAAGATATCTCACTCACTATCAATGAGGGAGATTTTTTGATTATTACCGGCCGAAATGGTTCCGGTAAATCAACACTTCTTCACCAACTCGGCTTACTAGACCGCCCTAACCAGGGAGAAATCTTTTTAAACAACGAGGAGGTTACCTCCATGCCGGAAAAAAGCAGAGCGAATTTACGTCTTTGTCATTTGGGCTACATCTTTCAGGAATACGCCCTAATCGCCGAGCTCACCGCCTTGGAAAACGTTATGCTCCCTGCTCGGATGATAACCTCCCCAAAAATCTCCCGTCCCCGAGCCTTGGAGCTTTTAAGAAAAGTTGGTTTGGATAAAAAAACAAATAACCTGCCCAGGCAATTATCCGGCGGTGAGCAACAAAAAGTCGCTATCGCCAGGGCTTTAATCAATGACCCATCGGTTATCTTTGCCGATGAACCGACTGCTAATCTAGACACCAAAGCCGCGAAAGATGTTTTGGAAATTTTTAAACAGCTCAATGAGCAGGAACGGCACACCATAGTCATGATTACTCACGAGGAAGAAGAAACAAAGTACGCGAATCGTTTAATAACCCTTTCGGACGGTAAAATAGTATGAAGCACCAACTAGCCATCCCATTTTTCTTGGTCAGTCGATGGATCAAGCGAGGCAATAAATGGACATTGAGCCTAATAATATTTCTTATGTCTATCGCTTTTGTTAATCTTGTTTTTGTGGCCGCACTTTTTAACGGCATCATTGAGAGCTCAAATAATCAAACCATAAATACTTACACCAGTAACATTTTTATGGCGCCGCCCGATGGCGATGACGCGATTAAGAATACGACAGAAGTACTAGCGACCATCAGGACAATTCCGGGCGTAGTCGCGGCCAGCGCTCAAATGCTGGTTCCGGCCAGCTTGAAATATCAGAATAAAAAAGGAAGTTGGGAAGTTCTAGCCATTAATCCGGAGGATGAGGCCAGCGTGACCATTGTCAACACCAAAATGACTTCCGGATCATACCTTGACGAAAACGACGATGATCAAATTATTCTCGGACGCGATATTGCCGGCGGCCACAATGGAAATAGTACATCTTTATCATTAGACGGCGTCAAGGTTGGCGACAAGATTACACTTACTTTCGACAGCCAAACCAAAGACTTCACTGTCAAAGGTATATTTTACGCAAAATTCATAAATACCGATCAACGTGCTTTTATTACCCAGAAAGCTCTTCATGAACTTAACCCCTCGCTTGATAACCTGGCCACATCCATCATTATTAAAACTACAAAAAAAGGTAACGAGCCAGAAGTAATAAATCAATTAAAAAAAACTACTCTCCAAGGTAATTTCTATACTTGGGAGGAAGTCGCCGGGCTTATGTCTTCCATCGCCGATAGCTTCATCAGTATTAATGTAATTCTCTCCACCGTGGCCGTATTGATTGCCGCAGTTACCATATTTATCGTCATCTATATCGATCTAATTAACAAACGACAACAAATCGGCATCTTAAGAGCCATAGGCATAAGACCTTATGTCATCCAAACCGCTTATGTTTTGCAATCAGCCATCTATTCGGTCTCGGGAGTTATTCTTGGAACCGGAATTTTTTATGGCTTGCTGGTTCCGTATTTCAAAGCCCATCCTTTCTCCCTGCCAATTGGTGACGCCAGTCTGATAGTCAATCCCGCCGACTTTACCATCAGAGCCGAGGTAATCATGTGGGTTGCCGTAGTTGCCGGCCTTATTCCTGCCTTTCTAATAACTCGTTCCAAAATTCTGGAGGCAATCCGGGGAAAATGAACTACCACTATTGTCCAGTTGTCGAAATTTTTTACCAAAGCTAACAAAAAGGTTCGTCCTCCATAGCCAACTTCAACTTCCTTGTTATGCTGATGTGGAACTTCGGATAACTCTTCCATTTTCACTGCTCCACAAACCAAGCTGGCGGAGTTTTTGCGGAGAAGCATAAAAAGCCGCCGGTTTTAAACTGCAGCCAAAAATACAAAATCGGCTAAGTATATTTTTCCAAAGACTTACTGATATCAACTTCTGTCAGTGGTTGCTTAATCGATGGTCTTTTGTCAGCAAGATTGAGTTCGTCCAATAATGTGGGTTTTTCCACTTGGTAAAGCACGCCCAGCGGAAGTTTATTATCTTCACGTATAGCCACAGCTATGGCTCGATTATAATCAGAACTGTCATGATTTATGTCTTCTAGCTTATAGATTCTGGATTTGTACCAATTTTGGTCATTAAACTTATTAAAAGTAACACATAATTGCAAGATATTTATAAAGGCAAAACCGCGGTGCTGGATGGCTTTTTTGATAAGCTCCGCCAGATGAGGGATGTCCGAAGAGAATCCTTGAGCCACAAAAGTGGCGCCGTTTATCAGGGCTGATGCCAACGGATTAAAAGGACGGTCAATCACACCAGCCGGAGCTGTTTTTGTCTTCAGGCCGCGACCCGAAGTCGGCGATGTCTGACCAGTAGTCAAGCTATACAAATGATTATCGTGAACTAAATACGTTATGTCAATATTTGTTCTGGCGGTATGAATGAAATGGCTTATGCCCTCACCAAACCCACCGCCGTCACCGGCATCAGCCAAAACAGTCAATTCAGGATTGGCTAATTTTATGCCCTCTGCCACTGGCAAAGCCCGTCCGTGAATGCCGTGAAAGGAGTAAACTCTGAAAAAATTAGCACCATTGGAGGAGCATCCAATATCAAAAACCATAACCACCTGATGCGGCTCCAGCCCCAGTTCTACCATGGCCATTTTCGTCGCCGGAAAAATCCCGAAATTACCGCAACCCGGGCACCAAGTTGGAGAATATGATGTTGTAAAATCTTTTTGGGTAGACATGTTATAAAAACTCCTTGATAGTTTCGGTCAATTCCTCGATGAAAAAAGGACGGCCGTCGTATTTCAAAACCTTATAATTAGGATCCAATCCTGTGTTTTCCTTCAACCAGCCGGCTAATTGGCCCGTTTTATTGTTCTCTACAATAGCAATTTTCTTGCTCTTTTTTAAAACATTGATGACCGCTTCCCGAGGAAAAGGCGACAAGCAAACAATTTGCAAAAAATTAGCTCTGATCCCATGATTCTCTAAACTTTTTAGCGTCTCCAAAATGACTCCTCGCGTCGAGCCCCAACCCACCAGGGTGATATCGGCATGACTCCCGCCCTCTAAAATTGGTAAGGGAAGATCTTGCTTGGCTGACTCGATTTTACGAAATCTTTTGTCCATCATTCGGACACGTGTTTCGGAATTTTCATCGGAAAAACCAAATTCATCATGTTCATCGCTGTTAACCAAGTGCAGACCACCTTTGGTACCTGGCAGAGATCGGGGTGAAACACCGCTCTCCGTAAATGCATACCTTTTATACTCCTTTATTTTAGCCAGCTCGTCTTCGCCCAAAACTTCTCCTCGCTCTATCTTTATTGTTTTAATACTGGCTTTATCTATTGACTTATAGGATTCAGCTAGGTATTTATCGGTGATGACTACCACCGGCGTCTGATATTTTTCCGCCAGGTTAAAAGCTAAAGGTAAAAAATTTAGACACTGCTCCACATCGCCCGGAGCCAACACAAATCTTGGGAATTCATCCTGCGAGGCACCCAAAACAAATCTTAAATCACCTTGGCCAGACCAAGTGGGCAGACCCGTCGATGGACCCGGTCGCATAGCTTCAACAATAACTAACGGTACTTCCAAAATAGCCGCCAAACCCAAAGATTCGGCCATCAAGGCGAAACCACCGCCAGAAGTCGCGGTCATGGACCTAAGACCCGCATAACCAGCGCCGATTGCCATATTAACCGCGGAGATTTCATCTTCGGTCTGACGGCAGATAATTCCATATTCATCAGCATTAATAACCATGGTATGAAGTATAGAGGTTGATGGTGTCATGGGATATCCCGCATACATCTGACAACCAGCTCGGATAGCCCCCCAAACAATCGCCTCATTGCCGGTCATTAGCATCCGTCCTGGATTTTCTTTTTTTTCAACCTTATAACCAAAATCTTTTATAGAAAAACTACGCCTCAAATACTCAAAACCTTCGGAAGCAACCTTGATATTCTGAAGAATAATCTTTGGATCTTTTGTCTCAAAGCTAGATTCGATCATGGTTTTGACAAAATCCAAATCGACATCCAATAAAGCCATAGTGGCTCCCCAGGCCACGGTATTATTCATTATTTTCTCCCCGCCCAATTTGGAGACTATTTCCTGAAGGGGCAGCGGGAAAAGCTTGGCTTTCTTGGGTATAAACGCGCTCGGGACTTTAACCGTTTTGGCATTGTAGATAATAGCCGCATCATCGGCCAGTTCGCATAGGTGCTGATCAAGTGAAGTCTGATCCAAAGCCACCAAAATATTAATCGGCCGTTTAGGCGCATGAACCGGTTCTGATGACACAGCTACCTCAAAAGCATTATGTCCGCCGCGAATCAACGATGGATATTCATCGTAAGTAAAGACAAAAAGTCCTAAACGCATCATGGACTTAGCCAAAAGTGCGCCTATGGATTTGATGCCGTAGCCGGCTTCGCCGCCTATTTTCCAACTAAAATTATTGACAAGCATGGGTTAATTATAGTGTAAAAAATTTACGTTGCCAAGTTATCAAAGCCTAACTTTATTCTCTCTGCTTCTTTGGCGACTAACTCCCCACTGTATTCTCCCGAGTGGGCGGTAAAACCCTCGTAACTTGGCTTTTTCTCATCTAAATGCAGATTGACCACGAATTCAGAATTACTTTGGGACAAATAAACATGAAATCGCGGATAATCAAGGCGACCGAGCCGCCTGACATAGCTCACTTGGCCATCATGACGACTAACCAATTCATGATACCCCAGACGATTTAAAAATACTCTGATATTTATTTTTGGACTACCTCTCAAAAAAATTTTCACTTGGTTTTTATTTACGTCGGACAATTCTCACGTCAGCCACCCACAAACCCTCATTGCTCATTATCACCGGATTTAAATCGAATTCCACAATTGACGGTTTTTCCAGCATCATCTTTGACATCCCAACTATCAACTCGACTAAACGACGCCTTGGCAATCTCTGACCGCGCTCACTCAATAAAATTTTGCCTATTAAACCCTCTAAGATAATCTCCTCCGCTTGTGGCTTATTTATAGGAGCCAAAGCGATAATCGGCTCGCCCCAAGATTGCACAAAAATCCCACCTAAACCGACCACTAGGTATGGGCCAAAAACCGGATCTCTCCTGGCTCCAACAATAACCTCCACTTGACCCGGCCGATAAGGTTGTAACAGAATACCTTCGTTTTTCCCAAATCTTTTACCAAAAGAAGTTTGCCAACTTGCCAGCACAGAACGTAATTCGGGCTCATCAATTATGTTCGTCTTAACGGCCTGACTATCAGTCTTATGAACTATTTTTCTACTTATCAATTTGGCTACCAGAGGATACCCTAATCTTTTGGCTAAGCGTAAAGCTTTTTCATAATCACTAGCTAAAACCGAAGTTAACAAACAATTGGTATATTGACCGACAATCCTTTCCGCGGCTTTTCCCTGGACAATTTCAACTTGACCCGTGGTGACACTAGCTACTTCGGGAAATGTTCTGGTTTTTTGTTTTAACAATGAAAACTGCCTCAAGGCCGACAAAGCCCACACTGCCTGCTCAGGATACGGAAAATTAATAAGACCCTTTTTAGTTAAAAGCTCCCGACCCTTGGCCACGCCTTGTCCGCCGATAAAAGAAGCTGCGACTATTTTTTTTGGCCAAGTTTTTTGAGCTTCAATCAAACATAAAGCAATTTTTTCGGTGTCGGTGACATACTGGTGGGTTAAAAGAGCTATGACGGCATTGATATTTTTATCCATAATAAGAAGTCGTAGAGCGTTTCGATACCTCTCGACCGGCGCATCACCAACCACATCTACTGGATTATGCAAAGCGGCTGTGGTTGGCATAAATTTTCTAAGACCCGCCAGTGTTGGTGGTGAAATTGTCGCCAGCTCTAAATTTGGCGTGTTGGCCACGGCGTCGGTGGCTAAAATTCCCGGCCCGCCGGCATTGGTTAGAATGGCCACGTTTTTACCCATGAATTTGATGTTTTTTTCAAAAAGCAAAGTGTAAGCAAAAAGCTCCTCTAAGCTTTCGGCCACGAAAGCACCGGCCGATTTCAAAGCCGCAACCTGTACCTGACGCTGACCAGCGACTGACCCAGTGTGGGAAATAATCGCTTCTTTTGTTTTTTGACTTTTACCGGGAACAAGTATAATTACAGGTTTTATTTTCGTAACTTTTTTCAAAAGACGCAAAAATGAACGGCCGCCGATTAAATTCTCTAAATACATGGTGATGACTCGTGTAGCTTTATCTCTCAGGAAATATGACAAGAATTCCTGTTCGTCTAAATCTGCTTTGTTGCCGAGAGAAACCAAGGCAGAAAAACCAACCATTGAGGAAATAGCCCAATCAGTGATGGCCACAGCCATGGCGCCGGACTGGGAAATAACGGCTGTCTTGCCGACTTTTGGCAAGCCGTCGGCAAAAGACGCATTGAGACGAAGAGCAGGAACGATCAAACCTAAACAGTTCGGACCAATTATCCTTAAGCGGTACGATTTGGCGATATTCAAAATTTTATTTTCCAGCTTTTTTCCTGCTGGACCGATTTCACCAAATCCAGCGCTGATAATCATAGCAAAACTTACACCCTTGCGGCCACAGTCTCGAATAACTGAAGGTACTGATAAAGCCGGAATGACTATTATAGCCAAGTCGACTGATTCTGGTATCTCAATCACATTCTGATATGCTCTTTTCCCATAAACTTTTTGACCATCAACATTAATAGGATAAACTTTTCCGCGCCAGTGATGCTTCAATATATTGCTAAAAATGACATTACCAAGCTTGTGGGGATTTCGAGAAGCTCCAATGACAGCTATGGAGCGCGGTTTTAATAACAAGTCAATCATCGTGTAAAATTTTAAGTTAATAAATTATGCCCTGTCATCTCCTCCGGCGGCTTCAAGCCCATATATTCCAATATAGTCACGGTCACATCTGATAAAATACCGGTGGGTTGTAGCATACTCAAATCATGTTCAATAATCATATCCTTGTATAATGTCTGACCTCGCCAGTTTTCCGAAACGGCAATAAACGGCACGGGATTGACACTATGCTCCTTGTCCATGGCGGCGGTTTGAAGATTCAAAAGCTCCTCGGCATTTCCATGATCAGCAGTAATGAAAACTAAACCGTTTAAAGGCAGAACCGTCTTTATAATCCTATTTAGACATTGATCAATGACCTCCACGGCTTGAACCGTCGCGGGAATATTACCAGTGTGACCGACCATGTCAGCGTTGGCGTAATTAATAACGACAAAATCGAATTTACCTTTATTGATTTCCTTGATTAATCTATTGGTCAACTCTATAGCGCTCATTTCCGGTTTTTGATCATAAGAAGAAACAGAAGGAGACGGGATTAAAATATTTTCCTGGCCAGGAAATGGTTCTTCTCGACCACCGTTAAAAAAATAAGTGACGTGGGCATATTTTTCCGTCTCGGCGATATGCAGTTGTTTCAGGCCGGCGCTGGCCACTACTTTACCAAAAGGAACGGCAATATTCTCCGGCGGGAAAGCCACCACTACCGGAATATCCTTATCGTACTCGGTCATGGTCACGAAAAAAATGTCTCGCAAGTAATGTGGCCTTTTAAACTTTTCAAAGCCAGGCAAAACAAAAGCGGTCGTCAGCTGGCGGGCGCGATCCGGCCTGAAATTAAAAAATATTATCGAATCCTTTTCAGAAATTTTTGTGACAGGTTTCCCCTTTTCCAATATTACCGTCGGTATGAACTCCTCATCTAAATTTCCTTCTTTATAAGATTTCTCCAGTATGGCAATGGGGTCAGTGCCGGTACGGTCAGCTTCGCCCAAAACCATAGCCTGATAGGCCTTGGCTTCGCGATCCCAGCGGTTATCGCGATCCATGGCGTAAAACCGTCCGGAAATAGTGGCGATCTTGCCCACTTTTAAAACTTTGATTCTATCCTGTAATTTAGTCAAAAAATTTACACCGCTTTGGGGCGGAGTATCACGACCGTCCAAAATAACGTGAATAAAAACTTTCTTAAGTTTCTGCTGCTGGCAGAACGATAGTAAAGCGAAAAGGTGATCAAGAGAACTGTGGACACCGCCAGTACTGGCCAGGCCGATAAGATGCATTTGTGAATTATGATCTTTACAATTCTTGGCGGCCTTAATAAACGCTTCATTGGTAAAAAATGAACCGTCAGAAATGGCCTTAGAAATCCTGGGCAAATTCTGATAAACAATGCGCCCGGCACCAAGGTTCAAATGTCCCACTTCTGAATTACCCATTTCGCCCCAAGGCAAACCTACGGCTTCACCCGAAGCTTGCAAAGTCATGGTCGGAAAGATATCAATTAATGAGTCCATGGTTGGCGTTCGAGCCACGGTTATGGGGTTACCGCGAGAAGGCGGGGCCACCCCCCAACCGTCTAAAATTACCAGGACTACGGGTTTATTTGGTATAGACATAATATTTTGTTCCCCATCTCCGGGGGTTTCGGAATATTCATCATGTGTAAGATAGTCGGAGCCACGTCCGCCAGCACACCACGCTTGAGCTTGATAGTTCGAGGGATATTCTTATTATATATTATGAGGGGCACCGGATTACTAGAATGCGAGGTATTAACCTGGCCAGTTTTAATATCCTTGACTTCCTCAATATTACCATGATCGGCAGTAATTATCATAGTGCCATTTACCTTGGAAATCACTTTTTTAAGGTTTCCCAAACATTCATCAACCACCTCAACTGCTTTAATACTTGCCTTTAAATCACCGGTGTGAGCTACCATATCCGGATTGGCAAAATTCATCATTATAAAATCATATTGACGTTTTTTCAAGGCGGCCACGACCGTGGAGGTCAACTGATAGGCGCTCATCTCCGGCTTTTCATTATAAGAATGAACTTGCGGCGACCTGATTATCAAGCGTGTTTCCCCAGCCACTGGATGATCGTAACCGCCGTTGAAAAAATAGGTAGCATGGGCATATTTCTCCGTCTCGGCTATATATAATTGCCGCAGACCTTTCAAAGCAAAGGGCAGTGTATTTTTTAAAACCCTCGAAGGGTAAGCGGCTAAAACGCCGGGCAAATCAGGACCAAAATCAGTCAGTGAAACGAAACAAAGGTTTGACACAACTTTTTTTCTGGTGAAGCCCTGGAACTCCGGTTGGACAAAAGCTTTGGTTAGTTCCCGCACCCGGTCAGAACGAAGATTAAAAAATATAACTGCATCGTCGTTGGAAATCCGCCCGCTTTTTTTTCCATCTGTTTTTATCATAGTTGGTTTTATATATTCGTCATTTTCATGGCGGTTATAGGCCTGCAAAACTGCTTCCTCAGCCGAAGCGGCAATATTGCCAAGTCCCAATACTAAACTATTATAAACCATCTCGGTTCTGGACCATTCCTTAATACGATCCATAGCATAAAAACGGCCGGCAATAGTGGCTATCTTCTCGCCGTTGGCAAATGCTCTCTTTAATTTCTCCAATAATCGTATGGCCAAAAACTGATAGGAATCACGGCCATCAGTGAATAGATGAAGATAAACTGAATTCACCTCGGACAATCTCAAAAGCGTCAATAATGCCAATAAATGATCAGGGTCCGCGTGGGCTGATTGTTCAGCCGTCAACAGACCCATCAAATGCATTTTTGACCTGTTTTTTTTAACGTGTTCAATGGCCGTCTGGAAAGCAGCATTTTTAAAAAAAGTACCGTCGTTTATGCTTTTAGAAATAAGGACGGAATCTTGCTCCACAATGCGGCCAGCTCCAATATTCATATGACCGGCTTCAGAATTCCCGTCCTGATGTGGTGGCAAGCCTGCGTCTTTTCCTGATGCACCCAGCAAGGTATGTGGGCATTTCTTTAATAGTTCATCCATAACGGGAGTTTTAGCTAAAGCAATGGCGTTCCCTTCGCGCTGACGGGAGACGCCCCAGCCGTCTAAAATTATCAGTAATAAAGGATTAATTTTTTGTTTTTTATTCATGTCGTATTTGTTCCTCAATTTCCAGAAGCCTATTATATTTAGATAGACGCTCGGCCCGAGCCAATGATCCGGATTTTATAAAATCCGCGTTGCAGGCTACGGCCAGATCGGCGATGCTCGTATCGGTCGTTTCACCGGACCGGTGAGAAATTACCACGCCATAATTACTTTTCTGAGCCAGTTTGATGCAGGCTATGGTCTCTGATAGCGTCCCAATCTGATTTACTTTTATCAAAATAGCATTAGCGACTTTCTTACGAATTCCCATCTGTAAACGTTTTTGATTTGTCACAAACAGATCGTCACCGATAATCATAATTTTTTTACCCAGTCTCTTAGTCATCAGGGTCCAGTTATCCCAGTCGTCTTCGGCCAAACCATCTTCAACAGAAGACAAAAAATATTTGCCCGCCCATTCCTCATACAGCCCGATAAGCTGATCAGATGTCAAACTCTTTCCCTCTGGCTGCAACACATAGCGGTGTTCCTTTGGGTCAAATAACTCTGAGGCGGCCGGATCAATTCCCAAAAAAACATCATGGCCGGCAACATAAGCAGTCCGCTTTATCGCCTCATGAATTACTTCACACGCCTGAGCATGCGAGGTCAGTTTCGGCGCATAGCCACCCTCATCTCCAACTAGTATTTGATATCCGTAACCCTTAATAACCTGACCTAGGGCATGAAAGATCTCGGCGCCCATGCGCAAATTATCGGCAAACAAGGCTTTACTCGGCATGATCATAAACTCCTGGAATGATAATCCAGAATCAGCATGCTTGCCGCCGTTAATGATATTCATCATCGGTCGTGGCAAGCGATACTGTGGGAAATCAAACTGATAGAGCTGGCGCAAATACGCGTAAAGCGGCATGCCTTCGGATACAGCGCCGGCATGAGCACAGGCCAATGAAACACCCAAAATAGCATTTGCCCCCAAACGTGATTTATTAACCGTTCCATCCAGCTCGATCATCGCCTGATCAATCTTCGATAGTAGCGAAATACTTTTGCCTTTGAGCAACCGGTCTATCTCATTGTTAACATTCTGCACTGCCTTCAGTACTCCCTTGCCATTATAGCGTTTTGCGTCACCATCGCGTAACTCCAGAGCTTCGTGCGTTCCAGTGGAAGCCCCGGACGGCACTCCGGCAGTCCCGATACACCCGCTGTCTAATTCAACCGAAACCTGAATGGTTGGATTACCGCGTGAATCCAATACCTCCAAAGCGTGTATTTTTTTTATTTTGTTTGACATATAAAATTATCCCTTAATTAATGGTTTTATACCCGGCAATAACTTTCCTTCCAAAAACTCTAACATCGCCCCGCCCCCGGTCGAGACAAACGATATCTTATCCTGACAGCCCGTCTGATTAAGGGCGTCAATAGTATCGCCGCCGCCCACAACGCTAATAGCGCCGCTTTGACAGATAGTTCTGGCGATATGCCGTGTGCCTTCAGCAAAAGATTTAATCTCAAAATAACCCATTGGACCGCCCCACACTACCATTTTTGCTTGCCGAATTATCATATCAAATAATTTTAAGGTGTCCGGCCCAATATCAAGAATGTATTCATCATCAGCCACACTACCCACGGCCCGCGTGGAAGTGGCGGCGCTTTCTGAAATAGTCAGGGCCGTTACTACGTCTACTGGCACGTGAAGGTGCGTACTGGTCAAAGACAGCTCTCTGGCCATGTCCATCATCTTATCCTCTACCAAGGATTTACCAATGGCCATACCTTTAGCTTTTAAAATAGTATTAGCTAGAGCTCCGCCGATTAAAACGTGGTCGGCTATTTCGGTCATTTTTTTAATTACTTTTATTTTGTCGGAAATTTTAGCCCCCCCAATGATAGCGACCAAGGGGCGAGCAGGATGCTGTAAAACTTCAGACAGGGTTTCTATCTCTTTCTGCAATCTGAAACCGGCGTAAGCTGGCAAATATTTTGTAACACCCACCATGGAAGCGTGTTCACGATGGCAATTGGCAAAAGCTTCATTAACATAGATATCGGCCAGATTGGCCAAGGCCTTGGCAAAGGTGTCGTCATTTCTCTCTTCTTCGGCATGAAAGCGAAGATTTTCCAGTAAAATAACATCGCCAGCCGACATCGATAAGACAGCCCTGGTCACTTCTTCGCCTACGCAGTCGTCAAGTTTTTTTACCGGTCGTTTGAGCAACTCACTCAATCTCTTAGCCGTACTAGCCATAGATAATTTTTCCACTTTCCGACCTTTGGGCCGACCATTATGCGAACATATTATGACCTTTGCTTTTTGCTGCAGCAAATATTCCAAAGTTGGCAAACACTCCTTAATTCTTTGATCGTTGATGATCCCCCCCTGTTCATCCATGGTCACATCAAAACCAGCCCTCAATAAAACTTTTTTTTCAAATACATTCACTTCTTGGACTGAATTCATTTTCATACTCATTATTTATCGTTTGTCTTTTCTTTAACTTTAGACACGATATCTCCCAGTGACGTTTCGGCTTTTTTCAACAGCTCGCAATAACCCTCGGCTACCGCTCTAATGATTCCGGGATCGTCTGAAAAATTAGTAAGCAACAGAATGGGAATCTTTCTGCCCAAATCAAGATCCCTTAATTTCCTGAGAAAATCCAGACCATGCATTTTTGGCATAATAAAATCAAGAATTATCACATCAGGGCGCCGATTTATGGCTATACCAAGAGCCTCCTCGCCATTGGTCGCCTCGACGACCTCAAAACCCACTTTAATCAGCTCTTCTTTAAGTATCTTCCTGCAATCTTATACATTTTTTGCTGATATTTCTTCCCACCTGAATATATTTCGTGAATTAGGTAGCTTTTATGTTGCCCCTTTTTCTATTATCTTTTTTTTGAGTGTAAAAATGAGTGTAAAAACTTACTCCTGGCAGGAGTTTTTTTGACGACAGTTTTTATTGTTTTTTTTTATTTTACGAACCATTTTTTACGTATAATCCCAAGTGAAAATTTACCTTGGGAGACAAGCCTACTTATACGGCATTTAACGCAAAATTGTGGCGGAAATATACCGCATTTTTTACTATTTTAGCATGTATATTATAGCATAACTTTACAAAAAAAGCAAGAAATAAAGCATTATTTCCTTAAAAAAGTAAATATAATAATATTTTTACTAATTTTAGCTATTTTTCACCCTTGACCTCAGTAATGGCTAAATCTTTTCCGCGTACTTTATTGATAACTAAAATAGCGTTCTCTGCTATTGTATTTCTTTTAACTAGCTTAAAATTAAACTGTAAATTCTCAGGACTTATCTCCTCACCGTGCGCCACAATCCTTCCCAAGCTAACGACAATCCTGGAAATTGATTTCAGTTTATTTTTTTTAGCCATCTTCGTGGCGATTTTGACGATGTCTTGGGCAGCGATTAAATCATGCATTTTGCAAAAGTATAATTAATATAATGAATAATGTATTTAAATAATATAATGTTGGATTTGTTTCCTTGAGTTTTTAATAATGGCGGCTAATATTTTTATTATTTCTTCCGATTTTTTTTAATAAGCCTGAAATTTTTTGTGGATTTTATTATTTCAATACGCGATTAATATTATTTTTTCAATCTTCTGGCATAAATGAAAAGCTGTCATCCCGAACGCAAATGACTTTTGCCAAATATCTAGACCTTGAAATCTATTGAAATTAAACATTATAAATTATGCATAATACATCAATGAGTAGCGCAGGTCATACACGGATCATATGCTCTAATCAACATACCGAGTTTTCTATATTCACTTGTACCAAACTTTTTTGCCTTACCAATATACTCAGCCAGATCCGCCTCAAGATTATTCATGAATTGAGCGGTTGGAGTGATTATATTTACATTTTTTAATATACCATACTTGTCCACTTCATAGGTGTGGAATAAAATTCCCCGCGGTGCTTCAATGGCACCGGTGCCCCTGCCAGCTCTAACGCGATATTTAATCATCGGCTTCACATTCTTCATAGCTAAATACTGTTTTAACAGCTTCTGTGTTTCTTCAATGCAATGGATAATCTCTACTCCCTGACAAAATACATTGTAAAATGAATTATCAATCGGCATTTTGAATTTTAAATGACTAAATGCATGTTTAGCAATCGGATTTAACTGTTTCCAATTATTATTAATACGTGACAACGCACCTGACCAATAAATCCGTCCATGGAATTTTACTCGCTTAATCAGATCCCAACTTTCTTGTATTTCCTCAACCTCTTTGACAAACACGTCGGGCGCTAAACGTAATCCTTGAGTGGACCTAACTACCCCATCATAAATCGCGTACTCTTTGGGATGATGCAAAGCTACATATTCAGTGATACGATGAAAATCAACAAACTTCTGGTGTGAAATGAAATGCACCAACTCCACTGCTTCCTGCAAAATCTCCTGACTTTTATTCAAAAGTTGCTGTAAGCGGTGCCGTTCCGGCAACTTCAAAAATCCTCCAACCTGAGAATTGATTGGGTGCACGGTCCGTCCGCCGATAACCTCAACGATCCGATTGCCGAATTCTCGGATTTTGAGAGCCATGGCAGATTGTTGTGGAGCTTTATCCAGTAAATCCAGGGCTGAATCCTTGCCATAAAAATCCGGAATGGTCATGAAATAGGCATGCAGAGCGTGGCTCTGGATAAACTGGCCATACATCATTATTTTGCGTAAGGTAGTCGCGCTTGGAGTCACTTTTACCTTCATAGCAATTTCCAGAGCTTTGATAGCGGTCAGATTGTGTACCACCGGACACACTCCACAAATCCGAGAAGTAACCAACGGCGCATCCATATAATTTCGTCCGATTAATACACCCTCAATGAGCCGCGCCCCTTCCAAAGTCTGATACTTTGCCTGGGTTATTTTACCCTTCTTCAGACTGCCCCAAAACGTGGCGTGACCTTCGATTTTTGTAATTTGCCTAATCGTTACTCTCATACTAATTTCTTTGATATTATATCCTTTAGCCTTATAGTTCAATGGAATTAAGAATGTATAATTAACGACGTAATAAATTAGGTATTATAAATTATACATTAAGCAATATTAATTACTTTTGTGCATTATACCACTGCTCCTGGATGCCGTAGATTTGTAAAATATGATTTAATTGCTTGCGGCTGATTAATTTCAATATTTGTTTTTCCAACTGCCGGGTGTCATAACCGGGCAAGACTCCACGGCAACCCTTGCAATAAAACTTTGAATTCAGACAAACCGCGTTGCAACCGCCGCGAATCACCGGTCCGAGGCATGGTTCGCCTTTTTGCAGCAGACATTCGTTGCCGTTCATCTGGCATTCGTAACAAACCGGATTTTCCAAGAGCTTCGGCGTTATCCCCTCCCGCAAACTGTTGATCACCGCCAGGAAGTCCCGCGCGTCAATCGGACAACCGGCAATCTCGCAGTCCACATGGACAAATCTCCGGATGGGCAAGATATTCGGATTATAAACCGAATCATGTGTCCTGGGATATTGGTAGCGGACGGCTTTTTCCTTATCAATGTAATTTTTAATATTTGGAATCACGCCATTGACCGCACAGGCTCCTAGAGCAATCAAAAACTTAGACCGTCTGCGCAATTCCTTGATGGTCTTTATATTCTCCTTGGTCAGCGGCGATCCATCGACAAAGGTAATGTCATATTTCTTGTTTTTCTTCTCATTCATGATAAGGTGAAAATCCCCGAGGTCAAAATGATCAACCGCGCCGATAAACTCCGCGCCTAAATCAAGAATGGCAAACGAGCAACCCTCACAGGAGGTTAATCCGGCGATGGCCACGCGGAGTTTTTTGACTTTAGGAATTGGTGATTTAACTTTTGGCATTGAAAAAAATCTTAATGTTTCAATTGCTTCTTTTTTTGGCACTTCGCATATCGCAAATTGATTTTCATTCAGTACGTAATCTCCAACCCTTACATCCGGCACCAGGCGGATGTCCAGTATATGAGACTTTTTACCGCATTGCACCGTGGCTTTGGTTTTGTTAATTTTAATAATTTTGTGAGGGATAGACAAGCACATTTTTTCGAACGTACAGTGTATAATTTATAATTAATAATTGTACATTATAATCAGCTCTGAAACATCACCCTTGCCTCCTTCGGAATCTTAATCTTCTTCAGGTCTTCCTCCTGCCACAGTTTCTGGAAGTCGAAATCTTTCTTTGATTCCTGAATCAGTTGGCCGGTCATATCCACTTTGAAAAATGACTCTTTGGCGTAATCAATCACCTCAACATGCCCTCCCTGGACTTGCCGAACAGTCTGGCGCAAAAATGACTTTTTATTTTGATTTACTTGCAGCCAGTACGCCAGCTTTTTTAATATTGAGGTATTGGCAGAGGCGACCACCACGCCAAAATGGTGAAACACGGTAGCGCCGGTAGCGGTAACAATATTTTCGGGTACCAGTACATGGGAAAATAATATAGGTTGCCCGCACACTTTGACCTCAATCGTGGCCAATTTTCGAATATCAACATGTTGAATTGATTTAATAGTGCCAATTGTTAGGACGTGCGCCAGAGCATAGGATGGATTCATAGCCAGCATAGTCACGTGTTCTTCCACCCGATCCGTATGATCAATGGCGAAGCATTCAAGTAAATCAACACCACGAATCGTGATAATACCTTTTTTAATGGCATATGAGGCAACCGTGGATGGAAATGCCGTAATAATATGCGGCGAAATATCAGTAAGCAACACCGGTTTGCCAGTCAGGAATTTGGCTAAATTAATATCCGCTTTGCAGCCAGGATGGATAAACAGGTTCACCAGTATTTGCACGGCTTCCGGCTCTAATACTATTTTATCAAAAGTAGAAAAGGCCAGCCGTCTGGCTTTTTCTAAATTATTGATAATTTTTTTTTGGTTCATAATAGATATCGTTCGCACATTCGCGCAAATTTTCCTACGTCATCCTCTTACCATATTGTACCATTCTCCGCCATTCCGAAAAACCAACTACCAAAAATACACCAACCACCATTAAAACTACCCCCCAAGTCTTATTAACGTCCCAATTAACATTCCCCTGCGCGGCAATGGTAATCAAGCTGGTGATCGGCGCGCCAATTGCTAAAACCGCGGTAGCGACCGAGGCTCGAACTGATTTTAAACCATGATAAAAAGTAAACACATACCCCACTAAAAAAATCGAAGTAATAGCAATCCATTTCCATTGCACTACACTATAGGTAAAAAGCGGAGTAAGCTGGTGCGTGTTTACCAAGAATAATCCGATAAACAAAGCACCAAAAAACATCCTGCCCCAGGCCACGATGCTTGCCGGTAAACTAGCCATGGTTTTCTTGGAAATAATAATTTCCACAGCCCACAACAGTGTAGCCATAAAAATCAATCCATCTCCCCAATTCAGCCCTTGCGGTTTTACTCCCAAAAATAAAATGTTGCCAAATAGCAAAGCGCCCAAACCTACAAAAAAGCTTTTGTTCATTTTTTCTTTCAAAAATGCAATCGAAAGCAATGCAACATACAAAAACATCGTTTTTTGAATAAACCCGCCTTTAGCCGCAGTAGTCATCGTTAATCCCTTAAAAAACAATAAAAATGGAATTGCCCCACCGATTAACCCAATAGTCATCAAACGAATCCATTGTTGCCGGGACAACTCCCTGATTTTTTTCCACTCTTTAAACAATACTATAAGCAATAAAAATATAATGCCAACGATAAAATTTTTTAATCCAGTAAACACGTACGGATTGCTGAATTTCACGGCTATGGAATTAACATAGACCGAAATACCGGAAATAATGGCAGTGGCCAGGACTAATAATATACCTTTTTTTTCTTGCATAGTTAATAATTAATATTATTCTTAATTTTTCATTCCAGGGTTGAGCCGGAATCTCGAGACCCTGAATACCCGCCCGCTGACGCAGTTAGTGTGGTGCGACAAATTCAGAGTGATAGGTCAAGTATATTGCACAGTATTTTTTAATTGGGCATAGGTAAAAACCGGCCCGTCCTTGCACACATAGTACGGTCCGATAGCACAGTGCTGGCAAGTTCCCAGGCCCGCACATTCCATGCGGCGTTCAAGTGATAAATAGATATCCTCATCTTTGAAACCGGCTCGCTGCAATACCGGCACCACTGCTTTGAACATTACCGGCGGACCACAGAGAATAGCCACTCCACCATGAACGATGTCCACTTTTTTAAACAATGTAGTAACTAAACCAATATGACTGCGCCAACCGGTCATGGTATCTGGGTGCGGCTTACTCAGGGTTACTTCCAGTTGCAAACATTTTTTCCACTGCTTAAACTCTTCACGAAACACTAAATCCCCGTATGACCGCGCCCCGTAAAAAAGTTGAATCGGTGAATCATAAAAAACATTGCGATACCGATGAGTAAGATGGGCAAATAACGAACGTAGCGGCACAATCCCTAAGCCCCCGGCGATAAGTAACATCGGTCGTTTCTGGAATTTTTTCAGATCAAAACCGTTGCCATAAGGGCCGCGAATGCCGAAAGTATCGCCTTCTTTCAAACGGTGAAACTGGGCAGTTACCGTACCCACTCGAGCCACGGCGATATCGTACTCCCCTAGTTTGGCTCGGTCAGCCGGAACAAAAACTGATTCGCCATAACCCGGCAGGGAAAAAACAAAAAATTGTCCAGGGTTGTACTGCAAAACTTTTTTTGATAATAACCGGAAAACAAACGACTTAATTTGTTTCGTCTGTTGTTTGATTTCCAGAATCACCGCTTCCTCGGTTTTGTAGGGGTTTAACATATTATTGCTGCCATTGCGAGGAGTAAGACTCTCAAACTACGCAACAATCTATAGATTGCTTCACCTTCGGCGACGCTCCATTTCGCGATGACAATTCTTTATTTCTTTTCTATATATTTTTTATCCTTGTGTTCCTCCATCCATTTAAATACATCGGCCCGCTTGATGCCTACCGGACAGACTTTGTCGCAACGGCCACAATTAACGCAACCCATGATCTGATATTCGTGGGGCGTGCGCACCCATTTATGCACGTACCAATTCTGGATGCGCTGGGCGTTAGTTTTCAAAAATTTATTACCGCCTCCGGTTTCCGAAAAATTATTATAAAAACAGGTGGTCCATTTGCGCACCCGCTGGCCGCTGCCTTTTTCCTTAGTGCTCTGCTCGTCCTCAATATCAAAACAATAACAGGTCGGGCAATCCACGGCGCACTTACCGCAGGCCGTACAGATCTCGCCCCAGTGATCCCAGGCGTCGCTTGCGGCCTCGACAATCTGCTTTCGGTGAATTTCCAGCATCGGATCTACCCCCTGCTCTTTTAATAATCCTGAAAACTCAACGTGCTCAAACTTGTTGTACCCGAATTTTTCCAACGTGGCCTGTCCTTTTTCAGAACCAGTAAAAACCTTCCATTGGCTTCGTCCGGATTTTATCAGCATAATATCAAAAATGATGTGTTCAAGAAAATCCTCTTCATAGCAATCCCGCACATGCCCGCAGAACCCCGATCCTTCAAAAAACGCCTGCCCGATCAACAGAGTCGATTGCCGTTTTTTCTGGTAGTACGGATCACGCTCGAATGTCTGATGAAATAATCCCACGGCTTTCAGATCAACTACGGACATCAAAAAAGCACACTCGGGCTGGTAGCCCTTGAGCGGTTCTCTCATTTTACCTTTTTTGAAATCAAACAGCGTTTCCCGCTTAGGCAGCAGGACCGGCTTGAAGGTGTTGATGGGGATTTGGTTGGAAAAATCTATTTCGGCAATGTCATCGACGGTTTTTACATAGAGTTCGTTGCCGTCTTTGACCGGAGCGTAAATAGTATATGTTTTCTGTAAGAAGGCGATAAATTTGTGTAGGATTGCTCTATTCATAATGCCTGTATTATAACATAAAAATATCAAAAATGATAGGCATTTCTGTGTATACACCAGCTACATCAGCTACTGCTCTGCGTAGCTCGCACAAATTTCGTTACCTTACCCACATTGATCCGCTAATTCCAACTCTTAACGTTTGTTTCAGTGCTAAATGGATTACCAAATTTCAGGGAAGTGCTGACGACCACCGCATTTGCATTTAAAAATTTCCCTGATATTTTTTTGATCAGCCCCACTGCCAGCCAGAAGAATTCTCGACCCGCCAATGGCTGTCTATAGAACTAACCAACCCCCCTGAACACTTCGGTATACTTGGGTAAAGATCATTAACCACTACCAAAGTATGTCCAAACAATCTCTTCTTGATCTGCAGGTCAGAGCCCGGCTCCGCTGGATCCAGTATTATAAACA
>Ga0136652_1000412_pt1 | contig 20685 bp, 12 predicted proteins | sample ConPoolayeEmetaG_FD_94864 | JGI IMG/M metagenome (GOLD analysis project Ga0136652, IMG submission 94864) | Hot spring microbial mat communities from California, USA to study Microbial Dark Matter (Phase II) - Cone Pool mat layer E metaG... ...
GCATAGATAGGCAATGTAGTTGGTTTTACAATTAAAAAAAGAAGGAGGGGGAAAAGAAAAATTATAAATGAAAGAATATCAAAAATATTAACTTCTTTAAATTGCTTCAATTTTTTAATTTCTACAATCAAAAGGAATGTTAAAATCAAAAGTCCTATTATAATGTATGGGAAGTAAAATTTCTTCACAAATATTTTAAAATTGCCTGTTAAAGAAATGGAAAGAAAAAATAGAAAATAAAAGCAGCAGACAAAAACTCTATAAAATTGTTTATTTTTAAAAATTTTCATACCTTATCCTCCTACTATGAAACTTCCAACAATTCCAAGAATAAAAAGAGTTAAAAATACACTGACAAGGAGTTTTTTAACAAATTTTTCTTTAAAAGCAGCAAAATAAATAATTATTAAAGAAATGCTCATCATAGGTCCACTTATCATAAATATAATTTTAGAAATAGATGGTAAATAAGTAAATGAACTTGCAACAAAGGCATCCGCATAGGAACATAAGGAAAGAACTATTGATAAAATCTGCATTGATAAAATTGAAAAAACTTTATTTCTACCAATTAAAATAAAAACATCCCTTGGAATAAATGTTGAAAATAAAGAAGCAAAAGTAGCACCAATAATTAAATATTTCCCCATAATTAAAAAATCATTTCCAGAGTGAATAAAAATTTCTTCAAACTTTGTTATGTTTTCCTCATGTTCATGTTTTTCTTCATATTCTTTCAAAATTTCATTTTTATCAGAAGGAGAAATTAAAATGCCAACAAAAACACTGCATATAAAAGCAATAAGAAATCTTCCTAAAACAATTTTAAATGATGAAAATGCAAGATAAGTAGAAAAAAGAGTAATTGGATTAATTATGGCAGTTGCGAGTAAATATGAAATCCCACCAGAAGGAGGTATTCCCTTTTTTATCAATCTTCTTGAAACAGGGATTTCTCCACATGAACAAACTGGAAATAAAAAACCAAAAAAAGAACCAATAATTGCAGATAATAATCTATTTTTGGGAAAAACTTTTTGAAATTTTTCTTCTGGAATTAAAACTTCAATAGAACCAGAAATCAAAGAACCAATCAGAATGAAAGGAAAACTTTCTATTAGAATAGCAAGAAGAACAATTGTAAATGCCTGCAATTTAGGATTTTGAACTATTTTATTTAATTCAGATATTTCTCCTGAATACCATAAATTGAATACTATAAGGACAAATAAAATCCCTATCGCCATTAAAAATTTTCTAATACGAGTTTCTATAATTTTTTCTTTTTGAACCTTCTCCATAATTTCAAAAAATTTTATAAACAAATCCTAAAAATGTCAAAATTTCGCTTAATTTTAACCTGTAATTTCTTTAAAATAATTGTTTTTAAAAAATATGAAAAGATTTATGAAGAAGATTGACTTTTTTTATTCAACTCTTCCTCAAGTTCTTTAATTCTCTTTTTAAGCATCTCTTTTTCGCCCTTTTTCCCAAGAATTATGGTTCTAAATCCAAGTCCTATACATATAAGAGTAATTGCCAATCCCAGTGGTTTTACCAAATTCTGAGTAATTATAAAATTACTTCCAAAAAGCATAAAAATCCCCATTATTAACACTATAAATATCCATACTACCATATTTCCCCCCTTTTGCATAAATTTTAAATAAATTTAAACAAAATGTCAAATTTTGGTTGTAAAATAAAAAATTTTATGCTAAAATAAAAAATTAAAAGGGAGGAGAATATGGAATTGAAGAAGGATTATAAGTATGCATTAATTGTTCCCACAAGTATGGGAGTTAGAATTACTCCATTTAATATGCAACCCGTTCATACAAGTAATCTATATATTATGCATGCAACAAGTGCTGAAACAAATGTCGCAAGTGTAAGTTCTTATCTTGGGTTACCGGTAAAAGTTCTTACTGCTTTTGTAAAAGGAAGTCCAGTAGCAAAATTTATTAAAGAAAGTTTAAGGGGCAGAGGTATGGATGTAGAAGCAAAAGAAGTTCCTCAAGGAGGTCCATGGGGATACAGGCATCAATTTAATATTGCAGATACTGGTTATGGAGTTAGAGCACCAAGAGTATGGAATGATAGAACAGGAGAGGTGGGAAGGACTTTAAAACCAGATGACTTTGACCTTGAAAGAATTTTTGGTAAAGAAGGAGTTTGTATAGTTCATATGTCTGGACTTTTTGCTGCACTTTCTGAAGAAACTGGAAATTTCTGTCTTGAAATATCAAAAATTGCTAAAAAATATGAAACAAAAATTTCATTTGATTTAAATTATAGAGCATCTTTCTGGAAAAATAGAGAAAAACAATTAAGAGAAATATTTACTGAAATTGCAAAATCATCTGATATTCTTGTTGGAAATGAAGAAGATTTTCAACTATGTCTTGGGATAGAAGGACCTGCACCTGGAGGTAAAAATATAAGTCAGCAGATTGATAATTTTAAAGGAATGATAGAAAAAGCAAAAAAACAATTTCCAAATGTAAGTGTTTTTGCAACAACATTAAGAGAAGTAATAAGTGCTCAAAAACATTTATGGGGAGCAATTATGTCAGTTGGTGAAAAATGGTATGTTATTGAACCAAGAGAAATTTTTGTTCTTGATAGGATTGGTGGAGGAGATGCATTTGTTGGAGGACTTTTATATGGAATTTTAAAGGGATGGGAAGAAGAAAAATGGATTCAATTTGGATGGGCATGTGGTGCTTATGTTGTAACACTTTTAACTGATTATGCACAGATACTTGAAGAAGAAGAAGAAATATGGAGTGTATGGGAAGGAAATGTAAGAGTCAAAAGATAACTTTTTAATTAAAAATACATATTTTCAGCAAGAAGAAAATCAAAATTTTTTTCCATCTCATTTGTTTTTATATGAATTACTTTTTCTGCTATTTCTTCCGCAAGTCTTCTTTTTTGTGAGCATAACAAAACTTCTCTTGCTCCTTCAAGTGAACCATTTCCTATTTTTATAATTTTTTCTCTTTCAATATCTGGAATTAGACCAATATTTATAGCACTTTCAATATTTATAAAATTACCAAATCCACCTGAAATATAAATTTTTTCAATATCTTTTATTTCAATAGGATAAATTTTTGAGAGAATTTGCCATGAAGTTTTTATTGCTGCTTTTGAAGTTATAAGTTGAAAAATATCCTGCTGATTTATCTTTATATCTCCTGTTATATAAAATTCATTATTTTTAAGCCGTGCTTTCTCATCCATAATTTTATTTCTCAACAATTCACTTAAAAGGTCTATTAAACCAGAACCGCATATTCCAACAGGATACTTATTTCCAATAGTAGAATAATAAATTTTCTCATCCAAAATTTTTATTTCTTTTATTGCCCCTTCCACCGCTCCAACTCCACAACTTATATTAACTCCTTCAAAAGCACCTCCTGCTGCAGCAGAAGTTGCATATAATTTCTCTTTATTCCCTATTACGATTTCTCCATTTGTTCCTATATCAATCAACATGCATATTTTTTCTTCATTATAAATTTCTGAAGCGATAATATCAGCAACTATATCTGCTCCAACATGCCCACCAATCAAAGGAAGTCCATAAACTTCTCCATTTTTATTTATTTCAAGTCCAATCTGGTCTGGTTTTTTTATTAATGCATTTGGATTTAAAGGTTCATAAGGGATTTTCCCAAGTGTAGATATATCTATAAGAAAAAATATATTCCTCATTGTAGAATTTCCAGCAACAACTACTTCATAGATTGATTCATTTATATTACTGTTAAATTCCTTTACTGCATCATTTATCATTTCAACAACTATTTTCTGTAATTCAAGTAATTTTTTATATCTTTCATCTTTTTCAAGAAATCTTTTTTCTTTTTTATCAACCATTACATATTCTATTCTTGAAATAACATCATTTCCATAAATAATCTGTGGATTTGTTTTTGCAACTGTTCCAATAATATCTCCGTTTTCAAGATTGACTATATCAAAAACAATTGTTGTTGTCCCTATATCTATTGCAAGACCAAAAATTCCTTCTCTATAAATATCTATTTCTTTCCCATTTTTATAAACTTTCCCATTCTTTTTAATGTAAGATGAACATATTTCAACCTCTCTTTCCATTCCATATTTTAAAATTTCATATTCACCAAAATCTTTTATGTAAACAACAATATCTGAAATATCTCTTACAATTCTTGCCTGACATGCCAGCCGATGTTTTTCAGAAAGATTAAATTTTTTTTCTGATGAGGTTAATTGATTTAAATTTTCTTCTCCTTTTTCAATTCTTACAATACATTTTCCACACTTTCCAACTCCACCACATTCAGCATTTATTTTTATCTGTAATTTCTGAGCAAAATCAAGTATTGTTAAACCAGGATGAATTTTTAAACCTTCTTTTCCTTTTTTAAATTGAGGAAAATATATTTTCATTTTTACTCAGAATCTCCTTTAGAAAATGCTTTCTCCCATAATTTTAAAAAATATCCTCCTGTTAAACGAACTGCAATCTCATCAGGAAGTTGATTTATCCTTTTATTAAATGGTTCAGGAGTTACAGGTCCAGCATACCCAATTTCATTAAGCGCCTTAAGAAATCCCACCAGATCTATTACTCCTGTTTCTCCCGGCAAAAATCTTTCATCATCCTTTAAATTTTCTTTTGGAATAGGTGGAGCATCATTTACATGAACACAAACTATTTTTTCTCCTTTTAATTTTTTAATATCATCTATTCTACCTTCAGAAGCATAAAGATGCCAACTATCAAGAAGAATTCCAACATTTTCCATCTTTAACTCTTCAATAAATTCCATCATTTGTTGAAGATTCCATATAAATTCATATTTATGGTTTTTTCTTAATGATTCTGTCCCTACAAATTCAATCCCCAGTTTAAAACCATACTCATCCATTATTTCACATATTTTTCTTGTTCTTTCTTTATGCAGTTGAAAATTCTCTTTAAAAGATAGTTCATCTGAAAAAGGATAAAACCATGTATAAACTCTAAAAGCAGAAAGTTCTTTAGCAGTTTTTAAACAATCCTGAAGTTTTTCAAATCCTTCGCTAAATTTTTCTTCTTTATCTCCAATATTAAAAGGTAAAGCCCATCCACCTATTTTAACATCAAAACTTTCAAATAAACTTTTGATTTTCCAGATTTTTTCATTTTTAGAAAACTCTAAACACTCAAAAATTGAAATATCCATACCTTCAAAATTTCCAATTTTTGCAAGTCGCAATTTTTCAATAAGTATTCTGTTTATATTTATTGCTTCAGGTGATAGATTTCTAAACATTTTTCCCCTCTTTAATTATAATTTCAGGATTTTTCATCAAACCACATGGAACAATTTGATAGTCATCAATCCATTGTTCTCCTTCTGAAATAAATTGTGCTGGACCAGTCCAAACTGGCCATTTTTCAAAATAATGTAAAGGTCCATGTGAATTCCTTCTATGACCTAAAACCTCAACAATTAAAATATTTTTATCTTTAACATAATCTGTAATATCAATCTCATAAGGATGCCATGCAATTATTCCTACTTCTTTTCCATTTATTAAAATTCTTATACCTATACCACAAAATTCTGGAATTCTTAAAAAGACCCTCTCATTTTCTTTCCTTTCAATCCTTTCAACTTCACAAATATATGATAAATTTCCAGAATAAAATAATAACCCTTGAGATGTCCAGTCCCCTATTTTAATCTTTTCTGGCATTTCTGTTATTATAATTTTCCTATCGTCTATTTTAACCCCAAAATTTCCAACAAGATAAACTATTTCAAATCCTGGATGATTTTCATTATATTCTGTCTCTAAAATTATTTCATTTTTACCAATTTTTAAAACTGATGAGTCAAACCTAATTGTTTCAAGCGATTTATCAACCCACCAACCATCAACCATTTCTGTATAAATTTTAAATCCATTTATGTAAATTTTATATAATTGTGGTTTTTCAATAGCAATTTTTATTTCATTCGGCAATTTTTCTATATAAAACTCATATTTTAAATATACCTTTACACTTTTAGGATTTCTGACTTTCTTTCTTGCCCATGGCTGTTTCATTGCTCCGCCTCTGAATGGGATACCAAGATGTTTTCTTACTTCTCTATCAACTTTCAATATTTCTTTTCTTTCATTCCATTGATTTTGACCAATTTTAAAATAAGGCATATCAAGCACTAAAACATTTGGTTCTGTCAACAAAAAATCCCATTCTTCTTTTTTTATTTCTATTTTCTTTATTTCTCTGTAATATTCTTTTGATTTCACACTCAAATTTAATTCTCTTTTGGGAATCATATAAAGACGACTGCCAACCGGAGGAAAATCTGTTTTAATCTTATATCCATCTTCTATCTCAATTGTTTCTGGATAAAATATTTCTCCTTTTGATGGGTCAAGTTCAATTGGTTTATATTTCCAAAAAGGATACCCAGTTATTATTACATTTTCAAAACTCAAATTTCTTTCAACAACTCTCAAATCTTTCTTATCAGTCCTATGGATATTTTTCCACTCCATTGCTGTATTGCATAGAAATAAATAATAAAAATTTTTGTCTTCTCTTAATAAATAAAGTATAGGTTTAATTTCATTTCCATTTTCATCAGTTATACTTATCTTTCTTGTTTTTCCTTCCACTCTTTTAATCACTTCATTTATATCAGAAACAACTTCAAATTTCTTTTTAAAATCATAATCTGTTTTCTCACATTCAATATATTCAGGAAATTTTTCAAGAAATACCACAAGACCACCTTTTTCTTTAAACTCTTCAAGTAATTTTATGGTGCTTTTTCTTATTGTGTATAAAGGCGGAACTAAAATTGCTTTATATTTCCCTTTATTTACTTTAAATATTGTTTCTCCCTTAATTTTCTCAATTTTTCCATATCTTGACATTAACTCTTCATCTCCATAATCAAAATCAATATGGCTGGATAAAATTTCATCACATAATTTTGAAAACATTTCATCATATTTTAAAACATCTTCAGAATATTCAATATCTCCCTTTATTAAATCCTTTCTTCTAAAAATTGCCCACATACTTTCAATAGGATGAATTATAAGTAAATCTCTAATTTCTTCTCCTTTTGTCATTATATAATTTATCCTTGCGAAATAATCCTCAACATATTTATAAAAATTCCACCAAGGGGACTGATAAAAAATACTTGCTGGATAATCCCTCTTTGCCTCTCCAAGCATTGTATACCAGGAAAGATGCTGACATCTTAAGTTTATACCAAGAGCAACCTGCCAGTCACCAAGTGCTTTATGTCCTATAAAAGGGAAATCCCATCCAGTGCATCCATATGTTTCTGTCAATCTAAATTTTCTTCCAAATTGTCTTGCAATTGAACTTACTTGTTTTGCAGTATTAAATATTCTCCAGTGTTCAGTCAATAAATCCATACCAGGTGCCTGCATGTATTCATAAAACCTCATACAACTTCCAACAACAAAAGTCTGAGAAGTAAGTGAGTCCTCTGCAAGAATATGACCTGTAAATAAAATTTTATTTTTTTCACACCATGCTCCTATCCGTTTTGCAAAAGAATCCACAAAAAGGTATGTTATACAATCAAAATAATGATATCTTGTTTTTGAAATCTTCTCATCTTTAAAATTAAAATAAATTTCAGGAAGTTTTTCACAAATATCATATCCATACCTTTTTTTAAACAATTGAGGAAATTTTTCAGTCCAACTTATTCCAATCTCATTATCTAAAATAAAAAACTGACTTCCATAATTTGGCTCATCAGTAAAAATTCCAGGAATTACTGAACCAAAATATTTACCAGAATGTTTTTTATATCCTTCATAAGTCATTTCTATAAATTTTTTAACTGCTTCTGGATTTAATGTGTCAAGATATGTATAACCATTATACCAATCACTTTCTTTCTGAATTTTTACGCTGAATATAAGTATTTTTTCATTCTCAGATAATTTAATTTTTTCTCTCTTTTTTATTTTTCTATACCACTTTAAATATCCATCCTCAAACTCTGCAACAAATACTCTTAAAACATTTTTCTCTTTTTTTATATCATCTTTATTTTCTGTTATCTTCATAAACATGTGTTTCATTCTGTATTCTTCATTTTTTGTAACAAGCCCTCCAGCAGAACCAGAAGGCCATCTATCTTCATCATAAAGATAAGCCAACATATTTAATTTTTTTGCTTCCTCACAGCACACATTTATACATTCAAACCATTCCTCTGAAAGATATGGTGTCTCAAGTCCAACTCTTGAATGCATAAAAAAACCACCAAGTCCCATTTCCTTCATTATTCTTATCTGTCTTCTTAATTCATCTTTATCCAGTTTTCCATTCCATGCCCAGAAAGGAGCCCCTCTATATAAACTGCCTGGATTTTTAAATTCTTCAAAAAATTTTTCCATTTTATTCTCCCTCTGGTAAGAAATAAAGTTTATATCAAAAAATAAAAAATGTAAAATAATTTTATGGCAGATACATTTCATATTCAATGGCATATAACTGATAATTGTAATTTAAGGTGTAAACACTGCTATCAAGATTATTTTTCTTCTGTTAAAGACCTTCCAATAGAAAAACTTGCAAAAATTTTTTTAAACATATGCGAATTTTTAAAAATTAAAAATAAGAAACTTGTAATTGACATTACAGGAGGAGAGCCATTTTTACATAAAAACTTCTGGGAATTAATGAACCAAATTTTAAATTCTGATTTAGTTGAAGAGATAGGCATAATAACAAATGGATTTTTCTTAAATAATGAAATTATGTCCAAAATTGAAAAAAACAAAATAAAATTGAAAATATCTACAGAAGGAGTGGACAAAGAAATATACGAATTCTTTAGAGGAAAAAATTTTGAAAAATTCTTAAAAATTTGTGAAAAATTGAAAGAAACAAAAACTGAAAAATTTATTATGTTTACATTGCTTGAAAAAAACTGGGATCAGATTTATAAAATTTTTGATTTTGCAGAAAAATATGAATTTAACGGGGTGATAATTGAAAGATTTATACCATATGGAATTGGCAAAAAAATTAAGAAAGAAATTATTTCTTTTGAAAAATGGCTTTTTATTACTCAATTCTTACACAAAATCTGTAAAATTGATTTTGATATATCAGATATTGTAGAATTCAGAGGTTTTATGGTTAAATTGAGAAAAGGAAATTATGAACTTTATGGAAGTGAATGTATAGTGGCGAAAGATGGGATTGCTATAATGCCAGATGGAGAAGTTTATCCATGTAGAAGATTTCCATTATCAATTGGGAATCTTCTGGATGAGAAACTTATTGATATATGGGAAAATTCAAAAATACTTAATATTCTGAAAGATAGAAATTTCTTGAAAGGAAGATGTAAAAATTGTATAATAGAAAATTGTAAAGGATGTAGAGCACTAACATACAGTTTATATAATGATTTTTTGGAAGAAGACCCTTTGTGTTATTTGAATTTTAAAAATAATGGAGGGATAAAATGAATTTTATAGAAAAAATTTTTTCTTTAAAAGGGAAAGTTGCAGTTATAACAGGTGGAGGTGGAGTGTTAGGTTCTGAAATTGCAAAAGGGTTAGGACTTTCTGGAGCAATGGTAATAATAGGAGATATAAAAAACTATAAAGAAACCACAGAAGATTTAAAAAAAGTTGGAATTGAAAGCGAGGGAGAATATATTGATGTTTTTGATAAAAACAGAATAGAAGAAGTAGCAGAAAAAATTGTAAAGAAATATGGGAAAATTGATATTCTTGTAAATGCAGCAGGTGGAAATATCAAAGAAGCAACAACATCTCCTGAAATGTCATTTTTTGAATTACCACTTTCTGCCCTTGAAAAAGTTGTAGCACTCAATCTTTTTGGAGGAGCAATTTTACCCTGTCAGGTATTTGGAAAATATATGGTTAAAAATGAAAATGGTGGTTCAATCATTAATATTTCTTCAATGAATGCTTTTAGACCATTAACAAGAATTCCTGGTTATTCAGCAGCAAAAGCAGCGGTAAGTAATTTTACCCAGTGGCTTGCAGTTCATTTTGCTATGGAATATAATAAAAAATTGAGGGTAAATGCAATTGCACCTGGATTTTTCCTTACTCATCAAAACAGATATTTATTAATAGATGAAAATGGAAATTTGACAGAAAGAGGAAAATCCATAATTTCTCATACACCAATGGGAAGATTTGGAAATCCAGAAGAACTTATAGGAATTTGTGTATTTCTCTCTTCAGATGCATCAAGTTTTATTACAGGAACTGTTATTCCTGTTGATGGTGGATTTAATGCATATTCAGGAGTTTAAAAATGAAAATATCAGAATATTCAAAAATTGTGAAAAAAGAGGAATTGAAAGAACTAATAAAAAGATATATTGAAAAAAATGGAGACGATGAGGTAATTTTAATCAGAGTTCCTGCAAGAATAAATTTACTTGGAACTCATGTTGAACATAGAGGAGGTTTTATAAATACAATTTCTATTGATAAAAATTTATGGTGTTTTGCTGGTAAGAGAAAGGATAATAAAGTTTATATTTATGATCTAGAGGAAAAAAAATATCCTGAAAATATATTCAACATAGAGGAAATCCTCCCGGAACCAGAAATAAAATGGGTAGATTTTATAAGAAAAGTAAAAGTTACCCCTGGAGATTGGACTAACTATATTAAAGCAGGTTTTTTATATCTCCAGAATAAATTCCCTGAAAAAAAAATTTCAGGACTTAATCTTTTTTTCTATGGAGATATACCGACAGGCGCGGGTTTAAGTTCTTCCTCTGCGATGGTTGTAGCAACAATGGTAAGTATTATAAATTTCAATAATTTACCTATAAAAAAAGAAGATTTACCTGAAATGTGTGGAGAAGCAGAATGGTTCGTGGGAACAAGAGGAGGAAGTGGAGACCATGCTTCAATGATTCTTGGAAAAGAAGGATTTATTACTCATATAAGATTTTTCCCATTCATTATTGAATATATCCCCTTCCCGAAAAATTATAAAGTTATATGTTGTAATTCTCTAATTGAAGCAAAAAAATCAGCAAATGCAAAAGATATCTTTAATGAAAGAGTCGCTACATATGAAATTGGGTTAAGATTAATTAGGAAAAAATACCCTCAATTAAAGGAGAAACTGAATTATATAAGGGATATAAATAAAGAAAATCTTGGTGGCAATAAAATTATTTATGAAATTTTACTCAATCTTCCAGAAAAACTAACAAGAAGAGAAATTTACCATCTTTTGCCAGATGAAGATGTTGATAGGTTTTTTGAGACACACAGAGAACCTGAAAATGGATATTTTATAAGAAATGTTATGCTTTATGGAATAAGTGAATGCAGTCGTTCTGATATTTGTGGAGAATTATTAAAATCAGATAAAATAAATGAGTTTGGTAAATTAATGTATATTTCCCACGACGGAGATAGAGTAGTAAAATTTTTTAAAAATGGCAGAAAAATAAAATGGAATTTTACAGTCAGTGATGAATATCTTGAAAAACTTATAAAATATTCAGAAAGTAAAAATTTAAAAGAAAGAAAAAAAGCAGAAATTTATTATCAACCTGGTGGCTATAGATGCAGTACAGAAGAAGTTGACTTTATCGTAGATTTGGTTAAAAATATAAAAGGAGTTATTGGAGCAAAAATTACAGGAGCAGGGCTGGGTGGCTGTGTGGTAATACTTGTAGAAGAAGATCAAATAGATAAAGTTTTAGAAATTTTGGATGAAAAATATTATAAACCAAGAAATCTAAAATTTTCTTCTTTTGTTTGTAATTCAATAAATGGTGTAGAAATAATTTAAAAAGGAGTAAAAATGGAAGTAAAAAAATTTGTTAAAAGATTAAAGGAAACAGAATCAAAGGAAGAACTTTTAAAACTACTTGAAACTTATGAAGATTTTTCAATTTCAAAAAAAGAAAAAATAAAAAATTTACTTTTAAAAGAAAAAAATGGTGATTGGTATATAGAATTTCTTTCATATGAAAAAGAAGATTTGTTAAAAAAGAAAAAAATTTCTGCATGGCTTCTGGCAAGGAAGACATTTGGTATTTCATATGATAGAAAGAGGGTAAAAAAGATAATTGAAACAGAAAAAGACCTTGAACAATTGAGAAATAGAATATATGAGGTGATAAATGAAACATATGACGATAATCAGGATAAAGAATGTGCCTATAAAATAAGTTTGAGAGCAAGTAATGAAAATAGAAGGATAGTTTGTGGAAGATTTAGTAGAGCATTTTATATAGATGCTCTTCTTTTAGCAAATTCTCAACTTATTGAAACAAAAAATTTCCATGACAGTTTTAATAAAATTTTAAATAAAGTTGAAAAATTAAAATTTATGCCATCTTACCTTTATACAGAAATAAATGAGATGGATTATTTATTAAAAGAAAAAGAAGTGGCAAAATCTCAAATTCTTGGTGCTTTAAGAAAATTTGAAAAAGATATTATAGATTATGAACTAAAACTGATACAAAAATTTAATGAAGGGAAGTTGAAAGAACCAATATATAAGGAAGATAGAGAAATAATAGATTTTTTGAGAAAAGAAGTGCTTAAATTAAAAGAAAAAATTGAAAAAGAAAAGGGCAGACCTCCCATTTATATGATTTTTTTCCAGAGAATTTTCCCGATAGATGCTATTTTTATGGGAGTTTTAAATGAATTGATGGATCCGTTTTTTGGTGAAGACCCTCATATAGACCAACTTCTAAGTGAAGGTGGAGAAAATATATATGTTACTGCTGGAATGAAAAACTGGTTAAAAATTTGTGATGACTGGATTGAGGCTCTTCCTGCATATGCTTCATATGAAATTATTCCTGAAGATGGTTCTTATAAATTCAAGCCATTTGTTCAGAGAAATATTCTTGAAGAAATGTACAGAGCAAATGCTGAAAACTGGGCTGAAAATATAAATGATGTAATGATGACAGAACACATTCAACTTGCAAGAGAATTCATTGCATCTCTTTTGAATATAAAATTTAAAGATGAAGATGATTTGATAGAAAAAATAAATAGAAAAAATTTAAAAGAAGAGGTAGCCATCTGTGGGTCTCTAATTGAAAAGATTTACGAAGATTCTGTTGAGAAAATCGGGAGAATCTGCGAAAAAGAAAATATATTAAGGTATGATGCATTAAAAAAACTTATAGAAGAGGAAGAAGGAATAATAGGAGAAATAAGTAATAGTTATCATAAGAAGAAACTGCTTCTGAAAAAGATTTTGAAAGAATTTGTAGATAAATATAATCTTGAAGAAAGAGTAAAGGAATATTATAAGAATGTTGAAAGAAAAAGAAGAAAATTGCCTTCAGTCCATGTTTTAACTACTCTTGGTCCAGGAGAAACAGAATTTAATGTTAAAAATTGGCTTGAGGAGGGAATGTTACTTTATAACTTTTTAAAAAGAAATAATTTACTGGAAAAAGTTGAAAATAGAAGAAAGATATGGAGAGAAAATATAACAAAAATAGGTGAGAAAATTGTAAAAGAAAATAATCTTGAAAGTGAAGTTTATAAACTGGATGAAAAGAATTTTAAAGAAGGCATAATAAAAGTTCTTTTTGCATATCCTGAAATTGGAAAAGAAGTTGCTAAACTTGCAATTCTCCTTATAAATGAGGGAGAAAATATAAATGATGAAAACTTTTCTGTAAAGGAACCAGAAGAAATTATTAAGGAATTATCGCCTGAAATTGCTGAAAAATTAAATACTAATAAACTTTCAGAAGAAGAGGCAGAATATTTAAAAAATTTAAGACAGAAATTAATTGAAAAATACAATCTTGAAAAAAATGTTTATACATTTTTAAAGGATTATCTTCATCCTATATATTCAAAACTTAATGCGCAAAGGCAGATTATTGTAGAAGAAGGACTTCTGGAGAAATTAAATGAGCCTATTTACAGGTATGAAGCAAAAGGTCCTTATAAAAAATATAATCTTCTTTATACTCCAAGTAGGGTTGACCTTGGAGCAAAAGAGGTTTATTCTGTGAGGGATATACCAAAATGGGTCGGAGGAATTGATAACCATTCAGCATTAGCAGGTAAATCTTTATATTCTTTATATAATATTGCAGGTCCAACTGTAATTCCTTCAACCAGAACTGCAGAATTTTTAAAAGTTGGAGAAAATTTCTTTTCAAGAGGAGGAGTATTTTATCTTTCCCTAACCGCAGGGATTAATCTTGATGTTTTAAGATTTGGCGAATTTGAATTTTTCAGAAATCAGTGGAATATGAGAGGAGATAGAATTGTATTACCTTCAGGTGAAACATATGGAGGATTCTGTGTGCCAAAAGAATTTAGTTTACTTTATGCAATTATAATTGCTGCAGTAGATAAGGAAACATCTGGAAAAATTTTAAGTTCTTTTGGAATCCCTGAAAAACTTCAAAGTGTGGTTATTGAAGATATGAGAAAAATTCTTTCCTGGAGAATGGATTACCAACTTGAAATAGATTGGGAAGGTAAAGCATTATCATATTTATATTCCAGATATCCTGAATATTTTAAAATCTCTGGCAGTCCTTCATATCTTTCAAGATTACCACAAATTGCTTTAACTCTTGAAAAAATGGGGATTGTAATTCCAGAAGGAGAAGAAGAAAGAACAAATGAATTTCAACTTACCTACTGGGTTAATAAAAAAGCACAGGGATTGGAAGAAATAAACAGAATTGGACCATTTAGAAAAGTTAAACTTATTTATGACCTTGTTAAAAAAGCAAGAGAAAAAAATCCTTTTGTAGTTGGGGATGAAGATTTAATAGGAGTTATGGATGTAAGTTATAAAGAAAGTGAAATAGAAGAAGGGAGATTAATTCCTGTATCAGATGTAAGATTCAGTGCGGGATGCAGAAAACTTGAAATTTACAGTTTGGTCGCTGAAAAACACATTCTTCTTGATATAGACCCTGAAGGAAGAAAGATAATAAAAGAAATGTTCAAAAATTTTGTTCCACCAGCAGACATAAGGATTGTTGGTAAATGTACAGGTTCAGATATTCTTAATCATGTACCCAATTCAGGACTGGAAGAAATAAAAAATAAGGTCTATGAATATCTTTACAAAATTGGTTTTGATGAAAACTTAATAAAAACAAATTGTATAATTTATGGAGGGGACATTAAAAAATGGGTTGGTATAAGAGAAAGGAGTTATGAGGAAATAAATAAAATATATAACGATTTAAAGGGCAAAATTCATCTACTTGTAATAGACAAAAGAGGGCCATTCTCATCATATAGATTTGCTGTAAGAGGAGTAGATTTTGTTGATCTTGGAATTCCAGACCCTGAACTTCTTCAACTTATAGACAATTTACCCGAATTTTTATATTTAATTAAAAAAGATAGACCTTTCAGTGCACTCGTTTTTGCAGATGGAACTTCAGGTGCAAGAAGACCATCATTTGCATATAATAATCCAAATTGTAGAAGGAAAGTTAAGGAACTTTTTGCGATTGAAGAAAAAGCAATATATGGATGTCTTGGAATTGGAAGAGAAACAATAGAAAATTGGAAAAAAGAGATGGAAAAAGAAAGAGGTTTAAGCGAAGAACTTCTAAATAGTTTAATGAATGAAAGCAAACAGGGATTAATAGATGCATTGCTGAAAATAAGAAAATATATTATTGATGAAAATAAAGTGGACCAGGCTTTATCTGAAGAACAGCAGTCAAAAAGAATAAATACATGGGGTTTAAAGGACAAATTTTATACTGAAACATTTATTGCTCTTTCAAAAGAAGATAGTTGGAAATATTTTGATTTTGGAAAATGGCTTATATTTGGTGGAATGTTCTTATTAAATGGGAAATATACAAAAAGAGAGATGGAAGATTTAAGAGTTCAATTTGAGAAAAAATTGAAAAAAGTTTTAGGAGACAAAAATAGAAATTGTTTTGAAAAGAAAGATATTGATTTTATTGTTGAAAATTATTTCAGACCTATATATATTCCTGAATTAAAAACAAAATATGAGGAAATAAGTACAGGTCTTGCGGGTTCATTAAAAGCAGCAGAAATTCAAACTCAGGCACTTGCAAGATGGCAGGAGAGAAAGAGAGAATTTGAAAAAATAAAAAATATTCAGAGAAAAAGAGAAAGTTATAAAAGTTTTGATATATCCACATTTAAAAATTTATCTTCTGAAGAAATATATAAAGAAGCAAAAAATATACTTGGTAACCCTGAACAACCTATTTCACCTGAAAATTTCGGTAAATTTCTTGCGATTTCTAAACTTTATATAGAAAAACTTGTTCAGAATATAAATATTGAAGAAAAAATTTCAAATCAAATAGAAAGTTTTTTTGAATCTGCAGAAATAAAAGAAGAAGATTATATCAGTTTTGCCACAACTCTGGCCAATCTTCCTGAATTTAAAGAAAATGACCTTCAATTCTATGAAAAAGTATGTATGGCTCTTGAATTGATTGACATTGTATTTTTACTTGAACTTACTTTAAATTGTTTTAATGAAAATGAATATAATGCCTCTATTGCAAAATTTCTTGATAGAACAGTAAACAGTCATATCTTTGATTATTTACCATACCATTATCACAGAGAAAGGTCCCCATATTTTGAAAAACTTCCAAGAGAAATTAAGTTTAAATTTGCATATAAGTTTCATAAATTCCTTTATTCTCATTTGAGATACCTTGTATGTGAGAAGACATCTCTTAAAAATTATCCTGAAGAATATAAAGATTTGTATGTTGGAGATATACTAAATAATAAACCTGCTATTGGAGTAAAAGGAGATACTCCAGAAGAAATATTCTGGTTCCATTATGCAAGAATAAGAGATGTAGTTGTTTTGAAATATGAGGGATTTGGATATCCTGAAATATTCACTGATATTGAACCAGACGATTTAAAAACAGATAAAAGAATAAATGTAGCGATTATTTATCCTTATGGGAATACAACAGTCCCTGTTGCTCTGGAACAGGGACCTAAATTTGCTCAAAATTCTATTAACCTATTTATTTCAGCATTTCCTACAATAAAAGAAATAAATAAAAATAAAGTTCTAATGATAACAGAAGGAATGATATATCCAGATTTAGATGAACTTGAACAATTAAGAAAAAAATATGGGAAACTTTCAGAAATCCAGTCTAATTTTATTTTTGTTACATTTAAAAAACCTGTTCTCATTTATGCAATATTTTTCCATTTCACGCATCCACTAAGACCTTATATTGACCATCTTAAAATACCAATAATACAACCATTAATCTGGGAAGCAGCAACACATCTAAAATGTGAACTACCCAAAATGCTTAAGGGCTCAGGTGTTAAAGTTCCAGAACAGATAAACTGGTATATGGAGGATACAAAAAGATTAAAAGAAAAAGCAAAAGAAAAGATAAGGGAAAAAATAAAAACACTTGCAAAGGAATATAACACAATAATTGTTAAATGTGAAAAAGAATCTGGCGGAAGAAAATCAATGATTCTTCCTGTGAGAGAAGATGGGAAATATATAGAAGATAACATAAATAAACTTACAGACCTTGTATATGAAATTTCTTTAACTGATAATGCGGTAATTCAGGAAGTAATTCCTTCAAGAGTCAGACAACTTTATACAAGGGAATTTCTTGAAAATGTTGTTGAAAGATTTGCAAAAATTGGTATACCTGTTTTAATTGATAAAGAACCCCAGACACCTCTATATTCTTATTTCAGACAGATTGTAGTATTGGGTAAAGACGGATATAAAATTTCACATCATATAACAGTTATAAGCACAAGAGGTATTGCAAATGTTGGTCAAGGTGGGCTTTTATATGAATATACAGATGATATTATTAATCCTAAATACAGAAAAACTTTAAGAGAACAGATAACAAGGGCAGTTTATAAAAGTTTGGAATATCAACAAAAATATCTTGAAAAAAACTGGAAATTTGTACTTGAAGAATACCTGAAAATACATCCAGAATTTAAAGACAAAGTTAAATACGAAGATATATTTTCAGATTTTACAGGATTTCCAATAACAGGAATTCCATATGAAATGGGTGATTATATGCCTGTATTTTTAATAGATGAATTTGAAAATCTTAAATATGTTTATGACGAAAAAGAAGGAAAACTTATACCTCTTTATGATAAAAATGGATTTCCCACAGATATTAAAATATATGATGAAAATGGGAAAGAAATACCAAGGATTGATAAAAATAAAAAACCTGTTTTAATTCCTTATTTTGACGAAAATGGAAATCCAAGAAAAATATATGATGAAAATGGGAAAGAAATACCAAGTTTGGTAATATGTAAAATTGAACCAAATCCAGGTGCAGGACTATGGAGACCGCATAATGACAGATTGCCTCCAGAGAGAAAAGGGGAGGGTGTATTCATAATATTCAGTTGTTTAGCAGAAAGAGGAAAAATTTATAAAGAAAAAATTGAAAAAATTTTATAATTCTTTGTATATCAATGTTTTTAACATCTTAACAAATTTTTTTGTAAAGGGTATAATAAACATGCTAAAGGAGGAGAATAGAAAATGAGTTATAAAGTAAGTGTGGTTATTGAAAAAGATGAAAACGGATATTATGCATATTCTCCAGAATTAGAGGGCTGTCAATCTCAAGGAGATACCTTTGAAGAAGTTTTAAAAAACATAAAAGAGGCAATTGAGTTATATTTAGAAACACTTTCAGAAGAAGAAAAAAAATATCTTCTGAGTAAAGAAATTCTTACTACTTTGTTAGAGGTATAAATTGGCGAAAATTCCAAGATTGACATCTGAAGAAGCAGAAAAGATATTGTTCCAGCATGGTTTTCGCTTAATAAGAACAAAAGGAAGCCATAGAATATATATGAAAGAAAATAAAAGAATAGTTGTTCCTTTTCATAAAGGTAAAATACTTCATCCTAAAATTGTGAAACAGATATTGAGAAATTTACAAAATTGAAAAACTTATTAATAATTTATGAAATTGATCAAGATTATATAGAAAGAGTATTATCATTTTTTAAAGTATTTTCTGCAAAAGAAAACATTCCTTTAAATTTTTACGCAAGTAAATGGCTTGGAAATAGAATTGAAAGTTTATATTTAGGAATTAATGAAAATTTTGAAATTTCTAAAAAAATTTTTTCTTCATTAAATTTCTTCTCCAATTCCATCATTCTATCCTTAAATCCCTTGTATGAAAAACAAAATCACCAAAAAATATCTGAATATCTTAAAAGGAATAAAATATATCAACTAAATCCATTTTCAGTTTCAAATTTTGCTTCAGATAAATATAAAACAATTAAAAAATTAAAAAAATATGGTATAAATGTTCCTGATTCAATTTTAATTACATTTAAAGAGAGAAAAAAAATCAGAGAAAAAATAAAAAAATTTGTTTTAGAAAAAGAAACAGAAGGTTTTTATATTCAACCCAATTTTGAAACAGAGGGAAAACAAACATATTTTTTTACAAAAAAGAAAATAATTGAACACTTTGATTTTTTAATTGAAACTGTTAATACAATTCTACCAGAACAACCTGTAATTATAAAAGTAAAAAGAGGAAATGTGTACTATTTCAATCCAGAAGAAAAAAAATATGGTTATAGAGATATTGTTTTTAGATTTTTTATTTTTCAGTGGGTAAGGAGAATATATTGTGATTGGGGTTTTGTTGAAGTTAGCAGTTCTTCAAATCTACCAATAAGTTCTCCATTGAAGGGTGGAAAAATTATGGATTTTAAGTATGTAGAAAATAATTTATTTTTTAAAGAAGATGGAATTTTTGAAAGATTTATTTTAACAGAAGAACATAAAAAACAGATTATTTCAGAAGTTAATAGAATTTTCAAATTATTTAACAAAGGGATGAAGGAAAAACTTAAAATTGGTGGTATGGATATTCTAATTGAAACTGATGGTAAAGAAATTAAAGTAGTATTTCTTGAATTTAACCCCCGTCCTTCAGGTCTTGATAAACTTTCTCCTTTTTAAGTGACCCTGACTTTTCAAACAGGATTTTCATCTTTCTTTTTCTATAGTTTCCAATAATACCTCTACATTTTCAACTGGGGTATCAGGAAGAATGCTATTTGAAACACCAACTATTATTCCACCATATTTTTTCGCAGTCTCTAAACATGACAAAACTTCTTTCTTAACATCTTCTTTACTCCCTCTGCTTAAAGTCCAGGAACTTATATCCCCCAATAAAGTTAAGTTTGGATATAAATTCCTCAATTTTTCCATATCCATCCCTGCTTTTCTATCAATTTCATAATAACCATCTATTAAACCCTCTTTAAAAATAATATCACTAACAGGCCAAAGATTTCCATCGCTTGCAAAAAGATGATAACAATTAAACTTATGACAAATTTCTGATACTTTTTTTAATCCGGGGAGAATTAATTCTTTAAAAAGTTTAGGAGAAAACATAGGTCCTTTTTCAGAACAAAAATCTGCTCCTCCAAAAAAATATTTAAAACCATAATGAGTAAGAAATTCAATATTCTTTCTTGCTATTTCAACTTGCTGACTTATAAGAGATTTTACTATTCCAGGGTCAAGTAACATAATTTCAAACCATATATTTGCTTCTCTAATAGGAATGCCAA
>Ga0136652_1000413_pt1 | contig 20673 bp, 22 predicted proteins | sample ConPoolayeEmetaG_FD_94864 | JGI IMG/M metagenome (GOLD analysis project Ga0136652, IMG submission 94864) | Hot spring microbial mat communities from California, USA to study Microbial Dark Matter (Phase II) - Cone Pool mat layer E metaG... ...
AAAAGAGCAGAAGAAATAGGAATTCCTGATTTACTTGATAGGATTGCTGATGAAACAGTAGGTATTACAGAAGAAGAAATATTACCATTTTTGCAGGAGAAAAAACATCCTGCACTTGAAATGCCTTCAATTATGTAATTTACAATAGGGGTTGGTTCAGAAAAAATAAAATTCTACAGGTTTAAGAGAATTAAACTCTAAATTGTTTTCAATCAAGAATTTTCTTATATCCAGACAGAGATGACATTTATTTATATATCCTTCCTTTCTTTTATAACCTTTTTCCTCTGCCCACAATAAAAATTTATAGATATCTGTAAATAATAGTTTAAGAATTATATCTTTTTCAATTTCAATCCCTTCATTTAAAACTTTTTCATAATTTCCCATAGTTATTCCTGAACAGAAACTTGTTAAATAATTTCCATAAAGGTCAATATGAATATGGTATGGATTTAAAAAATCAAAAATACAATTCTGACCTTTAAACTTTTCGGGTGGAAATTTACAGAAATAATTTTGAAGAGTATATAAACATTTTCCTTTTGGAACAATATAATTTCCTAAAAATTTTACAAATTCCCTTTCTCCAAGAATTTGCAATGCTTTATCAAAAGAGATTTTATTTTTTATTCCCTTTTCTTTTAAAATTTTATATCCACTAAATGTACAAAAAGAAACATTTTCTCTTCCAAATATTTCAATAGATTTTTTCATTGCAATTTCAAAATTTTCAATAGAAATTTTATCCAAATAAAAAATTGAATAACTTAGCATTATTGAGTTTAATCCTATTTCTTTTAACTTTCTTAAATTTTCTTCAGCGATTTCTTCATTTTTTGCCCAAAAACAATTCGTTTCAACAAAAAATGGAATGTTTTTCCCCCTGCATATTTTTATACACTCAATAAGAAGAGATAGATTCATAAATGGTTCTCCACCAGTTAAATGAAGAGAATGAAAGGAAGGGATTTTGCTTAAAAAATCAATACATTTTTCAAAATCCTCTATTTTCATCCATCCATACCAATTTCCCCTGCAATTGTAAAGACAGTGAATACATGAAAGATTACACTGATAAGAAAGTATTATTCCGCCTGAATATGGCAAAGGTATTTTCATTTTAGATATCCTTTTATCTTATATAAATATTATCATATTTCCTCAAAATTCCTTATTTTTTTGCACAAATCTTGCACAGAAATTTTCTGTAATTTTTTCAATATTTTATTATTTTTTAAGAGAAGGATGAATGCGTCTAATGAAAAATTTTAATCAGATTTTTAATGAAGTAATTAACAAAACATTGAAGTTAACTAAAAGAAAAATAAAAGTTTGATGAAGTAAGGTACAAAATACTCAATTGTATACCAAAAAAGGAAACTTTGATAAGAATTAAACTAATTTCTCTAATTCCTTATATATTTGGTGAGACCCAATACGATAATATATTACTTCTTTTTGAGGTAAAAATCTAAAAATGACACGATAATTTTTGTCAATAGAAAATGACCAAAAATCTTTAAGGATGCCTTTTAACTTATGAGTTTTTAAACTTGGGTGAAAACAATTTTCTTCAAATAATTTAATTTTTTTTGTTGCTTTTTGGCGAATTGTTTTTGGAAGGGAAATGAAATCTTTTTCAAATTGGGGAGTTGTATGAGAACGAGAAATTTTCATTTTTCAGAAAGTGTTTTTAAAAATTCATTAAAAGTTCTTGTTTTCTTTTCTTTTAATAATTTCTCCCCTTCCATAACGCTTTTTAGCAAAGTTAACAATTCTTCTAAATATTCCTTTTTCAAAACAACAAATTTCTCTCCCATTATTTCTAAATTACCCAAATTTTTTATTTTCCTTTTTGAAAAAATTGTAGTTTGATTACCCATATTTTAATTATATCCTTTTTTAAAAATAATGTCAATTCTACATACCCCTAAGAATTTGTCAATAGATGTAAAAACTATTGATACACAATAGATTTAAGAATTTTAAAATACACTCTACAAATTTTTAAATTGTTTCTCACATTTAAAAAATTAAAATCGGTGGTCATCTCAACTTTTTTCCCTTTATAGCCAAAATTCTTTGTATTTTTTTATCTCAAATATTCCAAAAATGAGATATGCATAGATTATTACTCTATACTAACTTATCTTATCATGCAACCTTTACTAGTCCAACTTTTGAAGTTTATCTCCCTTTTTTGTTTTAAAGCAATTTCTATCAAAAATTGAAAAAGTAGTGTATTTATTTCCTTTTTAAGAGATTTTTTGTTTTATATTTTGTATATATCCTTCAACTAAAATAATTTTTTCATCATATTTATCAGTATTTTTTATTACTTCACTTATTTGAACTTTTTGAGGGCTTGCTAATAAGAAAACTGAGATGGTAAAAAAAATTAAGAAGAATTTGTTTATAAATACTTTCATTTTTATTTTACCACAATTTTTATATTTGAAAAGTTTTTAAAAAATATGGTATTATAATAAAAAAGGGTTTTTATGAAAGAAAGAGGATTTGTTATATGGAAAGAAGGCAAGTATTATGTAGCCCAATGTTTAAATGTTGATATATCTTCTTTTGGAGAAACAATAGATGAGGCAAGAAAAAACTTAAAAGAAGCAGTTGAACTTTATTTTGAAGGAATAGAAGAAATTGAAAAATCTATTAAACCTATTGAAAATTAAAGAAAAAGGAGGGTTAGCCTAATCGGTAAGGCAGCGGACTTGAAATCCGCCGTCCCTTTCGGGACATGGGGGTTCGAGTCCCTCACCCTCCGCTTTTTAAATTTTTTATATTATTTACAAAAAGGTAAAAAATTGATAAATAGGAGGGGGTATGAAAGCAGGATTTTTTGAACTGGATATTACTCCATTTTTGGGTATGGAAAGACCTGGTGGATATGGGAAAATATACAGTGAGAAAGTTCATGATCCTCTTAAAGCAAGAGCATTTGTTTGTGAGGAAAATGGAAACAAAGTTGCAATATGTATTCTTGATACTTTGGACATTTCAAGAAAATTTGTAAAAGAAACGAGAGAAGAGATTGAAAAAAAGATAGGAATAAAAAAAGAAAATATTTTGATAGGGGCTACTCATACTCATTCAGGAGGTCCTCTTTTTGGTTTTCTTCCAGAAGAATATGAAGATGCTCCAGATTTAATAAAAACACTTCTTTCAAAATATAGTACAATCGCGGACCCTTTTTATTATGAAATTGCGAAAAAAAGAGTTATAGATTCGGTAATAATGGCAGATATGGTAAAAGAGGAAGTTATATGTCAGGTAGGATATGGTTTTGAAAATAAGGTTTCATTTAATAGAAGAGCAAAGATGAAAAATGGAAGGGTATATACTCATCCAGGGAAAATGCATCCAGATATATTGGAGCCAGCAGGTCCTGTTGATTATGATGTAGGCGTTTTATCTTTCTGGAGTATGGATGAGAAATTTAAAGGATGTCTTTTAAATTTCGCATGCCATTGTACAACAAGTCCAGGAGGAATTTCGTCTGACTGGATATATTATACTGAAAAGATAATAAGAAAGGCAATGGGTGATACTTCAAATGTGGTGGTTTTACAAGGAGCAAGTGGAGATGTAACTCAGGTTGACAATTTTTCATTAAGACCAAGAGAATTAGAATATGGAGAAAAAGGAGCAAATTATGTAGGAAGCCGTGTAGGACTTGAGAGTTTAAAGATAATACTAACAGAGGAGAAATATGAGTTTAATAAAGTTGATACTAAAAATGTTGTTTTTAAAGTTAAAAGAAGAGCGCAGTCAGAGGAAAAATTAAAAAAAGCAAAAGAAATAGTTGAAAAAGGATTAAAGGATGAAAAGATAAGAAACACAACAGAATGGACATTTGCAAAAGAAAGGTTAATAGCAGATTATTTATTTAAAAAAGAGCCATATATAGAGGTAGAAATTCAAGCAATTCAGATAGGACCTGTAATTATAATAACAAATCCAGCAGAATTTTTCTGTTCTCTTGGCAAAAGGATAAAAGAAAATTCCAATTTCCAATTTACATTTGTAGTTGAACTTGCAAATGGTTGTATCGGATATATTCCTGACAAAGATGCCTTTTCTTCATCAGGTGGTGGATATGAAACAGTTTTAACAAGTTATTCAAATGCAGATATAGAAACAGGAGAGAAAATAGTGGAAGAAAGTATAAAACTTATAGGAAAATTTGTACCTGAAAAAATACCTGTAAAGCAAGCAGAAATTTCAAAAACTTCATGGAGTTATGGAATTTTAGGTCCTGATGTTGATTAAATGAAAAAGTTAATAATTTTTTTTATTTTTTTTCTGAATGTCTCTTGTGAGGAATTATCAAAAAATTTAATTGACCATGGTGTTGCAGTTCCTTTCAGCACTCATAGAGGAGTTGTTGCAACAAAAGGAGAAAATAATCAAAATGTTGTTTGTTTATGGCTTTATGATATGAGAGGGTGTTATGGGCTTCTTTATATAAATATAGATACAGGTAAAAGTGAAACATTTGAAATTCCATTTAATTGGGCTGGTGATGCTCCATTTGCTTCAATTCTTTCTAATGAAAACAAATTTTATTCCCATTTTGGAAGCCATTTTGTTGAATTTGACCCTGTAAAAAAGAGTTTTACATTTTTTAAAAAAACATATCCTAAAATGGCAATGAGTATGACAGAAGATGATAACGGAACTATATGGTCTGCAACTTATCCTCAATCTGGTTTGGTTTCTTATAATTCTAAAACTGGAGAATTTTCTGATTATGGTTCATTGAAAAAGGAAAACTGGGCTCAATATCCCTGTTATATTGCAGTTGATGATAAAAACTGGGTTTATGTTGGAATTGGTTATACAAAAAGTAATATAATTGGGTTTAACCCTGAAACAAAACAAATAAAATATATACTTGAAGAAGATGAAAGGAAACAGGGAGGTGCTTATTTATTTCGTGCAACAAATGGAAAGGTTTATGGTCAGCCAGTTGCTGGAATAAAAGATAATTGGTATGAGTTTTATAATGGAGAAAAAATAAAAATCGGTGTCCTTCCTTCTGATATAAAACAAAAAAAATATATTTCAGGGAGTCAGGGACTTTTTCATAAAATTTTTCCTGATGGTAAAAGGATAAAATTTCTGGATTTAGCAGAAAGGATTTTAATAATAGAAAATCCAGAATTAAAGAAGGAATTTGAAATTAAATTTGATTATAAAACAGAGGGTGCACATATTATGGGTATTACTGTTTCTCCCGATGGAACAATATGTGGTGGAACTGCCTTCCCTTTTTATTTTTTCAAATATGACCCAAAAACAGACAATTGGATAAGATATCCATGTTATGGACAATGGAATACAATAGACACAGGAGGAAGAAAAGTTTTTGTTGGTGGTTATACAGGTGGTTTTTTGTTAGAATATGACCCGTTTTTACCCTGGACTGGCACTCAAAAAAATAATGAAAATTCAAATCCTAAATATTTTACAGAAAGTGCTCCTGATATTAATAGACCACATGATTTATTGCCATATTCTGATGGAAAAATATTAATTCTTGCAGGAACTCCTGGTTATGGTTATACAGGTGGAGGATTACTTTTTTGGGATGTAGAAAATAAAACAAAAACATTGATAAAACATACAGATATTTTACCTTTTCATTCTACAATGAGTATTGTTCCTTTAAAAAATGGGAAAATTTTATGTGGAACAACAACTTCTCCTGGTACAGGAGGAGAGAAAAAAGTTAATCTTGCAGAACTTTATATTATGGATATAGATACAAAAAAAGTTATATGGCACAGTCCTGTTTTAGAAGGGGTTGAAAATTATACTGACCTTTTTTACGATGAAGAAACAAAGTTGGTTTATGGATTTGCTGACCGTAATTTATTTTTTGTTTTAGACCCTGAATCAAAAAAAATAATATATAAGTATGATACAACTCAGGAATTTGGTAGTTGTGTTTTTGCTCAAGGGCCAAAAGTTTTTATATCAACTCCTGAAAAAGAGGTATATATTTTATTCAGAAATTATATTGCAAAACTTGATAAAAAGAGTTTCAAAATTATTCCAATTTCAAAAGTTCCTAATATTTCAAATGGTGGAGGATATCTTGACGGAAAAATTTATTTTGTTGGTTCTTCACATTTATATAGTTTTACACTCCCAAAGTGAAAAGAGAAAGTTTGACATACTGAAATTTTTATTGTAAATTTATCAAAATTTTTATTGAAAATTAGGAGGTTTTTATGGAGAAGAAAATTAAAGTTGGAGTTATTGGATTAAGAATGGGCAGGGCACATATAATGGGGTATTTACAGAATCCTCATACAGAAGTTTATGGAATCTGTGATATTGATGAAAATATACTTGAAAAAGTTAAGAAAGAATTTAATGTTCCTTTTGCAACAAAGGACTATAAAGAACTTTTAAAAATTAAGGATATTGAGATTATTTCAGTTGCAACTCCTGATTATTATCATAGAGAACAGAGTGTAGAAGCATTAATTTCTGGTAAGCATGTTTTGTGTGAAAAGCCACTTGCATTAAATTTAGAAGATTGTATTGAAATTATAAAAGCGGTAAAATCGTCAGGTAAAAAATTTATGATTGGACAGGTATGTAGATTTGCTCCTGGCTTTGTTTTAACAAAAGAAATAATTGATTCTGGAGAAATTGGAGAGTTGTTTTTTGTTGAAAGTGAATATGCGCATGATTATAGAGTGGCTGAAGGAGTTGGGAAATGGAGAAAGGACCCGAGAAGAGAACCTTTTATAGGTGGAGGATGTCATGCAGTTGATTTAGTTAGATGGATAGCAGGAGACCCTATAGAAGCATTTGGATATGCAAATCATAAATGTCTTCCTGACTGGCCGGTGAATGACGCTACTATTGGAATATATAAATTTGAAAATGATATAATGGGTAAGGTTTTCTGTTCAATAGGATGTATAAGACCATATACTATGAGAAGTGTTTTTTATGGAACAAAGGGCACTATAATTTCTGATAATACATCAGACCATATTCTTTTATGTTCAACAAGATATTTTAAAGAAAAATCACAGTATAATTTTGTCAAAATACCTGTGAATATTGCTCACCATAATGTTGCTGCTGAAATAAATTACTTTGTAGAAAAAATAATGAACAATAAAGAAGTTGAAATGGATGCTATTGAAGGAACAAAGACAGTTGCAAGTTGTCTTGGTGTAGTGATTTCAGCAAGAGAAAACAGAAAGGTAGATATAAGAAAAGAACTTTTCAGTCAATTTTTAAATTTATAAAAAGGGGTTAAAATGGCTATAGTTAAACTTGAAAAAATTAAAAATTTTATGGATATATCTCCTGCAGCAGAACTTCTATTGGAAAAAAATGAGAAAGAGATATCATTTTCTGTAAATTTTAAAACAAAGGATGATGAAATTGTTTTCTGTGACGCATTTGTTGTTTACCATAATGTAGTTTTAGGTCCTGCAAAAGGTGGAATAAGAATGGCTGAAAATGTTAGTTTGGAAGAAACAAAAAGATTAGCCAAAATAATGACATATAAAAATGCTTTAACAGAACTTCCTTTTGGAGGGGGGAAATCAGGAATAAAAATTCCTTCTTATAAGATAGATGAATTTACAAGAATTTCAATTTTTAAAGAGTATGTTCATATGATAAGAGAAGAACTTGTTTCAGGACAATACATTCCTGCTCCTGACCTCGGAACAGATCCGTTTGATATGGCTGTAATTTATGGAGAATTACATAAACCAGAGTGTGTAACAGGAAAACCAGTTAAGATAGGTGGACTTCCAGGAAGACTTGAGGCAACCGGAAGGTCTGTGGCAACTTCTACAAAATTGTATGTTGAAGAAATTATGAAAGAAAAATTGAGCAATTTAAAAATAGCAATTCAGGGATTTGGAAATGTTGGAAGATGGACTTCTTATTTTCTCCAGAAATGGGGGGCTAAAATAGTGGCAATTTCTGATATTTATGGCGGGATTTATAATGAAAAAGGGTTTGACATTGAAAAACTTTTTGAATATGCTCCAACAAAAAATATTACAATTTCTGATTATCCTGATGCTGAAAAGATTACAAATAAAGATTTACTTGAAATGAAATTAGATATTTTAATTCCCTGTGCAACTGAAAGTGTTATAAATGAAGATAATGCGAAAAATATAAAATGTAAAGTTATAATAGAAGGAGCAAATGACCCTGTTACAGAAGAAGCAGATAAAATCCTGGAGGAAAATGGTGTTGAGGTATTACCTGATTTTTTATGTAATTCAGGAGGAGTAATTGCTTCCTATATTGAATGGAGAAATGCAAAATCAGGGAATCAGACAGAAAAAGAAGATGTTTTTAATGAAATAGATAAAAAAATAACAAAGTGCTTTTACAAAATAAGAGAAATTAAAGAAAAATTCAAAATTTCTTATAGAGAATCAGCAACTTATATTGCAGTAAAATTTCTTATAGAAGCCATGCATGAAAGAAGATGGCTTTAATTATACTTTTTTTGCAATATTTGGATCTGTAACTCTTTGAACTTTAACAACTTTTTTTGGTTTTGATGTTTTTTTCAATTCTTCCATTAAATCATCGTATTCATTTCTATCCACAGGTATTTCAACTACTTTCCCTTTTTTTCCTGAGAGAATACATGCATTTATAAATTCCACACTTCTCAAACCTTCTTCTCCTTTAACAATCAATTCTTCACCATATAAAATTGCCCTTACAAAATTTTTCAATATTACAGCATGACCTGTTTGAACATTTGACGAAATTTCAATTTTTTCTTCTGTAAAGTTTAAAGATGCCCACATATCAGGTGCTTTTTTTGTAAATTCAGAAATTGGATATTCAAATGAATAAAATGTTAAAGTTGTTCCTCTTATTACAAGTTTTCCCTTGTCTCCTGTTATTTCAAGATGGAAAGGTCCAACAGGTTCACAGGTTGATGTATAATAATATCCCCATGCACCATTTTCATACTCTAAAAAAGCACTGACCTCATCTTCAACCTCAATATCATGTAATTTTGTTCTTGTTTTTGCTTCTATTTTTTTAGGAAGACCAGTAAGGAAAGTAAATAAATCTATTGTATGTGGTGCTTGATTTATTAATACTCCTCCTCCTTCACCAATCCATGTTGCTCTCCATGTTCCACTATCATAATATGCCTGGCTTCTGTACCATGGGTCTATACAGACACTTTTTTGTATTTCTCCAATTGCTCCACTTTTAACAATCTGGTATGCTTTTTTAAATAATGGTTCTGTTCTTCTTTGAAACATTACAGAAAAAACCTTTTTTGATTTTTTTGCTGCTTCAATCATTTTATCAGCATCAGAAACTTTAACCGCTATCGGTTTTTCGGTTAAAACATGGAGTCCATTTTCAAATGCAAAAATGCTTATTTCAGGATGAAACCAATGAGGAGTGGCTACAACTACTGCATCACATAGACCACTTTTTATAAGTTCTTTATAATCAGTAAAATATTTAACCCCAAATTCTTCTCCTTTTTCTTTTGCGACATTTTCATCCACATCAGATACACAGGTTAATTCTGCTTCTTCAAAAGATTTTATAATTTTAGAATGAGCATAACCCATTCCTCCTACTCCAATAACTCCAATTCTAACTTTTTCCATCTTTTCTCCTCCTTTTTGTGGATATTATACAAAATTTAAAATTAACAGTCAAAATTTTGACATCTTATTTTTTTTACTATACTATTTTAACATTAAAAAATGGAGGAGAAAAATGAGAAGTGATAATATTAAAAAGGGTTATTTAAAAGCACCTCACAGGAGTTTATTGAAAGCAGTAGGACTTACGAATGAGGAGATAGAAAGACCAATTATAGGAATAGCAAACTCTGGAAATGAAATAATACCTGGACATATCCATCTTGATAAAATAACAGAAGCAGTTAAAGCAGGTATAAGAATGGCAGGAGGCACTCCTGTAGAATTCAGAGTAATTGGTGTCTGTGATGGAATTGCAATGGGACATATTGGTATGAAATATAGTTTAGTTTCAAGAGATATAATTGCAGATAGTATTGAAATAATGTGTGAAGCACACCAATTTGATGGGATTGTTATGGTTGCAAGTTGTGATAAAATTGTTCCAGGTATGCTTATGGCTTTATTAAGAATAAATATCCCTGGACTTCTTGTCAGTGGAGGTCCTATGCTATGTGGGATTTTGCCTGATGGAAAAGAAATAGATTTAATAAGTGTTTTTGAAGGGATTGGTAAGTTTTTAAATAAAGAAATAACAGAAGAACAACTTAAATTAATTGAAGATAGAGCATGCCCTGGAGCAGGAAGTTGTGCTGGTATGTTTACAGCAAATTCTATGAATTGTTTATCAGAGGCACTCGGTCTTTCCTTACCGGGAAATGGAACAATTCCTGCTGTTGATTCAAGAAGGATAAGATTGGCAAAATATGCAGGAATGAAGGTTGTCAATCTTGTTAAAAATGATATAAAACCAAAAGACATAGTGAAATATGAAAGTTTTAAAAATGCAATTGCAGTAGATATGGCAATAGGAGCAAGTACAAATACTGTTTTACATTTACCTGCAATAGCAAATGAGGCAGGAATTAAAATTGACCTTGAAATTTTTGACCTTATAAGTAAAGAAACTCCAAATATATGTAAACTTTCTCCTGCATCAAATCAACACATTCAGGACCTTGATAGAGCAGGGGGAATTCCTGCTGTTATGAAAGAATTGAGTAAAAAAGGATTAATTGACGAAAATTGTTTAACTGTAAGTGGAGAAAAAATAGGAGATATTATAAAAAAAGCAGAGATTTTTGACAGAAATGTAATAAAGGATATAGAAAATCCATATATGAAAGAGGGAGGAATTGCGATTTTGAAAGGTTCTCTTGCTCCTGATGGATGTGTTGTTAAACAATCAGCAGTTAAGGAAAATATGATGCGATTTACAGGAAAAGCATATGTTTTTAATTGTGAAGAAGATGCTATGAATGCAGTTATTGAGGGTAAAATAAAAGAAGGAGTAATAGTTATAAGATATGAAGGTCCAAAAGGTGGTCCGGGAATGAGAGAGATGCTTTCAATAACTTCTGTGATAAGTGGGAAAGGACTTGATGAAAAAATTGCATTGATAACGGATGGGAGATTTTCAGGAGGAACACGCGGACCATGTATAGGGCATGTAAGTCCTGAAGCAGCAGAAGGAGGACCAATTGCCTATGTAAAAGAAGGAGATATAATTGAAATAGACATTCCTAATAGAAGAATTGAACTTAAAGTTGATAAAGAAGAAATGGAAAAGAGAAAAAAAGAAGTTAAAATTCTTGAAAAGGATTTGAAAGGGGTATTAAAAAAATATTCTAAACTTGTAAAATCAGCAAATACAGGAGGGATTTTAGAATGATACAACTTGAAAAAGAAATAGCAAAAAAAGGAATTATAAGTGAGGCAGTTAAAAAGATTTCTCAAGTTGAAGGGGTTGAACCTGAAGAAATTTCAATGGGTGTTGCTGAAGGAAAGATTGTTATCTTAAAACATAAAGATAAATATTTAGGAATTGGTAAAGGACTTAGAACAAAAATCAATACAAACATAGGAACTTCTCCTGATGTATGTAATATAGATTTAGAAATTGAAAAATTAAAAGCAGCAGAAAAATATGGCACAGATACAGTTATGGATTTAAGTATAGGTGGAAATATAGATGAGATAAGAAGAAGGATAATAAAAGAAAGTAATGTTCCTGTTGGAACAGTTCCGATATATCAGGCAGCAATAGAATCAATAAAGGAAAAGGGTGGAATAATAAAGATGGATGAGGATAAAATTTTTGATGTTATTGAAAAACATGGAAAGGATGGAGTTAGTTTTATAACTGTTCATTGTGGAGTAAATTTAAAATCAGTTGAAAGACTTAAGAAAAATCCAAGAAAATCACTTGTTGTTAGCAGGGGAGGGGCTTTTTTAATTTCCTGGATGGTAACAAATGAAAAGGAGAATCCATTATATAAGAATTTTGATAGATTGGTTGAAATTGCTAAAAAATATGACCTTGTTTTAAGTTTAGGAGATGGATTAAGACCTGGTGGAATTATTGATTCAACAGATAGTTCTCAAATAGAAGAATTGCTTACACTTGGAGAACTTACAAAATATGCATGGGAAGAGAATGTTCAGATTATCATTGAAGGTCCAGGCCATATTCCTATAAATGAAATAGAAGCGAATGTTTTACTTGAAAAAAAAATATGTAATGGTGCTCCTTTCTATGTTCTTGGCCCGATTGTTTGTGATATTGCTCCTGGATATGACCACATAACCAGTGCTATTGGAGGAGCCATTGCTGCCTGGAAAGGCGCTGATTTTTTATGTTATGTTACTCCAAGCGAACATTTATCATTGCCAGGGGTTGAAGAAGTGATTGAAGGAGTTATAGCAGCAAAAATAGCAGCACATGCTGGAGATATAGGGAAGGGAATTAAAAAAGAGATAGAGAAAGATTATTTAATGGACATTTTAAGAGCAAAAAGGGACTGGAAAAAAGAAAAAGAACTTGCAATAGATAAAGAAAAATTTGAAAAATTGAGAAATAAATTTCCTTTAAAAGAAAAGGATGTATGCACAATGTGTGGTGAATATTGTGCAATAAAAATGGTTGAAAAATATCTTGGTACAAAAATTGCCTATTGACAGTTTTTTTGATATGATATACAAATAAAATAAAAAAGGGGGTTGAAATGAGAAAAGTTATAATTAGTATAATTTTGGTTGTAGGGATTTTATTTTTGGTGGGTAGGGCTTTTTGTAATGAAGAGAAACCTCAATTGCCAGAAGAGTTTTCATGGTATGGTCAGTCCGGTGCTTTAAAACCACCTGTATATGATGAACAGAAGAAAGGATACTGGTGGATGCCGACAAAACCACCTGAAGGAAAGGAAAAAGAACTTTGGGGAAATAGAGGATATATATTTGTTGGAGTAAAAAAACCGAAAGTTGTTGAGGAAAAGAAGGTAGAGGAAAAAGTAAAAGTAGAGGAAAAAGTAGTGGAAAAGGTAGTAGAAAAACCAGTAGAGAAAATTGTAGAAAAGATAGTAGAAAAACCAGTAATTAAAGTGGTAGAAAAGCCAGTTCCCAAAATTGTGGAAAAGGTAGTAGAAAAGCCAGTAGAGAAAATTGTAGAAAAGATAAAATTTGTTGTTTTGAACTTACAGGATATTTATTTCCCTTATGATTCTGCTAAACTCACTCCTTTAAATATTCAGAGATTGAAAGAAAATGCAAAAATTCTTAAAGAAAACCCAAATGTTAAAGTTTTACTTGTTGGCTCAGCATCTCCGGAAGGTTCAACTGAATATAACTTAAAACTTTCAGAAAAGAGAGTTAATGCTGTAAAAAATTATCTTGTTGAAAAAGAATGTATTCCAGAAAGTCAGTTGAAAACAAAAGCAATAGGTGAAATAGAAATTCCAAAATCTGACTGGCCCTATGTAAGAAAAGTGAGTTTTGTGATTGTAAATGAGTAATAAAGGGAGGGTATATATGAAAAAATGGGTAAGTGTTTTATTAGTTGGTAGTTTATTATTAGGAAGTTGTTCAACTTTGGAAGAACTTTCTCCTAAAACAAAAGAAGGTGCAGTAATTGGAGCAATAGCAGGAGGAATACTTGGAGCATTACTTGATTCCAATAAACCCTGGAGGGGAGCAATTATTGGTGCTACTGTTGGTGCTGTTACTGGTGGATGGATAGGACACAAAATGGAAACAAAAGGAGAGGAAAAAATTGTAGATTCAAAAGCAGATGTGGTTGAGCAAGCAGCAAAAGAAGCGGCGAAATTAAATGCTGTTGTAAAATATTCCCGTGTTACTGAAAATGGTATTAAAGAAGAAATAATTGCAACTCCTGGAGAACTTAAAAATAATGTGCGGACAGTAACTGTTGAATATTACAGGGATGGGAAATTGATTTCAAAAGAGGTCAGACAAGTTTCTATATAAAGTTTAAAATTAACTGACTGAAATATTTAACAGCAAAAGGTAAAATTTTTTCATCAAGATTATATTTACTACTATGATGGACACCTGATTTTTTTCCTATCCCAATGAACATATAAGTAGATGGTAATATTTGAGAATAAAAAGCAAAATCCTCGCCTCCCATTACAGGATGATATTTATAAAAATATTTTGAAGGTAAAATTTTTCTACTCAATTTTTCAATTTTGTCTGTCAATTTAGGGTCATTTTTTACTGCAGGAGAATAACAATCATATGAAAAAGAAATTTTACATCTATAAGAAGATGCTATCTTTTGGCTAATATTTTTTATTTCGTTTTTCACTTTACTTCTCGTCTTTTTTGATAAACTTCTTACAGTTCCTTCTATTTCAACTTCCCCAGGAATTACATTAAATGCCTCACCACATCTTATTTTACATACTGAAACTACTGCCGGTTCTTCTAAAATATTAATTTTTCTGCTTATAATAGTTTGTAAATTATTGATTATTGATGTGGTACAAATAACAGGGTCATTTGTAAGATGTGGAGAACTTGCATGTCCTCCCTTCCCTCTAATAATTATTTTAAATCTATCAGTATTTGCCATTACAATCCCTTTTTCAATATATATTCTGTATAAAGGAATGGGAGAGTAAAAATGAAACCCTATTAAATAATTCACATCATCAAGAACCCCCTCTTTTATTAAAGAGCAGGCACCTCCTGGAGGTTTTTCCTCACAGGGTTGAAAAATCAGTTTAACATTACATTTTAAATAATCAATAAATTTAACCAGTATTTTCCCCACTCCCAGAACGGTTGCCATATGACCATCATGTCCACATGCATGCATTATACCTTTATTTTTTGATGAAAATGCAAGACCTGTTTCTTCTTCTATTGGCAGGGCATCCATATCAGCCCTTATTCCTATGGTAAGTTTTGAATTTTTGTTTATATATCCTATTACACCTGTTTTTCCCTTTACTTCATAATGTATTTCCATATCTTTAAGGATTTCCTGAATTTTCTGAGAAGTTTTATATTCCTCAAATCCAAGTTCAGGATACATATGAAAATACCTCCTCCATTCAACAATTTCATTTTTAATTTTTTCTACTTCCTTTTCTATCTCTCTATCAAACATTTTTACTCCTTTTTTATAAAAATGACATCAATTTTTTCACTTGTAAATCTTTTTCTTGTTTTTTCAATCATTTTATCTGTAATTTCAATTTCCTCCGTATAATCAATTGTAAAAGCAAGTGAAAGAACAATTTGGGAAGCATTAAATTCTGTTAGATAGACCTGACATTTTTCAGGTGTTATAAGAAAATCTTTCTCACATATATCCATGAGAATTTTTTTAACTCTTTCTGTATCATCTATTGCCTGAATTCCTATTTTAAATTTAATATTTATTTTTGTATCAGGAAAACCAAAGTTAACAATTCTTGTTTTTGCAATTTCTGAATTTGAAACAATAACCAGATTATTTTCTGGAGATAGGATTTTCGTTCTTCTCATCCCAATTTCTACAACTTCACCAATTTCTCCTGTAGCAAGTTTAATTCTGTCTCCAATTTTAAATGGTTTATCAATTATTATAAAAAAACCTGAAATCATATTTGAAAGTGTATCCTGTGCTGCAAAAGCAATGGCAAATGAGGCAATTCCTGCTGCTCCAAGAATACTTGTTATTGGTTGATTGAATTTATTAAGGATTATTGTTATGGCAATGAAAAATATTACTATTCTTGATACTTTCTGAAATAAATGCATAAATTCTTCATCCATTTTCGTTTTTGTTCTTTTTGCTATTTCCTCAAGATACCATTCAACAAAAGCATCAACAATTCCACTCACAACAAATGCAATGGAAAAAACTATAAATGAGTAAATAATTTTGGGTAAATTTAACAGAAATTTTTCAAAAACAGGATTTTTTACCTTTATTAGAAGAAAAGTTCTTTCCCACCAGATACTCAAACCAGAAAAAAATACGAAAGCAATAACTCCATTTCTGGTCTTTTTTAAAATTTTGTTATCAAGAATTCTGTTAGATGTAATTTTTAAAAATATCTTATTCCAGATATATTTCAATATCAAACAGACAACAAAAATTATTAAAAGATAAATTAAAGTAAAAAGATGAATTTTTAATGTTTCGTTTATCATTTTATTAAAAACCTATTTTTTCCAGTTTCATATAATCTTTCAGAACTTCTGGAATAACTATTTCTCCATTTTCTGTCTGGTAATTTTCAATAATTCCTATTATTGTTCTTGGTAATGCAATACCCGAACCATTTAAAGTATGAACATAATCTGTTTTTCCATCCTTTTTTCTATATTTTATATTTGCTCTCCTTGCCTGAAAATTTTCAAAATTTGAACAGGAAGAAACTTCAAGCCATTTTTTAACACCTGGACACCATACCTCTATATCATAACATTTACTTGCAGCAAAACTTAATTCTCCTGTGCATAAAAGAACTACTCTATATGGAAGATTTAATGCCTGCAAAACTTTTTCTGCTTCGTTTAAAAGAGTTTCAAGTTCTTCATAAGAATTTTCAGGTTTTACAAATTTAACAAGTTCAACTTTATCAAACTGGTGAACTCTTATCAATCCTTTAGTTTCTTTTCCATATGCACCTGCTTCTCTTCTGAAGCATGGAGTATATGCAACATAATAAATTGGTAATTCTTCTTCTCTTAAAATTTCATTTTTATGTAAATTTGTCACAGGAACTTCTGCAGTTGGAATTAAGAAAAAATCATCTCTTTCAAGGTAATACATATCATCTTCCAGTTTTGGTAACTGTCCTGTATTGAATAAACTATCTCTGTTTACAAGGGAAGGGACCCATACTTCTTTAAATCCATTTTTTATATGTAAATCAAGCTTGAAATTTATTAATGCTCTAACAAGTAATGCACCTTTTTCTTTAAAAACAGGGAAGAAACTTCCTGTTATTTTTGCACCTCTTGGAAAATCTAAAATTCCAAGTTTTTCTCCTATTTCCCAGTGTGGTAAAACTTCTTTTTCTTTTTTTTCTCCCCATTCTTTTACCACTTTATTATCTTTTTCATCCTTCCCTGGAGGGACTGAGGAATGGGGAATATTTGGAATATATGAAATTATTTTTTCAAGTTCTTTTTCAATTTCATTTAATTTGTTTTCTGTTTCTCTTATTTCATCAGAATATTTTCTTGCCTGATTTATAAGAGGAGCAACTGCATCCTTATTTTCTTTTTCTCTTGATATCTTTTCTGTTAAATCTTTCTGCCATCTTTTTCTTTCTTCAAGAAAGATTATCAATCTTCTTCTTTCATTATCCAGTTTTTCAAATTTTTCCCAGTCAACTTTTTGATTTTTTAACTCAGCAGATTTTTTTAGAAGTTCAAGATTTTCTCTAACAAACTTAAATGGATACATCTTATTCTCCTATTTTTATAATGAATTCACCTTCTTTAATTAAACCGTAATTCTCTCTTAAAATTTTTTCAATATAAAAGGGGTCATTTTTAACTTTTTCAATTCTTTCTGCAAGAATCTTATTCTCTTCTTTTAAACTTTTTATTTCATTTTGATAGAATTTAAAAGTTCTGTAAGTGGAAATAAGTGTTCTGATTCTTATTCCAGTGCATATGAGAAAAATAAAAGTAATAATCAAAAACCAGTTATTTCTTATCTTTTTCATATATTTTCTTTTATTATTTCTCCATAATATTTTGCCCTATCTCCGAGATTTTCTTCTATCCTTAAAAGTTGATTATATTTGCACAATCTTTCAGAACGACTTAATGAACCACTTTTTATCTGTCCTGCATTAGTTCCAACTGTAAGGTCTGCTATAAATGTATCTTCTGTTTCACCACTTCTATGAGAAATGACTGTTTTATAACCATTCCTCTTTGCCATTTCTATTGTTTCAAGAGTTTCTGTTAATGTGCCTATCTGATTTAATTTTATAAGGATTGCGTTTGCTATTTTTTGTTTTATCCCTTTTTTAAATATCTTAGGATTTGTAACAAATATATCATCTCCAACAAGTTGAGTTTTTTTTCCAAGTTTTTCTGTTAATTTTTTCCATCCATCCCAGTCATTTTCAGCAAGTCCATCTTCTATAGAATAAATAGGGTATTTTCCGACTATTTTTTCATAAAATTCAATCAATTCGTCTGAACTTATTTTTTTACCTTCAAAATTGTAAAGTCCATCTTCATAAAGAGAAGAAGCAGCAGTATCAATAGCAATCCATATATGTTCTCCGGGGATATATCCTGTCTTTTCAATTGCTTCAATTATAATCTGTATTCCTTCTTCATTTTTATTAAGATTTGGGGCAAAGCCACCCTCATCTCCAACAGATGTTGAATATCCCTTCTCTTTTAAAATTTTTTTCAAATTCTGGAAAACTTCTGCAACCATCTTATATCCTTCTGAAAATGTCTTTGCACCAATTGGAACTATCATAAATTCCTGTATATCAAGATTATTGTCTGCATGGAGCCCTCCATTTATAACATTGCACATAGGAATAGGCATTATATTTGCACAAAGACCTCCTATATAAAAATAAAGAGGAACATCAAGAACATTACTGGCAGCACGAGCAACAGCAAGACTTACTCCCAGTATTGCATTTGCACCAAGATGGGATTTGTTTTCTGTTCCATCAAGTTCAATCATTTTATAATCAATCAATCTCTGGTCAAAAACACTTTCTCCCTCTATTTCGGGACCTATAATTTCATTTACATTTTTTATTGCTTTTTTAACACCTTTGCCAAGAAAATCTCTGTCTCCGTCTCTCAATTCAAGTGCTTCTCTTTCTCCTGTAGAGGCGCCTGAAGGAACTGCTGCTCTTCCTGTTATTCCTCCTTCCACCATCACTTCTACCTCAACTGTTGGATTTCCTCTTGAATCAAGAATCTGTCTTGCATATACATTTACTATTTCCATTTTTCCTCCTCCCTTTTTCAATTATATTTTCAAATGATTTTATTTTCAATTAAAAATTTTTTGAGTTCATTCATATTCATAAAAAAAGGGGGTGAATTTGTAAATTTTTCAAAATCTTGCCTTTCAGATGAACCTGTTAGAACAATATAAGTGTCAACACCTGCTTTTTTTCCTGTCTCATAATCAATATCCATATCTCCTACATAAAATGCATCTTTTTTATCAAAATTAAACTTTTCTATAATTTTTAATATCATAACAGGATTAGGTTTCCCTTCCTCAACATCATCTCTGCATAATATAACATCAAAAAAATTTTCAAGGCCAACTTCATTTAAAAGTGGATAAACTGAAAACCTGCTTCTATTTGTAGCAACCCCAATTTTTAAATTTCTCTTTTTAAGTTCTGTAAGGAATTCATATACTCCGTTTATAATTTTTACATTGTTTTTTAAAAAATCAAGATAAAATTTTTTGTAAAGAGAATGCGCCTCTTTTACATAATCTTCTTTAAAAAGATTTAATATTAATTTACCATCTCCACCACCCACTGCTTTTTTTACTTCTTTATATTCAAATTTTCTGTAATTCAATTTCTCTGAAATATAATTAATTGTTTTGTAGATAGAATCATATGCATCTATCAAAGTTCCATCAAGGTCAAAAATAGCCAGTTTCTTTCCCATTTCTTTCCCTTTTTAGTTTTATAATGATACACTAAACCTTTTTTGGTTTCAAATGTCTAAATTTTAGAAAAGGAGGAGCAAATGAAAAAACTTACAATTTTAACAATGCTTATACTAACAACTTTAATTTTCACAGAAAGAAAACTTAATGCCCAAGAAAAAACATCACCGTCTAAATTTCAAAAACCATCTTTAGATATCCCTTTTGAAGAGAAAACACTCGCAATAAAGAAATTAAAAGAAATTTTGGAAACGAAAAAAAGAATGAGAGAAATTGAAAAAGAAGCAATTGAAAATGATGCAGAATTAAGAAAATATTTTGAACAGATAATTACCCTGAGAAAAGAATTGAGAGAAAAACTTGATGAGAAATTAAAGGATAATCAGGAATATCAGAAATTAAAAGAAAGATTAAGAGAAATTGAAGAAAAAATAAAGGAAAAAATATCTGAAAGAAAGGAGGTGAAATAATGAAAAAGTTAATTTTCCCGGTTTTATTGACAATTTTATTTTTAGGGACAAATCAGATAAAACTTAATTCTCAGGAAAGACAGCCACAGTTTCAGAGAGAAAGAGGAGAGAGACCTGCTGGAGAGATGATAGAGATTAGAAATAAGATGAGAGAAATTGAAAGAAATACAATTGAAAATGACCCTGAATTAAAAAAATTGGATGAGCAGATAAAAAAACTTCAGAAAGAATTTAATGAAAAACTTCAGCAAAAACTTTCAACAAATACAGAATATCAGGAATTGAAGCAAAAAATGGAGCAATATCAACAGCAGTGGAGAGAAAGAGTAAAAGAGAGGCAACAGTAAGGGAATTAATTTAAAAACTATTTTGAAAGAAAAGGGCTACTTTAAAAGGGGTTATGTCTGTTTTTAGCCACCAAATTTATTTCTTTTAAGATTATAAGCACATTTTTCAAATTTGTCAAATTTTTTTAATAAACCAAGTAGTTTATTTATTTTTTCCTCGGTTGAAAGTC
>Ga0136652_1000414_pt1 | contig 20670 bp, 17 predicted proteins | sample ConPoolayeEmetaG_FD_94864 | JGI IMG/M metagenome (GOLD analysis project Ga0136652, IMG submission 94864) | Hot spring microbial mat communities from California, USA to study Microbial Dark Matter (Phase II) - Cone Pool mat layer E metaG... ...
CATAGACGCCGTTCCCTTTGAGGGAAGGGCGTGTTAACTGGGTGATGGCACACCCATTGCTTCGAAGGCTCCCGATGAGCCAGAAGCAAGAATCTCCCGACTTTAGTCGCGGAGAGTGTCAAAACTCCAGCAACAGATAGTCCAATAAAAACGTCTGCGTCTTTGATTATGTCTGAGAGTTTTCCTTCCCTTCTCTCAATGTTGGTGAAATGTGCCACTTCCTCTTTGTAGGGATTCATGTTATAGGGTCTGCCTTCATAGATTGCCCCCTTGCTGTCACATACTGTAAGGTTTTTTACTCCCGCCTTTACCAGAAATTTTGAAACTGCAAGACCTGCTGCTCCTGCTCCATTAATCACCACTCGAACCTCCCCCAATTTTTTGTCCACCACCTTTAATGCGTTTATTAGACCTGCCAAAACCACAACTGCGGTTCCATGCTGGTCATCGTGAAAAACAGGTATATCCAACTCCTTTTTCAACTGAGCTTCAATCTCGAAGCAGGACGGCGCTCCTATATCCTCCAGATTTATTCCTCCAAAAATGGGAGCTATACGTTTGACTGTTTCCACAACCTCCTCTGGCTTGTTTGTTGATAAACAAATGGGGAAGGCATCTACACCCGCCAACATCTTAAAAAGAATGGCTTTTCCCTCCATGACCGGCACCGCCGCATAGGCTCCAACGTTTCCCAAACCCAACACTGATGAACCATCGGACACAACCGCAACAAGGTTTCCCTTAACAGTGTAATCATAAATCTTGGATGCATCCCTACTTATTATCTTAGAGGGCTCAGCTACTCCAGGAGTGTAAGCGAGAGCGAGCTCATGCAAGTTTCTTACCGGTGTCTTTGCAACCACCTCCAGTTTACCATTACCAGGAGGATTATTCCTATGATAGTTTAGTGCCTCATCTTTTAGAGACATAAAATTACCTCCAAAACAACAATTAAAAAGAATACATATTTGGCTATCGGAATGAGAAACCGGTCAGAGGGCTGAGGCGAAAAATTCACAACTTTTAACCTATGCCCTTTTCACCAACTATGCTGTATAGGGTTTCCAGGTCACTATTGGTCTTTGCAAAAACGCCAATATTGCCCAGTTTTACCTCCTTTAAGCCAAGAGCCTTAACCATAGAGTAACTCTCCACCATTTCCATTAGCGTGGGAGGGCGGACATCAAGCATTTTATACTGGGGAAAGAATGCCAAGATTATGAAGGGTATTTTGGGATCAGCGTCTTTTACTATTTCAGCAATCTTAACTATTTGGTCCTTCTCCACCCATCCCGGAATATATAAGGTTAAAACCTCAATCACAAAACCTCTAGCAATTAATTCTTGAGGAAGTTTGAGAATCCACTCATTGGTGGTTCCGCAGAGCCTACGGTAAACCTTCTCGTCATAGGCCTTTATATCCAGCCAGAAAGAATCCACACCAGCATCCCTAAGCAAGTCCATATTTTTAGGCGTCAAGCCATAACCATTAGTTTCAATGAGGACAAAGATGTTTTCACACTTCTCCTTTATTTTCCGAGTTGCCTCAGCATAGAACTCCGCACAACACACCACATCTCCTCCCGTGAAGGCCACAATGTTTCTTGCAGGTCCCCATCCCTGAGGACTCAGCACTACCTGCTCTGGGCTGAGTTTACCGGGACAGTGCCTGCTTCTCCTGCCTTCAAGAACGCAGGAACCACAGTGGCGACAAAAATCCGTGGCCGTTGACATAAGGGCTCTTTCTCTAGGCTCTACAAGGGTTACGGTTTTTTCATACTCCGCGCACATTTCCGCTATCTCATCGGTGGACATCCAGTGTCCTGAAAAAATTTGGCTAAACTCCCAAGAGTGGCATTTGAGGCAGGCGTGATTGCAGCCACTCTGATATATGGAGAAATAATCTTCAGGCCGTGAAAGGTGCGCGGATTTAATCACCCTACTCCACACACCTCCTGACTGCCTAAGAGTTGCCTTACAGGCAGGTTTCACACCCTCCTGAGTCTGGGTCAAACATTTACCCCTAGGAAACCCCTGATCCACCATTCTGCAAGACGACAAATCATCACCCCAAGTAAGAATGTACACGTGGTGGCCAAGTAAAAAGGTGTACCTGAATATTTTAGTATTTATCTTTTGCTCCAAATTTTTGCCGTCACAATCTTCCCAAATGTTTCTCGAGTCACTGGAAGCTTTTGTCTTATTTGTACTTAAAGCCCAAAACTACTTTTTTCATAAGAAACGTAGAATGTTTTTGTTTGAACTAAATTGTCTTTAATTATTTTTGTAATATGCTAGTTTACTTGGTTAATATCGTGGCGCCCACAATTTTTTATCTCAATTTTTCTATAAACCTTTGTTGGAGTAAATCTGCACTTACTGCAACTTTTTATTTAGCTGATTTTCAAAAAAAGCTAAAATATTTATCTAGTTTCTGCTTTTTTTTCAGAATTCTTATATAATTTTTTGCATTTTTTTCAAGGCAACACTAATAAAGCCTATCAGCGCCATAGATTTCAACTATGACAATTCGGCTTGGTGAGGTGTATATGTTTAGGAAAGTCTTAAGGAGGAAACGGTACTGGCGGAGCAGAAACTCTGGAGAAGTGGTTTATTTAAACCATGATAAGGACAGCGGGGGAGTTTACGTGACCCTAAAAGAAGGGCAGGCCATTGTCAGAGTTGAGGACTTGGACATGATAAAAGTTTTCACAAGCGCAAAGAAGCTTGAGGACTTCTTAGACGAATTAAAACCGGAACTTTGGGATTAGCTAAAACACCCTCTATCAGTAGACTTGGTAAAAATAGTGATGCTCACGTTCTCCCCCCACTCCTTTTCATGTAGCATATTTTAGAACCTGTAGTGGTTCCTAAGCTTGTCAATTTTTTTCCACATAACTATTGCTTCAAATGATACATGTGTATTTCTGTTCGATATATTCGGGTAGCAGTGGGTTATAAATAGAAGCTGTTTGCAAGTACTTGCCAAATATATGATTCTGGAGAGAGTTGGAGTGCCTGAAGTGTTTTGTCGTGTACTAAATAGAGTGGTGGATGGTGGCTACTGCGCGTTTATATGTGAGCTTCCTGAAACGGAAAAAAAGATTGTCTTCAATCCATTTAGGGGAATATTTACGGGTTGCAGATTCAGCGTTGAAGATTTAAGGAATCCATTAATACAACTTAAAACTGAGAAATTTAACTATTTGAAACTTAATGACACAAAAAAGGAACTAGTAGAGAATCGAGCCGTCTAACGTAAGCTTCCAAAAATTATGAGTTCCCATTTTGAAATAGAACCGGCAAACACCATTCTTGGAGAGCATAATTTCAACTTCTAAGTGTGGCGTCTAGGAATTTGTGATCAATACTGACAAAAGGTTCAGACTTAAGGTATCTCTTTTTAAAACCGGATAATAAAGTACTGTTATTCCTGATTGAAATTTTAACTGGTTGAAGCCTTTTGCTTTAAACTCAATCCGGATTGTTCATCTCAACCTATGGATGTAAGAAAGCCCTGCCATGATAATCAGTCTTCCATAGTTTGACAACCAATAACTTCTGAGAGTAATTATGTTGCAAGTTTTTGTTTCTGGTGATCTGTTTTTCCCATCTGAAAGATGTTTTGTTGAAATCAAATATTTGGGTGCTATTTTTCAGTGAGTTTTGTTTTTTGAGATACATGGGTTAAATTTATTAATTTTGAATCGGAAAAAAACAGAAATCTATCTTGTGGAGGTGAACATCTTTGGTTAAAGTTAATGACATTGCAAGACAAAATGTTGTCACCTGCAAAATAACTGATGATGTGCCCTACGTTGCCAAAAAGATGGTTGATGCAGAAGTTGGGTCTATTTTTGTGGAGGATGAAGAAGGGAGAATAGTGGGGCTCATTACTGATGGTCAAATTTTCAGGCTTGTAGCGGATAGAGAGGATCCCACCAGGAAAACCGCCAAAGACATCATGGTTACACCGATCCAAAAAATAGATAAGAACGCATCATTAAAGGAGGCTTGGGAACTCTTCCAAAAAACGGGTTACAAGAGATTAGCGGTAACAGATAAAGGCAAAATTGTGGGAGTGTTAAGCCGAAAAATCGTGCAGAAATTCATGAAGTATTCACGAGCAAAAACACTCCTAGAATAGAATGTACCTTTTTATCTAAGGCTCTCCAAAGTTTGAGCGCATTGTAAAATGACTTCACAGTTTCCTTAATCGGCTCCTTCTTGTACTTTTCCAATTAATGATGCCAAAAAAGCGGAGAATGGAAGCGTCTAACCCTTGGAGTAAATCTTCCCCGAACTTGGAATTGTGATATCCATATTAATGGGGATACGAAGGTCTGGATTTAAAAATCCGTCAGTATTTTTAAGATTTTTTAGTCCTCAGCTCGGTCTTTTGTTTGACACCATGACTGTTGCGTAGCCTTCAACTACAGTTTCGCCTCTCTGATTCTTTATTTGTATATTGAATTTGACCACTCCTCCGTCATATTTCTGTACAGGTTTAGTCTCTGCCACTTCGAGTTCTGTATGGATTGTGTCGTTGATTTTTACTGGGGCTTTGAATTTATACTCAGCTTCCAAGAACGCAATTGCGGTTCCAGCTAGAAGCATACCAATGAATCCAGATTCCATAGATATTGTCAGCATTCCGTGTGCAATTCTTCCCTTGAAGGGCATTTTTTGGGCAAACTCCTCATTTGTGTGAAGTGGGTTGAAATCTCCAGATAAGCCAGCGAAGAGTGATATGTGAGATTCGGTGACTGTGATTGAAGGCGAAACCAACTTGTCACCTACCTTAAATTCCGGAAAGGTTTTTCCTTTATAACTCATAGCAACACACCGAACCCTAAAGGATTCCAAGTTTTACTTAAATCTTTCGGGAAAAAGTCTGCATAAAAACAGTTGCTGGATTGTGTAAGCTATCCTAATTTTGGTATATAATCTCAACTTAGTGGAGTTATCCATAATGTTCTAGTAACTTATTTGATCTATGTGTACTTCTTATATGTCCTCAAGGCTTGGGAGTGTGCAAATTGGGGGGAATGGGATGTTGGGAATATTTCTCATTCTTTGGTTAAAGGTGGCAAATTCTTCAACTGCTTCTCGTTTTAGGACTTGTTTAGGTGTAGAACTCCTATGTCTCATTGGGCCAATAAACTATGCTTCACTGAGTCTATAGAAAAAAGGAATGCTTGTTATGTTGTGCGAAGATTCATCAGATAACCTTTATATTTAAACAAAGGATTCTGTTACTTGGAAAATGGATGTAACCTTTAAGAGTGGGTGAGGAGAAAAAACTTGCTGCGGGTTTGGGGGCGAGAAAAGTCATGGAGTAGAGCGTTTCACGTGTTTCAGTTTGGAATCTATTCCTCTAAGTAAGGAAGGTTGATGGTTATGGAAACTCTTAGAATAGCATTCTTCTGCTGGGAGTCCCTTTATTCTGTGAGAGTGGGAGGGCTGGCTATGGCAGCTACTAATCTCGCTGAAAGTATTGGGAGGGAACATGAGGTTCACTACTTTACACCGGGTTTGAAAGATCAGAAGAAGACAACCGAAAAGCAGGGGGTTTTTTACCATCGTTGCTGGCCCTCTGGGTCAAACATAGTTGATTACTGTAAAAATATGAGTCTAAAAATGGTGGAGGACTATTTAGCCGAAGAAAAGAATGGAGATTTTGACGTTCTCCACTTCCATGACTGGCATCCTACTGAAGCATTGCACCTCCTTCAGAATCGATCAACTGTCCTAACTTTTCATTCGACGGAATACGGTAGAAATGGAAACAATTTTGGAGGCTGGTGGGAGTTTAAAGAAATTTCTGGTAAAGAATGGTACGCCGCTCTCATATGCAAAAAGATTACAACAATTTCTCAGGCTTTAAGGAAGGAGGCTATGTGGCTCTACAACATTCCAGATTGGAAGATTAAAGTCATCCCAAATGGAATAGAGCCTGAAAAATTTCACATGAATGTTGATGCAGCTAAGGTGAAAAAAGATTACGGCGTAAACCCTCAAGAACCTCTGGTGTTCTACATGGGAAGGCTAGTTTACCAGAAAGGACCAGACTTACTTCTTCAAGCTGTTCCAAAAATTCTGGAACACCATAAAAACGCAAAATTCCTCTTTGCAGGAGATGGGGATATGCGTTCCTACCTAGAAGGCTTGTCAAATAACTTTGGAGGACGCGTAAGATTTTTGGGCTATCTCCCAGACATGGAATTCGTTAGGCTACTCAACTCAGTGGATTTAGTGACTATCCCCAGCAGAAACGAGCCCTTCGGTCTGGTCTTGCTGGAGGCATGGAGCGCCCAAAAAGGCGTTGTAGCAACGGAAGTTGGAGGGCTCTCAGAAAACATAGACAACTTTGTAGATGGAGTTAAAGTCTATGTGAATCCCGAATCCATTGCTTGGGGAGTAAACTATTGTCTAGACGACCTCGAAGCCACCAAAAATATGGGAAAAAAGGGGTGGGGGAAGCTTGGCAAATTCAGATGGGAAAACATTGCAAAAGAAATGGTGGAATACTATAAAAGTCAACCAGAAACCGTCACAAAAAATCAATAAAAGTGTAATTCTACAATTTTTTCGAGTTCTCTAATGGAATTCTACGCCTCCATCAATGTTAATCGATTGGCCAGTCATATAGTCCGAATCAGTTGATGCCAGAAAAGCAGCAAGCGGAGCCACATCATCCGCGGTTCCCAACCTTCCCCTAAGAATTTCTGGAGCCTTAAAAGTCTTCATACTTTCCCTAACCACCTCTTCACTATTAAGATAGATGCCTGTCACATGGAAACCGGGACAAATGGCATTCACAGTTATGTCGGGAGCCAACTCCTTCGCCAAAACTTGGGTTAAAGCTATCACTCCGAATTTGCTCACTGAGTAGGCACCTATGTGGGGAACCGCTGTTTTACCCGCTATGGAAGCAATGTTAATTATTTTTCCCCTCAGTTCCCCAAACTTTTTCTCCTGTTTCAGCATTCTTATGGCAGCAAATTTTGAGCAAAGCCAAGCACCCTTAACATTAGTATTCATAACGCGATCCCAATCTTCCTCGGTCTGCTCAATGAGAATATAAGGGAGGCCACTTATGCCAGCGTTATTAACTAGAATGTCTAGTCTTCCCCACTCATCGTAAACTTTTTCAATCATTGCCTCCACTTCGGCTGATTTTCCCACATCGGCTCGGATAACCATAACTCTTCTCCCTAGTTTTTCTATCATCTTCGCAGTCTCATTTGCTCCTTCCAAATTTACGTCGTTAACAACAATGTCTGCTCCTTCCTTAGCATACCGCACACTAATTGCTCTGCCAATGCCAGAACCGCTCCCAGTAACTAGGGCTATCCTACCACCCAATCTCTGTTCCGAAAACTCTTTCAAAAACACACCTCCACACATATTATGTTTATCAATAATTTTCCCTGTCTCCCCTTATAAATAACTAGGTTTGTAAATTAATAATTTATCTTACGGGAATAGTTCCGATTTATTCCTCTTCCTTTTGGAAATAATGGGTAAAGGTAGAGCCTCTCCTCTAAATTTGATTTTGCAAAAATAAGTTCCCATTGAATTAAGAGGTCCCCCATTCTTCCTTCACTCAAAAAGAGGGATAAACGATCTCATATATTTGAATACAGCTCTCAAAAGAGTGTTGACTTATTACTGGGCATACCCGGTTCTATTTCTGCTTTCTCTTCCGTTTACAGTTTTCTAAATTTTAAAAAGAACGGGTATTTCCAATTTTGGTTAAGCAGTCTTAAGTGGAGTCAACCATATGGGGGTGCATTCTAGGTTTTAGATGCATAGCTTTTAGGAAAACATATTATTTCTTCTTCTATTTTTCAAAAATTTTTCTCACCTTATTTTTGCTTAGGGTTAAATAGTCCCGATCTATGGTGAAGACTTCTAGGGTTATGGTCTTATTGTATCCTTTTTTGGCCAGTTCTTCGAGGGGTGCTTTATAATTGGTTCTACCTGCACCTAATGGGAGATGGTCGTCTCTTTCTCCAAGGTTGTCGCTGACATGTATATGAGCCACTCGATTGTAGAGTTTGTTGATGAACTCTTGGGGTGGATCTGATCCGCGTAGGTAGGCGTGGGAAATGTCCAATATGAGGGATAGCTTGTCTGATGCAAGTTGGCTGAAAAGATCTTCAAACTCCTTAACCCTTGTGAAGTGGTCGGATGAGGGGAAGAATCCTGAGGGTAGGTTTTCAACGCCTAAAATCATATCATAGTCCTCTGCTTTTTTCAGAAGTTTATTCAGAGATTGGACTGTGTTCTGATATGCTTTTTCTTTGGGTAGGAGGGGGAAGCGGAAGCCGGGATGCACAGTTAGAAGGCGTACTCCCAGCTCGTAGGCTGCATTTATCGCCTTCATGGTTTCCTGAACAGAAGCCTCTCTCAGCCCATCGTAAAAATTGCAAATGTCCACAAATGTGGGGGTATGTGCAAGTCTTACAAGGCTGTATGTTGAGAGTGTGTCCAGTAACTGCTTCTTCTTGGTTAATATTTGCTCTGGAGTTGAAAAGGGATACTCAAAAACTATTTCAAAGCCATCAAAACCATTTTCACCAGCAAATCTAATATCCTCCGCGATGTCTTTAAAGGGGCTGTTCATCATGCAAATTTTCAAGTAAAACACCTCTCCAATAATGAGGAGTAAGTTTCCTTAAATCCTTTCTTTTCCTTATCATTCTCTTCCAAATTTGTTTCGTTTACCCCAATATCTGCTCTCCCTATCCTTTATAGCAGATAAGTGATTCTTTAAACCTCATTACTCCTGCTAAATTGGCTTTTTTACATCTATATTATCTCTAAAAAAAGACTCTTCGTAGAGCAGTTCTAATTTCTTGCTCTCGTAATCCAAAAATATTGCTGTTTCCTCTCATAAAAAATATAAATTTATTTTAGACAATTATAAAAAGAAGAGGGGAGAAATGCTACGAATTCTGATTTCTCCAGCCTTCAATTTACCTTCTTTTATTCATCCTTCTCTTTTTGAAGCTCAGGAAGAATTTTTTCAAAGTAGTCCAGCGATTCTGGATTGATTAGTGCATCCCTGTTTAGGACTGGCTTGCCGTTTATTATGTTTGAAACGGCTATTTCCACTTTTTTGCCGCTGAAGGTGTATGGGATATCTGGAGCCTCTAGTATTAGGGCCGGATTATGCTGGGGTGAGGCTTTTTCACGCAGATTTTTTCTTATCTTCTTTTTTAATTCATCTGTGAGGCTATATTTTGGGGCGAGTTTTACAAAAAGGATAATTCGTTGGTCTCCTTTCCAATTCTGCCCTATAGCTACGCTATCAGCAATTTCCTCCATATCTTCCACCACACTGTATATCTCAGCAGTGCCTATGCGTACACCAGAGGGTTTTAACACAGCATCTGAACGACCGTAGAAGGTTACTCCACCAGTATCGCTGTGAATCACTATGTAATCGCCATGTCTCCATACATTTTTATGCGGATAAAATTCAAAGTAGCTTGCTTTGTACTTTTGGTAATCAGTGTCTTTGAAGAAATAGAGTGGCATAGAGGGGGCAGGAGCTTCGCAGACGAGTTCCCCCTGTTTATCATATATCTCATTTCCGTTCTCATCATACGCCTTAACTTTCATTCCTAAAGCTCGATACTGTAACTCACCGGCATAAACTGGAAGAGTGGGGCTTCCACAAGCAAAACAGCCGTTGATATCTGTGCCTCCCGATATCGAGTTGAAATGTAAATCTTTTTTGACTTCTCTGTAAACCCACTCAAAACCTTCGGCCGAAAGCGCTGACCCAGTCTGGGATATTTCTCGTAACGTCGATAAATCGTAATCTCGCCCCGGCTTAACTCCCTGACTCCGAAGATAATTTATGTAACTTGCACTGCAACCGAAAATAGTAATTTTTTCATCCTGAATCATTCTCCACATAGCACCAGGATCAGGATAATTAGGATTACCGTCGTATAATACTAGTGTTGCCCCAGTTGCTAGAGAGCTCATCAGCCAGTTCCACATCATCCAGCTGCAACTCGTTATATACATGATGGTGTCTTCACGTTTAAGATCCGTATTTAGTATAAGCTCCTTCAAGTGATTGATGAGCACTCCCGCTGCTCCCTGAACCATACACTTTGGTTTACCAGTTGTTCCGGAGGAGAACATGATGAATAAAGGATGGTCGGCAGGCAATTGTTCAAACCGAATTTCCGGCTCTTTTTCGGGAGATATAAAATCATCCCAATAAACGGATTTAGGGATTTTGCTAATGTCTGGATCGTCTTCCACATATTTTGTAACAACAACTTTCTCCAGTGAGGGTATTCCCTCAGCCACTTCTTGAGCTTTACTTAAAATATTATATGTGACACCCTTGTAGATGTGTCCATCAACTGTAAACAAAAGCTTGGGTTCAATTTGACCAAGACGATCAAGTGCTGCTTTTGTCCCAAGCTCAGCACCACAAGAAGACCAAACGGCACCAACACTTGTAGCGGCAAGCATTGCAATGGATGTCTGTATCATATTGGGCATCAGAGCGCATACCCGATCACCAGGTTTGATTCCTAACTCACGTAGAGATTTTGCTAGGCGCGCCACAGTGTCGTACACTTCTTTATAGGTCATCCTTGCTGATTTCTGGTTTTCTCCTCTAAATTTGAAAGCCAATTTGTCGTCTTTGTATCTCAAAAGGTTCTCAGCATAGTTTAATCTTGCACCAATGAACCATTTTGCACCCGGAAACTTGGTTAAGTCATCAACCACTTTATCATACTTGCGAGAAGCTTTAATCTCTACGAAATCCCAAACAGCCGCCCAGAAATCGGGTATATTCTCAACAGACCAATCATATAATTCAGCGTAGGAACCAATTTCTAGACCGTATTCCCTGTTGACAAAGTCAATAAAACGAGTCATGTTCGCCTGCTTTATAATTTCCTCGGAGGGTTCCCAAAGTAGTTTTCCCACGAGAGCTCCACACCTCCAAAAAGTTTTTGGACACAGAACTTCACTTTTTTGGGAAAAAAATGTATTTTTCTTTATTAAATCTTACTATTTTCGCGTTAAAATGTACGAAAAATAAACTTGTATTGACTTTATTTAACATAATTACATATAGATGATTATTTTTTTATTAAAATCTAAATTTTAAGAAAAAATTATAAAAAGTTCCAAGTTATCGTCTTATAACTTACAAGCAAGATGGTGATTTTTTTATGACTGTAATCAAATTAAATGAATTGAAAGTCCTGGCCAGAGGAAAAGGTGAGTTAGTAGGCTGGCATGATCCAGATGAGCATCGAAAATGGATACGTGAAAACAAAACCCGAGACTTAGTGGACAAAACCATGACGGTGAAGGAGGCAGTTTCCAAATTCGTTAAAGACGGAAGCTACATCGCCTCTGGTGGATTCGGCCACATCAGGGTTTCCATGTCCGTAATTTATGAGATAATAAGGCAGAAAAAAAGGAACCTAACAATGGCTGGAAAAACAGCTGTACACGACCTTGATGTACTTGTGGGCTCCGGTGTAGTTAACAAGGTTGAGGTTGCCTACTCATTCGGCCACGAGCTGAGAGGTCTCTCCCCCGCCTCCAGAAGAATGGTTGAAGGGGGAAAATGTAAGGTCATCGCTGAAATAAGCAATGCAGGTTACCAGTGGCGCTTCCTAGGAGGAATGATGGGAGTACCCTTCATACCCTCACGCAACATGGTGGGCACAGACACTTTCAACTACAGCTCCTCCATAGTAATTGAAGATCCCTTCAGCGGGAAACCCATATGCTTGATTCCCTCATGCAACCCTGATGTAGCTTTCATTCATGTGCCCCGATGTGACATATATGGTAATGCCCAAATCGACGGTATACTGGTAGAAGACTTTGAACTCGCAAGGGCTGCAAGGAGACTAATAATCACAACTGAGGAGATAATTCCAGAAAATAAGATTAGAAGCGAACCATGGAGAACAGCAATTCCATTCTACTGTGTGGACGCAGTTTGTGAGGTACCATTCGGTTCACACCCCTGCCAGATGCCTTTAATGTACTTCTTTGACGAAGAACACATCGCCGAGTGGCTTCAACTCTCCAGCACAGAGGAAGGCACACAGCAATATCTCGACAAGTATGTATTTGGCGCCGAGGACTTCGAAGAGTACTTAAAACTTATTGGTGGAATTAAGAAGCTAAACTATCTTAAGAGAGTCGAACAGTTAAGGGCGCCCATGGTAGCTCCTTGGCGTAAAAAGTGAGGTGAAGCTAAATGAGTAAAGAAGTTAAATACACGATGGGTGAACTCCTAGCAGTAGCAGCTGCAAAGTTACTTGAAGACAAAAAATCGGTTTTCGTGGGAACCGGCTTACCCATGATCGCATCCATGCTGGCCCAAAGAACACACGCACCCAACCTATTAATTATCTTTGAAGCGGGCGGCATTGGGCCACAAATACCAACCCTACCCATCTCAGTTGGTGACTCAAGAACGTTCCACAAGGCAGTGGGAGCATCCAGCATGCATGACGTTATGTCCGCCTGCCAAGCGGGCTACATAGACTACGGCTTCTTGGGCGGAGCCCAAATAGACATGTATGGGAACCTAAACACCACCTGCATCGGAGACCACGACCATCCAAAGGTAAGATTCCCGGGAAGCGGTGGAGCAAATGACATTGGTTCACTATCTCATAAAACTATTTACATTATGAGAAACCAAGCTCCTAGAACCTTTGTGAAGAGGGTTGACTTCATAACAACTCCGGGTTACCTATCTGGGCCAGGAGCGCGAGAAAAAGCTGGGCTTCCAGAAGGCACGGGCCCCTACAGGGTAATAACGCAGCTGGGTATATACGACTTTGAAGAGAAGACTAAGAGGATGAGGCTAATATCCATACATCCCGGTGTCACACTAGAGCAGGTAAAGGAGAACTGTAGCTTTGAGCTACTTATTGCGGACGACCTTCAAACAACACCAATACCCACAGAGAAGGAAATTAAAATACTACATGAGCTTGACCCACAAGGAGTATCCATAGGCAAGTAGCAGGTTGCACTGAAATCGTTTATTATTTCGCCATTCCCCATTTATTTTCTGCTTCTCTTTTTTAGGAAAGTTATAAAAGAGGTTTAGTATCACTAATTTTTTAATTTGAAATTTTCTGAAGATGTTTGAGGAGAGTGAAGATTATTCCCTACAAGTATATTATTGTTGAAAAAGAAAAGGATATTGCCGTAATAACTATGAATCGCCCCGAAAAGCTAAACGCTTTAAACCTTGAATTGCAGGAGGAGTTAAAACACGCATTGGATACCCTCTACTTGGACAATGAGGTGAAAGTTATTATACTAACTGGTGCAGGCAGAGCTTTTAGTGCTGGTGGAGATATTGGAACAATGAAGGAGGCTCACCAGTTAGATCCACTATTGCTGAGACAAGCTTTGTATCAATCTACGTCTGAAGTAACCAATAGAATTTGGAACTATGAGAAGCCTATTATAGCTGCGGTTAATGGGGTGGCGGCTGGAGGTGCTTGCAACTGGGCTTTAGCTTGTGACTTTGTTATAGCCTCTGAGAACGCAAGATTCGGCGAAGTTTTTATTCATGTTGGATTGGTTCCCGATGGTGGTGGAAGCTGGCTTCTTCCTAGGCTGGTGGGTTTGCAGAGAGCGAAGGAAATTATTATGATGGGGAAGATGGTGTCTGCTGAGGAGGCTGAGCGAATCGGAATGGTGAACAAAGTTGTTCCAGAAAATGACTTGATGTCCACAGCTAAAGAGTATGCAAGGATACTAGCTTCTCTGCCATCGAGAACACTTGGGGCGGCTAAGAAAACCATTAATAAGGCTATGACCACAAGCCTTGGAGAAGCAATGGATTATGAAATGACTATGCAGGCAATATGTTTCCAAACAGAAGCTCACCGAGAACGTGTAAAAGCCTTTTTAGAGAAGAAAAAGTAGCCATAGCTACTTCGCCCCTTCCATAAATTTTTCTAATAGGATAAGGATACGGTCATCTTCTTGGTGCAACTTGCCCCAAGAAACATGGTTAGGCTGACTTTTTAAGATTCAGAATTTGTTATTCTCCCTTTTTTAAATTTATTAAATTAACCACTTTATATTATATTCTTAATTGCTTTTTTGTTTAAACCATATCCTTAGGAAAAGATTAAATAATTTTTACACTCCTCCGTTTTCCAAAATTTATAATGTTTGTAGAAAAACTTGATTATCTAACTAGCCCCGGATATCTAGATGGAAGTGTAGGTGCGGGAGAGAAAGCAGTGTGGCCGGGTTCTGGTCCTGTACTAGTGATAACCAATTTTACACTGCTGTATTTTGACGTAAAAACCATGAGAATGAGGCTAAAATCGGTTCACACAGGGGTAACAGTTGACTAGGTGGTGGATGTTACAGGCTTTGAGTTGATACTATCCAAGGAGAATAGGAGAAACTGAGCCGCCCACTACAGAGGAGTTGAGACTGCTAAGAGAGAAGATAGATCCCCATGGCAATTTTAAAGAAAACACTAAAAGAATAGAGGAACAGGCAGCCCGGAACTATTACTACAATTTTTTTACCCTAAAAAATATTTTTCATTTTTTGGTTTAAAAAAAGAAGTTTGCACAGGCTTTTTAAACTGAAGGGGATAATTTAAAACCCGAATACTACCACAAGTTATAAATATATTTATTTGATACTCAGAGAATCACTCCAAAGAACAATTTTTTGATGGGATGCAATTAGAATGAGGATTCTACTAATACATTCTGATGAGTTTTCCTACAGGGTAACCCAGAAAACGCCCATTGCTGAGAAATTGGAGGACGAATCAGTCAAGCAGGGCTCCTCTGAAGACTGCTTGGTGGTTTTTTCAGCTGTTGAGAAGGGCGATGAACTTAACAAGAACTATGTTATCAACCAGACCGTTGAAGAAATAAAGAAGGTAGCAGACCAGGTGGGGGCCAAAAAAATAGTGGTTTACCCCTACGCCCACCTATCATCCAATCTTTCAGACCCCAAAACAGCCATAGAGATTCTTAAGGGCGTTGCCAAGAAGTTGGGGGAACAGTACTCAGTTATGCGCTCCCCATTCGGTTTCTACAAGGCCTTCAAGTTGAGCTGTAAGGGGCATCCTATGTCGGAACTCTCCCGCGAGATTCACCCACCTGAGAGGGAGGTTGAAGAAAAGGAGGCACCAAAAGAGGCACCCCGAAAAATCGCCAAGAGGTTTCTGGTGCTCACCCCCAACGGTGAGGAAATGGAACCCGGAGAATTTGTGAAAAATTGTGAGGACGACGAGTTCAAGACCCTTGTGGAAAAGGAGGCGTTGGGTAAGGAGAGCCCTGGTTCTGGTGAGGAACCAGAATTCATAGGCATAGTCAAGAGGTATAATATAAATTGGGAGGGCTTCTCTGATAGGGGACATATGAAGTTTGGTCCCGAAGGCAACCTACTATTTGAACTCATAGCGGAGTACGCAGAGAGAATCGTCAGGGACTTTGGAATTCCGGTTTACTCTGTTAGGGGGACAAATATGTTTGATTTGGAAATGAAGCCGGTGAGAGAACATGCGGAACTCTACGGCGACCGCCTATATCAGCTGGAAGTGGAGGATAAGAAATTGGTTATGCGATACGCCGCTTGTCACCAGCAATTTTCCATGATTAAGGACTGGACGATTAGTTATCGCAACCTTCCCTTCGGAGCCTTCGAAGTGGCGGACAGTTATCGCATGGAGCAGAGCGGAGAACTATTGCTATGTTTCAGAACCAGAAAAATGCACATGCCCGACTTCCACGTAATATGCCGAGACGAGAAGGAAGCCCTAGAATGGTTTTACAAAATACACGAGAAAATCTATGAGGCCATGGAAGAGTTGGGACGAAACTATGAACTGCTCATAAATCTTACCTCAGAGGAGTTCTACGAGAGAAACAAGGACTTCCTGCTCAAACTCGCCAAAACCCGCAAAAAGAATCTTCTATTATGCTTCTATCCTCCAGGAATAAACTACTACTGGTCAATAAATAATGAGTACCACATAACCGACGAACTCAACAGGCCCAGAGAGATTGGCACTGTCCAGATAGATTTTGGAAACAGTAAAAGGTTCGGAATAAAATACACTGATGCTGATGGAAGCGAAAGGTTCCCCTTCATACTGCACACCGCCGTTATCGGCACAATTGAGAGATACCTATTTGCCCTTTTCGACACCGCAGTAAAAATGAAGAAGGAAGGCAAACCCCCCATGCTGCCAGTATGGGTCTCCCCCACTCAGCTAAGGATAGTTCCCGTCGCCGAGAGACACCTGAAATTCGCCGAAGAGCTGGCAAGCAAAATCAGAGGAATACGGGTGGACATTGATGATAGAAGTGAAACAGTGGCAAGAAGAATAAAACAAGCTGAGGAGGAGTGGATACCCTACATAGTAGTGGTGGGAGACAAAGAAGTGGAGGGAGAAAAACTCACAGTTCGAATCCGAGAAATCAGAAAAGAAGTCCAAATGACCCTCGAAGAACTTGTGAAAGAAATCCACAAAAAGATTGGCGACAAACCCTTCAAACCCCTAACTCTACCAATCCACGTTTCAAAAAGACCAATCTTTAACGTCTAAAATTTCCACACACCAGAGCCGAAAAACTCCCAAATAATTAAAAAACTTTTATGTCCTATCTACCCCGAACCACACTTCAAATCAGTCCGCCCCAAATTGGAACAGAACCCTACCCCCTCGCACCATTTATCCATTTATTTATTCAATTCTTAAAGTTCCGCTTCCCCATATTCAAAATATAAAATAAAAATTGGAGTAGGGCTTTTGTAAAAGAAAAAATTGTGGGTTCGGCTACTCTGTGGTTCGTCCGTCAAAATGTTCCTTACTCTCCATGGCGTCCTTTTTGGTGCGATGTACTATACCATCTTGGTGTTCGGGTGGAGAGTAAATCGTGTAAAGTTTGAGATTAGCGCTCTTGGAGGTATTTATGACGTTATGTTTTGCGCCCGCTGGAACTACGACCGCGCTCCCATCCTTTACGCGGTGTTCTACACCGTCAATTACTACTTTTCCTTCTCCTTCCTCAAATCGGAAGAATTGATCCACATCGTCATGTGTTTCTTCACCTATCTCTTCGCCGGGCTTAAGGTTCATAAGCACAAGTTGACTGTGTTTACCAGTGTAGAGTACGCGTCGAAAATTGGTGTTCTTCTTGGTTTCTTTCTCAATGGATACTACAAATCCCTTCAAACTCGTCGCCTCCATAAATGAAAAAGCTCATTTCGCTTATCAAGATTTCTTATCAATAAAGTGCTTATTGGTCTTGCTTCTTATAACTGGTACCCTTTTTTTGGCAAAGAAGGCGATTTAACAGTAAAACTTTAAAGGACGTTTTCAAAATCTTGGAGCACACTATTTTCGCGGTGGGAATTACGCTTTCTGGGTTAATTTTTTTAGTTGTATTTTCTTTTATAGTTTTGTTTTCGCCGTGCTGCTCGTATGGAAAATTTATTGTACGAACGAATTATTTGGAAAAATATAATAATTTTGTAGGGTTAACCTTCAAAGAATAGGAAGGGTACAATGTGAGATCTTTGAGGCTAAAAGATTTTTCCATCACTTCTGCTAGAGAAATCTTGGGTATTACATGTTTAAGTCTCTTTGTGGATTCCCTTGGTTACGGGATAGTGATTCCAATTCTTCCCACATATGTTTTGTCTCTGGGGGCCACAGATTACGATTTGGCACTTATTTTTTCCTCATTTGCCATGGTGCAGCTCTTCACTACCATACCTTTTGGCTTGTTTTCGGATAAGTATGGGCGAAAAGTGTTCATGGTTACGGGAATGCTTCTTCTTGGCATTTCTTTTATGTATTTTCCCTTCGCTCATAGTGTTCTTGCGCTTATTACTTGTAGGGTGGTGCAGGGCTTGGCCGCCTCTGCTACTTGGTCTTCTGCCCTGGCTCTGGTTGCCGATGCGTATCCTGGTGGTGATAAGGGTGAAAAGTTGGGTATTGCAAATGGGGCTGTGGGTTTGGGTAACATTGCTGGTCCATTGGTGGGGGGCGTTTTGGGTGATATTAATTTTGGTTTGCCCTTTTTAGTTATAGGTTCTATTGCTTTTTTCGCCTGTTTCTATATGGTTATGAGATTAAAGTTGGAAAGAGGCGAAGCTGTGGAGGCTCCTGTAGCTTTTCGTGAGATGTTGCGGGGGGCTATCCGAGTCAGGAATGTTTTGTTGGTGGTTTTCATCAACCTTTTGGTAGCTGTGTTTTTCGGCTTCATTGAGCCACTTTTGCCGCCCTACTTGGGTGGGAGGTTTAACATGTCGGGTACGCAGATTGGTTTATTCTTTGGGGGCGCCTTTCTAACCTATGTAGTTTCTCAGCCCTTTGTAGGAAGATTGTCGGATAGGTATGGGAGAAAGATGTTTATTGTGAGTGGGTTAATTGCTCTTTGTATCACAAATGTGGTGATTCCCTATCTCTCTGATGTGTGGACTCTCTTTGCACTGCTTGTTGTTATGGGGGTTTTTTGGAGTTTAGCGTATACGCCGCTTATGCCTCTTGCTGTGGATTCTTTGAGGAGCAAAAATAGGGAAACTTTTGGGACAATGTCTGGATTCTTCAATATTGCCTGGAACTCGGGATACAGCATAGGTCCCATAATAGGGGCTCTGGTAACCTCCTATTTTGGTTTTGAATCAATATTCTGGTTTTTCAGCGGGTTGCTTGTGGTGATGATAATTGTTTCCCAAACCTTGATAGCTGAGAAGAGGGTGTTTGTCGCGAAGGCGACTAATTAAAAATTTTTTTATGAATAATAACAAATAAATTTAAATAAATAGCCAAAAATTTCTTATTTTTTAAGTCTGAGAAATCGGTTAGCCTTAAAAATTCTCCAGCCATTTTCTTTCTGGAGAAGACCAAAGAGCCGAGAAGGGGGCGTTAAAATATGCAGAGACATTTTAAGAAGATGCCCCGCTCAACCGAAATACTCATAATGGTTTGTACCAGTGCATTTACTGACTCATTGGGATACGGGATAATAATTCCGTTCCTCCCACAGTACGCCATGTCCCTTGGCGCGTCTGACCTAGATGTGGGCATTATCTTCGCCACCTACGCACTGGTACAGTTAGTGACCACCATACCATTCGGTTTGCTATCTGATCGCTATGGTAGAAGACCCTTCATGATTTCGGGAATGCTCCTTCTCGGCATAGCTTCACTATTATTCCCCCTAGCCCAAACCGTGCACCTGATGATATTATGTAGAGCAATACAGGGTTTGGCGGCTGCGGCGACCTGGTCTTCAGCAGTAGCATTAGTGGCAGACACATTTCCGGGAAACGATAAGGGAACAAAACTCGGAATAATGGCGGGAGTAACCAATATGGGAGGCATTGCAGGACCCTTACTGGGAGGAGCCCTATCCGATGTGAATTTCAACATACCATTTCTATTAATTGCCGCTCTATCAATATTTATGTTCGCCTACATGTTCTTCCGACTAAAACTGCCCCCCAGAGAAAATAAGGCGGGGGAAATTTCGTACATGACGATGATAAGAGGCGCCCTGAGAATCAGAAACGTTGTTATAATCATACTCATTAACGCGTTGACAATGATTTTCTGGGGCTTCGTAGAACCCTTAATGCCCCCGTACCTCTCTGGTAGATTTTCACTGTCAAGTACCCAGATTGGCATCATTTTTGGTGCCATGTCTCTCATCTATGCCTCAATTCAACCATTAGTGGGCAGACTAACTGACAAGTATGGACAGAAAAGATTCATAATAGCGGGAATGGCCCTCCAAGCATCCATAGGTTTAATCATACCACTATGCAGTGATGTGGTAAGCTTAGCCGTTTGCCTGGTGCTAATCGCCGCGGTGGGTGCCATAGCTTGGACACCATTAACACCCCTATATGTAGAATCTCTCCAAGATGGAAACATGGAAGCCTACGCAACAGTTGGCTCTCTCTTTGGCACCGCATACTACATAGGATACATTATTGGGCCGGTAATTGGAACTCTGGTAAGTTCCCATTTCGGATTTGGAGCAGTCTTCATCTTTAACAGCATAATACTATTAGCCCTAGTTCTCTTATCAGGATTATATATTAAAGACGGAAAAAGGGCAGAGGCAAAAACGCAAGTAATGGAGTCGAAAATTTCCAGACAAAGAATCATAAACCGCAAAAAACCTCAGGAGCTAACAATAAGAGCTTAGACCTACTGAACATAAGATTGGTTTCACTTATCCCCACAATTAAAATTGTTCCGCCACTATTTACTTTCCTCACCTTCCCTTTTTATGGCCTGGAGCCGCTGTACATTTGCCATCTCCAGCAACTTGGGGAAAACTAAACCAACCCCAATTTAACTCATTCAAATTAGTGGAATTCTCTCTAATACCGTAACCTATTTTCAATTAATACAGGCAAGGGTTCAATAAATAGTTGGTGTGACTTATTTCTTCCCATTACAGGTTAGAATGTCACAAGCCACACTATTTTTTCAATCATTATTGAGATTTCTTCTTTTACCGTAAACGGAAAGTATATGTTTTGGGCCACCGCACTCCTTAAATCGACGCAAGCGAACTAGATTTTCGTGTGCAAAAAGCAACAAGACCCAGAACTTGAAAACAAGCCCAACAAAAG
>Ga0136652_1000415_pt1 | contig 20637 bp, 12 predicted proteins | sample ConPoolayeEmetaG_FD_94864 | JGI IMG/M metagenome (GOLD analysis project Ga0136652, IMG submission 94864) | Hot spring microbial mat communities from California, USA to study Microbial Dark Matter (Phase II) - Cone Pool mat layer E metaG... ...
CCATCAATGTCCAAATCGTCCTTAATGACCGTGGTGCCTCCGCTTAAATTAATGGTACAACCGGGATTGGCCACCAGGTCCTCGTCGGTGCCGTTACCGATAGTGAAAGTGCCGGCTGTCTGGGTTAAAGTGCCGGATGTTGACACCCCACCTGACACTCCACCATTGACCGTGACCGAAGCATCAACACTAAGCGTAGCACCGGCATCAACAGTCACATTCTGAGCAATGGTTGATGTGGCTGTATCCAGATAGACCGTACTACTGTCATCAAGATGTAAATCTCCGGCGCCCTGAGTGGTCACGGTGCCACCCGGATCGAATGTGTCGCCGGTCCAGACATGGAGTTCTCGGCCGCTCGCAGTTACTAAATTGTACGTCCCACTGAGATTTGACGTGTAGCCAATTTCCGAATCAGCGCAGTTGGTACCTGAATCACTGTCACAGCCCGACATTTCCTGATTAGTAACAGTGTTACCAGTATGCTCACTGCGCACGATAACTCGATCTTGGTACAAACTCAATCCGGTACATGCCGGGTAATCGGAACAACCTGAACCGTACTCGACCACCAGCGTGCCGTCGTAGGTGGCGTTGTCATCGAACCAAACGACCAGCACATCCCCCGCACTCGGCGTGGCGAGCGTTAGTGTCCAATTGCCCGAACCATCCGTCCCATCGCTATCCGAAGCCGTGGCGCCAGTCGCGGAATTGACCGCTTTAATTGCCGCGCCGCTAGAATTAATAGTCGAGGTTTCGTCGGTCTGGTAGGCCACACCGGAGATGGTTACCCCGCACGAGCCAGCTACCCAGGTCGTCTGCGGATCAGATAAATCCGAAGTGTAGGCAACGATGGAGCTGTCGGTCATGTCGTCCGCCTCGACATTGTAGAGTATCAACGTGCCGGTATTGGTCCAGAGCCGAGTAGTATCCGAGACGGTTGAAGTAATCACTATATCATTAGCGCCATCGACGCATTGAGAGCCATTATTCGAATTAAACACCGCCGTGCCGGCATTGGTAAAGGTGCCGCCCAATTTCAAATCTCCGGTCGAAATATTCGTCCATTTCCCCGCGGCGGCAATTGAGACGGCGGTGGCACCTTCCACACGAACATACAAAGCGCCCTGAACCAGCTCGCCGTCAGTGATCGTAATCGTATTTGATACGCGCAAATCATTCGTGGTCAGAACAAGATTATCGTTAGAATCGTTGGCGTCAGTCTTATTGATGGTCAGATTATAAAAATTCTCATTAGTGCATGAATCCGCACTACTACATCCAGAGATAAGCGTACCGGACGTCGTGCCGTTGAAATTGACCAAGCCGGTGGACTCATTGAAGGTAGCTCCAGCATTTTCCCAATTACCGCTGACGTTCATGGTAGTGGTCGGTTCGTGCGTCAGGACGCTTGAGGAAGCCAAGTAAACGCTGAAGGTGGTCACGTCCGCACCAGGACGGTAGGTATCGCCAGCCGCGGTGTAGAGTATTTCCTGCGAGGAAAAGGCAATATCATCCACGATCAGGTCACCGTACTCCACGTCAAAGAAGATGTCAGCATCGCTCGAGGCCGAGTTATCGTAGTACGACATCTCGTGGGAAGAAATCGTCTGATTATCCGCGGAACCAATGGTCAAGTGCTCTTTATACAAAAGCAGTCCGGTGATATCCCCACTGCCATCATATTTAGTGACCGCCACCGCCTTGTCCGAATTCGATCCAGCGCCGTCAACGAACACTGTCACTGTATCTCCCTTACTCGGCTTGGGCACGCCGGCGATAGAAAAACTGCCGCCGTTCCCGCCGCCGGTGTCGGTCTGGGACTGGAGCGTGCCATTAATCGCCACCTTGATCGTACCGAGGTCGCCGCAATTATCAGTACGGTTAAAGGCGCGGCAGTCGCCGGAGACCGTAACCGTGGCTGCCGGAATGAACAAGGCCTGCACTACCGCCGCACCATTACGGATATTAGAAGTATCAGTAGTTTTTATAATACCAACTTCCAGGCTGTCAAGGACTGACAGACTCAAAAGTGCGGTGCTTGACCCTGGCTCATCCACCAAGATGTTGACGAATTCCTGAACAGTCGTGTTGCCGGTATCAACCGCCGTGGTGTCGGTAATATTAGAACCATTACGCCACCTGACTTGACTCGCCAAGGTGGTGGTGGAAGTGGGCTCCCAGTTCAGATTCATACCCCTGACCGCCAGTGGCGTGCCGGTGATGCCGGCCGAGCTGGCTGACTCCATATTGCTCGTTTCCGCGACGTTAGTGCCGCTGGCGCTGGACTCCAAATAATCAGTGGTGCTGGTCGGAATCTCATCAATCTCACGATAGTCGCCGGTTGCGCCGCCGGTCCAAGCGATATCCGTACCAGCAGCATTCAGCGCCATATGCTCAATGCGGTAATCGCCTATTAACAGCGGATAATTTGACGCCTGATTGTAGCAGGAAATGACCATATCGTCGAAGTAAATATCAGCGTTCGTGCCGGCGGTCAGAGGTCCGAGGCTGAGCTGATCAAAGTCAGCCAAGACGTTCTGGTTCTGGGTAATTGTTTCGTGCAGAGTCTGCATGTCCGATGAATAGATGCCGACAATCACCTCTCGGGAGTAGGCCACGGCAGCGGCATCCGAGTCAGCGGTGATAGCCAGCACATACCAGGTATCGTCAACCAGGGCAAAACTACCGTTGACACCGGTATCGTTGATGATACTCAAAGTCTGGTCAGTATTGATCGCGATGTCCATCTCGATCGTTGCGGCGCCCAGCAGACGGATAATACTGGTCTGCTTATTGATCACCGTACCGGAGGCGACCCGGACGGCAATCATCATGGCACAATTATCCACGTCAGTGGAAGCGGCCACAGCAGTGGTATTGTATTGGATGGGGTAGGTGACATAACCTGTGGCACCGGTCGGGTAAGTGCGCAAACTGGCTGAGCCAGAACGATACACGCTGGTAGAATACTGGTAGGTGCCGGTAGCCGCATCGGCGTCTGTAGCGTCTTGGTTCTCGAAGCCGGTAAAATTAGCGCCGTTAGCCGTGCCGTGGATGAAGGAAATAGCGCCCGACGGCTGTCCGATATCCCGCACATTGCCGTACCAGATGTCGTCGAGGGTGTCGTCGTAAGCACTCACACCGATTTCGTAAATGCTCGACATGGTCGAGCCGACATTGCCCATATCCGTGCCGATGATATCCAGAGGCCGGCCGAGTTCATAACCCCAGGTAGTCATAGCGTCAGAGGACATCTGGTAGTAGACGGTGTTGGCAGTGGTACTGCCGCGCAAATAGCTGACGTAAATATCGTCTGTCAAAGTATCGAGAGCAATACTGACATCGAGAATGGTGTTGATATTGGTGAGCACGTTGGTCTTGGCTGTCCAGCTTGAACCGTTATACGTCGCCGTGCGAATATCCGGCGTGGTGGAGGCAGTTCCGGCATTGTCCACGTAAACCAGATAAATATCATATGTATTGGGATTAATGGTGGCTGACCAAGCTTCAGTCCAGGCTGCAGTAGCATCATCAACAGCGTTGGTATCAATATTTGTCCAGGAACCGTCCCAAGAGTCACTACTGTTCTCATATTCTTTGGATTGGATGTCGTCGGCACTGGTATCCCAACGGAAGAGCATAATATCGTCATTGACCAGCGGCATCAGCATTACGTAGTCGAGCGTGGCGTCGTCAAGCCCCTCGGCAGCCGTGGCTGACCAAGTCGCTCCCGTGCTATCATTTGATTTCCAGACTACTGCTGTTGAGGAGGCGATGCTTGAAGAATTGGCGATGTAGAGTATGCCGTTGGTCGCACGAGTAATACTGAGACTGTCCGCGGCAGCGGTATGGTCTCCGGTCAGGCTGGCCACCTGTACGCCGGCTGCACTGTATTGAGTATCTGCATTTTTTGTATCAATATTATTATAAAATATGTCATCATCTCCCGTATCCATGAACGCGACGTGAATCAGCCCGCCGGTGGTATTGCCCGGCGTCCATTGGTCGTACCAGATGTCGAATTTAACGATATCAGTCTGACTGGTTACAGCGACTGCGGCCCCCCAATTGAGGCCACCGTTGGTGGACTTAGAGTAGGCAACGCTGCCAGTAGCGTCAAGGTAAAAAAGGTAAGCCGTTGTTTCGCTAGTATAGACGATATTACGCCCGGCACCGGAATGGTTATCTGCCGATGTTGCTACGTCCGCGTCAACCGCGGCATTCGGCGTGACGAGTGCGTCCGAAGCGATCTGCCATTGTCGCGATTCAAGAAAATTTCCGATGACCAGCGGTCCGAGCTGGAACAAAGCAGGACTGATGTCCGGTGCGTCGAATTCATACGATAATTCGTAGGTTTCTCCAGCCTGCCAATCCACTTCCCAGTATAGAATTTTTTTATCCTCCAGTTTATGAATGACTCCATCCGAACTGATTACAGGAAACTCAAAATCAAACGGCACCGCTTCATTGACCGCGCCGCGGTAATCAGTCTGCGGGGTAATTTTCATGACCATACGGTAGTTAGCCCAAGGCCAAATCCTTGAGGGAGCTATCCGTTTAATCTGGAAGGGTAAACTCTCAGCCACCTCGACAGTCTGCTCCAATTGGTGGGTTGTTCCACTGGCCGTTGCTTCCAGATGCAAACGATACGTACCAGGGGCCCCGAGCGGGACCTCGGTTCGATAGTCAGGAGTTTCCACCACCGAATCAGGGCCGCAGTCTGGTGAGGTAGTGATACTGCCATCGTCAGTTGAAAACCAAGTGACCACGCCACTGGGATCAGTCACCGCCAATTGCATTTCAGCGCCGCAAATTGTCCGACCAAGATCATCCACCATGCCAAAATCAATAGTGGCCAACTCATCCGATAAATAACCAGCCTGATCAGTATTCATAACTAACACGCCCCAGCTGAAATTCTCACTAACAATAAATTCCTGTCCGTTTTCGACCAAGGTGGCCGTCAGCGTATACAGACCAGGTTTTTCAAAATTTTCTAATCCAACTCGGTAATTCTCATAGGTTAAATCCCCTTGGCTCCAGGTCTCCCCGGCGTTCAAAATATGTGTTTCCGCGCCTTCAGGATCTTTTAGTATGACATCCACCACCTGGCGTTCGTGGTCACCGAATTCAAACCACAAGAAGCTCCAGTCCGGTTTTGCTTCCACCTCAATGCTGACTGTCGGAGTTTCGGTTATTTGATAGTCCTTCTTTGTTAGTTGCAGCACTGCCTGGTCGGAGGTTTTAGTTTTATTTGATATATTACTATTACTCTCTACCGCCGACTGAACCGCTACTGCTCCAAAAACAACGACCGGTATAAAAAATAAAAACGCCAAAGTGGGGACGGCCGCCAGGCGACCAGCCAACTTATTGCGCCATATTTTTATTTTATTTTCGGTTGTGTTTAAAAAATCCACGATTAATTTTTATTTGTTTTTTGTTTTTTCTGCCCACACAGGGCGGGTCTGCCGATAGGCAGATATTTTGTGGTATTAAAAACACCAATAGAATTCCAAAAAAAATTGGCATTGATTGGTGTTTATTTTTGTTTTTTATTTTGATTTTATGTTTTCATTATACACCATTTTGAGGATTTTGTCAACTTTTTTAAGCACAAAAAGCGGACGGGACGAAAACCACGACCAGATTTAAAACCGCGATAAAAAATTGTCTAAAAAACCTTTTCTATATCTTAAATCTATTATGTCTAGCGAATCGCAACTTAAGAACTTTCCAAAAACTCTCCAGCATAATAAAAATACTGAATTTAGAACGGCCGGCCCGGCGTTCCACAAAGACAATGGGCGTTTCCACAATTTTAAAACCACAGCGGAAAGCTTTATAAGTCAGCTCAATTTGAAAATTATATCCGCTTGATTCCACGCCGCTCAAATCAAGCCGCTCAAGGACCTGGCGTCGCCAACACTTAAATCCGCTCGTCAGATCTTTGACTGGTATGCGTAATATTAGATGTATGATAAAATTAGCTTGGCGGCTGATAAAACGACGCAAAAAACCCCAATTTTCCACCCGGCCGCCGGGAATATATCGTGAACCCAAAACCATGTCAGCTTTTTCTATTTCTTGTAAAAAAATAGGCAGATACTTGGGCTGGTGGGAAAAATCGGCGTCCATTTCGAAAATGCAATCATTGTCCTTGCTGGCCAAAGCCAGTTTGAACCCAGCCAGATAGGCCCGGCCCAACCCCTCTTTCCGCGAACGATGAATGACCTGGATAGCCGGAAAAATCTTAGCCAGTTCGTCGGCCAGCTGACCTGTACCATCAGGGGAATTGTCATCAACGATAATCAGCCTTAAACCAAAAATCTTCAGAGCGAAAATATCTCTGATGATGTTCGCAAGATTTTCTCTCTCATTATATGTCGGCAAAACAATTACGGGGCGCATAGAATACCAGAATTGTATCACGCCATATAATATATGCAACCATCATAAAAGATCAAATTAATTCCTCGGGATTCGAAAAAATTTACAAGGACTATTATCGCTACCAAGAAAATTACGATTGGGCAAAAATTACTGACAATCTGGTGGGTCTGGAATCTTTTTTCCACCGCATGCGCCAAAAACATTTTCTTAAAATTATCCGACCACACCTGGAAAAAATAAAACCGGATGCCATACTCGTCAGCGTCTGCGGCACCGAACTTTTTTCCTGCCATCTGCCACCGGACGGCATGGCCATTGAAATCAATCCGCGCCATATCGCCAAGGCGAAAAACCACGCGCCTCATAAAAACTTTCATACCGGCGATCTCAACAATCTTTCTTTTGAAGATGGAAAATTTTCTTTGGTCGTGTGCACCGAAGTCATTGAGCATTTCCCAGACCCACAAAAACCGCTCCAAAAAAAGGGTGTTTAAAAAAACGGCTTGCTAATTAGCACCGTGCCAAACAAATCCTGGATCTGGCAGTTGCGCTGACTCTCCAGTACCAGAACCACCAAACCATTTCATAATAATTTTAAAAAAATGAAATCAACCGGCTTTTGTCAAATTATTTCTCTGTTCAATCACAGAAAAAACTCACTTAAGTCATGAACTGGGTTTTTATTGCCCAAAAATTTTGACATCACCACAATTTTTTTATATAATTTATTAACTTTATGCCAGAATTACTTCCCCGCGGAGAACAGTTCCGCACACCAAAAAAAATCGAACTCAACGTTTACCAGATCAAGAAACCAATAAAGAAATCAAAATTATTATGGATTTCCTTGGCGTCTTTGATTATGGTGATCGTACTCATTGGTCTGGGATTCATGGCCAAGATCATCACGGCGATTAACAGTACTAACGCCGATTCCGGAGAAAAAATAAGTTTTTTTGAACAAATCAGTCATTTGATCGTCAATCCCGACAAAAAACTGAAAGGGGAAAATAGTGACAGAATAAACATCCTACTAGCCGGGATCGGTGGAGACGGCCATGAGGGCGCCTATCTAGCCGACACGATCATTTTAGTCAGTTTAAAACCGTCAACAAATGAAGCGGCCACAATTTCCATACCTCGCGACCTTTACACGGAAATTCCGGGATATGGTTGGCGCAAAATAAATAACGCCCTAGCTTTTGGTCGCGAATCAGATTATCCGGGTGGCGGGGAAGCGCTCTTAACCGACGTTGTTTCAAAAATCACCGGCCTAACCATTCATTATTACGCGCGGATTGATTTCGCCGGGTTCAAAAAAATCATAGACGACTTGAATGGAATCGATATTTATATAGACAACAGCTTTGACGATTACGAATATCCCGATTACAACTACGGCATTCAGCACATTTCTTTCAAAAAAGGATTAGAACACATGAATGGCGAGCGGGCTTTGCAATTTGTCCGTTCGCGGCACGGGACCAATGGCGAAGGTTCTGACTTTGCCAGATCAAAACGCCAGCAAAAAGTCCTACTGGCTCTCAAAGAAAAAATATTTTCAGTTCGCACCATCACCAGTCCCTCCGCTATCATCAGCGTGCTGGACGATCTTGGCAATCACAATCAAACAAATTTTCAAATATGGGAGCTCGTCAAACTAGCCACGCTAATACAGAATGTTGATTCGAGTTCCCTCATCAGTCGGGTTCTCGACAATAGCCCCGAAGGGCTTCTGAAAACAGAAACTACCCAGGACGGCGCTTATATCCTGACTCCCAAAAGTGGGGATTTCAGCGAGATTCAATATCTAGCCGCAAATATTTTCAATACCACTTTCATTGCCAGAGAAAACGCCAACATTGAAGTTCAGAACAGCACCTCAACAGCCGGCCTGGCCACACGTTTGTCTGAACGGCTGAAAAGTATGGATTACAATGTAACCAAAGTTGGCAACGCTCAAGGCGTCGAACCACTAACCAAAACTACTATATACGATCTATCCGGAGGAAAAAATCCCTACACTTTAGTTAGTCTAAAAAAAATGCTAAACGCGGACATTTCCTCCGTGCTACCGGCCTACATGACCCGGGCCAACATTACCTACGAATCAATTTCCCAAATTCAGAACTCCAATATCGACACCGCCAACGCCAATACCGATATACTAGTCATAATCGGTGCCGACCAAACCACAACTTCACAACTTTCATCAAGCGCCCGCGCGACAATAAAAAATAATCTGTAATTATGACAGCAAAACCACCGCGAGTTGCTCTCGTTGGCCGAATTAATGCCGGCAAATCCACCTTGTTCAACACTCTGACGGGATCAACGAAAGCCATTGTTTCGCCAATCCCCGGCACGACCCGGGATTTAAATTACTCCCGAGTGACCTGGCAGGGCGTGACTTTCGAATTAGTGGACAGCGGCGGCTTAGACGCAGGTCATTTAGGCGAGGTGGAAAAATTCGTGCAGGCCAAGGCTTACCAGGCCATCGACCAGGCTGATTTGATAGTCATGATCAATGACGGCCTGATTGAGCCCACCGGTGAGGACAAAAAAATCGCCAGGTTTTTAAAAAAAAGCGGCAAAAAGATAATCCTGGCCGTAAATAAAATTGACAATGCCCAGCAAAGAAAAAACATTTCACCAGATATCTATAAACTTGGCCTAGGACAACCGCTTATTATCTCCGCCATCAACGGTATCGGCACCGGAGATCTTCTTGATGTTATTGTCAAGAACATACCCCAAAGGCAAGTACGAACTCCCGAACAAATTATCCGCCTTTCCATAATCGGTAAAACCAATGTCGGCAAGTCCTCGCTTTTAAACGCTATAATCGGCGAGGAAAAAATGATTGTCGCCCCCCTGCCCCACACCACACGCGAACCCCACGATACTCATTTTTCTTTCCAAGGCACTGACTTTGTCATTGTCGATACCGCTGGTTTGAGAAAAAAAAGAAAATTATCAGACACCTTAGAGAAAATCAGTGTTAAAAATACCGCCAAAGCGATTGTCAATTCAGATGTTTGTCTTTTTGTTACCGATGTCTCCCTGCCCCTTTCCAGCCAAGACCAGTATATTGCTGATTTAGCCATGAAACATCAAAATGGTATACTAATAGTAGCTAATAAATGGGATTTGGTGCCCAACAAAGATCCTCAAACCTTAAATAAGTTCATTGAGCGTTACCAGCGCTATTTTCCGTCCTGTTCCTGGGCGCCGATAATTTTCACCTCAGCTCTAAAAAAACAGCGTACCACCAAATTGCTCCAACTTGCTTTAAAAATACATAAAAATAGACAACGAAGGCTTGACCAAGCCGAACTGAATAAATTCATTGACTCAATGGTGAAAGTCAAGAATATCGGCCGCTTGGAAAAGAAAAAACCATTAGGTCCCTACGACTTGCGCCAAGTAGGTATAAGCCCGCCGTCGTTTGTCCTAATCGCCCCGCGACGGGAAGACATCCACTATGCTTTTATCAATGTTATTGAAAAAGCCATGCGTAAAAAATTTGATTTCACAGGTACGCCAATTAACATAACTTTACAAAGAAGAAAATGAAACTCATTGTCGGACTGGGAAACCCCGGAAAAAAATACAAAAACACCAGACATAATCTCGGCTATATGATAATCGAGTCCTTGCGTGAATCACTGCCAGAATGCTCATCTTGGATTGAAAATAAAACACTAAAAAGCAGAATTTCGACCAATCCAGATTTAATTCTCGCAGAACCACTCACTTTCATGAATCTATCTGGCCAAGCAATACAATCAATTTCAGATTACTATAAAATAAACTGGGAAGATCCAAAAAATTTATTCATTGAAATACGTGACGATCTTGATATCCCTTTCGGACAAATGAAAATCCAAAAAGGCCGCGGACCCGCCGGACACAAAGGCGCTATCTCAACCATGGATTTTATAAATCCAGACATTATCTGGCAGTTCCGGGTCGGAATTGCTGGCACCACTAAAAATCAAATACCAAGGGAGGTGTATGTACTCTCTCATTTCAATAAAGATGAACAAAGTAAACTACCAGATATTATTAACCGGGCAGTGGAGGCACTAAAAATTTCCATCTCCAACAGCCCTGATGTAGCCGCACAACAGTATAATAAAAAAATTTAGCACTACATGATTAATTATAAATAAAAAATATGGACACCCAAAATAAATTAATAGTCGACCGAATCTTAAGTACGGTGGCAGGACAGAAAGCTTCCGATCTTCATCTCTCGGTCGGTAATCCCCCGATCATCAGGCTCAACGATCGACTTCTCACCCTGGAAGGCGAACGGGTTATCACCCCCGAATTCATGAACGATTTCATTGATTCAATATTGGACAAAGATCAGAAAAAAACTCTAGAGGAAAAGAAAGAAGTTGTCTTGGCCTATCAATTCCAGAAACAGGCTCGTTTCCGCATCAATATTTTCTTCCAGAAAGGAATGCTGGCGGCGTATCTGCGGCTTATCGGCGAACGGATTTTACCCTTGGAGCAATTAGGGCTACCAAGCTCGATCGAAAAAATTTCCCTACTAAACAAAGGGTTAGTTATAATTGCCGGCTCGTTCGGCTCCGGTAAAACAACCACCTCGGCCTCTATCATTGACTACCTCAATAAAAACAAATCGGCCTACATTCTGACCGTGGAAAAACCCATAGAATATATTTTCACTAACCAGAAAAGTATCATTGAACAAAGAGAAGTCGGCCGGGACACCATCTCCTTTGAACAGGCCTTAAGCTCCATCACTCAGGAAGATGTTGATGTATTGTTTTTATCAGAATTAAATGGTCCTCATGTTATCCGTGAAGTATTGAACATTGCCGCCTCTGGCCGCCTAGTCATCGCTAATCTGGAAGCTGATACTATCGTCAAAGCCCTGGAACTGATTATCAACACCTTCCCATCCGGCGAGCAACAACAAATCAAAGAACAACTATCAGTTAATCTGGCAGCAATCATCTGTCAGCGATTACTCCCCCGCGTCGGCGGCGGCCGGATAGCCATCGCCGAAATTATGCTGGCCACACCGCCCATAAAATCACTGATCAAGGAAGGCTCACTTTATCAATTGAGTAACGTCATCTTAACCTCACGTGATGAAGGCATGGTCTCTCTTGACTGGTCGCTGGCCGAACTGGTCAAAACTAACCAAGTCCGCCTTGAAGATGCGCTGGAATATTCCAGCGACCCGCAGCAACTGCGGTACATGCTCCAAACTTAAAAAAAATATGCACGCCCGAAAGAAAAACATACTCGGCGTCGATTTGGGCTCGCGCCGGATAAAGGTGGTGGAGCTCGGCTTTGAAAACAACAAACCGAAACTTGTTACCTATGGTATAGCCGAACTGGACAAATCATCGCTGAGTACCGACGTGAAAAAAAACCAAACAGTTTACGCCTCCAGTTTAAACCAGTTGCTGATTGCAATCCATGCTACCACAAATTTGTGTGTCAGCTCTTTACCGACCCTGAGCACCTTCACCGCGATGATAGAACTGCCGGCCATGCCGAAAAAAGAGCTTGATTCTGCCGTGAGGTGGGAAGCAAAACGATTGATCCCTTTACCTTTGGATAAATTATCACTGGATTGGCATGTTTTGCCGACAGTGGAAGCCAACGCGACTGGGGAAAAAACCATGACCAAGGTCATACTGACCGCCGCCAGTAAAGAAGATATCGATAACTCAGTGCAAATTCTGAGACAAGCCAACCTCAAACTCATGGGATTGGATGCCGAGCTAAGTGCACTGCGCCGCGCCCTAGTCACAGCTACCTCAGAAGCAGTGCTTATAATAGATATTGGCGCCAACAGTACCTGTGCGGCAATTTTCCTCAAATCAATACCGATAATCTCGCACAGCATCGACATCGGCGCAGAAACCATTGACGTTAATATCGCCAATAGTCTTAACGTTAACATGGACCGGGCAGCCCAGTTTAAGCATAATTTCGGTCCGACCTTGGACTCGCAATTCGAACATCCGGTCTCCAAAGTCATCAAATTCACCATTGATAATCTCCTTATCAAAGAATTGAGACCACTTATTAATTCTTTCCAAGAAAATAATAAAACAACTCTCGATAAAATTATTATTACTGGCGGCGGCGCCAATTTCAAAAACCTGCCTCAATATTTGCAGAAAGTTTTCTCGGTAACCACGACCATTGGCGATCCCTGGGCTAATATTTCCTATCCCTACGATCTGACCTCCAAGTTACAAAAAATCGGACCGGAAATGTCCGTAGCTGTTGGTTTAGCTTTACGCGGAGCCTAAAAAAACAACATCCCCATTTTACTGCCCCCAAGCGAAAGATTGTAACGGTATGAACCGAAAAACCTTTAACTTTTGGCTACTCACTAGGCTTAGGAGGGGTTGCCTCGTTTTCACCGCTTGGAGAGCAGAAAAATAGAGGATGTTGATATCTGGGACTTGCTTTTTTAATTACAATTGCAATAATACATATTAGCAGACCACACCCCTCATGTCAAGTCCCTTTTAGTTATTATTAGGGAAATTTGGCTAATTTTAGTGTTTAATATATAATATTTTTTAAGGCTAAGACAAAAATAAGTGCCTGATTATTTCCAGAAACAGGGTGAGATTTTGGAGCAATTTCGTCAGCTTGAGCAAATTTTTGAGAAACAAAAATCTGTGCTGGTGACCGGCTTGCCTCAGCTCTCCTGTCAATCATACTTAATAACAATCAATCCCTATTGGCGCAAAAGGATTATTTTTTGGTTGCTGAAAAACGAAGAAATGACCACGGCTCAGAAACTGCTTAGTTTCTGGCACACCGCGTTTAAATATGAACGTTTAATCTGGAATTTGGACTCAATAACCCCCCTACAGGTTTCCTATATAAACGAACATCGACCTCAAATAATACTGGTCGACATCGCTACACTCAGCGACAAACTCCCCTCTCTTAACAACCATCAAGACCACGTCCTGGTCGTCAAAATTGGCCAGCGATTCACCCCGGCTACGCTCGCCCAAAAGCTCCTGGATTATGGCTACGATTTAAGTGGTCAAGCCAGCCAACAGGGTTATTTCAGCCGGCGCGGAGGACTAATTGATATCTTCCCTGTTAATCATGAACGTCCATGGCGTTTAGAATTCACGGATAATAATATTACCAGCATCCAAACATTCCATCCCGTCACCAAAAAAATAGGCGAAAAGGAACAATCTCTGCACATCGTCGCCCATCGTTTTGTATCAAATCACAGCCGTTCCTCGTTCTTGGGCTACTTGGAATTCTCCGGCCACCCACTAATTATAAATCATGACCGCGAGGAATACTCTTCAATATTGCCGGCCTGGCCTGCAATTATCAAAAAAATATCAGATTACCAGCGAATAATCATACATGATTTTGCCAAAAATGCTTTTAACTTCTCGTTTACGGCCGCTCCGCACTATCTCCAAAACTTCGATAAATTTGTGGGTGAACTGAAAGAATGGCGGGAGAAAAACTGGCAAGTCATGTTGGCTAGCGACAAGCAAAAGGAACTAAAATCGCTTTTCAAGGAAAAAAAGACTGGGGATCTGAAGTTATGGCTACTATCATACAATTCCGAACTCATCGGCTTCAAGAACGAAAAATTGAAAATATCTCTGATTACTGACCGTGAAATTTACGGCGAACAAAACCTCAAACACACCCCGATTAGACAGCAAGTTGACCAAGCTTTTATCATGGAGTTAAGGCCCAACGATTATGTGGTCCACCTCGACCATGGAATCGGTCGCTTCACCAAAATGACCAGTAATGTGGTCGACGGCATTACCAAAGAATACTTCGTACTTCAATACGCTGAAGGCGACAAACTCTATGTGCCGGTGGAGACGGCCGATAAAATCTCCAAATACATCGGTCTGACACATCCCAAACTCCATCGGCTTTCCGGCGGTCAGTGGTACCAGCTGACCAGAAAAATTAAACAAGAAGCCAAAGTCCTGGCCCAGGAACTTCTAAAAATTTACGCCAAGCGCGAAATGGTTAAAATTAAGCCTTTCCAGCACGACACGCCGGAAGACAAAGAGTTGGAAAAAACGTTTCCTTATGAGGAAACCATCGATCAGGCCAGGGCGATTGCCGATGTCAAACATGATTTAGAAAAAGAAACGCCCATGGACCGGCTGATCTGCGGTGATGTTGGTTTCGGGAAGACAGAAGTGGCCGTCCGCGCCGCCTTCAAGGCCGTGATGAATAAAACTCAAGTAGCCCTCCTCTCGCCTACGACCATTTTAACCCAGCAACACTATGACACTTTCAAGGAGCGGCTGAAAAGATTCTCCATCAATGTCGGTGTATTGTCCAGATTTGAAACCGACAAAGAACAGGAAAAAACCATACGAGGATTAAAAAGTGGTGCAATCGACATCGTAATCGGCACCCATCGTTTACTGTCTTCCGATGTTGCTTTTAAAAATCTTGGGCTGATAATCATCGATGAGGAACAGCGTTTCGGCGTAAAGGCCAAGGAAAAACTGAAAGCTTTGCGCACCCAATCACATATTCTGACCTTAACGGCCACACCCATACCGCGCACTTTAAATATTGCGCTTTCTGGAGTACGCGATGTCAGCGTTATCGAAACTGCCCCAGAGGGCCGACTGCCTATTGAAACATATATTGAGCCTTATACCGAAGAAATCATTCAAAAAGCCGTTTCAGCCGAGCTTGAGCGCGGCGGTCAGGTGTATTATTTGCACAATAAAGTGGAAACGATCAGTTTGGCTGCCGAACAGCTCAAAAAACTTATTCCCCAAGCAAAAATCGGAATCGCTCACGGCCGACTGGCTGAAAAAGATTTAGCCCAGGCCATGCAGGACTTTGACACCAAGAAAACCAACATTTTGGTCTGCTCTACTATTATTGAAAATGGTCTTGATCTGCCCAATGTCAACACCTTGATAGTGGATAACGCCACAAATTTCGGACTAGCCCAGCTCTACCAGCTTCGCGGACGCATCGGCCGTGGCCAACGTCAAGCTTATGCTTATTTTCTTTATCACCGGAAAAAACTGAAAGGCAACGCCAGGAAAAGACTCCAGGCCTTGATGGAAGCAAAAAAGCTCGGCAGCGGCTTTCAACTGGCCTTGAGAGATCTTGAAATCAGAGGAGCAGGAAATATTCTGGGCAAAGAACAGCATGGAAAAGTTTCGGCCATTGGCCTCTCGCTTTATACCCGACTTCTGGCCCAAGCAATTGAGGAACTTAAATTCGGCAGAATCCAGGAACCAGTACGAGACATTCTCATCGATCTGCCAATCGAAGCCTATATTCCCAAGGAATACCTGCCTGAAGAAGAAAGATTGATACTTTATCAAAAAATGGCAGGAGTCATGAATATTGAAGGCCTAAAAGAGCTCAAAGAAAAAATCATCCGCTCCCGAACCAAGGAAGAACAAAAAAATATTCCTCAACAATTATTAAATCTTTTTGAGATTTTAGAAATCAGAATACTGGCGCAAAAAACGGATATCTCACACATTAATACGACGGTGATGACGGATCAAAGCGGTGTAAAAAAAAGAAAAATGATCATAAAATTTCTGTTCCCTCTAAAAGCCGAGAGTCTAGCCAAACTTTTGCAGAAAGAAGCGCGCTGGCAATTCAGCGATGATGTTATAAAAATCGACTTAGAGGCGCTAGGTGATAAATGGCTTGAGGAATTGAAGAAAACCATCAGAATTTTCCAGAAAACGACAAAATAATTCTCCATAGCCAATAAAAAGTTAATCGCGAAAAAAGGAAGCGGATAATTACTATCCGCTTGCTTTCGAAGATCCATCGGGGAAAGAATCCCCTGGCTGGCAATAGTGATAATAGGCCTCTTGCGCCTGCCAACGAATCTGACGAAAGACCGCCGGATTAACCCAAATTTTCTTGCCGTCAATCCGAAATGGCTTAAAGCAAATAGTTTTTGACAATAAGCCATTGCCATCGCAACCGAGGCTGGCCCTGATCGTAACCAATTGACCGTCAGGTTTGGTCAGGACATAATGACAGTACACTTCCTTTTTTTGGCCAAAGCGACAGACCTGCCATTTGTCGTCATACTGTCTAATTGACTGACCATTGGGAATTGACAGATGAATTGAATTACAAAGCCGGCTTTCAGCATCGATGGAAACCTGATCGTGCGATAAGTCGTGAGGACAAGGCCTTGACAAGGAGCCGTGATCATTAGTTCGCATGATCAACCCCTCTCGTTTGACTAAAAATCCACTTTTAGTTGAACAAAATTACTACCATCAGATTAAAAAAAAATAATTCTCCTGTCAAGAAATCATCCTTGTCCAAAAAAATCAAAAGTGCTATATTAATTACAACCTTCCCCACTAAAGGTTTTTTATTATATGGACGATCTCAAGTATTGGGTGGCTTTTTCCAAAATAGAATCAGTTGGTCCCCAAAAATTGCAGAAAATTAACCGTTATTTTGTCGACATGGAGAGAGCCTGGTCTGGAACCTATCCCGAATTCAAGCGGGCAGGGCTTTCAGATAATGATACCGAACTAATAAATCGCGCCAGAATCTCTATTGATCCAGATAAAGAATGGGAAAATTTACTGAAGCTGAATATCCAGGTATTGCACCTCAAACAGGATAAATATCCAAAATTATTGAAGGAAATTTATTCCCCGCCACCGATTTTATATGTTCGCGGCACCATACCTGATAATATGGATTTTGCCGTGGCCGTGGTGGGAACTAGAAAAATAACTGATTATGGCCGCCAGACAACTGCGGAGATTGTTAAGCCTCTGGCGCGATCAGGCATAGTCATCGTTTCCGGACTGGCTTTGGGCGTTGATGCTTTGGCTCACCGATCATGCCTCGAAGCTGGCGGCCAAACCGTGGCAGTTTTGGGTTGCGGGCTGGAAGAAACTTACCCGGTAACCAACCGCCGTCTGGGTCAGGAAATAGTTGCCGCAGGCGGAGCCTTAATTTCCGAATATCCACCCGGCACTCAACCTCTAAAACAGCATTTCCCGGCCAGAAACCGGATTATTTCAGGATTATCTCGTGGAGTCTTAGTGATTGAGGGCGGCGAAGATTCTGGCTCGCTGATAACGGCCAAATGCGCTTTGGAACAAAACCGTGAAGTCATGGCCGTGCCGGGTAATATCAATTGCCCTACCTCACACGGTCCGAATCATCTGATAAAAATTGGAGCTAAGGCCGTAACTACCTATTTCGATGTTTTAGAAACGCTTAATCTGGAACTTGTGTCACAATTCACCGATAATAAAAAAATTATACCCTCATCAGAGGAAGAAAAAATTTTATTGGAATTTTTATCAAGTCAACCACAACATATTGACGAAATAATCCAAAAGAGTAAACTAAATACCAGCATTGCAAATGCTACCCTGACGACCATGGAATTAAAAGGAATGATCAGACATCTGGGTGGCGGAAATTACGTTTTATCACGCTAACAAAAATGAAAAAAAAACTTATAATAGTGGAATCACCCACCAAGGCTAAAACAATTTCCCGATTTTTAGGGAAAGATTTTATTATTGAGGCGTCATACGGACATTTACGCGACCTGCCCCGCTCAAAAATGGGCATTGATATAGAACATAATTTTCAGCCCCAATATATCATCCCCCGCGATAACCAGAAAACACTCACCAAATTAAAAAAACTTGCCTTAGCTACGCCAACCATTTACTTAGCCACTGACGAAGACCGCGAAGGCGAAGCTATTTCCTGGCATTTGCTGGAAGCATTCAAAACGACCAAAAAAAACGCCAAAGAAAAAATTGATCCGACCGAAATAGACAAAAAATCGCAACGTATCGTTTTTCATGAAATTACCGAGGAAGCTATTAAGGAAGCGCTACAGCATCCCCGACAACTCAACATGGACCTGGTCAATGCCCAGCAAGCCAGACGGATATTGGATCGCCTGGTCGGCTATGAATTATCCCCTTTTCTGTGGAAAAAAATAGCTAAAGGTCTCTCCGCTGGCCGAGTGCAGTCGGTCGCTCTGCGACTGGTAGTGGACAGAGAACGAGAGATCCAAAAATTCAAACCCCAGGAATACTGGTCAATTGAGGCCATCTTTCACAAGGAAAAAGGCATAAACTTGCCCATCCAGGCCAAACTGACCAAAATAGACGGTAAGTCACTGGATAAATTTGCTTTGGGCGACAAAGACACGGCCACGAAGATCATTAAAGAGCTCAAAAACGCCGATTTTCACGTAGCCGATATTCAAAAAAAACAAATCAAAAAAAGCCCCTTGCCCCCTTTCACCACCTCCACCCTCCAGCAAGAATCGAACCGTAAACTCGGTTATTCAGCCAGACAAACCATGACCCTGGCTCAACAACTCTATGAAGGCATCGCCCTAGGCGAATCAGGCCAGGTCGGCTTGATCACCTATATGCGAACCGATTCATTAAACTTGGCTGATAAATTTCTCAACGAATCAAAGGCATTCCTGATAAAAACATTTGGTAAAGAATATGCGCTGCCCGAACCAAGACGCTTTAAGGCTAAATCAAAGCTGGCCCAGGAAGCCCACGAAGCTATCCGACCAACTGAAGTAATTCATACACCAGAAACCATTAAACAATATCTTGACCCCAAACAATTAAAACTGTATGAATTAATCTGGCAGCGGGCCGTAGCCAGTCAAATGCCAGAAGCGATTGTGGATTCCATCGGCGTTGATATTAATGACGAAAAAAACAAACACACCTTCCGAGCCAACGGCTCGACCATCACCTTTGAAGGGTATTTGAAAGCTTACCGCAACATTACTGAAACAGAACTACCCCCACTGGATAAAGGTGAAGTCCTCAAGGCCAAAAAAGTAGAACCCACACAACACTTCACTGAGCCTCCGGCTAGATACTCAGAAGCCGGCCTGGTCAAGGCCTTGGAAGAATATGACATCGGTCGACCATCGACCTACGCACCGACTATCGGTACCATCATCGAACGCGGCTATGTGGAAAAAGAAAATCGTCGCCTCAAACCTACGGAAATCGGCTTTCTCGTCACCGATATCCTGGTTGAACATTTCCCGGTCATTATGGATTATAAATTCACGGCCCACATGGAGGATGAACTGGACGAAATTGCTAACGGACAAAAAGCATGGGTGCCAGTCATCAAGGAATTTTATGGACCGTTTAAAGAAAACCTTATGAAAAAACATGAAGAAGTGGATAAAAAAAGTTTGACTGAGCAAGCCACTGACCACGTTTGCGAGAAGTGCGGTAAACCGATGATCATTAAAATCGGCCGGTTTGGAAAATTCCTAGCCTGTTCGGGGTATCCGGAATGCAAAAACACCAAACCATTGGACAAAAACGGTGATATTATAGAGCACTCGCCGGAAACATCTGTTCAGAAATGCGATAAATGCGGTAAGTCCATGGTCATGAAACACGGCCGCTTCGGAGCATTCCTAGCCTGTTCGGGGTATCCGGAATGCAAAAACATTAAAAACATTGAACAAAAAACCGGTGTAACCTGTCCACAATGCCACCAGGGAGATATCGTAGCCAAACGCTCCAGGCAAGGCCGGACTTTTTACTCATGCAATCTCTATCCTGATTGCAAATTCGCCCTGTGGTCCAAACCAACCGGCGAAAAATGCCCAACGTGCGGCTCGCTGCTCGTTTTCGCCGCCGGGGACAAAATACGCTGTTCCAATAAAGAATGTAAATTTACCAAGGACCGGGGCGAGGGGGCTCAATAATTTTTTCCAAATAATAAGCGCCTGCTTAAAAAATGCAGACGTTTGTTTTATCTTTCTAAAAATCCCATTTAACGCCACTGGTAACGAACACTACCGCGGCCCGTCCAATTCAATAGCAAAAAATTAGCTACTAGGCGCCGAGGGCAATTTACCATTCTCAATATGTAGTTTGGGGCAAATCGGAAAAAATATTAACTTACAACACGAACAGTCGTTATCGCACTCATAGCTGCACATGTTAACAGTGCAGGTCTCAAAATTATCAAGGTTGTATTTATTATCTACAGCCGCAAAACGCTCTTATGGCTCTTTCAAATCCTTATGCAGGAGCGGCTTATTCTCTTTGCCCCAGATAGTCGCCGAAGTGTGCAGATTCCTAATGCTTATGAACCCGTCCAGAATTTTATATTTATATATTTATATTAATAAGCTCAATAACCTTTTCAGTAACATCCAAACAATGCATGTAC
>Ga0136652_1000417_pt1 | contig 20625 bp, 17 predicted proteins | sample ConPoolayeEmetaG_FD_94864 | JGI IMG/M metagenome (GOLD analysis project Ga0136652, IMG submission 94864) | Hot spring microbial mat communities from California, USA to study Microbial Dark Matter (Phase II) - Cone Pool mat layer E metaG... ...
AGAAGGTTTCCCCAAGGAAATAGCGGGTCAGACGACACTTCCGACAGCGGTACTGACCGTGGAAAGTTTCAGGTGCAACTCTGGTTACTAATTGCCAAATTTAAAACCGGATTCTTAAGGTTTAAAAGCGAACTAAGTTGAAGTCCTCGGTTTTCACCTTCTGGATATCAACCAGTTTATCTTGATACCAGAAGGTTACCTCAGCAATACGGGTTTCCTTGTTAAGGTTATTCAGGAATACTTTTCTATAAGAGTTAATCATCGGCCCCACGCGTAAACAGAACACATTCTTTGTTGATTCAAGCGGTGGTAGCAAAACAAATGGTCTGAACAGAGTTTTCTTTACTTTTAACGGGTTGTAGAACCTTAAATCCAGGATTTCCCGGTGCTACTGTGCACCTTTTGTTATATCTGTCCGTTTCGTATCTCAACACCTCCCGTGCACCTCTGATTTCTTTTCTGCCTTCTCTTGCACAAGTTCTTACAATTCTGTCCTGTAGCCAGCCATACGGCCGTTCTACTTTCCCCTTTGCCTGCGGAGACAAGGCACAGGTTACCTTCACACATGCAATGAGCACCTGTTTCCATTCCAGGTCTACCTCATCGGTCACCTCTTAATGCTTCCGCCAGAAACTGTCTCTGCCCTGAACGAACCTGAATATGGAATGGCTGTCCACGTAAAACGACAACGGCAGTCTGTATTTCAGGAAGATACTTTCCATTGCCTCAATAGGATTCCAGGTTGTTTCCCGTTCTACCAGGTAAGCATAACGCATCTTCCGGCTGTAATCATCCAGGGAAGTCATCACATGCCATTTATCCTCCACATCCGGTGACCATCTATGTTGAGAGGAATTATGCTGGACTGACTCTGGCATAGTTGGTCAATACTTCCCTGTCATGCCGTTTATGCTCCTTTTCCGGCAGAGAGAAGTCATTCTTTTCTTTGTCCGCTCTATAATCGTCGGGACAGGGACCTTCTGATTATACTTCTCACGCAGGACGTCTCTTATATAACTTTAATTGTAACTTCTTATGGGCATTGGCAGGGCTTCTCTTAACGATTTCTCCTGCTTCAATTCCTTGATGATATTCTTTTCTACCACCGTATCTTTTTCTCTCTGTTGTAAGCGATGGAGAAATCGTACGGGTTTTCCTTGTAACCCTTGAGCAACTCAAAAAACGGGCTTCGTCCTATCTCCAGAATCTTTAATATGTACTCCAGTTCAACCAATAAACCTCTTACCTGCTCATCGGCCAACCGTTTATGTATCTGCTGTCCCATGAACTATATTCTCAAAAAGAAAAGATTAAACCATAAGACCTTAAATGTGGATACTGCCGCTATCTTCCTATTAACTTTTTTTACCCTCACCCGGATCCCCTCCCTTCAACAGAGAGGGCTCTTCAGTCCGGTTTTAAACTTTAAATCCTTCAAAATTAGTCCACTTTTAAACTTGAAATGCCACCGCGACAAGCAGCAGTGACATAAGAACAGAAATGTGGAATAATAAAAGGGGCAATGTGGGTGGCCATTTTTGGGGAAAGGAAGGCAGGATTTACCCTGATAGAACTTTTAGTGGTAGTAGCAATTATTGCTATTCTGGCTGCGCTTCTCCTGCCGGCTTTATCCAAAGTTAGGGAAAAAGCCAGAACTGCCAGGTGTATGAGCAATATGAAACAGATTGTACTGGCTCTTATGATGTACTGTGAAGACTTTGATGACTGGATTCCTGTCCTTATGGGCCCATGGCTGGCACCAGCTCTTACCGGGTGAGGGGTTTAAGTTACTTTGCTTACCTGGGCAATACCAGGGTTCCCTTGACCGGTGGATCTTATAAGATTGAATTGCAACTTACCCGGTGTCCCAGCGGCAAACATGCGTCCTGGTCATCAGCCACAATTTATGCTCTCAAGACACTGGCAGGAGAGAATGTTGGTCATCACCTCAAACGGGTGAAGAATACTTCTTCTTATAGTCTGGTGTTTGATAGTATCAGTTTTCGTTCTTCTTATTATGGACTTCAGATTTACCGTATTAACTGGCCGGCAACAGACTTAGTTGACTTTTGCCATCTCGGTCTAACAAATGTTGGTTTCGCTGACGGGAGTGTGCGTAGTTTAAACCCCTCCGGGTTAATTGCTTCAGAAAGGGAAAATTCTCCCACCAACGGTGTGGTTTGCTATACTGACCCTAAATACTTCTACCTGCCATGAGACAACGGAGAATTTTTATGAGAACAGTAATATTTTCATTAGTGGTTTTTATTCTGGTGGTGATTTTCCTCTCGCCAGTGAAATTGCAGGGCTGGGGACCAGGACATTCCAGGATGACAGAAGCAGCAGTTTCTGTCCTTCCTGACTGGCAAAAAAAGTTAGTTTCTGCGGCAGGTGAGAACCTTATCAGAAAGTACTGTCATTACCCGGATAGAAAAGATTCTCCTGAAGTTTCCCCTTATATTATCCTGATTGACAAAATTCAGTTTCATTACCTTCCCAGAGCCAGTCCAGCAGAAAACTATCGTTTCTTCACAGCCGGTGCCTCTGCTTATCTGGGCAAAATTCTGACCTGCCTGAAAGAGGGAAAGACAGACGAAGGATTGAAATACCTGGGATATCTTTTTCACGTTCTACAGGATGCCTGCCACCCTGGTATCCACTCTCTGGAAGGTTTCAACGGATTAACCTGGGTGCAACTGGGAGAAATCATCCAGCCACCAGGCAATGCCCACCCGCTATATTCTCCCCAGGCAGTTTTCCAGGCAATTATTGATTTTGACGCTGCGGCTGATTTTAAAGTTTCCCTGGAAAAATACCAGCCTGAACTTTTAGGAACTACTGTGCCAGAGATAGTTTTTCATCTTTACCAGGGTTATGTGAAAGCAGTTCGGACTGCTCGGGCAGTGGCAGTGCCGGCAGCAGAAAAAGTTTACAGCGGGAAGAAAGAGGAAGCCATTCCTTATTTGTTAAAGGCAGCTGAATCTGGAGCCAGACTCTGTGCTGACCTGGCTTATACTTGTTTCTGCAATTCTACGGGAAGAGTTTCAGAAGATGACCTGGCCTGGTTGAACCGGATAGACTTAACCAGTCTGGAGCCTATTTCTGTGCCACTTATCACCTCTTTCCCCTACCGTTTTACTCCTTTAATTCTGGGCGCCAGTTTAGGTCGCTGGAGGAAGGTTTATCCGTTAGAACTATGGGTGGAGGAAAACGGAAAGAGGGAGAAGAAAAAATTTGAGAAAGGATTCAGTACTGGAATGGTCCCGGTTGGTTATGACCTTCCGGCAGAAGTTTTTTCCTCTGTGGAAGTTTGGGCTGGTATCCACGCTACTTTAGGTGCCGATGACTGGGATGGCAACAGGTTAAAAGCAGAACCACCGGCTGCTTTTACCATGGCCATAAAACTATCAGGGAAAACTCTCTGGGAGAGTAAAGTTTTACAAAAGAATTCTCCGGCAGAGAAGGTCAAAATCTCACTGGAATCGGGTGGTCGGCTGGAATTTGTTGCCCGAGATGCCAGTGGTGCCAGTGTCAACCATGCTAATCAGCCGGTCTGGGCTGAACCTGTTCTTATCCGGCTTAACCGTTAACAGAGACGGCAGGAATAACTGCTGATGAAAAAATTTCTTGCCATCAATACCTTTGTTCTGGTCGTAATTACAATCCATCCAGTTCAGCCAGCCGTTAGAACCGTTGCCCTAAATTCCATCAGAGTTACCTACGAGGAAGAGAGCGGAAAGGTGCAATCTTTGATGATTCCTTTCCTGGAAAATCTTCTGTTGAAAGTAGAAACAGATTTTGCTCTTTTTCTTCAAAAAGAAATTCAGGAAAGATAGCAAGTGAATTTACTGCGGAAGAGGATGGCTGGTTTTACCTCTCCTGAGTTTCTTCCAATTTTTCTCTGTGTTAGAATTAAAGCAAATTAATCTGGGGGTGAGAATGAAAAGGAAATGGCTGGGTTTTGTGCTACTACTTCTTTTCACCAACCAGTCAGAGTCAGCAACTATCTTTCAAGAAAACTTTTCTTCTCCTTCCCTGAAAGGAAAGATTGAGCGGCTGGAAATTTCAGGTGGCCGGTTAGTATTGAAGAGAGGTAACCTGGTAACCAATGGAAGTTTTGAAGATTCGGAGAAAGCACCGGTTGGTTTTTTTATCTATGATTCCCGGTGCGGGAGTCTTGATACCAGTGTAGCCTATGCCGGAAAAAATTCTGTCCGTCTGGACAGACACACTTCTGTCTATCTTCATCCCAGCAATTTCGTAGCCACCAGGGAAGGTATAGACTGGTATGTCGTTTCCGTCTGGGTAAAAACTGAATTTCTCACAGAATTTCCTGAAGAGAATATGGTTCAGTTAAGGGTCTGGGGTTATGACCAGAAGAAAGAAAATCGTACCCAGGTTACTGCAGCCAGAGTAGCCGGGACACATGACTGGGTAAGGCTGGTCCATCCAGTCCTTTTGAAAAAAGAAACTGCTTTTGTCTCCTGTGATGTGCAGTTACAAACAGAAGATGCTGACCAGACCAACTGTAAAGTATGGATTGATGGAGTCCAGATAGAAGAAGGTAAAAGTCCTACCGCTTTCACCGAGAAATATTACCGGGAAGGCCTTTACACCTCACCGGTAATCTGCCTGAAAAAAACTCACGGTAAGATTCACTATCAGGCAGAACTTTTACCTGAAACTTCAGTCCAGCTACGTTGGCGTACCGGGAAAGATTCTGATTGTCTGGAAGAATCTGGTTGGAGTCAGTGGAGTAGGGACAATAGTGTTTCTTTCTCTTCCCCGGGACAGTTCTTGCAGCTACAGGTTCGTCTTGTTTCCGAAGGCCGCGGACTGGTAAGTCCGGCATTGGTCTGGCTTAAAGTGGAACAGGAAGAATAAATGAAATTTTGCTCTGGTTTTGTAGTGTTTCTTGGGTTCTGGACTTTTCTTCAGGCAGAACCGTTTTACCTGGTGAAAGACCATCAGCCGAAAGCCACTATTGTTATTCCTGATGATCCCTCCCTCACAGAATCCTTTGCCGCATCAGAATTAAGTAGTTTCCTCCAGAAATCCACTACTGCTGTTTTGCCTATTATGAAAGAGAAAGAGGCTTTTGCGAGTCCGTCAGAAAATTTCTGGGTACTAATCGGGGGCACCAGGAAAACACAGGAGCTGGGAGTAACTCTGAAAGGTATTACGAAAGGAGGCTTCCTGGTAAAAAGAACTGGTCCCTACCTGATTTTCTGGGGGGAAGATGACCGGACCAGGTACCGTCAGGGAAAACCCTATCCTGTAGACCCGAAACAGCGCTCTCAAACGCGCCACGGCACACTTTTTGCCGTCTATGATTTTTTAGAAAAAAATCTTGGTGTTCGCTGGTACTGGCCAGGTTCTTTAGGAGAAATTGTTCCTTCTCATGCGAGTGTTTATGTGGACAATGTTGACTACCGGGAAAACCCGGATTTTGAGTATCGCTTTTGTTATGGCTACTGGCTGGATGACCCTGATTTCCAAAGGGAAGAAAGTAGTCTGTGGTGGCGGAGACAGAGGCTGGGTGGAGCTGGTTATGCTCCTGCTACCCATTCCTTCGCCAGTTATGTCGCCAGATACGGTCAAACACATCCGGAATACTTTGCACTTCAGAAGGACGGAAAAAGATTACTTGATACCACCCATGGCGGTCACATCTGTCTTTCCAACAAAGAATTCCAGAAAATTCTGATAGAGGATATTATCAATACCTTCCGCGCGCACCCTGATATCTACACCATCAGTGTCATGCCTGGTGATTCCTTTGAACGTTATTGCTGTCAGTGTGCGGAGTGCCGGGCTAAATATGAGGAAGCAGAGAAATCTTTTCCTCCCGGTCATGCTACCTTTATCCGTGCCAGCGGAAAACATTCCTGGATTGTCTGGGAATATGTCAACGAAGTAGCCAGAGAGGTAGGGAAGGTTTTTCCTGACAGGTATATCGGTTGTTGTGCTTATGCTTCCTATTACCTTGTACCCAGAAACATGAAGTTTGAACCTAATGTGGCTGTGACGGTCTGCCGGGGAAATGCTGACCTTTATTTCTGGGAGGAAAAGGATATCCAGCGTTCCCATGCGCATCTGGCGGAATGGGCAAAGAATACCAGGCTGCTTTTCACCTGGGAATATCCCTGTGCCGCACAGGCTTACGGTAATCCGGTCATTTTTCCTCACGGTGTTAACCAGGAGGTTAAAAGGCTTAAGAAAAGCGGGGTGAAGGGCTGTATTGTGGAATATACTCCCAGTTACGAACCAGCCAGGTATGGTGGTGAGTATACCGGATGGATGAGGGAAAATCTGACCACCTATGTCCTTTTCAAAAGTTTGTGGAAGGTTGATACTGATGTGGATAAGCTGGTGGAGGAGTACTGTCGCGATCTTTACGGCCCAGCTGCAAAGCCAATGAAAAAGTTTTTTCTTCTTTTGGAAGAAATCTGGAAAAATGGTAATCATGGTTTTAAACCTTACTACGAGAACTGGTCCAATATCTGGACCTACCTTTACTCTGCAGAAAAGAAGGAAAAACTGATAACGCTTTTAAATCAGGCGTCTAAACTGGCACCGGAAGGCATTTACAACCAGAGGGTGAAAAAAACTATGGCCGGTTTTTCTGTGCTCTGGGAAAATAGATAACCTTTTCTGAGGGAAAAATGGATATGCTGGTGAAACTGTATGATTTACCAGAAATAAACGTGCTTTTGGGAAGCCTCGCAGGTTCTGGTATTCTTGTTCGTCGTGGGCTTGTACCGGAGAAACATATTGTGATTTCCTGGGTGGCAGCTACCTTCAGTCAGGCATGGTCCAGTGAATGCCAGATGTCTTTTTCCCGGCATCCGGTTTCCTGTTTCCTGGCTGTGAAGGAGAACACTCTGGTGGGATTTGCCTGTTACGAGGCTACCTTTAAGGGCTACTTTGGACCAATGGGGGTACTACCGGGCTACCGCGGCAGAGGGATTGGCAAGGCGCTTCTGATTTCCTGTCTTAAAGCCATGGCAGAAGAAGGTTACCAGTACGCTATCATTGGTGGTGTAGGCCCAGCAGAATTTTATGTGAAAACAGTGGCAGCAATAGAAATTCCTGGTTCTACTCCTGGCGGGTACAGAGGGATGTTGAAGTAGAATTTTTTTTCTAACAGCTGGTTAAACTTCAGTCATTGTCCCCGGTATCCCCTGACTATCTCGTACCGCTGACTGGAAAGGATGACACTTCAATCTTTTTGCTCCAGGCACACTCATGGGACCACAACCGCAGACATAATCAGTGGCAGTAAACCCCAGAGACTGTCCTAAACGTGACCACATCTGCCAGCTTTCCGTGGAAAGAGAAACAGGGATGTCCGGATTATGCCGGCGGATTTCCTTCAGGTAGTACTGGTAAATCTGAAACCGGACTTCCTCCGGGAAAGGCTGGGTGCAGGGATTTTCAGGTTCAGGATGTTGTTCAGCCATCTTCAAAAACTCAGGCTCCAGCAAATCTAAAACATTCTTCAGTCTTTTTTTCATTTCCGACACATCCATCCACATGAAACAGCAAAGGCTGATAACATCAGGATTTGTCAGGGCAAAAATCTTTTCTATAGTTTCGCTGGCTTCTTTTTTCCAGTTTCTCACCGGAATAATTGGTTTGAATTTATACCTTATCTGGTAACCTGCTTCCTGGGCAATTCTGGCAGCCTGGATTCTTTCGTCAGTAGTGCCGGCTTTCTCTTCTATAATTTGACTCTGGGTGGGACCGCTGATAGACCAGACAATGATGGTCTTACCGTTATGCTGGAGATTTGTCATCCATCTGGTGTTCCAGGTCTTGGTATGAATAATAAGGTAAGCATCCTTCTGTTTCCCAAAGAATTCTATAAGGTAGGACAGACATCCCAGCTCTGGCTCCAGCCCTGGTGGGTCAGCGTCATCGTCCAGAAGATAGGTCTTCTGCCAGGGGTGACGGTCAATAACTTCCTGAAGATGCTGACAGTATTCCTCAATATTGACCATAGCTACCAGTAGCCCTCCCAGTCCGCAGTAAAGGCAACGGTGAAGACATCCGGTTTGCAGGTGAATACGCCAGCAAGGCCGGCAGACTTTATGCTGCCGGTTGGGGTCTTCAGAAAGGTTATAGGGAGACCAGTGGAAAGCTCCCAACCCTAACAAATCTGAGCCAACTTCCAACTTTTCCTGGTGCCATTTTCTCTTCAGCTGTACCATCTGTTTTTCTGTCTGGAAGCGGAAGGTATTGAAAAGCAAAATCGGGTCGGTAATCCGGGGCAGAGTACCCATCGGAACCCGCTTTTCTGTCAACCCATTTTTAATCAGGTCTGGTATCTCCTGGTCAGAATAGGTAATAACAGGTCCGGGTTGTTGCAGAGAGCTGACAACTCTGGATACCCTGGCACGGTAAACCGGATTTTCCATAACACTCTCATGGGCGTAGACAGCTGGTGGGTTTATCCTGTACATTTTAACCTCCTAAAATACTGTGGCGAAAAAGGAAAAATACAGCACCTGAAAGACACAAAGACGCCCACAAATAGTCCAGAGTGAGTTTTTCTCTTAAATAGAGAACAGAAAAGGGCACAAAAACAGAAAGGGTAATAACTTCCTGGATGATTTTCAACTGACCAACACTCATCACCTGGTGTCCAATTCTGTTGGCTGGCACCTGCAGTAAGTACTCAAAAAAAGCAATACTCCAGCTGGTTACTGCAGCCAAAAACCAAAACCTGTCCTTCATATACCGCAGGTGACCGTACCAGGCAAAGGTCATAAAAATGTTGCTGACGGAAAGAAGTGCGACTGCTTTCAAGAACGAAGTCATGTTTTTCCTCTTTCTTTTTTTGAATTTTACCCGGTGATAAATTCCTCCACCACAGCTACCGCATTTTCTGTCGGTGTCTCAGGCCGGAGTGGTTTGGCTGGTGCCAGAATGTAACCACCACCACGGCTCATTTCCTTCCGCAGCCGCCTTATCTCCTGCCTGATTTGTTCTGGTGTGCCAAAGGGAATAGTAGATTGAGTGCCCAGGCCACCCCAGAAAGTAATTTTATCTCCCCATTGCTTCTTCAGCAAGTAGGGATTCATCCCGGCAGCCTCTGGCTGAACACTTTCCAGGACATCAAGACCGATTTCCACGATATCTGCCATAATCTGTGCTACACTGCCGCAACAATGCATAATGGCAATTTTCTGCTGCTGGTGAATAGCCTGAAAAATCCTGGCATAACGGGGTTTATAAAATCTGCGCCAGCGTTCCGGTCCAATAAGCACTCCTTGTTGATAACCCCAGTCATCACCCATCATAATGGCATCCGCAGGGATATCAGCGCAGAAAGCAATATGTGCCAGCGTCAGTTCTGTCATTCTCTCCAGAAGTTCCTGGTAGAAATCTTCCTCTGTGATACAGTCTGTTAAAGTCTGGTCAAAACCTCTCAGGTACCAGGACAGCCACAGGCACGGACAGGAAATGCAGGTAAAAGAATCAGCATGCTCTCTCACCTTTCTGGCAGTCTCTGCTTTTACCTCCTTGTTGAGAAATTCCGCAGCAGAAGGGAAACGATAACCCTCAAAAGATGGTTTTTTCAACCCTGGTTCTACCACTACATGCGGAAGCGAATCTGTCCGCCAGACTGTCCCAAAAGCATCCCGGAAATGGTGTGCGTCAATTTCCTGGGTGGGCATTTTTGCTACAGAACCGCAATCCACCAGATAAGGTACCAATCGTTTCTGCCAGGAGTCCCCACCGTAATAAGCATTTAATCGGGAAAGCATTTCCGGTTCAAAAGCCAGGCTGTAAGGAATTTTTTCGGTTTCCTGATGCTTTATCTGCGCCAGAACGATTTCTCTTGGTGTCATCATCTCAGCCCACGTTTTTAAATTTTATCTCCACCTTGCCCACAACTCTTTCCATAGCCATCGGGATTCTGAAAATACGAAACCCGGCACGGCTGTAAAAGGCAGCAGTTGTGGGATTGGTAGGTATCAAAACCTGATTATAACCGAGATTCTTAAGGTGGAAAACACTGCGAAAAAGAAGGACAGTACCTAACTTTTTCCCCCGGAAGTCTCTCCTGATGCCAGCCGGGCCAAAAAGGCCATAGTTGCATCCATAAAGTCGCCAGTCTGTTGGTGCTCCGGGCTCTGAAACCATTACCCCACCGATTACCCGTCCCCCGAAGATTACCGGGAAGAAATGTTCTAAAGGAGAATTCAGTCTGACGACCTGCTGGAATCTATCACGGAAAGGAAACTGGTCAAAAATGTCCGGTGACAGGGATGTCTTGCTGGCAGAAAAACAGGGGAAAGAAAATCCTTCCTTTTCCAGTTTTTTCTGCAAAGAGAAGACTTCCTCCGGGATACAGAAATCTTTTAGATCCCGGCTCATCCAGACACCCAGAGAACCAACCTGGCATTCAATCAGTGCATCATAAACACCGGGTACAACAAAACGGTGGCTCCAGAGAAATTCTAAATATTCTATGTCAGTAGAAGCAGGATGAGAAAGGCTGGTGGTGGCTACTTTCTTTGCCTGCGTGGTAGCTACCTTCCTCAAAACTTCTTCCAGAAGGTTATCAGCCACTGACTGATAAAGCTTACCATCCCTGGTGAAAATAGCCTGGAGAAGAAACACAGATTCTTTTTCGGAAAAAGTGAAAATTATGCCCCCGGCTACACCTTTACTATCTTTAGCCAGGAGAAAATTATCTGGTGAAAAATCTTCCTTTTCCCGAAAAAGCCAGTTAAACTTTTTTCCGTCCAGCGGATAATAAACCCAGCGGTTTACCGCCGTCTTGTTCCAGGCAGAAAGAACCTCCGGCCAGTCTTTTTCCTCATACCCACGGATTCTCAGGGAAGACATTTTTAGAAAGATTTAGCCTCAGTTAAAATCTCCTGGCGGTAAACTGTCATTCCGGTAGCCAGGGAACGGTCCACAGCCAGAGTCATCAACAGCACTTCCAGGGCATCCTGGAAACTGCAGGGAACTTTTTTCCCGTTTAAAATTGCTTCCTGGAATGCTTCATGCTGTTCCGCAAAACCAAGGTGTCCGCGGCTGGCTAAACTGCCGCTTACTGTAATCTGTTCCCGGTAGAGACAACCCTGTGTGTATGCCTCCAGAGAACCGGCTCCTTCAGGACTCCAGGGGTTGCCATAGATGATGCCGTTGGTACCAACAATACCGAAAAGACTGTTTTCCGGTGTGGGTGTCACCTCACTCAGACTGATGTTTCCCTTTGCGCCGTTAGCATATTCAAAAATAACCGTGGCTACCTTTGGTATTCTGTCCGGGTTCAGACCAGTTTTTCCCACTTCTGTTCCGTAAGCAGTTAGCCTTTCAAAGCTGGCTCCAGCAAAAAGTGAAAGGATATCCATATAGTGGCACAGGCAGTCAAAAAGTTTACCCCCTCCGTATTTCCTTTCTTTCTGCCAGTAAGGAAGTTTTTCCTCTGCGGTTTTCAAAAACATATGCCACCAGACAAAAATAACCCGCCCGATCTCCCCCCGGCTGATTATTTCCATAATTTTTCTGACCAGCTGGCTGGAACGAACCTCATACCCCACCTGGAAAACCAGATTTCTGGTTTTCTGGAGAGCCTGCTGTATCTGGTGTGCCTGTTCTAAACTCAGGGTCATTGGTTTTTCCAAAAGCACATGTTTGCCGGATGCAATCGCCTTTACTGCCAGTTCAGCATGTAGATGTGGTGGTACAGCAATCACGATAGCTTCAAAATTGTTCCAGGACAAAAGTTTCTCATAAGAAAGGAAAGCCTCTACTGACTGGTTGAGCTTCTCCTGGATGTAATGGCTAGCATTTTTCAGTGTCTCTTGGTCCCGGTCACAGATAGCCACCAGCTGTCGTTTTGGATTTTTAGGGATGATATTTACATGTCCCATACCGTGATGGAGACCAACAACTGCATAGCGGATTTTTTCCATGGTAAAGACTCCTTTTGTTTTTCAGAATACGTTTAATTTTAGGACGGGGATACTCTTAAAGTCAATGGTAATTAGCGGGAAGTTTGTTTGGTGGTAAAATAGAATGAAAAGCTCAAAAGGAATAAAACCTTTTACCGGAGAAAAACAATGTCAGGGCAAAATATATTTCTTCTACCTCAACCCTTTTTCCTCTGCATTTTCCTGCTGGTGGCATATCTGGCTGGCGGGAATGAAACCAAAATTCTCCTTAAGAGCCGTTTTGACCAGCCCCCTGATACCCGGTGGAAAGTACTGAGTGGCAACTGGTACTATCAGGATGGGTGTTACCTGGAAACTACTGATGGTCTGGTAACATACTGGAGTCTGGCAGGAGATGATTCCTGGACCGATTACAGTATAACTGTGGAGATGAAGGCTCTGGACAGTGGTGGTTCTCTTTTTGTGGCTGGTCGCTGGCATGATGAAAACAATCACTATGAAATGGAATACCAGGGAAGAGGGGATTGTCTGCAGATTAACCGGGTGCTTTTTGGTCAGAGACAGGTTCTTGTCAGAAAAGAAGGAGTACTGGATATTGGTGGTGGAGTGAATCCTTTTGGCCGCTTTCGTTTTACTCTGCGCGGACCTCTTTTAAGTGTTGCCATCAATGACCAGGATATTATGCAGATAGTGGATAAAACTTTCCTCCGGGGGAAAATCGCCCTGGGCGAAAGGGAAAGAAGAGGTGTCTGGAAGTCTGTTTTAGTAGAAGAAAAAGAACCACCCGGTCCGGAAGAAATAGCCTTTTTTAGCCCGGAACTGGAACTGATTTGCCCGGTAACTTCTTTTCTCCGCGGTAAAATAGAAAATCTCAGGTTCAGACTGGTTAATACGACTGCCCACCAGCTCCCGGAAATGAAAATCTGCCTGTCCCTTTCAGGTTTACTGGAAATGCAGAAAGAAAGCAAAAATCTGGCATCTGGCCAGGAATTCGTTATTAATTTTCCCCTTGATACAAGGAAGTTGAAAAGTGGCAACTACTGGTTAAAGGCAGAAATGTTGCAAGACAGGGTGATTACCTTTCAAAAATTCTGGCCAGTTGTCATTACACCAACCCCCAATCCCCAGCGTCTGGAAGTGCTTAACTGGGGTGGACTGATGTCCGGGATAGAAAAGCATGGTTTCACTTCCTTCTGGATTTCCCCGGTTATCAATCCAGCCTACGCCAGGCAGGATTTGGATATTCCGGTTGATGCCAGTGACAGGGAAACTATAGAGCTTACCTTTCAGGAATATAACCAGGGTATTGGCCGGGGCCTTGTAAGCGGGTTACAGGTAAATAACATCTGGGCACGAAATTTGAGAACTAAAATTGATTTTTCCGGAGTTTCTCTGGAGGGCAGCAAGATGGGAAATAATCCTCATCATCCTGCTTTCCAGGAATGGGCGAAAGCCTGGATGGAAGCAGTGATGAAAACTTTTGCCGGTTTTGATGGTCTGAAAACAGTTAATCTTAACTCCGAATGGGACCGGGAGTTTGATTACAGTGAAGAAACAGTGGCGCTTTATCAGAAAGATTTTGGTTGTCTTCCTCCTCGTTTTTGTTTTCCGGTGGACCGCCAAAAGGCAGACAAAAAATTTTTACCGGTTAACGGTCTTATTGAAGATGATAATCCCTATTACAGCTACCTGCTCTGGTGGTGGGAAAAAGGACAGGGACTGGTACCCTTTAATGAAGCCATGGCCAGGATTGTTAAAAAGTACAGGCCAGACATCCTCACCATTTCTGAGCCAGTGCTACGTTGTCCTTTCCTTTATGGCAAAGCAAAAGGTTGTGATATTGCTCAGCACTGGAGTTATGCCTGGCCCGGTCCCCGTTCTTTATTGTTTTATGTTGATTCTCTGGTAGCCACCAGGAAGTATACAGGACAGATGATTTCCCACGATGTTCAAATTCTCTGGAAGAAAGGCTGGGTTGGACCTTTTGATATGACTCCTTCCCCGGACATTATCCGGGAATCTATGTGGATTAACCTTTCCCGGGCAATGGACAGCTTATTTTTCTGGGGAACTCATCTGGCTATCCCCAAGGAAAAGGATTACAGACAAACCAGCCATCCTCAGGTTTATCAGGAACTGGCAAGTTTTAGCGAGAAGGTTGTCAGACCTTTTGGTCCCCTGGTCAAAAGACTGAAAAATCCTGATAAACAGGTGGCTTTTCTTGTCTCTACTGCCAGTCAGCTTTTTGTGGATGGCTGGCGGTGGGCACCAGAGATCCATAGTATGAACTTCTACGATGCCTTACAGGCTGCCAATATTCCCACTGATGTTATCTATGAGGATGATATCAGACAGGATGTTCTGGAAAAAAGAAAATACAAAGCAGTTATCCTTTCCTACTGCCAGACACTACCGCGCAGTGTCTACAGTAAACTGGTAAGTTTTGCCAGAAAGGGTAATCTGGTTTTAGCCGATTCCTACCTGGTGGCAGACATTCCGGGAGTGAAAAAACTACCCTGGGCAAATTTTGATTTTGTCAGCCAGCTGAACTATAGCAATGTTTCCTCAGGAAAGACAGATGTGGAGACAGTCAGGAAAAAACTGGACCAGATTGTTGCCAGACTGAAGGACTTGTTCCAGGGTGTTTACCAGCCTGAAATATCATTGAAAACTTCTTCTGTCCTTTACAATGTTCTGGAAGGCAAGGGAATGAGACTTTTTGTTTTGATAAATGACCGGCGCCAGCCAGGGGAATGGGCTGGCCGATTCAAAACTATTGAAGAAACAGGTGTCCCTCAGGAATTTGAGGTTTCTTTCAGACTGAAAAAACCGGGTAATGTTGTCTATGATTTACTTGAACAGCAGGTTGTTTCTGGTAAAAAGAATGGTTCCTGGTTAAGTTTCACCTGTAATCTTGGCCCCTGTGAAGGTAAATACTTCGCGGAGTATACCCAACCCATTTCCTGTGTTGTGCTTAAAACCAGTAAAGTTAGAAAAAAGGGAGACCCTGTAAACCTCTCAGTAGAAGTAAGAGGAATTTCAGGGAAACTGCTGGAAGGGTATCAGCCGTTAAAGATTAATGTTTTTGATGGTTCCGGACAGCTGACAGAATACTCAGACTACTACTGTGCGGAAAACGGTCGGTTCAGTTTAACATTTTCCCCGGGAAGGAATGAACCAGCTGGATTCTGGAAGATAGAAGTGAAGGAACTGGCAGGTGGGCACCGAAATCAGCTTTATGTAGAAGTTCCTGCTTCCGGAAGTTTTTCCGGACACGGGAAAATGGACGAAAGTACCGGGCAGGACTGGGACCGGGATTGAGGAAAAGGAGAAAGAATGAAAGAAAAAAGGATTTTGTGGAAAAATATTTTGCTGGTAGGACTTTTATTTTTCCAGACGGTTCTGGCTGGTGATTTGACTGATGACCTCTTACTTTATGCACCCTTTGATGGTCACCTGGATCTTTTAGTAAGCAGTGGCGGGTTACTACCAGCAGTCTTCACCAGAAAGTCTATCGCTTATACACCAGCAATGGAAAAATTTGCTCTTAATCAGCCGCGTTATGTACCCGGTAAATTCCAGCAGGGTATCTTTCTGGAATCCGGGGATTACGGAGATTATGCCCGGGGAACAAGAAATAATTTCCCGCCAGACAAAACTAATCCGGCTCTCCCGGAAGGATGGAAAGCAATAGGACAGGCTAAGGCGACAGTTGAACCGTCGATTTTTTCCGGATTACCGGCAGTTCAGGTCGTCTGCCAGGCAGAAAATTCCGGGGTCTCTACAGGAGAATTTTCTCTTCCGCGTGCTATGCGTTATATTGCCTCGGTTTATCTTAAGGGGGGTTCTGGTGGAGAGAAAGTGAAACTGGTGTTAACTGACAAAACCAATCAGGTAGAGGAAACAGTAACAGTAATATTAACTGCAAACTGGTCCCGGTATCACCTGGTTCTTCCTTACGTGGAACAGACAAAAAAGTATGGTGAAAAGACATTGCAGGAACCGTTTCAGGCAGTTTTTTCCCTCCAGAGCGAAAAGTCAGGAACGTTTCTGGCTGCTTGTTTTATGCTGGAACAGGCAGGAATGCACTATTCTAACAGGATGACTCCTTCCACCTGGATACCACCAGGCAGTGTCCGTTCTTCGGAGGTCCTCAACCTGCCTGTCACTCCGGAGACTTTCAATCCTGAATCCGGGACGATTTCTTTCTGGATGTTTCTGGAACCAGGAAAGTTTAACCGTACCTTTTGTTCTGTGGGTGCTGGCTGGGATACCTTCATCAATCTGAATGAGTATCCAGCCGGCAGAATCTGCTTCACTTACTGGGGCGGGAGAAATACTTCGTCTTTACCTGAATCTGGGAAATGGCATCATGTGGCGCTGAGCTGGTCTGGAGAAAAAGCCTCCGTCTATCTCCATGGCAAGAAAATCATTACAGTTACAGCACAGAATTTTCAGCCTAGTTCTGTCTGGCGCAGGCATGTTTTCCTGATGCCAGGACATGCTGACTCAGGCTATCCTTTTGGGGCTAAAACACACTTAGGAGGCATCATAGATGAACTGGCAGTTTTCCGGAGAGAGTTGACAGAGGCAGAAATAATGTCTCTTTCCACAGCAAAAGAACCATTAGTAACTTTGAATGATGTAAGAATTCGTTTTGATATGTCCTGTCGTACTTATAGCCGGGACCTGGAAGAAGTCCCGCTAAGATTAACTCTGCGTAACTTTTCTTCCCGGAAGGCAGAAGGCGTGAGAACAACTTTTTCTGTAGGAAGATATTTTCGTCAGGAATCCGGTCCTTTTACTATACCGGCTGGGGGAAGTCAGGAAATAATTTATCTCTGGCCTGTAGGCAGGTTTTCCCCTGGTCTTTATCGTCTGCAAGCAAGAATTTCTACATTGGCTGCTGATTCTTTCTTTTTCTTACGGGCTGGTCCTTATCGCGATAGAAACAAGCTTCCGGTAGTGGCCTGGAACATTCCTGACAACTATGAAGACATTGAATTGGCAGCCAGTTTAGGGGTCACTGTCACCTCTACTGGAGTATCTCCTTTTGCTCTGGACTGGGCAGCAGAATTTGGTCTTTCCGGGATGGCTCATATGCATGTTATGGCCTGGCACAAACCAGAAAATTTAGAACTGGCAGTAATTCAAAATGATGGTTCTTACGATGGTGTCAATCCAGCGCTCCCGCAGGTCCAGGAAGAAGCAAGAAACCGGGCAGGAGAATTTGCTCTTTCCTTGCAGGATAAACCATCTCTCACCCATGTGATTATCAATTCCGAATGGAACTCTCCTATGGATTTCAGCGAAAAATCTAAATCTTTTGTCCTGAAAGAATACGGACTGGACCTGGGAAAGTGGATGACTGAGACGAAGAAAGCCTGGGCTTATCTACATCCTTATAACAGACTTAATCCTACCCTGCTTGGTGAAAACTGGTTCCCTGAAGATGGTATTGTGGAAGAAAGTGACCCGTTTTATCGTTATCATTTGTGGTGGCATCGTGGTGGAGGTAATGAAGTGGTTATCAACGAAATCTGTGCCCGGGAGATAAGAAAAGTACGCCCGGATATCGTTCGTATAGCAGAGCCAATTCTGCGCTGCCCTCCCATCAAGCGGTACCGGGAAATGGATGTGGCGGAAGAATGGTTTTACTACGAGAATCCCCTTTGGGCCATTGTAGTACAGGAAAACTTAGCCTGTGTGAGTGCCAGCCGCGGAATGAAAACCTCAGGAATGCCGCAGTTTCTCTTCAAGCCAGGAGGCGCTGCCCCTTATGCTGCCACCCCGCCTCCCGAAATGTTAAGGGAAGTACTGTGGCTGTGTGCTGCCAGGCCGTTAGGACTGATGACCTTCTGGGGATGGCACCGGGTTCTTTCTAACAAGGGAATGCTTACCTTACCGGAGATAGAAGAAAAAACTAAAGGACTTGACTGGAAACAGACGATAGATGCCTTGAAAAACTTTGGTGGGGAAGGAGGCGGTTTGTTTATCCCTGAAGTGAAAGAAGAATTCAGTCGTTTTGCCAGCCAGGTGTGGCAGCCGTTTGGTCCATTGCTGACTTCCTGGAAAAATTCTCCGCGAAAGATAGCCGCTATCAATTCTTTTGCTGGAAACCTCTATGGTAACCAGCGCTGGCCCACCATGGGCTGGTTAGGAGATGTTTTAATTTCTACCGGACTTCCTTTTGATGTTCTGTATGATGAATCCTTTGCTGAGGACAGGGATGTTTTGAAGGGAAAAAATGTAGTTATCCTGGCCAATACTCCAGCAGTAACCAGGACCATTTTTGAGCAACTGCAAGCCTTTTCCCGGGCTGGTGGAACGATTATTGCTGATGAAAAATGTAAGGTAACAGGAATACCGGGAATGAAAATTTTTACTCAGGAACAGTCCCGGGAAGCAGAAAATCTTATAAAACAAAAAGCAGGCTACACCTTCACTGTGGAAACCAGGGATATCCTCTGGAACCTTCTGGAGTACCAGGGAGCCAGGTATCTGGTATTAGTTAATGACAAAAGGGAATATGGTCCCTATCTGGGCAGGTGGCAGAAAGTAAAAGAAAAGGGGATTGCCCAGGAAGTAACTGTGGCAGGCTGGGAAATAGGTAAAAAAATCTTTGATTTAACAGGCAGTCAGGAAGTAAAAAGAAAAACTGATGGTTCCTTTACTTTCCAGCTTGGTCCGGCTGAAGGCCGTATTTTTGTTGCCGTTGACCGTATGCCAGATGCCCTTTCTCTTTCTTTCACCCGGGGAAAGGTTTCCCGGGGTGAAAAGATAGAAATGCGGGTAAAATTGACCGGGCATGGAAGTTTAGTAGAAGGAGGAATTCCTGTTCATCTTTTGATTACGGAACCTTCAGGGAAAAAACATGACCGTTCCACAACGCTGTTGCTTGTCCATGGCCAGGCAGTTTTTTCCCTGGTAGTGCCAGTAAATGCTGAAATCGGTACCTGGAAGGTCCAGGCGAAAGAAAGGCTTACAGGAAAGACTGAAGAACAAAGATTTATAGTGGAATAAAAAAGGGGAGGCTTTTATGAGCGGAGAAAAAGAAGCCTTAAAAATTGGGTGGGCACAAACAGATATCACACCCACAGAGAAAGTTCTGGTAAGCGGTCAGTTCCACGCTCGGGTCTCAGAAGGGATAAAGGACCAGATTACCGCCACAGTTCTGGCTCTGGAAGGAACAGACCAGGCAGTGATGGTAAGTTGTGACCTGGTAAGTATTTCCGATGAATTGCGAGATAGTGTCCGGCGGGCAGTGGCTGCTCAGTTACCTGGTTTTGACACTAAAAAGATTTTCCTTGCTGCCACACATACCCACACTGCCCCTGAAGCCCGGCATAATCCCTTAGGTGTTTTCATGGAAGGTCCTGGGATCAGTCTAAAAGAACTGGGAGTGATGTCTCCGGCTGATTATATTGACTGGGCATCTGGTAGGATTGCCCAGGCAGTAATTAAAGCCTGGAACTCCAGAGAGGAAGGAAGTTTTTCCTATGGTCTGGGACAGGCTGTAGTAGGACATAACAGACGCTGGGTTAACACGGAAGGTATCAGTACCATGTACGGCAATACTAACGACCCCAGATTTAGCCATATAGAAGGATACGAAGACCATAGTATCAATCTTCTTTTCACCTGGGACAGGAAGGACAATCTTACCGGTATTGTCGTTAACCTGGCTTGCCCCTCTCAGGAAAGTGAAAGTGAATATACCTTGAGTGCTGATTTCTGGCATGAGACAAGAGTGAAATTTCGGGAAAAGTTTGGTTCTACCATTTTTGTCCTGGCACAGTGTAGTCCGGCTGGTGACCAGTCCCCCCACCACATCTTCAGAAAGGCAGCAGAAGAAAGAATGTTAAAACTGGCTGGCAGAAGCTCCAGGGAAGAAATTGCCACCAGAATCACCAGCGCTGTCTCAGAAGTATTGCCGGTGGTAGAAAAAGAAAAACACTCAGAAGTTTTCTTTTTCCATCTGGTAGAAAATGTAGAATTACCTTTAAGAAAGTTAAGCCAGGGGCAGGTGGAAGAAGCTTTAAAAGAAGCTGCCAGGTTAAAAGATGAGTATGAAAAACTAAAGAAAGAACTGGCAGAAAATCCTGATTTCAAAAAAAACCCCCGCTGGTATGTGAAGATTACCTATGCCTATCGCCGGGCAGCCTGGTTTGAAAATGTCGCCAAACGTTACCAGCAGCAACAGTCCAGTCCAAATCAGACTTTTGAGATTCATGTTATCCGTCTGGGAGATATCGTTTTTGCCACCAATCCTTTTGAGTATTTTCTGGACTATGGTATCCGTATTCAAGCCCGGAGCCCTGCCACACAAAACTTTCTTGTTCAACTGGCCGGGGCAGGTACCTATGTGCCGACAGAAAGGGCAGTGGCTGGCAAAGGGTACGGAGCTGTTCCTGCCAGTAACCTTGTCGGTCCCGAAGGTGGTGCGCTTCTGGTGGAAAAAACTCTGGAATTGATACAGAGACTCTGGAATCACTGAGTTCTTGAAGAAACAGGTAATCTCTGGCAGAAACTGGCTGAAGATTTCAGCTAAAATTCCGACATAAGGATTTCCCTTCCTAATTTATTGATTTATCTACACTTATAATGTACAGCCTTGACCCAGAAAGGAAGTTTGAGGCCATTTTTTATTTTTGTTATCACCTTAAGATGAAGTAAAGGATATCAACTTATGAAAAGAGAGAATTTGACT
>Ga0136652_1000418_pt1 | contig 20620 bp, 20 predicted proteins | sample ConPoolayeEmetaG_FD_94864 | JGI IMG/M metagenome (GOLD analysis project Ga0136652, IMG submission 94864) | Hot spring microbial mat communities from California, USA to study Microbial Dark Matter (Phase II) - Cone Pool mat layer E metaG... ...
GTGCAAGGGCGAGGTCGTCGGCCAAATTTACGATTCGGCTGACCTTGACTCCAGGAGCAGGTTCAAATTCATAGACCGTGATCACAGGACCAGGCCTGACCTCAACCACCTTTCCCTCCACCCCATAATCTAAAAGTTTCTTCTCTAAGATACGGGAGTTCATAATGAGGCTTTCTCGATCAATCTTTGCCCTCTTCTCAACCTCAGCCTCCAATAAAGAGATGGGGGGGAGTTGATAGGCCTGTTTTGGTTCGACAAATTCAAAAACCTCCTGACGAGGAGGCTCCACTTTTTTGGGAGGCGAGGTGGGGATCTCAACCACGGTGGGGGGAGGCGTCACTTTGACTTCGACTGTATCCTCTCTCTGCTTTTTTACTCGCTTCTCCCTTTTGGCCCTCTCCGTCCGAACCATCTTCAGTGTTCCAATCTTTTCAATGACCCTGTTCACTCCCTTGACCAATCGCCTCAGGAGTGAGATGAAAGAGATTCCTGTCCCTAATATAAAGGAGAGGATTAACACAACGACCAAGATCACTGTGGCACCAGGAAGGTTAAAGTACCGGATAAGGAGTCTTGAAAAAACTTCTCCAAAAATTCCTCCAAGGAGGAGATCAGGGGAGTAGAAATGGAAGGGTTTGAGCCACAACCTCATAAACGTTGAGGTGGCAAATAGGACCACTGCCCATCCAGTCAATTTCAAGGAAATATATTTCCATTCCCATCTAAAAATAAAACTGATGGCGAATGCACCCAAGACGAATGGAATCAAAAAGGAGGCCAGTCCAAATCCTTGAAAAAGGAGGCTTGAGAGATAGGCACCAATGATTCCCATCCAGTTCTGGATCTCCTTCGTTTTTGGGGAGGTGTAAGAAAAGAAGGAGGGGTCCATTGGGCTATAGGAGACCAGACTTAGGAAAAGAAAGATCCCCAACGTCACCAGTAGAATCCCACCTATCTCGTGCTTCAATCTTTCTTTAATGGATTCCTCGATCATCTTCCTCTCATTACCCTCCTTTGGAAATGAGATGAAAACTTTCTAAGATGCTCTCCCTTACCTTCTTCATCAGGCTATTCCGATCCTTCATAGAGTAGTTCTGGATATCAATGGGAGCCCCCACTCGGATCCTTATTTCACCCGGAGAGGCAGTCAATCTCTCCTTGGGCATGATCTCTCTGCTTCCAGAAATCGCAATGGGAACGATGGGGACTTTTGATTTAATTGCGAGAGTAAACCCTCCTTTTTTAAAAGGCTGAATAGAACCATCCGGGCTTCTTGAACCTTCTGGAAAGATGACCACCGACAACCCCTCTCGAATCCTTCTCGCTGCCTGATTCATGGCTTTCACAGTCTCCCGAGTCCCCTCTCGATCGATGCGGATGTAGCCTGCTGCGGCCATGGTCCAACCCAAAAAGGGAATCGAAAAGAGTTCCTTTTTTGCCAACCATTTAAACTGGATGGGGAGGTTACCGAGAAGGGCAAAGATGTCATAATAACCTTGATGATTCGACATAAAGATATAAGGTCCTTTCCCATTTAAGTTTTCTAAGCCTTCTACTCTGACCTTCACCCGAGTTGCAAAAAGGGCTGCCTTCCCCCAAAGCCTTGCGTAAAGATGGACCACTTTTCCCTTACGATCAAAGGGATAGGTCACGAAGGCCAGAAACCCCAGAACCAGGGTTGCCATTACAATTCAAGACCAGACAAAAATGGTTCGGATCATAAAATCGTGTCTCGTGTCCGTGGGTCGTGTCCATAAAATTTTTGAATCATAAACCTTTAATTCTAAACTCTTAACTCATAGTCAGATTCTTTTCTCAAGTTCCGTGAGGATCGCGACTACTTCTTCTTTGATTTTTTCATCCAAGTCATAGGGGGATTTCCCTTCTCGATCTGCTTGAAGAATTTTGGGATTAAATGTTATATGGCCAAGGATTGGAAATTCAGAAAGGCTCTCCTCAATCATCGTTCTATCTTCTTGAGAGGTGATTTTATTCCCAACGATCATAATCTTTTTGAGGTTCAAATCTTCAGCCAATTTCTTAATCTGCCGGGCTGTATTGATGGCTCTCTGCCCGGGCTCCACGACCACAATCAAGGCATCGACATTTCCAGTGCTCCCCCTGCCCAGATGTTCCAACCCTGCCTCCATATCGATAATCAGCGCTTCCTCCCTCTGGACAAGCAGATGACGAACCAAATTCTTGAGAAGAACATTCTCTGGACAGAAACAACCTCCACCCCCCTGAGGAATGCAACCAAGAAGAAGAAGTTTTACCCCTTGATAATTGACCCCTAACTCCTCGGGAAGGTCGTCTACCTTTGGATTGAGTTTAAATAGAGAGCCGAATGTCCCCTTTTTTGCTCCTGTTCTTTCTTCGATCAAAGAAGACATGGAGGCAATGGGTAAAAGTCTTTCAGCCAATTCCTTCGGAAGCCCGATGGCCGAAGAAAGATTTGAATCTGGATCGGCATCCACTGCAAGGACTTTTCTCCCCTGGGCCGCTAATATTCTGGCCATCACCCCTGCAAGGGTCGTCTTCCCAACCCCCCCTTTACCAGAAATAGCAATCTTCATGAGATCCTTTCTTACACTAAAGAATCAGGCAGGATTCAACACGCTTAACTATCGAATCCCTAAACCGTTTTATTAATCATATCCAAAAAATTTCAAAATGTCTATTCTTTGAGTAGAAACCTCTAAAAAAGTCTGTAAATTTTATTTGCAAATAATCGTTTTAAGAGAATTTTTAGCGAAACCTTTGTAGGTTGGTTTCTTGTAGGATAAGCCCTTGTGGCTTACCGAATATCTTTATTTAGGTAAGGGATAAATCGTTACCCTACCATTATTCATCGGTATCCGATACGGGCAGGATGGTTTTTTCTCCTACCCTCCCTTACTGGAGAATGGTTTATTGTATCCTTTTTCAGAGATCTCAAGTAGAGTCCCGAATTCGATTTGACAAACCCTATTCTCATCATCAATAATGATAACTCTAAAAAGGTATAACAATGAAGATGAATAAAAAGGCGCTGGCGATTCTCAGCGCAGCGCATCTGGTTACAGACCTCAATCAAGGCTCACTGCCTGCTCTGCTCCCATTCTTTAAAGAAACCCTCAATCTTTCCTATACCCTTTCAGGATTGGTGATGTTGTTTGGGAACCTTACCTCCTCTGTGATCCAGCCTGCCTTTGGATACCTCTCTGACCGACGTCCCATAGGATGGTTTCTTCCTCTGGCCCCTTTGATTGCCTGTTTGGGCATGGCCCTCACAGGAATGATTCCTAACTTCTATCTCCTGCTCCTCTTTGTCATTGTGAGTGGTTTTGGAGTAGCGAGTTTTCATCCTGAAGGTTTTAAAACCGCCCATTTTTTCACTGGAGAGAAAAAGGCAACGGGCATGTCTATCTTCTCTGTTGGAGGAAATTTGGGTCTTGCCCTGGGTCCAATTTGGGCCCTCACCCTTGTCACCACTTTTAATCTAAAAGGGACGGCAGGAATGATCGTTCCTGGAATCTTAATATCCATGATTTTACTCTCCTCCATCTCATGGCTGACCACTCCGGTCCATTCTGCCTTCATCCAGACAAAGGAGGTTGGTAAAAAACCTATTCCAAAAAAGGACCTGGTCTCCCTTATCCTTCTTGTGAGTGTGGTCATTGCAAGATCCTGGACACAATTTGGTCTGGTCACCTACATCCCCTTCTATTACATTAACTATCTTAAAGGGGACCCAATCTATGCAGGAAAACTCGTATCCACCTTTATGATGGCGGGTGTGGTAGGGACATTGATTGGTGCACCTATTGCCGATCAATGGGGGCATAAAAAATTTCTATCAGTAACCATGTTCCTGCCTGTTCCTCTCTTTATCATCTTTTATAATACGGAAGGCCTAATTGCCTTCTTAGCCATTGGGCTGGCAGGAATGGCTCTGATCTCCACGTTTTCTGTAACCGTAGTGATGGCCCAAGCCCTCCTTCCCCAGCGCTTGGGAGTAGCTTCAGGATTGATGGTGGGTTTCGCAATTGGAACTGGGGGGATTGGGGTTACTCTTCTTGGCATGATTGCAGACCATTTTGGAGTCCCCATTACTCTCAAATTGATTTTCTTCCTCCCTCTGATTGGCTTTGGAATCAGTTTATTGATAAAATATCCTCCAAAAAGAGGGGAAGTAGTGGTGGAGGGATGAAAACGGTTTTAATCACAGGGGGAGCAGGCTTTATCGGTTCCCATCTCTGTAGAAGGCTTCTTAGAGAAGGGGCTCGGGTAATCTGCTTGGATAATTTTGACAGTTTCTACGATCCCAATATCAAAATCAAAAACATCGAGGGATTAACGGAGGAGTATCCCAGTCTTTTTGAATTAATTACAGGGGATATCCGTAATCCAGAACACCTACGAGAGATCTTTCAAAAAAATAAGGTTAATCTGGTCATCCACCTGGCAGCCAGGGCTGGGGTAAGGCCCTCCATCGAACATCCTCTTATCTACCAAGATGTAAATATCCGGGGGACAATCACTCTTTTAGAGATCTGTAAAGAATTTGGGATGAAAGAGTTTATTTTCGCCTCCTCCTCATCCGTCTATGGAGAGAACCAAAGGATCCCCTTCTCCGAAGAAGATCTTAATATACAACCCATCTCCCCTTATGGAGTCACCAAAAGGGCAGGGGAACTCCTCTGCTATTCCTATCATCATCTTTACGGAATGAATATTGCGTGCCTCAGAATTTTCACCGCTTATGGTCCGAGGCAGAGGCCAGAGATGGCCATTCACAAATTCACTCGATTAATTGATCTGGGAGAAGTCATTCCAATCTATGGGGATGGTTCCTCTCGAAGGGATTATACTTATATCGACGATCTGATCGATGGGATCATGGCTACGATCTCTCACCTCAAGGGGTTTGAGATTTATAATCTTGGAGAATCCCAAACCACCTCCTTAATAGAATTGGTCAAACTTATTGAGGAGGCCTTTGGGAAAAAAGCAAACTTCGAAATGTTAGATCCTCAACCCGGTGATGTTTCAGTCACTTTTGCAGACATTACCAAGGCAAGGCAGAGGCTCAACTACCAACCCAAAATAACCATGGAGGAGGGGATTAAAAGATTTGTCCAGTGGTATAAGAGTCAAGGCATGAAAACATAGGGACACTTCCCATATTATGCCTTACCCTTCTTCTTTGGCCTACCGCCCCTCTTTGACTTGATCCCCCTTCATATCTCTGGTTAGTTCTTATGGCCTTTTTTCTTCTGGTTTCTCTGGTAAATGATCCTTAGCCCTTCGAGGGTTAAAAATTCATTGACCTCTTCAATGGTCTCTGATTCCTCTGCAATCAGGTTGGCCAATCCCCCTGTGGCAATCACCTTGGGATTGGACTTCACCTCCCGCTTCATCCGCCTGACAATCTCATCCACCAAACCCACATACCCATAAAAGATACCCGATTGCATGCTATGGATCGTATTCTTTCCTATGACCCCTTTAGGTCGAACAATTTCTACTCGAGGGAGTTTAGAAGTCCTCTGAAAGAGGGCCTCTGAGGAGATCCCGATTCCAGGAGCAATCACCCCTCCCATATATTCCCCCCTTGGGGAAACATAATCAAACGTGGTCGCAGTGCCAAAATCCACCACAATAATACTTCTCTTATAACGCTCGTAGGCAGCCACTGAATTGACGATTCGGTCAGCCCCAACCTCGGAAGGATTGTCGTAAAAGATGGGCATCCCTGTCTTAATCCCGGGTCCAACGATCAAGGGTTTGATCGGGAGGTATTTCCTGACCATCTCCTGAAGCATATCCAGGACGGGTGGCACAACCGAGGAGATGATCATCCCTTCAATATCCCGAATATCGATCTGATCGAACCTAAAGAGATCTCGGAAGAAGATCATCCACTCATCCGCGGTCTTCTCCCTCTCTGTCCCAAGGCGCCAATGATCCACCAGGACTTCTCTGTCGTAGATTCCCAAAACCGTGTTCGTATTACCCACATCAATGACCAGTAACATAATTCCTCCTCAAATTGGAAGATAGTGAATGTGAGGTTTAAAGTGGTCCATTATCTTTTTATCTTCTATTGTCAAAATATTCCACATCCCCTGCCAAAATCCTTTTCTGTCCACCTTCTTTCATTTCGATGATCAAGGCCCCATCTGAATCAATATCGATGGCCCTTCCAAGAAGTGTTTCACCAAAAGAAATAACTTTGACCCATCTTCCCTTAATGGTTGCCCACTTTCTCCAGGCCTCTAAAATAGCAGAAGGGCCTTCTTCCAATAGGGTTAAATACCATCTTTCCAACCTCTGTAAAAGAATTTGAATAAAGTCTTTTCTTGAAATCATCTCTCCTTTTTCCATCCTTAATGATGTTGCCTTCTGGCGAATCTCTTTTGGAAACATCTTAATCTCCATATTGATATTGACCCCTATTCCAAGAATTATAAAATGGATTCGATCGGCCTCTGAATGAATCTCATTCAGAAGCCCTGCAACCTTTCTCTCCCTTAGGAGTAGGTCATTTGGCCATTTGATCTTGGGATCGAGGCCAGTAGCTTGTTGAATCGCCTCTGCAGTGGCCACAGCAGCCATCAGGGTCACCATGGAGGCTTGATGGGGTGAAATCTTGGGCCGGAGGATTACAGAAAGATAAAGATTTAAAAAAGGAGGGGAGAACCACTCTCTTCCCAATCTTCCCTTACCCTGGGTTTGGGATTCGGCAACAACCACTTCTCCTTCTTCTGCCCCTTCCATGGCCAATTGATAGGCCTTTGAATTCGTTGAGTCAATACTCTGGAAGTGGTGGATGGTTCTTCCCATCCACTTTGTCCTCAAAAGGGGTTTTACCTCAGAAGGAAGAAGAAGATCGGGAGAACGAATCAATCGGTATCCTGAATGGGTCTCTCCCTCGATCTCATAGCCCATCTTTCTAAGATGGTTGATCCTTTTCCAAACCGCTGTTCGGGTAACCTTTAATTGACGGCTGATCTCTTGGCCCGAAATAAAGTCGTAAGGATGGTTTCTCAGAAGGTTAAGAATCTCATCGTCCATGTCGATTTTTAAATGAACCATGACGATTCACAAATCTCGGGCACGTCATGTCCTTCAACTGGTCACCTTATCATATCTTGAAAACTGCATTGAGAAGGTTCCACGGCCCTGGGTAAGTGACCTTAAATCGGTCGAATAACCGAACATACGAGTCAATGGAGAGATGGATTTGATCAGGATGACCTTTCCCTTCGGCGTAATCGACTCCACAGAACTCTTCCTCGCCTTCAGGTCACCCACCACAGCCCCCATAAACTCTTCTGGAACGATGATGGTAACCTCCATCATGGGTTCCATCAATACAGGCTGTGCCTTCCGACACCCTTCTCTTAATGCAGTGGAAGAGGCAATTTTGAGAGCAAGAGCGGAGGGATGTTCGGGATCGACATTGGCCTTTCGGAGGGTAACACGGATGTCCGTAAGGGGGTAACCCATAATGACCCCAACCGTAGAAGCCTCTCGTATCCCCTCTTCCACCGAAAGGATCTCCTCCTTCTTTAATATTCCTTCAGGCACCTCGGAACGAAATTCGATCCCCTTTCCTCGACCATTGGGTGAGAGTCTCAGAAAGACTTCTGCAAAATGCCTGGTTTCTTCTACCTCTTTCAAAAACCTTGCCTCTGACTCCACCTCTTTTTCAATCGTCTCACGATAGACGACCTGGGGTTTCCCTACATTGACAGAAAGATGGTACTCGGTCTGGAGACGATTGACCAATACATCAAGGTGCAACTCACCCATGCCCGAAATAATCGTTTGGCCGGTATCCTCATCAAACTTAACATGGAAGGTGGGATCTTCATCGCTCAACTTTTGGAGAGATTCCATCAGTTTATCTTGATCTTGATTGGCTCTTGGTTCCACCGCAACAGACATCACCGGTTTATAAAAATCGATAGGTTCGAGGATGATTGGGTGTTGCCGATCACAGAGGGTATCCCCGGTCGTGGTCTCCTTCAATCCCATCACCGCAACAATCTCACCACTTTTTGCTTCATCCACACGAGTCCGCTGGTGGGCATGCATCTGAAAGATTCTGGAGATCTTCTCGCTTTTCTTCAAGCGAGGGTTATAAACCTCTGCTCCTACCTTGAGCACCCCTGAATAGATTCGGATGTAAACGAGTTTCCTTCCTTCCTCCATCATCACCTTAAAAGCCAGGGCTGTAAATGATTCCCCATCATCCGCCTTCCTTGTTAATACTTCCCCGGTCTGGGGATGTTCTCCCTTGACAGGAGGGATATCGAGGGGAGAAGGAAGGTATTCCACAATGGCATCGATGAGGGGTTGAATCCCTTGATTCCTCAGCGCAGCCCCACAAAGAACGGGTACAGCCTTCATTTGAATGGTAGCCCTTCTTAAGACGGTCTTTATTTCGAATTCAGAAATCTCCTCTCCATTGAGATATCGTTCCATTAGGGCATCGTCAAACTCTGCCACTGATTCGATCAATCTCAAACGATGATGGGTCGCTTCTTCTGTCAAATCTTTTGGGATGGAGATCTCTTTAAAAATCATTCCAAGACTATGTTCATCCCATACGATCCCTTTCATCTTGATGAGATCAATGACTCCGATGAATCGATCTTCCCTGCCAATGGGGATTTGGAGAATAACAGGATTGGCCCCTAAACGTTCCATCATCATTTTGACCGTTTCAAAAAAGTCGGCACCTACACGATCCATCTTATTAATGAAGGCCAATTTTGGAACTCTGTATTTATCTGCTTGATGCCAGACCGTCTCGGATTGGGGCTCGACCCCTTCCACAGCGCTAAAGATGGCAATCGCTCCATCTAACACCCGAAGTGACCGCTCCACCTCAATGGTAAAGTCCACATGCCCTGGGGTGTCAATGATATGGATGATACTCCCTTTCCATTCCACGGTGGTCACCGCAGAAGTAATGGTAATCCCTCTCTCTTGCTCCTGGGGCATCCAATCCATCACCGCGGTGCCTTCGTGGACTTCTCCCATCTTATGAATCTTCTTTGTATAGAAGAGGACTCGTTCCGTTACAGTCGTCTTGCCCGCATCAATATGGGCCATAAACCCAATATTTCTCGTCTTTAGAAGTCTTTTCTCTCCGGCCATCTTTAATTTAATATCCTTGATGATAATATATCTTTGCAATATTAAAGGGATTTTTAAAAAATGTCAAATAAGGTCGTAGGTTAAGCAATTTCCGCTAAGGGGGTTGAGTATTTTAGGGAAGAAAAGGATCTGCTGAATGATTCTTTGACCTCCCTTCTTATCACAAGGGACAAAAGGTTTCTTAATTCTTTTAAACCAAGGCTTAATCCTTTAACCTTTACCCTCCTGTCGATTTTCTAACCCAAAAAAAAGAGCAGGTTGAAATTGACAAATCAAAAAAAACAAAATAAAATAATAATTTACAATTTCATTGGGAAATGGAGATGTTTGAAAGCCTATCCTCAAAATTAGAAGGTATTTTTAAACGTCTTAGGGGACATGGGAAATTGACCGAACAGAATATTCAAGAGGCCCTCAAAGAGGTGAGGATGGCCCTTTTGGAAGCGGATGTCCATTTCAAAGTGGTTAAGGATTTCGTTCAATCCATCCAAACCAGGGCAATCGGTCAAGAGGTTATGGCAAGCCTCACCCCTGCTCAACAATTCATTAAGATTGTCAAAGAGGAGATGACCACATTAATGGGTGGAGAGGAACAGAAAATCAACCTTTCGGGAAGCCCTCCGGTGCCCATCATGTTAGTAGGTCTTCACGGATCTGGTAAGACCACCACTGCAGGGAAACTTGCCCGATATTTTCAAGGGAGAAAGAAGCGGTCTTACCTTGTTCCAGCAGATGTCTATCGACCTGCAGCCATTGAGCAGTTGCAAAGATTGGGGGAGGAGATCAAAGTCGATTTTTATCGGCCTGATCCCTCTCAAACACCTCTCGAGATTTGCCTTAAGGCAAAAGAGGTTGCCCTCAAGGGTGGCTATGATTTGATGCTTATTGATACAGCAGGAAGACTCCATATTGATGAAGCCCTGATGTTAGAGTTAAGGGAGATCAAAACGAGTGTGAGTCCCAGAGAGGTTCTCTTGGTCGTTGATGCCATGACCGGTCAGGATGCCGTCAATATTTCCAAAAACTTTAATGACCGACTGGGTATTGATGGAGTAATTCTAACAAAAATGGATGGGGATGCGAGGGGAGGAGCGGCCCTCTCTATCAAATCCGTCACCCAAAAGCCTATTAAATTTATTGGTGTTGGAGAGAAACTGGATGCCCTGGAAGTCTTCCATCCTGAGCGAATGGCCTCAAGGATTCTCGGGATGGGGGATGTGTTGACCCTGATTGAGAAGGCAGAGGCAGCCTTTGATGAAAAGAAAGCAAAAGAGTTAGCCAGAAAGATTAGAAAAGACACCTTTACCTTGGAGGACTTCCGCGACCAAATCCAACAGGTCCGTAAGATGGGCTCTCTCGAGTCCCTATTAGGAATGATTCCGGGTCTCTCCAAGAAGATCAAGGGCATGGGAAGTCTTGATGTGGAAGATAAGGAGTTAGTCAGAGTGGAGGCCATCATTAATTCGATGACGCCCAAAGAGAGAGAGAACCCGATGATCCTCAATGGCAGCCGAAGACTAAGAATTGCGCGGGGAAGCGGGACAACGGTTCAAGAGGTCAATCAACTTCTAAAACAGTATGTCCAGGCTCGGAAGATGATGAAACAGTTCTCCAAGATGGGAGGGAAAGGATTTAAACGAGGGGGAATTCTTTGATGAAGGAGGTGATTGAGAAAAAATGGCGGTATCAATGAGACTGATGAGATTTGGTGGAAAGAAGACCCCTTTCTATCGGATTGTTATTTCGGACCGAAGAAGTGCAAGGGATGGAAAGTTTATTGATCAAGTCGGGACTTATGATCCTAAGAAAGATCCGCTGGAGGTCCGATTGAATGAAGAGAAGGCGAGGGAGTGGCTAAAGCGGGGAGCCCAACCTACTCCCACTGTCCGTCAACTTTTGAATCTTAAAGGGATTTCAAAGAGAGTGACAGAGGGTAAAAAGGATTAAGTGCCTTTTCCCAACCCCTTACTTTTCAACAATTGCTAAAAAGGGCTATTCAGAACGTGGAGGTGGGGTGATGAGTACAAAAGAGTTAATCGAATACATTGCAAAGGCATTGGTCGATCATCCAGAGCAGGTCAGGGTTTCTGAAATCGAAGGAGAGAAGACTTCAGTCATTGAACTCTCTGTAGCCAAAGAAGATTTGGGGAAAGTGATTGGTAAACAGGGGAGGACTGCTCGGGCCATCCGGGTTATTCTCGGAGCGGCTTCGGCAAATTTGGGGAAGCACTCTGTTTTAGAGATTATTGAATAACCTGCCATGGAAGATAGGCTTTTCCCAATTGGCAGAGTCATAAAACCCCATGGGGTTAAGGGAAAAATCAAAATAGAATATTTTGGAGAGGATCCTTCTCGTCTCTCCCTCTATAACGAGGTCTTTATTGAAAATCCAGAAAGAGGACTTCAGTCCTATAAGGTCCTTGAGGTCATTTCAAAAACTCCAAGCCTTCTCCTACAGTTGAAGGGAATTGAGAGGCGAGAGGAGGTTGAGTCCCTTAAAGGGAAAGAGATCTTCATCAGGAGAGAGGCCCTTCCTGTTTTAAACGAGGGAGAGTATTATTGGATAGATCTTTTAGGGATGAGAGTGGAAACCTTGGAGGGGAGGACGATCGGAGAATTGAAGGCGATCTTTCCAACCAAAGCCAATGATGTCTATGTGGTTAAGGGAAGGCGAAAAGAGATCTTTCTCCCAGCCATAGAGGAGGTGATTCAAAGCATAGACCTTGAAAGAAAGGTGATGAAAGTGGTTCGGATGGAGGGGCTGTGGGAGGAGGAGGATGAAGTTTGATATCCTGACCCTCTTTCCAAAAATGTTCGTTTCTCCTTTGGAGGAGAGTATCTTAGCGAGGGCTATTGAGAAAGGGCTCATTCAAATTCGGACCATCAATCTCAGGGATTTTGCTTGGGATAAACACCACGTGGTGGATGACACCCCTTATGGAGGAGGCCAGGGCATGGTGATGAAGGTAGAACCTATTGCCCGTGCCATTGAATGGATTAAATCTCAAGACCCAGTGGCCTGGACGGTCTATTTGACTCCCCAAGGAAAGCCTTTGAACCAAGAAATCCTTCAACAGCTCTCCTTACGATCTCATCTCATTCTGCTTTGCGGTCGTTATGAAGGAGTGGATGAGAGGGTGCGAGATTTATATGTAGATGAAGAGATTTCAATTGGGGATTATGTTCTCACTGGTGGTGAACTTGCGGCCATGGTAGTGATCGATGCAGTTTCGAGACTTCTGCCTGGAGTTTTGGGATCGGATCGATCAGCGAAAGAGGACTCTTTCTTTAACTCCCTTTTAGAATACCCTCAATACACCCGGCCTTCTGAGTTCAGAGGGGTCTCAGTTCCTGAAGTCCTCCTCTCAGGAAACCATGAGGCGATCTCGCGATGGAGAAGGAAGGAGGCCCTCCGAAGGACGGCCCTGAGACGTCCAGATCTTTTATCCAAGGCCAATCTCTCCGAAGAGGAGAAGAAACTTCTTGGGGAGATCTTTCAGGAGAATCAAGTTAAAGAGGGGCGTGATGGGGTCTAACCTTTATCTGGGATTGGTTCATCATCCGATCTATGACCGGAGAAGGGAGATTGTAGCAACTGCTGTCACTAACTTTGACATTCACGATATCGCCCGCTGTGCAAGGACTTTTGGTTTAGGGGGTTTCTACATGATTACTCCTTTGGAAAGTCAGGTTCAGTTGGTTAACAGGGTGGTCCATCACTGGGTTGAGGGATATGGTTCAATCTATAACCCCACTCGGAAGGAATCTCTCTCTCTGGTCCGTGTCTCACGAAGCATTGAAGAGACAGACAGGGAGATCTCCAATCTCTGGGGCAAAAAGGTGAGGAGGATTGCGACCGCTGCTACCCCTCATCCCAAAAATATTAGTTTTGCAACTTTCAGAAAATTATTGGAGGATAAAGAGACGCCCTTTCTCATGCTTTTTGGGACAGGATGGGGATTGGTCCAAAAGGTAAAGGATGGTTCGGACTATGTCCTCGATCCCATCAAGGGAGTGGGATATAATCACCTTTCAGTTCGTTCTGCTGTTGCCATTATTTTGGATCGACTACTGGGTGATAGAATGATCGATTCAGAATGATACGTTGAGCTTCAATATAGAAACTTCGAACTAATTTAGGGAGGAAAAGAAGATGGATCCTTTAGAAATAGTGGAGAGGGAACAGTTAAGAACCGATCTTACCCCTTTCAAAGTGGGCGACACTGTCAAAGTCCATGTGAAAATCGTTGAAGGAGAAAAGGAGAGAATTCAACCCTTTGAAGGAGTAGTGATTCGGAAGAAGAAGGGGGGGATTCGTTCTACCTTTACGGTAAGGAAGATCTCCTATGGAGTAGGGGTGGAAAGGATTTTCCCTTTGCATTCTCCCAGGATCGATCGGATCGATGTGATTAGTCGAGGCAATGTGAGGCGATCCAAACTCTTCTACCTGAGAAATCTAAAAGGAAAGGCGGCACGCATCCGAGGGGAAAAGAAACAAGAAGTCTAAACCCATTCAGTCCACATGGAGAATCAGTGTTGAAAATTTAACAATTAAGTTCCTAAAGTTATAGTTTGTATTTCGCCATGAGTGGTGATAATGCTCTTTCCTTCCCTTCCAGTCCAGCCTATGGATTACTTTGAAAGGATGTATTATCGCCTGGGCTACCAGAGGATTGCGGGAGTGGATGAAGTGGGAAGAGGGCCTTTGGCTGGTCCAGTCGTTGCCGCCGCTGTGATTCTTCCCCCAGAGGGGATTGGAGAGGAACTTTTCGATTCGAAAAAGATCTCCCCTAAGAAACGTCATGACCTTTATGAACGGATCCTTTCAAAGGCCAAAGGAATTGGCATTGGAACGGTTAGTCATGAAGAGATCGATCATCTTAATATCCTTCAAGCCACGATCAAGGCGATGGCCTTAGCGGTTGGGAATCTTCCCCACCCCCCCGATTTTATTCTGATTGATGGGATTCAGGGACTGAACCTCCCCATTCCCCAGAAGCCTATTCGCAAGGGTGATCAACTCAGCCAATCCATTGCCGCTGCTTCAATCGTAGCCAAGGTGACTCGAGACCGAATGATGGAGCAATGGCACTATCAGTTTCCCCAATACAATTTTGCAAAGCATAAAGGCTATGGAACAAAAGAACATCGAATGGCCATTGAAAGATTTGGCATCTGTGAACTTCATCGGAAGACCTTTCGAGGCGTCAAGGAATATATCTAATGGAATGGCTCAAGAGGCAAAGGATTCAAGGTGTCGAATTAAGGGAAGAAATAAATCACTTGAACCCTCGAGCCCCTGAATCTTTTTAAGGGTAGGGATGCAAAAGAAAGAACTGGGAAAGAGGGGAGAAGAGGTTGCGATCCGGTTTTTAAAAAAGAGGGGTTATCATATTCTGGAGAGAAATTATTCCTGTAAGATGGGAGAGATGGACATCATTGCAAGAGAAAAAGATACTCTGGTCTTTATTGAAGTGAAAACCCGTACCTCTACTGCCTTTGGACCTCCTCAATTCGCGGTGGATTTCTCCAAACAGATTCAACTTTCAAAAGTCGCCCTCCATTTTTTAAAGGAAAAAGGAATTGGAGAGATAAAGGCCAGATTCGATGTCGTGGCAATTCTTCTCGGGCAACAGAGAGAAGAGATTGAGTTGATTAAGAATGCCTTCGATTTACAATATCCGTAAAAAAGAAATAATCCATTATTAATGAGGAGCACACCCTTTTTTTGATACAAGAAGAATATCCTGCGGAGGTTATTGCCCTCACGCCTTATTCCAATCGTTAGACGGAGGAGTAATGCAAATAGAAGGGTTCCCACCTATTCAAGAATCGCGACAATTCAATTTGAATCCTTGCCCTTCAGCATTGAAACAAAGGGAATTGGGTTTGATTTTTTCTTTTTACAACCCTCCTTGTTCTTGCTGAACTACAAAGATCTCCTTTAAGGTCGGGATTCTTACATTGGCAAATCAGGGTTTTGATGCCGAACGTTTCAGCGATCCTCTTAATTTTTTGATATCCTTTTTCACGAACGATCTTTGGGAGAAGTTTGGTCTTTGTGGAAGAGCCTACGACCTGCCATTCTTGAGTCTTAAAAAAGGATTCGATAAGTCTCCGATGAAGAAGTGAAAGTTCGTTCATCAGTTGTTTTTGAATGGCGGGTCGGAGATGAAGGTAGCTGAGGGTTACCCTCCTCACTCCCAATTCCTTCAATTGTTGGAAAAGGACTGCCATTTCAGACTCTGTGTCAGTCACAAAAGGGATGATGGGATCGATCCTAATCTCTGGAGTAATCCCAATCTCCCTTAGGCAACGGACGTTTTCCAAACGACTTTCTGGATGTGGAGTTCCTGCTTCATACTCCCTCCAGTATCTCTCTGAAAGAGAAACAATTCCAACCTGGACAAGAATCTTGTCCCGGAAGGGTTTGAAGAGATCAACGAATCTCTTTGGGATGATCCCCTTGGTTAAAAAAGAGATACCCATCCCCTTGTCCAAAAGGGTTTGAATGACTTCATAAGTCACCTGAAGAATATCAGGGTGAGTCTGAAAACAGTCTGATGAGGTATTGAGGATCACCCATTCAGGCAGAGTTTTTTTCTTTGTAAGTTCCTTTTTAATAAGATGAGGCAGGTTCAGATAAAGGTGAACCTCTCCTGGCTTCGGGGCCTGTGTGTATCCCCTTGCATAACAGTAACTACATTGAAAAATACATCCATTGGTGATATTCAGGGTGGGAATCCCTTCCAGACAGCCAAAATGGCCTGGAGTAAGAACGCTTCCTTTTCTTAACTGAGGAATGACCCTTTGGTTTTCCAAATCGTTTAACTCCTGAGCATCAAAATTCGGAGTTAGAAATTCGTGGTTAGGGCGACGAAATATTTAAAACCCTCATTTCGCACTAATGCCCAAACCAACTTTTTATCCTTTCACGAAAAGACTCCAGATAGATATAGATGACAGGTGTGATATAGAGGGTGATGAGCTGAGAAAAGACCAGACCTCCAACCACTGCAAGCCCAAGTGGCCGGCGGGCTTCGGCCCCTGCTCCATACCCAAGGGCAATGGGCAGGGCACCCATGATGGCAGCCATGGTGGTCATCATAATAGGTCGAAAACGAATGAGACACCCCTCATAGATGGCCACTGCAGGCTCTTTTCTTTGAGTCCTCTGTGCATCTAAGGCAAAGTCAATCATCATAATGGCATTCTTCTTAACAATGCCAATCAGCATCACGATCCCTACCATGGAATAGATATTGAGGTCAATATTGAAAATGAGAAGGGTGACCAAGGCCCCAAAGCCAGCAGACGGCAGGCCAGAGAGAATGGTCAGAGGATGGAGAAAACTTTCATAGAGAATTCCTAAGACAATATAGATGATCACAATGGCCATGATTAAAAGGAGGCCCATTCCTTTTATTGATTCCTGAAAGGCTTGAGCAGTTCCTTGAAAACCCGTGCTGATGGTGGGAGGAAGGGTAGCCCTGGCTGTCTTTTCAACTGCTGAGACCGCATCTCCTAAGGAAACACCGGGTTTAATATTGAACGAAAGGGTCACCGAAGGAAGTTGACCTAAATGGTTGATGGAGAGAGGTCCAAGGCCAGGCCGTAGAGTTGCCACAGTATTTAAAGGAACCAGATGGCCATTGGAGGATCGAATGTAGAGCATCGATAAGGAAGAAGGATCCCTCTGATACTGAGGTTCCAATTCAACGATCACTTGATACTGGTTGATGGAAGTATAGATCGTAGAGATCTGCCTCGACCCATAAGCACTGTAGAGCGCATCTTCAATTTGATTGGCCGTGACGCCAAGGGCTGAAGCCTTATCCCGATCAATCTCAATATTTACCTGTGGATTTTTGATTTGCAGGTCACTGGTCACATCCTGGATACCTGGCAATTCTCTGATCTTTGCTTCAAGTTTAGGAGCGTTTTCATAAAGTTCCTTAATCTCTGGACTTTGAAGAGTGAATTGATACTGGGCCTTGGTCAATTGACCCCCAATTCGAATGGGTGGAGGATTCTGAAGAAAGACCTGTATCCCAGGGATCTTAGAAAGTTTCGGACGCAACTGCTGAATCACTTCATCTGCGTGAAGTTTTCGCTCATCACGAGGTTTTAACGTAATGAAGATTCGACCCAGATTCCCTGTCGGAGATGGTCCTCCTGCTCCAACGGTTGACGAAAAGGAATGAACATTTGGATCCTGCTGAACAACCTCCATCACTTTAAGCTGATGCCTTTTCATCGCTTCGAACGAAATCCCTTGCGCCCCTTCAGTGAACCCAAAGATCTGACCGATGTCCTCGCTGGGTAAAAAACCATAGGAGAAGGTCATAAAAAGAATGATAGTGATGACCAGAATCAAGCCAGAGATTACCATTGTAGCAACTCGATGGTTCAAGACAAATTTAAGACTAACCCGGTAGGCCTGAAGCATCCCTTCAAAAAATCGCTCTGAAGTAGCATAAAGACCACTCCTTTTCTCCTTAGGGGGTCTGAGGAATCGACTGCAGAGCATCGGGGTGAGGCTTAGGGAAACAAAACCAGAAACTAAGATCGCTACCCCAATCGTTACTGCAAACTCATGAAGCAATCGACCGATGATCCCTCCCATGAAGAGGACAGGAATAAAGACCGCGACTAGTGAAAGGGTCATTGACACAATGGTAAAACCAATCTCTTTTGATCCATTAAATGCTGCCTGAAGGGGCTTCTCCCCCATCTCCATATGTCGAACAATATTCTCTAACATCACAATAGCGTCATCGACCACGAACCCTACGGAAAGGGTTAAGGCCATCAGGGAGAGATTATCCAAACTATAATCGAGTAGATACATGACCGAGAAAGTCCCAATGATGGACATGGGAAGGGCAAGGCTTGGAATGACGGTTGCGGAGAGATTACGAAGGAAAAGAAAGATTACCAGGACAACCAGACAAATGGTCAAGAAGAGGGTGAATTGAACATCGTTGACTGATTCACGAATCGATTTGGAACGATCGAAAAGAATATTTAGATCTACTGAACCAGGCATCTGAGCCCTGAGGCTGGGAAGCAATTCCCTGATGGAATTGACAACCTGAACCGTATTGGTTCCAGGTTGCCGGTAGATGGCCAGACCGATGGATCGAGTATTATTATACCAGCTTGCGATCTTATCATTCTCAACACTATCAATCACCCTTCCCAACTCATCCAGCCTGATCGGTGAACCATTTCTGTAGGCAACGATCAGAGGACGATAGGCCTCAGCGTTGTTTAATTTTCCGCTCGCCTCAATGGTAAAGGTCTGGTGGGTGCCATATAATGTTCCAGTGGGAAGGTTTACATTTCCATGCTGAATAGCCTTCACCACCTCATCGATCCCGATGGAACGTGAAGCAAGGGCCTTTGGATTGAGTTGGGTTCGAACCGCATATTTCTGAGCCCCAAAGATAGCTACCTGCGCAACCCCACTGACCATAGAGATTCGTTGGGCTACAAAAGTATCGGCGTAATCATGGACTGCAGAAAGAGGTAGGGTGGGGGAACTCAGTGCAAGGAAAAGAATAGGGAAGTCTGCAGGGTTGACCTTCTGATAGGAAGGGGGATTGGGCATATCTGGCGGAAGTTGCCGTGCCGCCTTTCCAATCATGGCCTGAACATCTTGGGCAGCCGCATCAATATCCCTATTAAGACTGAATTGTAATGTGATCCGGGTCATTCCAAGGGTATTGGTTGAATTCATCGAATCCAACCCGGCGATTGTGGAGAACTGCCGTTCCAGCGGAATGGCTACTGCAGAGGCCATTGTCTCAGGGCTTGCACCAGGAAGTTCGGCCATAACTAAAATGGTTGGGAAATCAACTGTGGGAAGGTCACTCACCGGGAGGAGCCGGTAGCCCAAAAGGCCAAAAAGCAGAATGCCCATCATGACAAGGGTGGTCATCACAGGGCGTCGGATAAAAAGATCAGAAATGTTCATAATGTTTATTTCTCAGGAGAAGAGAGAGGTTCAGGGGATTTGATTTCAACCCTCGCACCAGGGGAAAGTCGAAGATGTCCATCCATCACTACCTTCTCATCCATGTTAAGACCTCTTTGAACGACGACCTCTTGGTCTACCATCCTTCCAATCACCACGGGCCTCATTTCTACGGTTAAGTCAGGTTTGACCACAAAGACAAACTGACCCTGTTGACCTGTTTGAATGGCCGGAGAAGGCACTACCATGACATTGGGCTCCACGGTCAATGTCAAGACGACATTCACAAACTGCCCTGGCCAGAGTCTTTTTTCACGGTTGTCAAAGGTACCTTTCATCTTAATGGTTCCCGTCGCACTATCGATGGTATTATCAATAAAGGTAATAAAACCTTCCTCTAAATGACCTTGACCATTGGGAAGGATCGCTTGAACTCTTAGTTTACCTGTCGCCAGATGTCTTCGGATCTCTGCTAAGTTCTGTTCTGGGACAGAGAAGGCCACATAGATGGGAGTGATCTGATTGATGACTACCAGACTGGCATCGTTTTCTTTGATAAGGTTACCTTCTTGAACGAGTAAGCTTCCGGTTCGGCCATCCAGGGGAGAATAGATGGAGCAATAACTTAGTTGAAGCTTTGCATTTTCGACCGCCGCCAGATCTGCTGCTACCGCTGCTTCGGCATTCGCCTTGGCTGCTCTATCCGCATTTACCGTAGCAACCAAAGTCTCCCAATCCGTCCTAAATTTATCATATTGCTGTCGGGATACCACGCCTTTTTCAAACAGCATTTTATAACGCTCAGCCTCCACCCGAGCATTCTTCTCTTGGGCAATATCTCGTTCGAGGTTAGCCTCTGCCTGCTTCACTAACGCCCTATCTTTTTGGAGATTGGCTTCCGCCTGTTTTAGAGCTGCTTCATAGGGTCGAGGGTCGATAGTAAACAGGAGCGTTCCTTTTTTCACATCATCACCCTCTTTAAAATAGACTCGCGTGATCTGCCCAGGAACTCTCGACTTCACTGTAACGGATGAATAGGCCTGAACATTACCAATAGCACGAATCTGCACGGGAAAAGCCTTCTGAGTAACCCGGGCAACTACTACAGGGATGGGAGCAGGAGGGGTTTTTTTTGATGGTTCACTGGAACAGGATGAGAGGATAAGAAAGAGAATCAAGAAAAAAAACAAAGAAAGGGTCCAAAGGAAGCCGCCTCTTTTCACTTTCTCTCCCTTTTTATGGTTTTAACCCTCCCCAAAAAGAAATGAAAGATTAACCAAAAAATTTTAAAACTTGATATAAAGGATAAACGATTCAAATCGATTATTCAATAGAGTCCTCTCAATGAGGATGCTATTTCCATTCTTCATTTTCTCCTAAATAAGACGATTTGAGAAAAGCATAAGTGATCAAATTGAAAAGGGGGTGTTTAAGATGAGACATTAAAATAATTTATTGAAATTAATAAATTTTTTAATTAATTTTTGA
>Ga0136652_1000419_pt1 | contig 20610 bp, 15 predicted proteins | sample ConPoolayeEmetaG_FD_94864 | JGI IMG/M metagenome (GOLD analysis project Ga0136652, IMG submission 94864) | Hot spring microbial mat communities from California, USA to study Microbial Dark Matter (Phase II) - Cone Pool mat layer E metaG... ...
GGCGTGGGTGTAGATTATCTTACGTTGGACCGCAGTGCTGCTACTTTATCGGTAGGTGAAGCCCAACGCATCAGACTAGCCAGCCAAATAGGCACGGGTCTAACCGGTGTCCTTTACGTTCTTGATGAACCAACGGTGGGTCTGCATCAACGCGACACCCAAAGATTAATTGAAACCCTGAAACGTTTAAGAAATTTAAATAATACCGTGGTGGTGGTTGAACATGACCAAGAAGTTTTGGAGGCAGCTGACTGGATTGTAGATTTTGGACCAGGAGCAGGTAAAAAAGGGGGCAGGGTAGTAGCGACTGGTACCCCAAACCAAATTAAAAAAAACCGTCAGTCCCTTACCGGTCTTTACCTAAGTCAAAAAAAGAAAGTTTTGAGATTAACCGGCAGTGCGGCAACAAACCACGGTTTTCTCACCATTCAAGGTTGTCAAGAGCATAATCTCAAAAAAATTGATGTTTCTTTACCACTCAATCAACTAATTTGTATTACCGGTGTTTCTGGTTCGGGTAAATCAACTCTGATTCATGATACTTTATATCCGGCGATCAAAAAACAACTTGATTATTATTTCCGCGATCAGCCCGGAAAATTTGAAAAACTCACAGGAGCAGAACAAATTAATCAGGTTTTACTTGTTGATCAATCTCCTATTGGTCGGACTTCCCGAAGCAATCCGGCAACTTATACTGGTGTTTTTACCGATATTAGAAAACTTTTTGCTGAAACCAAAGAAGCAAGATTGCGCGGCTTTACTCAAAGTCATTTTTCTTTTAACGTCAATGGCGGTAGATGTGAAGCCTGCAAAGGTCAGGGAGTAATTCGCGTCGAAATGCAGTTTTTACCTGATGTTTGGGTAGAATGCGAAGAATGCCACGGCACCCGTTTCAAAAGTGAAATTCTCGAAGTAGAGTTTAAAGAAAAAAATATCCATCAGGTTTTACAATTAACCGTAGATGAAGCTTTAAAATTTTTTGCTGCCTTTCCCCTTATTGTGAGAAAGCTAAAAATTCTTGAAAAAGTTGGCTTGGATTATTTACAGTTGGGGCAACCCTCACCAACGCTCTCTGGTGGTGAATCTCAAAGATTGAAATTGAGCCGCGAGTTGGTCAAATCAAGCCGTAATCATACTCTTTATCTTTTGGATGAACCCACCACCGGCCTACACTTTGCTGATGTAGAAAAACTACTCAAGGTGCTAAAAGAATTGGTAACACGCGGCAATACGGTTATTGTTATTGAACACAATTTGGACGTTATTAAAAATGCTGACTGGATTGTTGACTTAGGCCCTGAAGGTGGCGAAGCGGGCGGAAAAATTGTCGCAGAAGGCACTCCTCAAGAAATTGCTAATAATAAAAATTCTCTCACCGGTAAATACCTCAAAAAATATCTTTAAAAAGAAGCTAAGGCGTTATGTTACAATAAGCCAAATGTTTAAGCAGAATTATTTAAAACTTTTTCTAATTAGCTTTTTATTCCTCTTTATTGAACTTTTGGTGATTAGGGTTGTAAGCACGGAAATCCGTATTTTTGCCTACATGTCAAATCTCGTGCTTTTGGCGATTTTTACTGGTTCGGGTTTGGGAATGTTAACCAAAAAGAAGTATTCTCTTTCCTTGAGTGTCTTGTTTTTTTTCCTTATTAGCCTCTTTTTAGTAATAAAATATATCGTTCGTCTCCCCAATTTAGAGTTTAAATTATTTTCCGGCATCACCGAATTATTAGCCCCTCTCTCGGAAGCTTATATTTGGATGCAAGTAGAAACTTTTTCCAAAACCGGTATTATTATTGGTCTTTTTTTAACCCTCACTCTTTTTGTAATTATTGCTTTCGCTTTTGTGCCAATTGGTCAATTTTTAGGCACCAGTTTAAATGCGAGCAAGAATCCTCTTTTGGGTTACTCAATAAATATTGTTGCCTCTTTAATTGGTATGTGGATTTTTCAGACACTTTCCGTGCTTGAGGTCTCTCCTTTTCTAGCTATCGTTTTTGGACAGTTATTGTTAATTTATCTTATAAAAAATAAAAACGAAAAAATTCTCGCTGTTGCCGGAGTGCTAGCCACGGTAGTTTTACTGGCACCGAAAAGTGCTGGCCAACCTTTTGAACAACCCAATACTTTTTGGTCTCCCTACCAAAAACTCATTCTTTCAAGAATTACTAATCCCGAAAGACATCAACCAACGGGCTGGTTTTTAGAAACCAACAATGTCGCTTATATGGGTTTGCTTTCTCTTTCTCCAGAGGATATTAACCAAAGAATGTTTGCTATTGAGGAAGTTTTTTTAAAAAATTCTCAAGACATAGAATTTTCCAACCATTATTCTCTTCCTTATAAATTTAAACCCCAACCTAAAGAGGTTTTAATTATCGGTGGGGGTGGCGGTAACGATGCGGCGGCTGCTTATTACGCCGAAGCAAAAAATATCACCGTCGTGGAAATAGATCCTACAATTATAAGGCTTGGAAAAAAGTACCATCCGGATGCGCCTTATCTTAAAAAAAATGTAAAAATTGTGATCGACGATGGCCGAGCTTTCTTACAAAAGGCCCAAAAAAAATATGATTTGATTATTATGAGTCTTGCCGACTCTCACACTACCAGCAGCAGCCTTACCAATTTAAGGTTGGATAACTATCTTTATACTAAGCAAAGCTTGCAAAAAGCTAAAAATTTACTTACCGATGACGGATTACTTTTTTTAAGCTTTGAGGTGACTCGGCCTTGGATAGGTTCCAGGATTCAAAAAACCATAGAGGATGTCTTTGGCTACCAGCCAAAAATTTTTGAGGTGAGAAGTAAAGGCGCTTTCGGTTGGGGAGGAATAATTTTTGTAGCTTCAAAAGATAAACAAGAGTTGGATAAAATTTTAAATAACAATCTCAAACTCGCTTCCTTCATCAATAAACATCGTTTGACATACAACACCAAGATAAACCCTCTTACCGACGACTGGCCTTATCATTATTTGGATAAACCCCGACTCCCTTTAATTCATCTCTTCACTGCTTTTATTATTGGTTTGGGCATGACAATTTTTGGCTTAAAAAACTTAAAAGCCAACGGTTTTAGTCCAGCCTTTTTCTTTTTAGGAATCGGTTTTATGCTTTTTGAATTTCAAAATATCAGTAAATCCAGCTTGCTTTTTGGTACCACTTGGACCACAAATTTATTTATTATTACCGGAGTACTAATTTTTATTCTGGCGGCAAATTTTGCCGTTTATAAAAAAATAATCTCGTTGCGTCTCGGTTTTGTTTTACTCTTTACTACTTTAATTTCTCAATTACTTATTCCTCTAGATCTCTTTAATCAGTTAAGTGGTTTTATTAAGTTAGTCAGTTCAGTTTTATTTCTGTGCCTGCCGCATTTCTTTTCTGGTATCGTTTTTGCTAATCTTTATACGCACTCAAAAAATAAGGCCGCAGTTTTTGGTAGCAACCTTTTAGGCTCTGTTTTTGGCGGGCTTTTGGAAATGTTTTCTTTCCTTTTAGGAATTCAAGCGTTAGTCTATTTTGTTATTTCTTTTTATGGTTTAGGTTGGCTTTTTGCCCAAAAAAATAATTGCTTCCGTGCTTAAGATAATTAAAAATAAATTAAAAAAAATTCCCAAATATCCGGGGGTCTATTTTTTTAAAGATAAAAACGGGAAGATTATTTACATCGGTAAGGCTTTAAGTTTAAAAAACCGTATCGAGAGTTACTTCCGCGAAAACCAAAAAGATCTTAAAACCAAAATTCTCGTTTCCCAAATTGCTGATTTTGATTTTCAGGTCGTACCTTCTGAATTTGACGCTTTACTTCTGGAAGCCAAACTGATTAAAGAACATCAACCAAAATACAATACCCGTCTTAAGGATAATAAACGTTATCTTTATATCGCCATTACCAAGCCTCCTCAGCGAATTTTTCCTTTACGTCGACCGGAATTGGAAAAAAAATTAGACGCTTGGTTTGGCCCCTTTCCTTCCAGTCGCGATATCAAACTGGTACTCCAAACAATTCGCAAGGTTTTTCCTTTCTGTTCAGAAAAAAAACCACCAAAACGCGAATGTTTCTATAAACATCTTCACCTTTGTCCTGGTTTTCAAAAGCTCAAAACTCGGCAATATCAACAGCAAATCAAACACATTAAACAAATTCTTTCTGGTAAAGGGAGTAAACTCCTGCTGAAAAATCTTGAAAAAAAAATGAAAATGGCGGCGGCAAAAAATGATTTTGAAAAAGCTCAAAAATATAAGAATCAATTTTTATCTTTACAGCGATTGACTCAGAATTGGCAAACTATGCCAAGTGAAGAAAAACAAAATAGTTTAGCCTTAACAAAACTTAGAAATTTGATCATTAAATATCAACAAATTGAACAAACCACCATAAGTAAAATTGAGGCTTATGACGTCGCCAACTTGGGTTATGAAATTATTGTTGGCGCTATGGTGACTTTTATCAACGGCCAACCAGAAAAATCTTTATACCGCAAGTTCAATATTAAAAAAACAGCGCTTAAAAGGCCTTCAGCTAATTCACAAAAGTTAATTAAAACTGAAAGAACTTCAGCTAACGACCCTGCCGATCTGGCGAGGATTATTGACCGACGATTTAATCATCCGGAATGGCTTTATCCACAACTTATTCTCGTGGATGGCGGTAAAAGTCAAATCTCGGCGGCCTTCAAAATTCTCAAAAAACATCATTTGGAAAACCAAATTTCATTGCTGGGATTAACCAAAAAAGAAGAAGAAATCATTCTCCCTAAAATTAAAAGTGGAGTGATTACTGGCTGGCTGCCACTCAAATATGCAAGTAACAATCCCGTTTTAAAATTACTGATGCAACTTCGTGATGAAGCTCACCGCTTTAGCCAAAATTATTACCACAAGCTTCATTTTAAAAAATTACTTTCTTAATCCTCCTTTCTTAAAAACTAACTGAAGTTTTAAACCTTTTTCTTAAAACTCTTTTGCTAGCCTTTTTTTGTGTCGGCCCATTTAACTAAAAATTCTTTAAATCCTTAAGCATTTCAAGATTTCAATGAGATTTAAACTAAGAAAGAAGTTTTTAAAACTTGCAGGTTTAAAAATGTCAACTGGCGTTAACCATCATGGGTAAAAAGTAAGTAAAATTTCCATATTTACATTTATGTTAAAGAACACTAAAATAAAAATAATTAGCCTTAAAAAGGGGTTTTTGTGTGGTACTTATGAAAAAAAAACCTGCCTCTCCCTCTTTTTTTCGTTCTCTTTTAAACTGGGAACCAAAAGAAAATTTTCCCCCAAAAAGTAAAGCAGTAGCGGTTTTTGATGAAAAAAATCAGGTTTGTCTTTTATGTAAGAGAGTTGAGAAAAACCGCACCGTTTATTTTTGGGCTTTTAGCAAAGATGGCTTAGATTTTACTAAAGACCAAAAGTTATATGCAAGTAGAAGTGAAGCCTTGATGGGGAGAAAAAAAGCAAATTTTGGCCGCTATAAATCCCTGATAGAAAAATATTGCCCTTTTCCTGAAAAGGGTAAGCTAGCAATTCAAAGTGTCATTCAAGATTTCCCGAAACCAAAAGAAACTTTAATCATCTATCATCGGCAAAAATTAGGTAATTATCTTATTGGCTCTTTAATAATGAAGGGAGTTGATTGTCTTTGGGTAAATCCTGAGCCAATCTGGGAAACGGCAAAATTTTGGCCAAGACGTCGGCTTTCTTATTTAGGCTTCGCCAGAAAAAAGGATCGCTTTTTATCTTATTGGTATTTAAATCGCCAGCTTTGGTTACTCGCTTATCCGGAAAACAAACTCAGTAAATTTATCCATTTGAAAACTTTATCCCCTAAACTCGCTAGAGCCAACATCAATCCGCTTATAAAACCACTCCCATCCCACTCTTGGGAAGCCTTTAATACCTTCAATCCAGCTGCAGTATATGAAGCAGGTAAAGTTCATCTTTTATATCGTGCTCAAGGCTATGATTATGTCTCGGTACTCGGTTACGCCAGTAGTCGAGACGGCCTCCATCTCGAAGAACGTCTTGATTATCCGGTTTATGACACCCGCTCTTTTGGCAAGAAAATCAAAAAACCCACAGAAGCAACTTTTGCTTATTTTTCCGGTGGAGGTTTTGGCGGTAGTGAAGATCCGCGTCTCACAAGAATCGGTCAAAAAATTTATATGACTTACGTGGATTTTGATGGCTGTTCGCCTCCCCGCATTGCTCTCACTTCCATTAAGCTAGAAGATTTCTTAAACCATCGTTGGCTGTGGCAAAAACCCGTACTTATTTCTCCTCCTGGCGTAGTTGATAAAAGTGCCTGTCTCCTTCCGGAAAAAATCAAAGGAAAATATGTTATTTTTCATCGAATTTATCCCAACATTCTCATTGATTTTGTTGATGATCTTAATTTTGAAGAAGGTGAGTACCTTCAAGGACAGTATTTAATTGCTCCCCGACCTCATATGTGGGACAGCCGAAAAATTGGCGCCGGGGCGCCTCCTTTAAAAACTAAAGAGGGCTGGTTATTGATTTATCAGGCAGTAGATGAAAGAAATCCTGGCCAATACCAAATAGGCGCCATGATTCTTGAGCTTAATGATCCCACTAAAGTGCTTTACCGCTGTAACCAACCAATTCTTTCGCCTACACAAATTTATGAAAATGCAGGTTTTAAGGCAGGGGTAGTTTATCCGTGTGGCGCGGTGATTATTAAAGACACTCTTTTTGTTTACTATGGCAGTGCCGATTCTTATGTCTGCGTCGCCACAGCCAACTTGAAAAATTTCTTAAACCAGTTAAAATCTTCTTTAACAGCCACGCTTGAACCGGTAAAAATAAAGATTGAACTTTAATGCAAATTAGACGTTATTCCAGAAATCCTATTTTAGAGCCTAGTGGGGAAAATTGGGAAGTTCAAGGTGTCTTCAATCCCACGATTATTAAAGAAGGAAATAATTATCATTTACTTTATCGGGCTTTATCGGCTCCTCAGCTAATTAAAAACAAACAAGTTCCTCTCTCGGTGATTGGCCAAACCAAAAGTAGCGATGGTATCAATTTTGGTCAGAGAAAAATTTTTTTAGCGCCTCAAGAATCGTGGGAAGAATTTGGTTGTGAAGATCCACGGGTAACTAAACTTGAAGATGAATATTTTATTTTTTATACCGCTTTGTCAGACTTTCCGCCAAAAGCGGAAAATATCAAACTGGCAGTAGCCCTAAGTCCAGATTTAGAAAAAGTCACCGAAAGACATCTTGTTACTCCTTTTAATGCTAAAGCCATGGCTTTATTTCCCCAAAAAATAAAAGATCAATACGTCGCCATTCTCACGGTTAACACTGACCTGCCGCCCTCTTTAATAGCCATCGCCTATTTTAAAGAAAAGCAAGAAATTTGGTCTCCTCAATACTGGCACCACTGGTATCAAAACTTATCTCACCACCTTTTAGCGGTTAGCCGTCTTAACAGTGATCAAGTAGAAGTCGGCCCGCCACCCTTAAAAACTCAGGCAGGTTGGTTATTAATTTATAGTCACATTCAACGCTATCGTTCGCCTGATTATCGCCTTTTTGGTGTCGAGGCTTTGCTTTTGGATTTAAACAATCCTCAAAAAATTATCGCCCGTACCACCAAACCCTTTTTAATACCTGAAGAGTGGTACGAATTAAAAGGTCTCGTCCCTCGGGTTACCTTTCCTTCCGGTTTGCTCCAGAAAAATGAAGAACTTTGGCTTTATTATGGGGCAGCGGACACCAGATGTTGTTTAGCCTTTTTTTCTTTAAATGATCTTTTCCAAGATCCAAATTTTAAAAAGAAGCCAGTACCTAAACTGCAAAAGTATAAAAATAATCCTATTCTCGAACCAATTGCTGATCATCCGTGGGAAGCCAAGGCGGTTTTTAATCCGGCTGCTGTCTGGGAAGAAGATAAGTTTTACCTTATTTACCGAGCCTTATCAATGGATAATACTTCTGTTTTGGGTTGCGCTTTAAGTGAGGATGGTTTCACGATTAAGAGGCGTTTACCCCAACCTATTTATGAGCCACGTCAGGAATGGGAAAAGAAAAAAAAACCCATGGCTAATTCAGGTTGCGAAGATCCACGACTTACCAAACTTGGCGATCGTTACTATCTTTGTTATACTGCTTTTACCGGTGCCAATAATCCCCGTTTGGCGTTGAGTTCAATTAGTATAAAGGATTTTATTAACCAAAACTGGCAATGGTCAGAACCAATTTTACTCTCCAGTCCTGAAATTGATGACAAAAATGGTTGCCTCTTACCGGAAAAAATCAACAATCAATACGTCATTTTCCATCGACCTGGTGGTAAGGATATTTATGTTGATTTTCTTGACTCCTTAAACCTACCTCCCAATCAATATCTTGCCAATCGTCATAAACTTGGGTTTAGCCACCAAGAGTGGTGCGAACTTAAAACTGGCATTGTGGCCCCACCTTTAAAAACTAACAAAGGTTGGTTAGCCCTTTTTCATGGGGTGAGCGCTTTTGATAATGAATATCGGGTAGGCTATATGCTTTTGTCTTTAACAGACCCCACCAAAGTTACTTTCGTTTCTGAATTCCCCTTATTGGAAGCCACCCACGACTATGAACGCCATGGTTTAGTTGATAATGTTGTCTTCCCTTGCGGCGTGGTTTTAATCAAGGAAAAAGTTTTTGTTTACTATGGTGGGGCTGACCGTGTGGTTTGTGTTGCTTCAATTGATCTTAAACAACTGCTAATTTAATTTTCAGTTTATTTTCAGGTTAATCAGTATAATAGAAAGTGTGAGAATTCTTGTTGTTGAAGATGAACACAAAATTGCCAATTCTCTCAAAAGAGGTTTAGAGCAGGAAGGGTGGGCGGTGGATGTTGTTTATGATGGTGTTAAAGGTTATGATTTAGCCGCCACCGAAGATTATGATGTCATTATCCTTGACCTCCTCTTGCCGGAAATGGACGGCCTGACAGTTTGTCAAAAATTAAGAAATGAAAAAATCCAAACACCAATTCTAATTCTCACCGCCAAAGGTCAACTGGAGGACAAGGTAGAAGGACTTAATGTTGGCGCTGATGATTATCTGGTTAAGCCATTTGCTTTTGAAGAATTGTTAGCGCGAGTCCGGGCTTTAATAAGAAGACCAAAACAAACAATTAATAACATCTTGCAGTATGATGACTTAATTTTAAATACCTTAACTTACGAAGTTAAACGCGCCCAAAAACTTATCAAGCTATCTAAAAAGGAATTTAGTCTTTTGGAGTATCTTTTACGCCATCCAGAAACAGTCTTAACTAAAGAACAAATCATCAATCATGTCTGGAATTATGACGCGGATATCTTACCAAATACCGTAGAAGTGTATATTGGTTACCTAAGAAAAAAAATTGATAGACCTTTTAAACATAAAAAAAATTTAATTCAGACAATCCGCGGGTTCGGTTATAAAATAGAAGCAAAAAAGAAAAATTAAGTTTGCTTAAAGTTCAAGTCTTTGGACTTTAGTTTATTTTTAATGTTTTATTCCGCCCGAATCAAACTCACTGCTTGGTATCTTCTTATCATTATGTTTATTAGTGTGGCTTTCAGTCTAGGTATTTATCAAGCTCTTACTTTCGAATTAAACAGATTAGAAAGAATTCATCGTTTTCGGGTTGAACAAGGGCTACCAAAAAGACTCAGAATCATTTCTCCGGAAAATTCAAGAAATAATTTGCTTCCTCTTTTTCTTGATCCGAATTTAATTGCGGAAACTAAAAATAGACTTAAGCTTATTTTGCTCCTTATCAATTTTTCCATCTTGACTGCTTCAGCTGCCGGCGGCTATCTTTTGTCCGGCCGAACCTTAAAACCCATTGCCGAAATGATGGAAGAACAAAAGCGTTTTGTCGCCGATGCTTCGCATGAGCTAAGAACACCACTAACTGTCATAAAAACTGAAACTGAAGTTGCCTTAAGAAATAAAAATCTAAGTTTAAAAGCAGCAAAAAAACAACTAAGTAGTAACCTTGAAGAAATCAATAAATTAAAATCTTTAACTGATTATTTTCTCAAATTAAGCCTGTACCAAAATACCAACACTAAAATTACTTTTGAAACCTTTGATTTAGTCAAGGCTGCCGAAGAAGCCATTAAAAGAGTAAAAAGCTTCGCTGAAAGTAAAAAAATCAAAATTATTCAGGATCTTAAAGTTATTAAAATTAAGGGTAATAAATTAAGCATTTGTCAATTAATCACCATTCTTCTTAACAACGCCATTAAATATAGTCATCCTGGAGGACAGGTTAAACTTGCGCTAGAAACCCGCGGAAATTGGGCTTTAATCAAAGTTCAAGATTTCGGAATCGGCATTAAAACTAAAGACTTGTCTCAGATTTTCAAACGTTTTTATCGGACTGATATCTCCAGAAATAAAACTGGTAACGATGGCTACGGTTTGGGCTTATCCATTGCCCAAAGTATTGTCGACTTGCATCACGGCCATATCAGTGTCAAAAGCAGTCCTAATCAAGGCTCTACCTTTACCGTCCAATTGCCGATTAATAATTAAATCAATCCCAACCTCTTTCTGAATAAAAAATATTTTTCAGGTAATTTCTAGTAGTTGCTCTAATATAAGGAATTGTATTTTTCGGCAGACGGTTTAAGTCAAACCATTTTAAGTCATCACACTTTGCCGGTTCCATGTTTGCAGGTTTTTCATGATAATTCCTAGTGGTAAAAAAGAAGTCCATTTTAATATCTGCTTCTTTCGGTGCATAATATGAACCGGCCTTAAGTCTTTTGGTTTCAATTCAATACCAATTTCTTTTTTAACTTCCCTTACCAAGTCGCTGCTCAATGATTCATTGTCTTCCATATGATCGGGCAGACAAACCGTAATTGCCATCTTCATAGCCTGTCTGTTACCGCCGCGACAGGAGAATTTTGTTGTTTTCTATCAGAATAAGATACACTGAAACAGCCATCTTAAATCTGAACATAGTAAAATTATAGCTCATAATTTTTTTAAGCTTTTTCTCAGCTTTAGTCTATAAGCTTGGCTTGTGATAAAAACAATTAAAAATTTTGTGGCTAATAAAGTTTTGGTGGCCGCCGTCGTCGTTTTAATTGGCGGATTTTTTGGCTACCGGCATTTTTTCCAAAATAAAAATCACCAAACCCAATATCAAACCACTACAGTGGAAAAGGGTACGCTTGTTGTCAGTATCACCGCTTCGGGCCAAGTTTCTTCGGCCAATAATACCTCAATCACTACCCAAGCTTCCGGCGTCGTCAAAAATGTTTACGTTCAAAATGGCCAAGTGGTCAAAACCGGTGACAAGATCGCCGAACTAGAACTTGATCTTGATGGCAGACAGAGAAACAGCCAAGCCTGGTCCAATTATCAGTCGGCTAAAAACAATTTAGAATCCGCCAAAATCACCATATATACCTTGCAATCTGACATGTTTTCCAAATGGGACACCTTTAAAACTTTAGCCGAGAGCGGCAAATATGAAAATTCAGATAAAACGCCACGTGAGGACATGCGGACCCTCCCTGAATTCTATATTGCCAAAGACAACTGGCTGGCCACCGAAGCCAAATATAAAAATCAAGAGAATGTCGTGGCCCAAGCGCAAACGGCGCTTAATTCGGCTTGGCTGACCTACCAGCAGACCTCCGCCACCATCTACGCCCCTATCAGCGGCACGGTTACCGGTCTATCGCTGCAACCGGGCACAGTCTTGTTGGCTCAGTCTAATAATTCTGGTACCGCTACCTCGCAAAAAATCGCCAGCATCAAAACCAATGCGCCACCGCAAATTACCGTCAGTCTCACCGAGATGGATATCCCTAAAGTCAAAATTGGCAATAAAGTCACCCTGACCTTGGATGCCTTGCCGGACAAAAGTTACACCGGCAAGGTTATCAGTATTGATACCATCGGTTCGATCAGCTCCGGCGTAACCACTTATCCGGCGGTCATTGGTTTAGATACCGAAGCGCCGGAGATTCTACCTAATATGTCGGTTCAAGCCAATATCATCACCGAAGTCAAAGATAATGTCCTTTTGGTGCCCACGGCGGCGGTCCAAACCCAAAATAATCAAGCGACGGTCAGAATTTTGAAAAATGGCAAACTTGAAATAGTCAAGGTAGAAATTGGTCTTTCTTCAAGTTCCCAAACGGAAATTATCAGCGGCGTAAACGAAGGTGATCTCGTCGTCACTGGTATCATCACCCCTAACAACTCTCCCGCCGGCAGTCAAGGAAGATCTGTCTTTGGCGGCATTGGTGGTGGTGCTTTCCGTATGGGACGCTGAGATTCAAAGATGATTAAAGTTTCCCATCTCTCCAAAATTTATAAAATGGATGGTCTACAGACCACAGCCTTAAGTGATGTTTCTTTTATAGTTCATAAGGGTGAATTTGTTGCCATTATGGGGCCTTCCGGTTCGGGCAAGTCAACCCTCATGCATATTTTAGGAGCTTTGGATCTGCCGACTTCAGGCGAGTATTATCTTGATAACCGCAATGTTTCCCAGCTTTCGGATGATGAATTGGCCGACATCAGAAATCGCCAAATTGGTTTTGTTTTTCAAGCCTATAATTTATTGCCCCGCACCACTGCCTTAAAAAATGTTATCCTGCCGATGGTTTACGCCGGTGTGCCCAAAGAAAAACGTCTGGCAAAAGCGAAAAAATATCTAACAATGGTTGGTCTTGCCGACAGAATGGAGCATTACTCCAATCAGCTCTCCGGCGGCCAGCAGCAAAGAGTGGCCATTGCCCGAGCTTTGGTTAATGATCCAAAAATTATCTTAGCCGACGAACCCACCGGCAATCTGGCCACTGCCCAAGGCCAGGAAATTATGAAAATCTTTCAAAAATTAAATCAAGAAGGCCATACCATCGTCATGATTACCCATGAACCGAGTATTGCCAAGTATGCCAAAAGGGTAATCAACCTTCGGGATGGGAAAATTGTGGCAGATAAGAAATAAATTATGGAATTTACCGAAATCTTTCTTGAAAGTTTAAGCACACTCACCGTCAATAAAATGAGAACCGGTTTAGCCGTCTTGGGCATCGTCATTGGCATTGCCAGCGTCATTGCCCTTTTGTCATTGGGACAGGCCAGCCAGAAAGCCATTCAGGAACAAATTCAAGCTTTGGGTTCAAATTTACTGACGATCCGGCCCGGAGCCATAAGTCAGGGTGGAATCATGGGTGCTGCCGGCGGCCGGACAAATCTTACTTTAGAGGATGCTAAAGCCATCATCAACTCATCTGAAATCACGACTATTGCGAATGTTTCACCGGAGGTGGAAAAAAGAAGTCAGGTTAGTACCGGCAGTACCAATGCTAACCTACAGGTTGTCGGTGTCACCCCGGCATATAAGTCGGTCCATAAAGTTACTCTAGCTTCCGGCAGTTTTATCAGCCAAAGAGATGTTGACAGCATGACCAAAGTGGCGGTTCTCGGTCCGCAAGCAGCCAAGGATCTATTTGGCGAAAATAGTAATCCTGTAGGTCAAATCGTGAGAATCAATAAGCAAGCCTTCAATGTCATCGGCATTACCACAAGCAAGGGCGGCACCGGCTTTTTCAATCAGGATGAAATCGTCTATGTCCCTCTAACCACCGCCCAAAAACAACTCTTTGGCATCAATTATTTAAATTCTATTGCTCTGGAAGCTAAAAGTGAGGAGGTGATGGTTGAAGCGCAAGACCAAGTCGGTTATCTGCTTCTGGCTCGCCATCACTTAACCGATCCGACAAAGGCTGACTTTTCCATTATGTCCCAAGAGGATATTTTGAATACCGCTTCCTCGGCGACCCAAACCTTTACCGCTCTTTTATCGGGCATCGCCGCCATTTCGTTGCTGGTGGGCGGCATTGGCATCATGAATATTATGTTGGTCACCGTTACCGAAAGAACTAGAGAGATTGGCTTAAGAAAAGCGCTGGGAGCGAAAAAGAAAAATATTATCAGCCAATTTTTAACCGAGGCGGTCATTTTGACTTTCAGCGGCGGCGTAATCGGAATAATAGGCGGTATTCTCACTTCTTATATCATTACCAATCTGATTAGTACCGCTTTTATTATTTCTCCTGAAGCCATTCTTCTGGCTTTTGTGGTTTCAGTAGCGATCGGCATTTTGTTTGGTTGGTATCCGGCCCAAAGAGCCGCCAACCTGCAGCCTATCGAAGCCCTAAGATATGAATAATAAAAAAATCTAAAGGAGGTGAAAAAAAATGAAAAATAATTTAATAATCACGATTGTCCTCCTGATTGTGGTTGGGGCCGCCGGCTTTTTTGGCGGCATGAAGTATCAGCAAAACAAACAACCTTCTTTTCAAAGACAATTCACTAATCAGGAAAGGTCAAGAATGGCTCAAGGTCAACCTCAAACCAATCGCCAAGGCTTTCGGCCGGTGAATGGGGAAATCATCGCCAGCGATGATAAATCAATTACTGTTAAACTCCAGGACGGCAGCAGTAAACTCATTCTGATAGCTGACAAAACCATGATTAACAAAGCCAGTGAGGCTGGTAAGGAAGATTTAAAAGTGGGTGAGAAAGTGGCGGTTTTTGGCACGGAAAATAGCGACGGTAGCATGATTGCTCAAAATATTCAACTTAACCCCATTTTCCGTGGCCAAGGTCAACCCATTAAACAATAAAGTAAAAAATTATGGCTTATTTTCTGCTGGTGTCCTGAATTTGCGGTTGGCATCGTAAACATAGTTTTTGTTGTGGCTCATGACTTCATAGTGATATTCTGTATCAGGCTTGAGATTGGTCAGGATAAACTCATGATAAGTAGTTCTTTTATCTGTCTGGTTTTCAAATTCATAGATACCGTCGGCATAGCCCCAGTTGATCTTGGCGTTGGCCGGATGGTTGGTAGTCCAAGTAATTTTTACAGAAGTAGAGGAAATAATTTCAACTTGAACATCAGTAATCTTTGTTGGCTCATTAACAAATAAATAACCAAATTTAACAATGGCAAATCCTCCAGCCTCCGAGATATCTTGTGTTTTTTCTCCCACTTTAAAGACAACATTCGCAATTCCATCCCTAGTAGTTCTCGCTAGTACTCGAACAGTATCCTTAGTCGTATCGGTTATTCTTTGAACGAAGCGAGAAGTTTGATTGGGGACGCCCATAAAGGCAAATGTTTGTCTTGTTTTATTTCCAATGAAGGCTAGGGCCTTTCCAGTTTTATCACTAACCAAGGCTAAGACATCGCCTGCAGTTCTTGCTATCGCTCGAACAATATTGGCCGTGCCGTTTATTATTACCCAAACGAAGTGAGAAGTTTTCCCAGCGGCTTTTTCCAATACAGCTGGTTCTGCCGGTTTGGTTATTTCAAGTTCCTCTTTGACTTTTTCTTGTTCTTCTTTAGGTAATTCTTTTATTTCTTCCTCAATTGCTTTCTTTTCTTCTTGGGTGGTTATTTGAGCAAAAGTAGTGATATTTAAAATCAGGGTTGTTTCCGCAGAAAGATTCTCCGCTTTATCTTTTCCGATTAAAATAATTTTGTGGGTTCCTCTTTCCAGATTTTCTTTGGAGGTGTAGACAAAAGGCAAGTATTTGTCGCATTTCTGGCGGGAATTGTCAGGAATCTCTTTATCATCGCAAACATACCAAGGCTTATCCAAATTAAGGGTATAAAGAGTAACAAGCTTATTGCTGGGAATAAGCCCAAAAGTTTTCTCTATTTTCTCCACTTTAATCTCTAGCTGTTTGGGACCGGAAGCCACCCTTGGTCCTTCTTCGGTTTGATTTTCCGCCGGGTCGCCGCCGGCCAAAGGGTCAATAATTTTTCCATATATCGTCGGGTTCCTATCCGTTGTTTGAAAATTGAAAATTAAATCATTGCTGTTTAGTTGAAAATTATTTACCTGTGTCAGCTTAAGCTGGGGACGGCTTTTATCCACCAGTAAATTTCTGGTTAAACTGCTTTCATTGCCGACTTTATCCACTGCCTTGACTTTCCAAGAAACTTTTCCTTCCCTTAATTTGCCTTCATTTTCCGATTCCGCCCAGCCGTAATAAGGCTTGGTAAAAACGGAAATATAATTATTATTCGGGTCGGAATCGGAAAAATTCTCATAATGGATAGTATATTTATCAGTCTCATAGTCCGTAGTCCTGCTGGCCGGAATATCATCTATCCGGAAATCTCCTGAAGGCTGGTTCCAGCCTAAAGACGGATTATCAACTTCCAAAACATATTTTGACAAACCGCTGACTGCATCGCTGGCGGTCTTCCATTTAAAAGTCGGTCTTTCATTACCGCTATATTGGTTGTCTGCCGGGCTGTCAAGCTCAAACATACCCGGAGCGGTAATATCCACTGTAAAATTGGGGGCGCTGGTATTAAAAACACTCCAATTTGAACAGGAAGAAGTGCTGTCACAGCTTTTTACCTGCCATTTATAACCCACACCGTCGGATAAACCGGTAATGCTGACTGTCCCGGTATAGGCAGTTGAAGAATAATCGCCGGAACTGGATGTTACATACCAAATCTTGCTGGCGCAGTCAGCATAAGCCGTTGCTGAAGAACAAGAATTTACGATTGACGGCTTTACAGGAGAGGTAAACGAACCATCGCTGTTAACCAGCTCAAAAAATAAACTTATAGTTTCTGAAGTTTCCGTATCCGTAGCTGAAGCTTGCAGTTTAACATTTGTCTCATTCGTATAGCCCTGATTGCTTATCCGGGTTACCCCATCGTTTTTAAGTTGAAGGGGCGAAGTCGATAAACTGGGGGCATTATAATAAAGAGTTACTTCATCTAAAACCGGTGTTTCGCTCTGATCAGCATTGGCAGTCAGCTGAACCCTGTAATAAAAATTGGCTCCGGACCAACCCAAAGAAGATAAATCTATCGTATTTGAGCCAAGATTAAGCGTCTCGGTGCCGCCTAAAGTGCCTGCCGAGTCATACCAATTAGTATTATCCTGACTAAATTGAATTGTGGCCCCTGAACCGTCTGGTTTAGCCGAAAGATTATAACCAAAACCATCAATGGTGTTAACGGTTTGCCCTGACAAAAGGTTGGTGGAAACCAAGGTGGCCGAGGGATAGTAGGTGCCGGCCGGTGTGCCTGAAGAATAATAAACTATAATTTCGTCCAAAACCGGAGTCGTACTCGTATCGCTGGTTTCAAACTGGATTTTGTAATAAAAATAACCTCCACCCCAAGCAAGACCTGATAAATCAAGAGCCGTGTCTTCGCTGGTGTGATCTCCCTCCAAAAGGGTATCCCAGCCATTGGTGACTCCTGAAGAGTTTTTCCAAGTTAAGCCATTTTGGGAAAACTGGGCTTTTAAAGTCGTATTGACTGGAATAGAAGAAGCATTATAACCGAATTTATTAATCGTGGCAACACTTTCTCCATATAAAAGATTGGTTGAGGTCAAGGTGGCCGAGGGATAGTAGGTGGCAGCGGAGGCGCCGCCGGCCAAAGCAAAATTAAAAAAAACCAAGCTGAAAAAGAAACCCAGGCAAAATTGAACCATTCTTAGGGAAAAAACCCCCGGTTTTGGAATCAATTTTTCTTTTAACTTACCCAAGTGATTTACATAGATATTCCTTCTTAATTTAAAGCTTTTGGCATGGCGGAAATGGCCAAAGTAAGAATTGATGGCCGCCAAAACTTTGTTTAGATTTAAAAATCCCCTATTTTTTAACCTGAATAACTTGTCCTTTAACCTGCTTACTACTTTTTTCCTGACCAGCAGATATTTTGGTTTCACGAAATATCCTAAAAAATCTATGCCTTTTTTAACCGGTTGAATTTGTGTCTTGGCTAAGTTTAATTCCATTTTTAAATTATTTCTTAAAAATTTGCCAATCTCTCTTCGCCAGCATTTAAGTTTTTCTTTGTCTTTGTCTATCAAAATTAAATCATCCACATAACGGACATAGGGCCGGCACTTCAATCTTCTTTTTACAAACTGATCCAGCTTATTCAGATAAAGGTTGGCGAAAAACTGGGACGAATAGTTGCCGATTGGCAAGCCTTTATTCTTGGCAGAATAAAATAAGGATTTTCTAAAAGGAATAAAATTAAACAAAGACAAATCACCTTTAAACTTATAATTTCTGGTGGGTTGGTGGAAAATTATGGTTTTCGCCAGCCATAAAATATCCTTTTTCCATAATTTTGATCTTTTCTGTTTTGAAACCAATTTTTTTAGGATCGAATACAAAATATTATGCTCAATATTCATAAAAAATCCGGCTATATCCAGCTGTAAATAATAGACCTCTGTATGTTTCCTCGTTTCTTTCCGCATAAAGCTACTTAACCTTTTTACTGCCTTATGTGTTCCTTTATTTTTCCGGCAGGCAAAAGAGTCAAAAATAAAGTTTTTTTCTCCAGCTTTAATGATTTCATTAATCAAAAGATGGTGTACTACCCTGTCTTTGAAAGAAGCCGCAAAAATCTCCCTAGGTGTCGGTTCTCTCACCGCAAAACAGATAGATCGTCCTGGTTTATAAGTCTTTTGTTGGAGTTCCTTTAAAAGCCAGAAAAGATTCCTTTCCAATTTCCACTCAAACTTTAAGGCATTTAGAGTTTTTCTTTTTGTCCGGCGGCAATCCAAATAAGCCCGGTATAATTTTTGAAAATTAAATATTTCGCTCATCGCTCCACTTTAACCAGCCACCAATCATGTCTCCGATTTCCTTAAGATAATATGATTGGAGATGGCAAAACTGTTTTTCGGAAATCAATTTTAACTCCTGCGCCATCCTCAATCTTATTTTGAATTTATCAAAACAAACGCTAAGATAGGAAATTTTAAAATTCTTTTCCTGGCCACGACTGTTGTTTGCTTCTAAAACTCCATCCATACACCTCCAGGCCGAATCCAGAATTTTTCTACCAAAAGTGTATTTGTATTCCTTGGGAAAACTTCTAACTCTTCCGTACAAAAATTTAATCAGTCCAAAAAGTTTAAGATAGAGCGGCAAATGTTGATAATCAGCCATTTTTAAACTTAAAACTTTGTCGCAAACAGCCCTTAAAATCCACTTCCCGGACGCAACGCACATAGTTGCTGACGGACTTATTGTTGCTGTTGACATTGCCATTGTTAAAGTTCAGGTTGTAAGCGTTGGTACTGCTGTCCTCCGACGATGACCAGTAGTTGTTGCTGGCCATTTCTCTCCTCCATTTGTTTTTCAGCGAAAACCCAATTTTTTAAAAGGGGTTCTCGGATTTTTAATGCTCCCTAAAAAGAAGCAGGAAGAGCGCAATAGATTTTAACGGCTCTCTTTTAAGGCAAGCCTAATTTGCATAGGAAAAAATCAATCCTATTGTTAGGCTTTTTCCTTAAAAATCCGGCGACAAAATTTTTCAAAGTGCAAAGACCAAATTTCTAATTTTCAAGGTAAATTTTATTTTTAAAATGCCCGGACGCAACGCACATAGATGCGGACGGACTTATTGTTGCTGGTGACATTGCCATTGAGAAAGTTCAGGTTGTAAGCGTTGGTACTGCTGTCCTCCGACGATGACCAGTAGACGTTGCTGGCCATATTGGGCAACCTTGTATAAGGTGCGCTGCCTTTGGCCTGATCGCGGATGGAATCCAATTCCAAGATATTCGGCAGGCGCCAACCCGAACCCTTGGTTTTGCAGATATCCATGGCATCAAACATGCCTTGCGTATTGCTGTAATTTCTTTCCAGATAATTTCTGGAGCTAACATCTGAGGAATTGTTACCAACTTTTAAGCCCGAAGGGTGCGTCCCGCCGATGTCAAAACCGAAAATGGAAAAGTTGGAGTCAGCCCAAGTTTTTCCGGCACTGCTATCGGCTTTGGCCCAGAGAATATTGCCGTAAACATTAGGATCGGTGGCCACGCAGACAGTGGTCGGCGCCTCGGCTCCATCAGTCCAAAGCAGGCAGTTGTTATCATCGCAGTAAATGTCTTTGTCCACCGTGGCGGTAGCCAGCAGACTACTGATGTCCCTAACCGTGGTGTCAGCGACTTTCTGCCAAGCTGGTGTAGGACTGTAGCACTGGCCGATTTTTACCTGACCGCCGCTCACCTCAATCTTTTCCGTACCTTTGCCCATTTTGGTCTCGTCGGAAAAAGTATCGCTGGCACTAGCCGCCCAAACAATACCAATTCCTATCAACAAAATTACCATTAAAATCGTTAAAAGTCTTAGAAGTTTAGCAAAGTTAATCATGAATTTACCTCCCTGCTTTTATTAAAATAATTCTCTGAATAAAATGCAACAAGTAAAGCCAGTAAGGCTGGTAAGGAAGATTTAAAAGGGGGAAAAAGCAGTTGGGTTTCTAAGTCCGGGAAAGTAGTACCCATATCTTTGGCTTACCAGCCTTTTAACAAACACGAACCGGCTTTATATACCATAACAGTGATTGCGTCGGCAAAAGGAAAAGATTAAAATCCATACTGTGATTATTGTTAAAAATCTCACCAAAAATTTCAATGGTTTTAAGGCGGTAAATGATATTTCTTTTAGGGTGAATAAGGGTGAAATTTTTGCTTTTTTGGGGCCAAATGGCGCCGGCAAAACTACCACCATAAAAATGCTAACCACCCTGCTTTTGCCTACCCAAGGAGAAATAA
>Ga0136652_1000421_pt1 | contig 20591 bp, 17 predicted proteins | sample ConPoolayeEmetaG_FD_94864 | JGI IMG/M metagenome (GOLD analysis project Ga0136652, IMG submission 94864) | Hot spring microbial mat communities from California, USA to study Microbial Dark Matter (Phase II) - Cone Pool mat layer E metaG... ...
AAGGGAAGCACAAGGGCTTTGAGGGTGTAGAAAGCGTGTCACCGCAGCCTCGGAAAGTGTTCATGAAGGTGAAAGAGACCATTCCAAACCTCGAAGTGTACAAAAGACTTTTTATGCCCAATTGTTTATTAAACTATTTCTTGTAGATTCCCTAAAGAACTTATTCACATAATAGATTATTATTACTCCTGAAGGTTTTTTAATTGAAATTCTTTATACTTTGGGCAAGACTTTTAGCTCTCTTATGATATACTTAATTTATTCAGATAAAACACAATTCCTTTGAGGGCTGGCATTTGTCTGAAGAAAAAGAGAAAGTTAAAATTCAGATTGAGGCCATCAAAACACCGGCGGGTGAGGTTCCCACAGTGGAATCTTTGAAAAGGGTGGTAAACGGTTTAAACACCCTAAACTCTGACATGGTCAACCTAAGTATGAATGTAGCAAGTAATATGTCCGCCATAGATAAAGAGCTCAGAAATATCCGTAAACTGGTTGCGGAGGAAACAGTTTCCTTTGAAGTTATGTCACAGAAACTGGAGAAGGTTAGTAAACAGTTAGAGGCGTTGGTCAAAAGTGAAAAAGAGAAATGGGAAACACTCCAGGGGATCATGATGGACATAGCTGAAATTATAAAGGGCTTTCAAACCACTCTTGAAGAGTCCTCGTCAAGGGTGGATCAGAGAATAAGTGAAACCCTCAAAGCCCTCGCAGAAATAATTGCCGTTTCCGTAAAAGAGGAACAAAAATAGCATTGAAATTATTTGATTTTTTAAACAAAACCTAGATGCGTATTAGTTCATAAGGGGACTGATCTAACATTATTTACTTCTTTCCAAAAAAGCGGTTTATTTTAAAAGTTCCCTCTACCAGGACAATTAACTCTTCCATATGTTTAACGCCAATCATATTTTTGTCTGTACTATTGGGAGCGGAATATGGAGGACAAATAAAAAAGAGGAGGGAAATTTTACTCGATTGAAATTTGGGGTTCTTTCCTGGTATATTTGCCTTCGCCTTCAACAGTGTAGGATAGTGAAATTTCCTGTCCCGGCTCTATTCTCATAAATTTCCATGTAAGCACTAAGCCATCGATGGTTTCAGTAACTTTTGGGGGTATTTCCTCCGGTTTCCACTCCACCAAGCTGAAACCTGGGGCTACAAAGTCCTTTACTGTGACGTTTGCGATGGAAACTTCTCCAGTATTCAATATTGTCAGTGGAATTATGTGTTGTCCCGCTTTTGCGCCGGGAGACACAGCCTCTTTATATATTCTTACAGCGCGTCGAGTATATTTGATTCCAATTTTTGGGGGGTTTGTTTCCAGCTCCAAGTATTCTACATTGGGTCCTGGTGATGTTGTGTTCGCCGTTGCTCTTAGTGGGGTTGTATAGTTCTTCTCAGGCTTCGGCTCCCAAGCCATAATGGGGTAAACAAATTTTACATACTGTCCAGGGTTTAATCCACCCACAAAGTTTTTCAGGTTCCTGACAAAAACCGTAAGTCCGTGTCTTGTGGCGGGATTATCGTCGTTGGGATTGGTTATAATTTCTATGCCTTGAGATAACTCCTTTTCATTTACGTAAACCTTTACGCGTTCATGCGCTGGAGGTTTGAAGTCTTCTGGAACAGTGTCGTATATTGTCACCTGATCCAGCGGGGCGCTGCCAACATTTGACACCTGTACCGTTACCGTCATAGGTGTTTTGTCGTAGGCGTCAACTTGGGGTGGGGTAAATGTCTTCTCAACCAGAATTCTTTCTACCGGTAGTATGGTGTCCTCCTTTGTAATCTTGGCATATACGTGTCGTGTTACCTCTTTAACCACTTTGTAGTCGACGTTTGTTTCAAAAACTGGGATTGTAGGACTTTTTATGCTAAATTTGTATTCCCAAGATTGTCTGGGCGGAATATCCTTGTTGGGCTCCAGGGCGAGGAGTGGCTCCTTCTTTTCTCCTTTTATTTGGAAGACTTCCACTTTGAGGAGCCTTTGTAGAAATTCGCTGGTGTTCATAAATTCGAGTGTGCAATCCCAAGTTGATGGTTGGGTGGGGGATTCTGCCGGTTCCAGCGCAAATCTGCTGTCAGAAACAGAAATAATGTCAGGGTTGAGGAGCGATCTGGTTCTATCCTTAATGTGGTACTCTGCGATAACTTTACCCGCAGCAATTGGGTCTATGGACTCTGCGGTAATATTAAATTTAACAACTAGTGATGCTTCACTTCCCGGAGATAGTTCGAAGTTCTTCCATACAACTTCCCTTGTTTCGGGTTCAAATTCTGCGGTTCCCGTGTTAGGCGGTTCTATTTCTGGATCTCCAAAACCTTTCGGTATAACCTTTCTAACCTTTACACTGTCTATGTAGGCGTCTGTAGGATTACTAACTGTTATAGTGCTGCTTACGGGCATGGGTCTACGATAGACCAGCGCCCAGTTAACTATATCATCTTCGTAACAGGTGTCTATTACTTCCTTTAATTTGAGTACTGTTTCCTCAACGGGTACGCTATACTCCATTGTCCATTTTTTGCCTGCCTGTACCGCGCCAACTGGTATGACACTCTCCTTCAAGGAAGTGGTTTCGATGCCTCCTAATCGAAGCTCAGCATTCCATATCCTATTCTTAGAACTATTGTTGTTGACGGAAATGACGCCTTTTACATTTAGACTTTTGATTTCATGTTTCTCTGTGATAACGCAATCAACGTTCTCAGTTACATCCACATTAAGTTTTATTCCTTCTGTGCTCACAGCCTTTCCCTCACATAATTATTTAGGCGCGACCATTTTCTTTATTATTACTTATTTTATTACACTTCGACATTCTTTAACCTTTTTACTTGCACTCAAAATTGATTTTTTGATTGTGTGTTGGCGCTTGAATTCTACTTTTAGATTCTAACTTATACTAAACTCTGTTCCTGCTAGCCATTCAACTCTTATTTCATCGCCCGGCTTCATTTTTCTGAAATTGGTTTTGGGAGCTACGGTTTGTGCATGGGTAAAGAAGTAGTCTATTTCATGCTCGGTTCTAATGTGCATGGGTATGGCTAGCTGTGGTTTAATGTCTGCGATGGCGTTTAGTGATTGGTTACTGTTGAAGGCTTCTGTTTCGTCTACTCCAATAAGTAAAACATCAATTGGATACTGTTCTAATAGTCCCTTAGTCATGGCGTCCCCGAGGTTTGCTACTCGCACTTTGTCAATTTCTACTATGAAGCATAAATTGGGGGTGTTAATCGGCTCTGTGGATGGGCCGTGCCTAAGTTCCAGAGCTGTTACTTTTATGTTGGGTCTCTCAAAGGTTTCTCCGCTTTGTATTTTCCTTACAAGCCATTCCGGCGCGCCTTCCTTTAGAGCTACTTTTATAGTTTGCTCGTTCCCCAGTAGGAATGCCTTTTGTTTTGCGGAAAGTTGGGCAGCGTTACCCAAATGATCCCTATGCTCGTGTGATACACAGATGATATTTGTTTTTTCAGACTCGGGCACCAACGCCTTATTACTCACTATGCCCGGATCGAAAATTACGCTGACCTTAGGCGAGTAGAATTTGAATGCCGCGTGGCCAAAGTACTTTAATACCGGCATATCCAAATCACCAATTTCCATACTCGGTAATATCATCAAAAGTTAGGCTTGTTCGCATGACTTTTTGAGTGCTTAAAAACAATGATTGAAGTTTGTCATTAATTATGATAAGAGAATTGGCTGTATTTCTAGGTTTTGGTTACCTAAAAGGTACATAGTATACCAATTATTTTCTTATCTGAGTTTTCGACAAGAAAATTTTCATAGTTTGCATAAGAAAAGTTTGGAGTCTTCAAATTTGGGTTTGTGGCCTGAATTTTTCAAATTCATTTCCTCATTTATGGGGTTCATAGTGGAAAAATAAGTCTCCATAAAAAAGCTTATTCGGGGGGATAAATCAAACGAAGCTGTATTGTTCCTCAAAAGTTGCTGGGAAGAAATAAATAGCTTCAGGTTAAATATTCTATACGAGTTCTGATATTTTCTCGTGGTGAAACTACCTTGGGAGAAAAATATGGCAAACCACCGAATGAGCCATTAGACACTCTGTCTCTGGATGAAAGGTTTGACAAGGTTGAAGAAGTTACAATAATTGAACTTGAAGAATTAGCTGACGCCTTAGAGTTCCTTTTAGACCTGCAGCCACATGTCTGCGTAATCAGAGGCAGCGACTACCCCTGTATACTCTGCGAAAATAAATGCGATGTCGGACAGTGCAAAGAAGTAAAAGTTATGCGTGGAAAAGGTCAAAAAACAGTTAACAGCTCCCTACTATCTCTCAACTTTGAAAAGAGAGACGCCTTCGAAGAATACCTGATTAGTAAACTGGTTCGGGAACTGGTTCGGGAGAAACTTAACGTTATGAACCCTGAAGAAGGTTACGACATAACATTCTTCTTTAAACAGGAAGACCGTTGGAGAAAAGACGAGATTATAGTCTTCATACTAGGACTGTTCGATAAGGTGAAAACACTGATGCCAGAAGCTAAGGCGGTGATAAACACTTGGATAAGAAACAAAGTAAAAGCCTTTGAAAGAGACGAAACCCTTAAAAAAATGAAAGAATAGTGCAAAGTTTCCCCTACGAACAGCATTTTCATGATTTATCTGCGAAGCACACTTGTCTCAACAAGTGACAGGTTCTCATCAATGTTTACTAAAAATGGGTAGAAAGATTGACTTTACCACTAAAAGTCATTTAATCCTCAGTGGGCAGTAGCTCCTCAGTCTTTCCTGTTATTGCATTTATCTGTTGTTGTATAGTTCTCATTTCTCCCCGAATTTTTGCTCTTTGTGCGGCGTACTCTGCTTTTTGTAATGCTCCAGACTGGTACCTCTTAGTAATGTAGTCCAACTGGTTCTGGAGCGAGCGCATTCTTGACTCTAAGCTTTCTAGTTCTTCACGTTTAGCGACATCAGTTATTAGAGACGAGGATACAGGTACTGAACGTGTAACCGTCCGAATAGTTTCAGAAGGCGTAATACCTTGACTCAGCACTCGTGCAGCAAACTCTCTAAACTCATCTATGAATGCATCGAATCTCCTTCTTAAAGTTGTAACCTCAGTCATTAACTTGTCAATTTGAGGGGTGTACGCAGCGGCTATAGGCTGCGGAGCTTTTGAAACATCCTCCATAGGCCTCGCTGTCAATACGGGTTTAACTCTCTCTTCGCCTAGTGTAACCTCCGGGGATACACTAGGTTCCACTACTGCCTCACTAATCTTCTCCTTAGCCGGTATAGCAGGAGCTTCTTTAGGCTTTGAAGGTGTAAGTATCCATTTAAAGATGTTTTTTGCTAAAACCATATTTTGCGAGGTATTGAGTCCACCCATTATTCTATCTCTAAAAATTTCGTATGAACCTAGGGCGGCAACCTTACCATTTCCATAATTAGCAACTGCTAGAATAATGGCATCTGGAGGTTCAGCGGTTCTGCTTGTAATTGCTAAGGCTTCTGCTTCCCCAACGATTTTTATGCTGCAACCTGCAGAATAGCATAATTCTGTTATTCCCTCGGTAACAGGGTGATCCTTAAACTTGGTGATTTTTGGTAGATTCTCCAAACCCAAGTTTTGTCTCTCATCTGTTACTTGGTTATTCTGAAAAGATATTCCAAAATTTTCAGCCAGCTCATTAAGATTGGTTCTCAGTCCCCTGTCACCGCCAGCATGGCTTAATAAAACTACTCCACCACCTCTGGAAACGTAATCCAAAACCGCTCGAATTTCACCAGGCTGCAGTTTAGACTGGTCTGGACAAGGGAATACCACAGCGTCAAAGTCCTTCAATTTATCCAATGTTATTGGAAAATCAACAAATCTTATACTTTGAATGCCCTCAGTTTCCAGAACTCCTTTGAGTGCAGCGTAACTTGTTGTAATACGTCCCCGTTCTTTCTGTGTTTCATCAAATAGAACTCGCCACTTAATTTCAGCCAACAGTGAGCCTCCTATTAATATGGTGATGTAATCTGTATTATAAATCGATTTTTTAAATCTCTAAAAGATATTTTTAGAAATAAAGCTTTTAATCTTTTTTATACGAATGTTTAAAAAATTATTTTAAACGCCTCTTCTCAGTAGCTGCTTACCCCTTTTTATTACAACTTATAATTTCAAGTTCTGCTTAAAAATCTAGGAGATAGAGTCCCGTAGCGTTATCTTTAGTCCGTATTACCTTTTTGTCTATTTCTACTAAAAATATTTCACAAGTGACTGAAACAACGCATCCCTTAAGTACATGTCCGCCAAAAGCTTTTCCTTCCCGGTCACCTACCACAGCATGGGCGTGAACCATCACTTCCCCTTCCCTGTAGGAAACATTTCCAATGCATGATAACAATTCTAAATCTGATTCCAACTTTACGGATTTATATTCACCCTCTTCAAAGAAACCAATATTGGCCTTTGATAAAGCTCCAATGGCGCTAAAAAAGCCGGAAACTAATTCATGTTTTTTAGCTAATTCCGCTAATGCCTCTAATAGATCCTCTCCTTTTTCCAGTTTTGCAACAATAATCCTTTTAGAGTTCGACTCTATTGACTTCAATTTCTTCACCCCTATAAAATCGTGGAGGACAAAATTCCAATTTTTGACGTTCACCGTTTTCTTAGATGGATAATTTTTTTAACCTTAGGTTAGACTTATTTATGTTTCTCACACTTCAATAATATAGTCTTGATTCTATCCTCAAATCTACCAACTATATAAGGAATTCATTCGCAAAGGGTGTTAGCCAAACAAAAAACGCTGGGAGACCAAAAATGAGTGAAAAGGCGGGTCTTCTTAAATACATGCAAAAAGAACCTACGCCCAAAAAGGAACCTCCTCAAGAAAAAATAGAGGAAGTCGAAACCGAAGTTGACGAGGAGGTGAGTGGCGACGAGGAGGAAGAGGTGGAGGTAAAGTTCGAGGGACTGCCCTATTTTTGCCCAGAAAATTACGGTCCGGGTTTAGTTCTATCGGTGGAGTATGACGGAAAAAACAATCTAGCATTCACACGTTTATACGACCCCAAAACCAAAAAGCTCTTTTGCTGGTATGATAACACCAACCACCACCCTTACTGCTACTCAGACCTTGACTGCGAAAAATTAAGACAGAATAAAAAACTGATGAGCCACGAAGGTTTACTAAACTTTGAAGAAGTCGAAAAATATGATTTGCTCTCCGACAAAACCGTAAAAATGACAAAAATTGTGGCGAAGGATCCCCTAGCCATAGGAGGCAAAAGCAACTCCATAAGAGAAATTCTGCCAAAAGCCTGGGAGGCCAAAATCAGATACCACGACAACTTTATCTTCGACAGAAACATAATACCTGGTCTCTTCTACCGAATAGAAAAAGGAAATATAATCAAAACCCCCACCGAAATCCCTGCCCATATAAAAAAAGAAATGGAAACCGCCCTGGGAGAAACAACCAAATTCAAAGACGTACTTGACGAGTTCTTACCCCTATTCCTAACACCAGTACCAGACATAAAAAGAGCCGCCATAGACATAGAAGTTTACTCTCCCATCCGAGACAGAATACCCGACTCATCAACCGCAGAAAACCAAGTAATATGCGTATCCCTAGTTTCCAGCGAAAACAAGAACACAATTTTGCTCCTAAAGAGAGAAGACGTCGAAGCCGGAGAATGGCCCAAAGGCCTACCCCCAGACGTCAAAATAGAATACTTCAACAGCGAACCCCAAATGTTAAAAAGAGCCTTCGAAGCCATGAGCGAATACCCCATAATCGTCACCTTCAACGGCGACAATTTCGACCTAAGATACCTATACAATAGAGCCCTCAAACTAGGCATCAAAAAAGAAGAAATACCCATAATCCTAACAAACGAATTCGCCTACATGACCACAAGCATCCACATCGACCTATACCGATTCTTCCACAACAGATCCATCCAAGTCTACGCATTTTCAGACCGCTACAAAGAAGAAACACTAGACGCCATATCAAAAGCCCTCCTAAACGTCGGAAAACTCACCCTCGACAAATCAATCCACGAATTATCCCTCCTAGACCTCGCATACTACTGCTGGTGGGACTCCCAAGTCACCCTCAAACTAACACAATTCGACGACAACCTAGTCATGAAACTAATCATCCTACTAATGCGCATCTCCCGACTATCCGCAGAAGACCTAACAAGACAAGGAGTATCCTCCTGGATAAAAAACCTGTTCTACTACGAACACCGCATAAGAAACTACCTCATACCCCTCCCAGAAGACATAAACCGCATAAAAGGAATCGGCGAAACCAAAGCAATCATCAAAGACAAAAAATTCAGAGGAGCAATAGTAGTTGAACCAGAAGCAGGAGTACACTTCAACGTAGCAGTACTCGACTTCGCCTCCCTTTACCCCAGCATCATAAAAGAATACAACCTAAGCTACGAAACCGTAAGATGCCCACACCCCGAATGCAGAAAAAACATTGTCCCAGAAACAAACCACTGGGTATGCACAAAACGCAACGGAATAACCTCCATAATAATAGGCTTCCTAAGAGACATACGCGTAAAGTGGTTCAAACCAAAATCCAAAGACCGCACACTAAAAGAAGAAGAACGAACATGGAACTCCATAGTCGAAAGAGCACTAAAAGTATACCTAAACGCCAGCTACGGAGTTTTCGGCGCCGAACACTTCCCCTTCTACTGCTTACCAGTAGCCGAAAGCACTGCAGCCATAGGAAGATACGCCATCCAAAGAGCCATAGACAAAGCCAAATCCCTAGGAATGAAAATAATCTACGGCGACACCGACAGCGTCTTCATAAAAAACCCCTCACCAAAATCCATAGAAGAACTCAGAAACTGGAGCAAAAAGGAACTCCAAATAGACCTAGAATTGGATAAGGAATATCGCTACGTAGCGTTGTCAGATCGTAAGAAGAACTATCTTGGAGTTTTCAAGGATGGTTCCGTGGATATAAAGGGTCTCACTGGAAAAAAGAGGAACACCCCTCAATTTGCTCAGGAATCCTTTCTCAAAATGGTGGAAACTTTAAGCCGGGTCCAATCCCAGGAGGACTTTGACAAAGCCAAAAAAGAGATTCAAGAAATCGCGAGAACTTGCTATAACAAAATAAGAAACAAAGAATTCAGCTTGGAAGAGTTTGCATTTCACATACAAATAAATAAGCCCCTTAACAGCTATGTTAAGACCACCCCGCAGCATGTGAAGGCGGCGAGGCAGCTCACCAAGAATGGGAAGGAGCTTAAACCAGGGGATATAATCTCTTTTGTGAAGGTCAGGGGTAGAGATGGTGTGCGGCCGGTGGAACTTGCCAGTAAAGAGGAGATTGATACTGAAAAGTATCAAGAGTATCTTAAATCTACTTTTGAGCAGGTTCTGGATGCGATAGGTGTAGATTTCCAAAAAATCATTGGGGTCACTAGGTTAGACATGTGGGTTTAGGAGATTTCCTAGTTAAGATTAATAAGACTGAATATTATTATTACTTTTATTAAGTGTTTTTGTTTAACGTAAACTATTTATCAAATATTTGTGTCTTTATATAGTAACTGTAAAAATTTTATGAGGCTTGACTATGGAGCAAGTTCGTAATTTACTTATTCGGAATGTTCTGCCTATAATGAGTCCTGACACTATGAAAGAGGAAAGCGCTGATTCATTTCTTGCAACTTTTGGGGGATATATGAAGCAGATTGCCGCGGTTGCAAAGCATGATTCTGGTTTTGCTTTGTATGAGAGTAATGTGGCTCCTATACATGAGAAGTATGGTGACTTTTTTTCAACGGTTGCGAAGATTACTGAGGCTGCAGGGATTAAGCTTTATGCGGTTATTTACACCTTTGTAGACAATTACTATGGTGTGGACCCCTCCTATAAGACATACAATGCTAATGGCGTGGCTAATGAGCATTATGTCTGCCCTGCTAGGGAGCCTTTCTGGGCTTATCTCAAAAGTGTTGTTGAGGAAGTGATTCGGTTTCCTATCGCCGGCATCATACTTTTGGGTAATACCTTTGTGAGGCAGGAGTTTTGCTTCTGTGATAGTTGTAAAAAGGAGTTCTCAGCAGCGGCGGGGATAGATGAGTCGTTTACATGGGACGGACTGAGGGATAATGATCAACTCTTCTCCAAGTGGTTGGACTGGAGAGCTGAAAAAATGTACAATGCCCTTTCGGGAATCTATAGTGTAGCTAAGAAGAAGGAAGGATTAGATTTCTTGATTGGTGTTGATATTGATCCTGAGGTGGGCTACGAGAAGGGTGCCTTCAGACAGCTTGGACAGGACGTGGAGGCGTTGTCTGGAATATCTGGACATTTGCTGGTTAACATTAATCCGTGGTCTCCTATCTTGCCTAGTCCCGGTTCGCAGGAGTATAATATTGAGATTGAGAAAATGAGGTTCATTGACAACATAACTGCTCGTAGAAGGAAGGTTTCCTTCAAGTACTGGACTCTGGTTAATGAGAGTGATTTTGAAACGGTTAAGAGTATAGCTAACAGGTTCAAGGCCACCAAAATAGTTTCGGATTTGGGCTTTCCTGAAAAGTACAGAATTTGGAGAGAAGCGCACCTAAGCATAGCTTAACCCTTTTTTATTAGGGGAAACTTTTCCCGCTTCTTCTACTTTTTCACATTTTTTTGGTTCTTGAAAATAAATTAATAAATGAAGTCCTCTTTTAGTTAAATTAAATACTTGTTGTGGAGGTTGAGCTGTATTAAAAAAGTACAGGGTGTTATACCTGCTATGGTGACTCTTTTTGATGCGGAGCAGAGGTTGGACGAAACTGCTATGCGTGAACATGTAAATTTTTTGCTGGAGAAGGGTGTTCACGGCATTTTTTGTCTGGGTAGTATGGGTGAGTTTGCCTATTTATCTGAGGAGGAGCGAAACAAAACTGTTAAGATAGTGGTGGATCAGGTTGCTGGTAGGGTTCCCGTTATTGCGGGAACAAGCCATTTTAGCACAAGGGTTTCCATAAGGCTTTCCCGTGAGGCGGAAAAACTGGGTGCCGACGCTGTAATGTCTGTTTTAGTTCCCTATTTTCCCCTAACTGAGGAAATGGTTTACAATTATTATAAGAAACTGGCAGAGGAAGTAAATATACCGGTTTTCGTTTATAATTTCCCAATGGTAACTAGGTTCGATATAAGTCCTGAAACTATTGCCAAGTTGGCTGAAATTGATAACGTTGTAGGTTTGAAGGACACTGTTATAGACGCTAATCATACCAAAAGAGTTTTGGAGCTTGTTCCCGAGGACTTTATAGTAATGCCTGGAAGCGAGCTAACTTTACAAGCATCATTGGAAGCGGGAGCAAAGGGGGCAATCTTTGGAACTTCCAACATTGAACCCAAACCCCTATGCGAGGTCTTCAGACTATATAACTCTGGAAATATGGAAAAGGCGAAGGCGTATATGCCTGAAGCCACTAAACTTTTAGAATTACTACTAGTAGCTCCAGTGGAATGTGGGCCTTCCCTAATAAAAAATGCAATGATGCTCTATGGTAGAAAAATATGCACGGTGGTTAGAAGTCCACTGCCGCAAATAAACACAGAGCAACTTGAAAAGTTGAAGCTTACCATGAAAAAGCTTGGGCTTCTCCATAAGGAACAGTGAAATTGGGAAACAAATCTCAGTTACATCCCTCATAAACTCCTTTTTTCGCATCACAACTGGATGAAATTTATACCATACCTCGGGATTCTATTAGGAATTGCGTCTCATCTGCTCTTTTTCTCATTGTATTCTCTCATGTACTTTTTCAAGTCTTCGTCTGTTAAGTCGTACCAGTTTTCATAATAGTCTGCAACCGCGAACATGTATGCTTCGCTAACAATGAGGCAAACTATTTCGTCTGCAAATTTTTCCACTCTTGCGAGAGAGCTTCTTGGAGATACTGGTACCGCTACCACTATTTTTTCCGGTTCATCTTTTCTGATTGATTTAACTGCAGCAATCATGGTGTAGCCTGATGCCAATCCGTCATCCACAACTATGACGGTGCGATTCCTTACATTTGGGGGTGGCTTATCCCCTCTAAATTCCTTTATTCTTCGCTCTATCTCTCTCCGAACACCTTCTGCTAGTTCCTCAATTTCCCCTTTTTCCAAACCGAGGCGCGCCACAAGAGGTTCATTCAGTACAATCGTACCGTCTACAGTTACCGCACCAAACCCTGCTTCTGGATTCCAGGGAATCTGAATTTTACGAGTGACTATCAAATCTAGCTCCGCATTGAGTTCAAGAGCTACATAGACGCCTACAGGGACGCCCCCCCTCGGTATGGCTAGCACTATAGCGTCTTTGTTCCGATATTTTTCGGCTAACCGTTTTCCGAGCTCCTTGCCGGCATGTTCCCGATCCTTAAAAATTGAGTATCGCATTCAAAACCACAGTTAAACTGTATCAAAAAACCCTAAAAAATTATCTAAGGAGCGATAAGCTAACTCTATGAAGCGATGCGATAGCTATGCTTTTCGGCCTTGGGCTGCTTTTCGGCGAGTTTTTACCTGAATCTCTATGACCTACTATTGGTTGTGTAGCCTGTTCTGCGGCTTAATGAAGTGTTAATTGAGCTTTATGCGGGGGGTAGTAATCCGCTGCTTATAGCTGCGTTCGGGAAATATTTATAAGGCTTTACTTATTCCTAAAATCGAAAAGAAATTAACAATTGTTAAAAACTATATTTAAAGGGAAGTAGAATAAATTGTTTGGTTTATTGATATATGCTGCCTACGCTGCTTTAAGAAAAGCTTATGACGCTTGTAAAAACTTTACAAAAGAGAAGAGAACGGATGAAGAATTGACAACTAATTAATGGTTAGGAGGAATTTTAAATATGTCGAGCTCCAAAGAAAAGAAGGGCCAAGAGGAGGTTAAGGCAGACCGTACATTAGACGCAATTGGACTCTACTGTCCAGAGCCCATATTCCGAACTAAAGAAGAGATCGAAAAGCTAGAAGTTGGCCAGGTCTTGGAGATTCTGGCTGACGATCCAGCTGCAGAGGAAGACATAACTCGATGGGCTAAAAGAACCGGAAACCAAATTTTAAAATTAGAAAAGAGTGGAAGAACACTTCGCTTTCTGGTGAAAAAGCTAAAATAAATTGAATATCTAATAGCCAGTGTTGGAAAAAGTAATAGTGAATAAAATCTGTGGGTAGGTTGTTTAATTAAAAATTTAACAAATGTTTTTCACTATGTTTGAATAAACATTATTTCTTGAAGAATGTAAAATATGTTTGGAGAGGCAGAAAAATAAAAAAAGATAAAAATTGGAAATTCTTCCATTTTTTAAAGGAGCTAGTGAATTAAAACTGTTATGCGTAAGCTCTCGGCGTACTCATAATCCTAGTACTCTTTAAGGGGAAGAAAAAGGCTTAATAGTTGATGTGAATGGGGTCTGTATGCTGGGTAAAGCTGACGCATGCACAGAATAAAAGTTTTTGAAGGTGTTAATTGTTGAAAGGAAAAGATGATTTTTGTGAAGTACCTGATCTGGGTTCGCTGAAACAGGAGGGGCGTTTTCGTCTTGTCTACATGGATTATGTTTCTGGTAAACCGGTGGATTCTAGAGTGCTGGAGGCAATGAATCCCTACCATAGGGAAATTTTTGGTAATCCCTCTTCTTTACATCTTCTTGGTGACTTACCAGTTGAAGCCGTGGAGGATGCTCGAAAAAAGGTTGCTGACCTTATAGGCGCCAAGGATCCCAAAGAAATTGTCTTCACTTCAGGTGCAACAGAATCCAACAATCTAGCCTTAAAAGGGGTATGCTTTAGAAATCAGAACAAAGGAAACCACTTAATAATATCCGCTATAGAGCATATATCCATCATAAACATAGCTAAATATCTTGAAAAATTTGGGTTCAAAACGAGTAGTGTTGGCGTTGACAAGTATGGATTAGTGAACCTCGATAAGTTGGAGAGACAAATTAAGCCCGAAACTCTACTCATATCAATAAACTATGCTAACAACGAGATAGGAACCATAGAACCCATAAAAGAAATATCGAAAATAGCTCACGACCATAATGTGCTCCTCCATGTGGACGCCGTAGCAGCTGAGGGACAGATACCCATAGATGTGCAAAAAGACGGAATAGACTTGCTAACACTATCCTCAAATGACATCTATGGTCCACGGGGAGTGGGAGCACTTTACATAAAATCTGGAACTATGATAGAGCCCATAATACAGGGAGGAGGACAAGAGAGAGGTCTAAGATCTGGAACCGAGAACGTGCCAGGCATTGTAGGTATGGGAAAAGCAGCGGAGATAGCCAAAAAAGAGATGGATGGTGACAGTGCTAGAATACAAAAGATGAGAGACAGAATCATAAGCACTGTGCTGGATACTATTGACCATTCCTATCTTAACGGGCACCCTACTCTGAGACTACCAAACAATGCTCATTTCAGATTCGACTATGTTGAGGGAGAAGCAATATTACTAGGTCTAAACATGAGGGGAATAGCTGTATCAACTGGCTCTGCTTGCGCCGCAAAAAGACTTGAGCCCTCACATGTACTTATAGCCACGGGGCTGCTAAAAGAAGAAGCACACGGCTCACTGGAACTCACATTGGGCAAATACAACAGCGAAGAAGACGTGGACTACTTACTCGAAGCCCTGCCACAAGTAATAGAGAGACTCAGAAAACTCTCTCCCCTAACACCCAAAGAGGAACAATAAAGGTCCGAAACCAAAAAATAATAACCTCTTTTTTTAGCCCACATTCATAGCGTGCAGACCTTAATCCAAACAAATTTTAGTTATAACAAAATTGTGAAATTGAAGGGAGAACTCGATTCCAAAAATTTTTTCTCGCGTTCCATACCCCGACAGTTACCACTCCAACATAGTAAACGCGGGACACAAACGTTTAACCCTTCGTGAATTTTTTCCGATTTCTACTATTTCTCCTGCAGAGATTTAGAAACTCTAATTTTTCGGTGAAGGTTAGTGTTCGCCACTTGTGAATCATAGATGAAAAAATAGAAAAGGCGTGAATGGTGTATTGCTATAAAAATTAAAAGTGTTAACTATTGAGATAGAAGCTAAATTATGTGCTTTTGCCGCAGTAAGGGCAGAACTTTGATTTGGGAATTGTTCTCTTGCAGTTGGGGCAGACTATTTCTTCCTCACCCGGCTTTACCGTGTAGGGTCTCTGGGTTAATCCGGGTGAGCCTCCTAGGGCATAGAACCAAGTTGTTAAGATTATCGGGGAAATTATGCCTGTTGTTGCGCCTATAATCATTAAAATTACACAGGCGAACGCATAGGGCAGGTTAAAGGCTATGAATTGGCTGGTTATTGGCTCACTGAAAATGGAGCCAGCTGATAAGGTCATCGGATAGAAGAGATTGTATACCAGAAGGGCTGGAATTGACGCTATGAGAGCGATTAGGCCTGATGCGAGGAGAACTCCGAGGGTTCTCAATTTATCATTTTCGGTGAGGCTCTTACTAGTTCCGAAAGATTCCATTGGCCCGTTATCTGCAACCACTATGGCAGGTAGTACTAAAGAGAAAATTATTGCCAACCAGATCCCAGGAATTATAAGCAGGAGGAACCCGACTCCAACAATCAAGCTGTAAACAAGGTAAGCAATATACATTTTCCATAAGCGCCTTAGAACATGTTTAAAGTTCTGAGTTAGGCTCGGCTTTTTACCCTCAATCATGTCTGAGGTAGCCTTTATGACTATGCCCGTTGCCAGCACAATAAAGAAGTAGCCAATAAACATAACGCCGTACAGAACTGCGTAAGCTTCTGTGAACGCCGCTGAGCTAGTGGAGTAGAGACGCATAAGGGAATAATTGTTGCCAAGAAGAACAATCAACTCATAAATGGAGAATATGAGCCCATAGGGAAGTACAGTCGAAGCGAATATTTTCTTCCAGATTCTCAATCCTGTGGTGATAGTTTCTCCCGCGGTGGAGGGTATACTTTGAAGTGGCTCAAATTCTGTCTTCTCACCCACTACACCTACTAGTGCGACGAAGACGCCTAGCGCCAAAAGTGAAAGGCTCATAAGTATCATGGGATTCCACTTCAGGCTCACCGCGAACTGTCTGCTTTGTCCAATCACAATCGCTGGTGCGCCACTTGGATTCTCAATATTTAGTATTACGCCTCCAAGCGCCGATGGTTTTGTGTAAAGTTCGGAAAAGTAGGTTGCCAGATGCGTATTACTAATCTGAATCAAGGGTGTGTTAAGATCTAAAAGTCCAAATACCTTGATATTCACAGCATTATTGGATGTAAGGAATCCCCCAAAGTAGTTGAGCGTAGTGAGAGGGTAGAAAATAAACTGCATCGCCTGCGACGCCGGAGTCATATAAATGAAGAAATATTCTCCAAAAGAATAGCCGAAGGCCAAAATTCCAAAGGGGGCGTTCTGTGCTGGATAGTTATTGGTGAAAAATGTTTGATTGGGCAGCGTAACAAAAAGTCCACCACCAATCAGCAGAATCGAAATCCCCAAAATCATCAAGAGGACAGTTGACCCCTTCAAATGGCATCACTCCCTTTTTCTAATGCCTTAATTTATAGTTGAGTCTCCTAATAAAACTATCTAGACCCGTTCCAAATCCTAAAACCCTTTAAACTAATGAATCAAAAACAATTTTTCAGTTAAAAAGTGTGGCAACAAAAGAAGAGACCGAGTGAATCCCAAATATCAAAATTTTAAGAACCAAAAATACACAAAAATTTTTTTATGCGGTTTAAGCTTTAATCCTCTGATAACGCTAATGGATATGCGCCTACCGGAGTTAAACCCCTTTGCCAATTAAATTAATTGTTTTCGATGTGGACGAAACCCTTTGGAGTGTCAGTGTGACCTTTACATCCTTCCTTAAACCCCCACTAAGATTAGTTGAGACCAACGAAATCAGAGACTCCCAAGACGCAAAGGTCAAGCTCTTCCCAGAAGTCCGAGAACTCCTCAAAACTCTAAAAGAAAAAGGCATCCTAATGTCAATAGCCAGCCTAAACGACCCTGAACCCAACCTAGTTTTGGAGTGTCTCAGACTCTTCAAAATCGCAGACTACTTCATCTATCCCCAAGTTAATCACAAAGGCAAAAACAGAAACATAAAAACAATAGTTAAACTACTCGAAGAAAAAGAAGGAATCCAGATAAACTATCCTGAAATAATTTTCGTTGACGACCAAGAACTAAACATCAGAAGCGTTATGAAAGGATGCCCCGGCATAAAGGCAGTACATTTAAGCACAGACATAAAAAACATTGGCCAAATACTAAACCTCATCTAAAAATATTCAAACCTGACACTAAAACATCAAGTTTGTTCATAGCTTCTACAGACGTTACACATAAAGAGTTGCTTCAGAAACAAGTGGGATCCCTAACTCATCATTTAGTGACTCTTTTACTCCCTTAAATTATTAACTTCCCCCACAGCCTCCCAAAAGGCGATTTTTGTCATCTCCTCCTTCCCAAAAAACACGAACCCCCTCGGAAAAATATGGTGTTAAAAAAATCCTTACCCTAATTAAAATTAAATCTAAAAGAACGAACCTTAATTCCTTTATTTATAATAGTCATAAATATGAGGGATTCTAGAAAAAGAGGTGTTGTGAAGCTGATACAATAACATTTATAGGCAATTAATTGGTGTTTCTAATTGTAGATTAACAATTGTAAACACAAGTTAATATGTGAAAATAAGAAAAGTTCAAAATTAAGATAATTATAAATAAAAAAGAGATAAGAAATGGGAGGAATGGCCATTGAAACCTACACAATATAGTGAAAAGGTAAAAGAACACTTCAAAAATCCAAAAAATGTCGGAGAAATAGAAAACCCAGACGGAGAAGGAACAGTGGGGAATCCCCTATGCGGTGACATGATGAAAATGACTATAAAAGTTTCAAAAGATGGGCGTCTTGAGGATATAAAGTTCAAAACTTATGGTTGCGGTTCGGCTATTGCTACTAGTAGTATTATTACTGAGATGGCTAAGGGTTTAACTTTGGAGGAGGCTTTGAAGATTACTCGCAAAGATGTGGCGGATGAGTTGGAGGGTTTGCCCCCTATTAAGATGCATTGTAGTAATTTGGCTGCTGATGCTTTGCATGCTGCTATCAAGGATTATTTGTCCCGTAAGGAAAAAGGCGAGGTTGGTGTTCAGGCGAGGGTTGAGGGTGCTTTTGATTATGATGTGATTGTTGTTGGAGGTGGGCCTGCTGGGCTTACTGCAGCTATTCAGACCGCTGCTAGGGGTTTGAGTGTGGCGGTTTTTGAGGGTAAATCTTGGGGTGGCGTTTTATCAACAATTTATCCCAACAAGAAGATTCTCAATTTTCCGGGGTTGCCTGACAACACCTTGGGCAGAGATTTTGTTACTAATCTGTTGAAGCAGGCACATGAATTGGGTGTAGAGATGAAAAACGAGTTTGTGAATGAGGTCTCTCCAGAGAAGGTGGTTAAGACTTCTATGGGTGAGTATCGCGCAAGAGCGGTGATTATTGCTACGGGCACTCTCCCTCTAGCTTGTGGTATTCCTGGCGAAGCTGATTTCACTAAGGGCGATAAGGGCGTTTACTATTATGTGTCTTATCCCGAGAAGTTTATGGGTAAGCGGGTGCTGGTTTATGGTAATGGAGAGCAAGCTTTAGAGTCAGCTTTGGCTTTGGAGAATATTGCGGATAAGATTACCTTTGCCTATAAGGAGAAGGATCTTGTGGGTTTTGACAAGAACGTTAAGGCGGTTAAGCGGTCAGATAGGATTAAGCTTTTGTCAAAGACGGAGCTGGTGAAAATCGAGGGAACCGATACTGTGGAGAAGGTAGTTTTGCATGACTTGGATGAAGATGAGGATTTTGAACTGGTGGTGGATATGGTGGTTCTTGCAGTGGGTATGACCCCTAACACGGAAATTTACCGTAAGCTGGGTGTTGAGATTGATGAGAGGGGATTTATAAAGGTTGATAGGGATCAAAGGACTAATATCGAAGGTGTTTATGCTGTGGGCGATGTGACAACCGATTTGCAGCTTCTAGTAGTTGCGGTCAGCCAAGGGGCTACTGCAGCTCATAGGGTTTCAGAATATGTTCAGAAGCAAAAGGGTTTTTAAATCGGAAAACATAATTTGTGTGGGAACGCGTCTCCTTTATCTACCTCCATCCTTTGGGATCCTCAACTAGCTCCGATAGTAGTAAGGACGGCAATCCTAGCATTGCTGGGTTTGAGGATCTTCGAATCCAAAATAGGAGACGTGTTTCCTCTAATATTTTATTAATTTGGCGCCATATTTTTTATGGGAATAATTCTTTAGGGAGGTTGATTTTGTGGCTGATTTTTGGGGCTTAGTTGAAGAGGCTGTGAAGTTTCATGGACATATTTGTCCCGGGCTGCTTATTGGTGTTAGGATGGGTGTTGCTGCTCTGAATCTTTTGGGTGTTAGTCGGGCTTCAGATGAGGAGCTCTATGCGGTTGTTGAGAATGACAACTGTTCAGTGGACGGTTTGCAAGTTGTTGTAGGTGTGACTTTTGGTAAAGGTAACCTGTCGTTTAGGGATTATGGAAAGATGGCAGCCACTTTTTACCTTAGGTCCAGAAAAATTGCTCTTAGGCTAGTGTTTAAACCCGAAAGTTTTGAGAAGATTGGAAATGCGGATTTAGAGGAGGCCATGCGTGAACAACATCCGGAATTAAAGATGGCTAAATTTTCTAAGATTGCTAAAAGATTTGCGGATTTACCTGACGATGAAGTTTTTAAAATAAGCATTGTTGATATGGTGGAGCCGCAGATGGCAGAGATTAGGAAATCTGTGAGATGCGAGGGGTGTGGAGAAATGACTATGGAAACAAAGACTGTAGTTAAAAATGGGAGGGTTCTATGCATTCCCTGTAGTTCTGGTGTGAATTATTATCGTGTTAAATAATTCTTTTCCTTTTCAATGAATGGTGGAGCCTTAGCTTCTGGTACACAGTCTAAATTTTTGATGTATGGTTTTATGTCCAGTATTGGTGTTCCATTAAAAGCATCTAAGCCTCTGACTTCTAGGACATTGTTTTTCCTTTTTTCCAGTTTTACTACTGCTAGTCCTATACAGTTTGGTCGGATTGGGGATCTTGTACTTAACACTCCTCTGACGGGCAGGTTTGGGTCGCGTTTTGGGTGTACTTTTTTGGGAAATGGTATGCCTGCAAGTTGATGTGTCCAGTAAATTACTATTATGTGTGTAAAGTCTTCGATTCCGTCCAGTGTCTCTTCTAGGTCTTTTTCTAATATGATTTTTGCTAGCACTTCTTTGGGTTCGTACTTGTGTTCAGAATCAATAATTGATTCAACGTATCCTATGGGCTTGAAAACTGCTATTTTGTATTTTTTGTTTTTCATATTCTCCCCTTTCCCTTAATCATGTTTCTTGTTTAGGAGATTTTTCTTTATTAACCATTTCTGGAGACACTATGTTCCTCGTTAGTGAATTTTTGTAAAAAAATGGGGGGGTTAATGGAAAGAAATTTGTACGGGAGGGAGGTACCGTTATACCAAAAAGGTGATACACGCCCATGGCGCAAACAACA